>Ga0315268_10000048_pt1 | contig 124764 bp, 127 predicted proteins | sample C1_top_MG_FD_204535 | JGI IMG/M metagenome (GOLD analysis project Ga0315268, IMG submission 204535) | Sediment microbial communities from Yellowstone Lake, YNP, Wyoming, USA - C1_top | ecosystem: Environmental > Aquatic > Freshwater > Lake > Sediment | place: USA: Wyoming | collected 2017-08-01
AATTTGGGGCGTTTTTTCTCTTACACTTCGAACCGTAAACTCTGTTTAAGCAGATGTACTTCTTCAACTCACCTGCAACGATAAGTATACCACAGTCGGTGATAAATAGCAAACCTCGCAGTCTCCATATGATAGACTGTTTCTATGGCGACGCACAAACACGTCTTTTTTGGTGTATACCTGGTGGTGCTAATAGGCATAGCGGTCATTGCGATCGCTGCGTTCCGGTCGCCTCTTTCGGTCGCCCGGCTTGGTATGAGCATGGGCCTCGTGCCCACCCCGACCGCAAGAGCGACCCCCACACCAACGCCCGTGCCAACCCCAACGCCCACGCCGACGCCCAAACCCCTCACATTCGCCGAAATGAACGCATTGTACGGCCCCTGCGCAGTCGTGCCCACGCTTATGTACCACCACATTCAAAATCTGGAAACTGCCAAGGCTGCAGGCTACGGGAGCCTGACGGTTGATACCGGTATATTCCAAAAACAAATGCAGTATCTTAAAGACCACGGATATAATCCCATGCGCCCCGAACAGCTCATCGCATTTTTTGACGGAACAGGGGGTTTGCCCGGAAAACCCGTGTATCTGACGTTTGATGACGGGTACGCGGACTTTGCCAGTGATGCGGCGCCGATTTTACGATCATTTGGTTTCCCCGCCACAGCATTTATCCCAACCGGACTCCTGGAAAATCCCGGCTATATGTCGTGGGGAAGTTTGGGTGACGCGGCAAGCGGAGGACTCATCTATATGGCAAACCACACCTGGAGCCACAAAAGCGTGACCACAAGTCTCTCTGAAGACCAGCGGGAAATCAGTACGGCCGACACGCAACTATCCCAGCACGGTTATAACGCGGCCAAAGTATTTGCCTATCCGTACGGGACTTCTAGCGCGAACGGCACCACGGTGCTTTCGCAGATGGGGTACAAATTGGGATTTACGACCAATCCGGGGTGGACGCAGTGCCGAGCACAGCGATTTGTACTCCCCAGAACAAGAATTGGAAACGCCGCTCTTTCCGCATACGGATTGTAAATGCTATAGTAGATTCATGGCGAATAATCAAGTGCTTGTCGGGGAGGCAAAAGCGAAAGAGAAAGTGGAGTTTGCCGTCGACCGCGATGCGCTTAAAAAAGTCACCCTCGTGGCTGTAGCCCACTCGAGCGTCACGCGCGAAATGTTTGCAACCAAAGAAGCCTATGAAGCCGAATACGAAGTTATCGAGCGAGCAAGCTCGGTACTAAAAGAAATCGAAAAGCTGGGTCTTAAAGCCAAATTATATCCCGGCGACCAATATCTGCTCACGAACCTCCTTATCGACAAACCAAATTTTGTACTGAATCTGGTCGATACACTCAAAGGCCGCGACAGCCTGCAGACGTCGGTCCCGGCAGCTCTCGAGCTTTCCAATATCCCATACACCGGCGCGGGCATGGAAGGCCTGGTCATCGGAAACAACCGCAATCTCATCAAGCACATCCTCAAATCCTACCAGATCGACACGCCGGAATTTCAGTTTATCCGCCGCGCGGGCACGCAGGTAGACGAATCCCTCGGACTGCCGCTTATCGTAAAACTCAATGAATCCGGCGGATCCGTGGGCATAAATAATAAAGCCGTGCAGGAATCAGTCAAGGACGCGCAGAAAAAAGTCGACGATATGATCGGTACGTACAAAATCCCGGTCGTCGTCGAGCGGTTTATCGACGGGGCAGAGATTACGGCCTGCGTGTTTGATGACGGCACTAAAAAATATGTGTTCATGGCCGAAAAAGTATTTAAGTCGAAGCCTGATGGCCGCCACGAATTTACGAGTTTTGAGAGTTACGAGGACGCGGACAGTTACCGGTACAAAGACGTGGATGAGACAATCGCCGCCAAGCTCTCCCCCATCGTCGTCCGGGCATTTAACGGCTTGAGCTTCAAAGATTATGCGAAATTTGATATCCGCGTGGATGAAAAAGGTACGTGCTACTTTACGGATTGTAATCCAAATACGGCGTTTGGCCCCGATAAAGGATTGCCATTTACGGAGGTTCTCGCCCGAAACGGGGTCGCGTTTGCCGATACGCTTGCCAGCCTGATTTCCAAATACGCCAAAACTATTTCGTAAGTGCCTGATAGACCGCTGCCGTCTGGTGTGCCGTATCATCCCACGTATTGAGGCGAAACGGTTTTTCCGGATGTACATGTGCCAATACGTGACTAATCGTTTCCGCAAGAAGAAGCGGATTGTTTGCGCTGGTCACATGAGAAACATGCGCGGATATACCGGCAACGTTTGTGGTAATGACCGGTATACCGCATCCCATGGCCTCAAGCGCACTCATACCGAATGACTCGTAATGTGAAGGCATAACGACCACATCGGCGCTATTGTAATAATAGGGAAGCTCTGTTTGCGGCTGTCTGCCTGCAAAATGGACGTGGGAATCCGGAATACCGAGTGTTTCCCGTAGTCTGGCGAGCAACTTTAGTGTTTTTGGCCACTTCGTTTGTTTTTCTGACGTATCACCGCCGACAATCCATAAGCAAATCTGTGCATTCGGTTTTTGTTTCTTCAGAATTTTCATTGCGTAAAGAAGTGTATCGATGCCTTTGAGCGGTTCTATGCGGCCGACGAAAAGCACGATTTTATGTTCCCGGTCGGCGTGAATATGTGCGCGAGCTTCCGTTTTATCAATTGGTCGGAACAAAGAGGCATCAATACCGGGATAGATCACCGAAATTTTTTCCGATGGGGCATCGTAAAGATAGCGTGTATATTCACGGTCGTTTTCACTGGACGCGATTATCTGGTCCGCCGTACGGACGAGACGCTCTTCCGCATGAACCCGCGTGAGGCTTTCACGTTCCAGGGTGTCACGTGCAACAAGATTTTTCATAAGAGCAAGCGTATGGAAACTCATGACAAACGGAATTTTGAATTCTTTCAAAACTTTTTCTGCAACGAGCCCGGACTGGTAGTAATGTGCGTGCATGATATCGTAGGAACCCTGTTCATCGTGCACAAAGGATTTTGCGTTTGCGATAAACTCGGGAATGTACCCAATGAGCGATTTTTTCGGAAGTGGCGCTTGTGGACCTGCGGGAATGTGCAACACACGTAGATTTGCAGCCTCTTCAATGACCAAAGGATCACCTTTCTCGTGCGAGCGGGTAAATATATCCACGTGGTGCCCCATGCGGGCAAGCGCTTGGGAAAGCTCCAGCACATACACGTTCATGCCGCCGGTTTCTTTGCCCTCGGCCGAAGCCCGGGGACACGTATGATACGAAATCATTGCAATATTCATGTTCTTTTTGATATTTTATCACGTTTCCCCTCTTGATTTAGTTTAATTCATCCCTGTATAGTAATGTTCTATGGACGACACACCCTCAACAGTAACAGACGCGGATATTGTGAACCCCGATCCCAGTGCTGCGACCGTCGTATTGGAATTGGAAACGACGATCAAAAATTACATCACCGATATCGATCGGCGTAAAGCGGAACTCAAAAAGCAGCGCGAAATGCTTGAGAGTGCCCTCGTAAACGACGAAACGTACCGCACGCACTCAGAAGCCGCCAAAGCCGCGGCCAAAGTAAAATCCAAAACAAAATTTCAGATTCTGGAGCAGCCCGCCAACAAGCAACTTTCCGAAAAAGTAAAAGACTTGGCGGTTGAGCTTAAAGAGGCGGACGGCGCGCTCTCGGATTATCTTCGGGAATATCAGCGAATGAGCGGCGCATCAGAAATCGAAACGAGCGACGGAGAGGTCCGTGAAATAGTATACGTCGCAAAATTAGTCAAAAAGTCCTCCCGACCACGATAAGAGCTCTTCCTGATATAATACAGGTATGATTGTTACGCCCTACAGAACCCCGAAAATTGTCATCTGCGATGATTTGTTTTCCATTCTTGACGCGCATCTACCAAAATTACCGGAGCAATCTGTCGTCGTCATCACCAGCAAAATCGTGAGCATCTGCCAGGGGCGCGTCGTTAAAAACGACGGCACAGTCGACAAAACAGCACTTATGCGCCGCGAGTCACAGCTCTACATGGAAACGGCGGCAGACCAAAAATGGGGAATTATTCTCACAATAAAAAATGACACACTCATTGCCTCGGCCGGCATCGACGAAAGCAACGGAAACGGATACTTTATCCTGTGGCCAGAAGATATCGCCAAGATTGCGGCAGATATTTGGAAACATTTGTGTAACGTCCATTCGATTAAAAAGCTCGGTGTCATCATCTCCGACAGCCATACAACGCCGCTTCGGTGGGGCACGAGTGGCATCGGTATCGGATGGTGCGGATTTGACCCGCTCAATAATTATATAGGCAAACCGGATATTTTCGGCCGCAACTTACACGTTACAAAATCGAGTGTCCTCGACGGTCTTTCAGCCGCCGCAGTCGCCGTGATGGGCGAGGGAGAAGAGCAGACACCGCTTGCGGTCATTTCTGACCTACCGTTTGTTCACTTTACCGCAAAACCCCCGACGGCAGAGGAAATCGCCGCGTTTCATATCTCACTCAAAGAGGATATATTTTCCCCCCTTATCGACTCGCCGCTTTGGAAAAAAGGCGGACAGAAGTGAAACGGTGGGCCATACTCATTACCATCGTATTTTGTGTCGGACTTGCGCTCATAGCGTTTATTCGATCATCTCCTGCCACCGTTATCCCTTCCCCGATCACGTCGACTCCGTCCGCCACCCCGGTGATAGCCGCCAAAAAAATACCCACGATCACGATTGGGACTGAGCAATTTACGTATGCTGTAATCCGAGTGCAAACGATACCATCCGTTTCGCTTATTCCAAATTTCACCAAACCAAAAGATGTGGAGTCACGAATGAAAGAGAATAATTGTACATCAGCAATAAATGGCGGATTTTATGATAAAGCCGGTAAACCGCTCGGCTATTTCCAAACCGGGACATCTATCGTAGGATCAAAAATTGATAGCGACCTGGTCAATGGGTTCGTCTGGGCAGACGCGTCTGGAGCGGCCGTCATATCCACCCGACTTCCGCATGAAACATTCCGTTTTGCCATCCAGACCGGGCCGATGCTCGTATTTGACGGCAACAAACTTCCGCTGAATATAAGAAACGACACGCGTGCCCGTCGTATGGTTGCGGCAAAAAGTATGGACAATCAGTTGTTATTTCTTACCGTCTACTCTGCCGACTCCGTTTTTGACGGACCGCTTCTTGGTGATCTGCCTACGTCGGTCATGGCAGTAAGCACAAAGGAGAATCTCAACATCGCTGATGCCATAAACCTCGACGGCGGCTCTGCCTCTGCATTTTACAGTGGGGATACGTCTCTCTCAGAACTCACGAGCGTGGGAAGCATATTCTGCGTAAAATAACGCAGCCACAAAACCTTCAAGAAGTCCCGCAGCACTATTTTTTATAACTTTATTCATTCGTGTGTACGATAACACCCATCGCCGCCATGTCTTTGAGTAGCCGACGTGGTTCAACTATATGTCCCATAAGCCATAAACCCGGTTGTTTTATGGTGCCATCTAGATACTGACGTACAAGAATAACGACGGGAATAGCAGTAAATGCATATGCATCGTCGTGGTGCAAAAGAATTCTAAAGTTTGCAGATTTACCTGCCTTTGCGCCGCTGGCTTCCAGTACAAAGGAAACGCCTTTGCCTCTGCTGGGAATTTTGTTAAATCCAAACGTAAGAAGCCGAGCCAATAATCGCCTGCCGAAACCCTTCTTTATGGCGCATAAGAGGAATGCGAAAGGAAAAACAAAATAATCAATAAACCAATTAAACCCAGCGACATACACGCCAGTTTCTTTGAGCTGGGGGAACATTTTCGGGAGAATAAGCATTTCCGCCATCTGGATAGGGTAACAAGTCTTCCAGCCAAAATCCTCGCCAAAATTGAATGAGGCAAAATCTGCCCATCCCGCCCTCTTCCAAATGCCTTTTTTAAAAATATCGACCTTGTAGTCGGAAAGCATGTCGACGAGCTCATAAATAGATTCCGGCTTTTCAATTTTTGTATTCATACACATGCCGATATTGGCTTTTGTCATTTCACCAAATTGGATAGATGCGTAACGGACAAGAGCTGCGGGAAGACCCGGATGAAAACCGGCTTGAGTGATAAAACACCTATTGCTTTGCTCTATTTCTTTACGAATGCTTTCCAATTTGACTACAACATTTTGTTCAAAATGAAAATCCAAATAATCTGCCCCCACTTCGATTGCTGCTCGTGCGACATTTAATACGTCGCCGGTTGCTGTCGTAGCATCAATAATCAGGGTCACACCGCCAAATGCTTTAAGAAGCGATTCATACTTCGATGCATCGGCATATACCGCCGAAATTTTTCTCTTTGGAAATTCGAGGACGAAGCCGGCACTAAGCGTTCTTGCTTTATCAAGGTCACGGCCCGCAATAATAAGAGGACTAGTTGTCGTCTCTAACAATTTTCGACATACCTCCCGCCCCGTGCCGCCATATCCACCCAAAACAAAAATAGTTGTTTTCATACGTGAGTTCTGCGCTCTCTATAGTACTACTATTATATTGACAGGCGCATATTTTCTCCATATTGTATATACATGGCGGCAAAACCGGTAGCGACAGGTGGTATTCTACACGGCACCAAATTTACCTTGATTTTTCTCACCTTGGAATTTATTTCCGGAATGGTAATAAATCTGCTTGTAGTTTCCAAAGACGACCCAGGATATGCACTTGAGCCTTTTTATATAAAATTTGCATCTCCAGTACACGAACTCCTGGGCACAATTCTTTTGATAGGTTCAATAGCTTTACTCTACTCTGCCTTTAAAGCGGGACATACTCTTTATAAAAAGCTCGCAGGCCTGGGGCTCTTGTTTGTTTTAATTGCATTTGCCGCAGGCATGGCTACATACAAATTTGAGGGATATCAGTCTGAACTTGCGTCTTTCGTCATGTCTTTGGGTTTTATCGCTTCGTTTCTTTCCTACGGAACTCTCTACCTTCATCTCAAAAAATAATCCGTAGCCTCATATACCCCCAAATAATATGCCAAACGAGGTAATACGTGAGTCGAACGGCATACATAGAAATAAAATCATGGCGTTTTAAAATATAAAGCTGATAGAGGGTAAACGCCGCGAGATTTATAAAAACTACTATAATCGCCCAAATGGGGAAATGCTGTGAAAGCACCATCGGAGCCGCCTGGTACGCTGGCTCCAAAAGAGAAATAATAATAAATGAAACCCAGATGAGTGCGCTACGTTTTATGTTCTTAAGAACAAACATCAAAATATACAACAATGTTGAAAGTGGCATAATGTGAAAAAGGATTTCTGCAAAAAATCCCATTGCCGGATAAAAGACCAGTGATAGAGGAAATAAAATATTCAAGTCTTTTGGAAAAACGGTTATCAAATCCACAAGAATTGTAATGGACACAAAAAGTAATGCCGGGACACTTGAACGTACAATTTCTTTCAGACTACCCTTTTTATATATCACAAATAACTTTTGGGAAAGAAGAAAATAGAACGAAATAAAACCCGCAAGAATAGCAATACTGGCGGCCAAAAATGGGTTAACAGCACCAATAAAGAGTTGAAGTATACGATCGTCACTAGCGTAAAGAATAGCAACGAGAACCAACACAAAGCCGGCAATTAAACTATACATACGAAGTTGCCGTTTATTAGTCATTTCTTTTATTTACTATACCACGTAGTACAATACACGTATGAGAACGCCGTCACTTACCCGGTTTGCGTGGATATCCATTACCGCTGCCCTAACGACCATAGCGCTGAAAGCGGTTGCGTTTTTTTGGACCGGCTCAGTCGGGCTTTTATCCGATGCCGTCGAATCTTTTGTCAATCTGATAGCTGCTGTCGTTGCACTGTTTGCCCTGCGTGTCGCCGAACGGCCCCCGGATAAAAACCACGCATACGGGTACACAAAAGCTGAATATTTTTCCAGTATTGCTGAGGGCATATTTATTCTCATTGCGTCTGCGTCTATCGCGATTGCTGCAATAAGCCGACTTATTCACGTTTCTCCAATCGCTCAACCTCTTATTGGTATCGTTCTTTCTGGACTGGCGTCTCTTGTTAATTTTGTTATCGCACTCATTCTACTTCGCGCCGGTAAAAAATACCGCTCAATAACACTTGAATCGGATGCGCATCATCTGATGACTGACGTATGGACGTCGGTTGCCGTGGTCGTCGGCATAATTGTCGTATGGATGACAAATATTTATATATTGGACCCGATTATCGCCCTGGCTGTTGCCGTGAACATTATTTTTACCGGCGTCCGGATTCTGCGGGAGTCCGTATTGGGATTTATGGATACGGCGATTCCCGAAAAAGATATTGCCGAGATTACGAATATACTCACAAGCTACTGCACGAATGGCATTGTGTATCACGGGTTAAGATCCCGCGAGTCTGCATCACGACGATTTGTCTCGTTTCATATACTCGTACCCGGAACTTGGAGTGTACGGAAAGGCCATGATCTTCTGGAGCGCATTGAAAAAGAAATTCGAAGCAAGTTTGATAAAATGACGGTAACGACCCATCTTGAACCTCTTGAAGACCCGCGATCTGAACAGGATATTTCTATAGACAGGGAATAAGAAGATTACGAGAACCACGGCCCAGAGCAATCCAGACAAGTTTGGGCAACATGTTTAAAGTTTACGCGCTCGCGAGTAGTTGGTAACTATGTACCATGTAGATCCCGCCCTCGATGTAGTAGAACGCAAATGCGATTTGAAGAATCCACAGGAAGATGCTCATGTATTTAAGGACAAAGAGGAATTTCAAAAACTTGGTATTTCTTCAAGAGTGACACAAGTCAGCTCAATAATAAGACTACGATTCTTTTCCTGACCTGTGAGAAATGACTCTTCTCATAAGCTCAACCGTTTGTAATGCGCTCAAACACGCTTCATTTTCCGGATTATAATTTGGATCTCCCTCTAAATTTAGGACAAATCCTTCTGCGTGAGCTAACATTTCTTCATAATTGAGGTCCCCAGCGTTTACAAACGCCCGTGCGATGTCAGCTAATGCCACACGCCCCATTGGCGAAAGCGACGTAGCTCCTTTCACTCTCGTTAGTTGATCCTCGAGGCTGTCGGGTTTAGGAACACGCAACAAATGGAAGGTCATAAACATATTATAGGATAAAAGAGAAAATTAAGCAAGTTCTTGAAAAAATGATGCCCCGAAAAAATGTGGGTAAAAAAATACAAGTGAGTCGGCAGGGATTCGAACCCTGGACCAAGAGCTTAAAAGGCTCCTGCTCTACCACTGAGCTACCGACCCAATAGGTTCATTATAGCAAGTTTACTGAGCTTTTGGTTTGGGGGCGGCAGAATCCGCTTCATTTATACGGACTGCATCGCGGCCCTGTTTGCCGCGGAGGTAATAAAGTTTGGCGCGGCGGGCATGTCCTACCCGTTTGACTTCGAGTTTTTTGATCCACGGACTCATGAGGGGGAAAATACGCTCAATACCGACGGCGGCCGCTCCGATCCTTCGCACCGTAAACATGCAATTGATGCCGCTTCCTTTTATCCCGATCACAATGCCCTCAAATACCTGGGTACGCTCATGGGATTCTTCTTTGACTTCGCGTTTGGTCTTGCCGGAAACTTTTTCTTTTTCGATGAGTTTGTAGTGCACACGCACCGTGTCCCCGACGTGGAACGGAATTTCGTTTGTCTTTTCGCCTTCGCCTGATATCCAAACAGCCTGATTTGCCATAGCTATGAGAACAATTTTACCATTTTTTGAGATAGGTTACAAGGACGCTATATACGAGAGGAAAATCGGGTGTGGTTCAAGCGGGCGCGATCGGTATTCTGGGTGATACTGCGTCCCCAGGAAAAACGGATGGACGCTCGTGGGAAGCTCGATAATCTCCGCTAAATTCTCAACCACGGACCGCCCGGCAATCGTCATGCCTGCGTCTTCGAGTTGTTTGGCATACGCGTCGTTAAACTCGTAGCGGTGTCGGTGCCGCTCCCCTACAATTTTCTTGTCCGGATCGTCATAGGCGTGTGACTCTGTGTATGATTGGTCCGCAATCGAACCGCCTTTCACTTTACATTCCCAACGCCCCAGGCGCATCGTGCCACCATAGGCTCGACGTTTAAGAATCTCGTCTTGGCCCTTGATCATGTGGATGACGGGGTGAGCCGTATCCGCGTCGCATTCGAGTGTATGGGCGCCTTTGAGGCCCAAAACGTTTCGGGCGTACTCCACGACCGCCAGCTGCATGCCGTAGCAGAGTCCGAGGTAGGGAACTTTGTTTACGCGCGCATAGTGGATGGCGGCAATTTTGCCTTCCACCCCGCGGGGTCCCCAACCGATCGGGACGATAATGCCGTCGACTTTTTCGATATCTGAAAGGTCACCTTTTTCCAATTTTTCCGCGTTTACCCATTTCACTTTCACGTCTATGCCTTTGGCCCACGCCGCATGATCTATGGCGTCCATAAGTGCTGCATAGCTATCCCGTAGCTGATATTCACCGGTCGCAAAATACTTGCCCACAATGGCGACGGTCTTTGTTTTGGTCTTTTTGGATTCGATCGTACTGACCATGGTTTCCCATTTGGAAATATCAACGGTGTTTAGAGGGAGCCCAAGCATGTCGAGGATTTTTTCATCCAGTTTTTGGCGCGCCAAATACACCGGCGTTTCATAGGCGCTCGGGAGATCCACACTATCGATCACGTTTTCCGGCTCGACGTTGCAAAACAGCGCAAACCGATCGCGACGGCGCTTATCCATGGCCTTTTCGGCCCGGGCGACGATAAAATCGGGTTGAATCCCCATGGAATTGAGGGTTCGCACCGAAAGCTGTGTGGGCTTCGTTTTAGGTTCTCCGAGGTGTGATGGGGTAGGCAAATATGACACGTGCACATGGATCACGCTATTTTTTTTGTTGCGTCCAAGAATCCGCGACGCTTCGTAATACAATGCATTTTGATATTCTCCGGTGGTACCCCCGAGCTCTACAACGACGATATCCGCGTTTTCTTTTTCTCCTGCGGCCTTTATCCGTTTGGTGATCTCGTCCGTCACGTGCGGGATGGCTTCGACGTCCTCGCCTTCGTATCCAAAATTGCGCTCACGCTCGATAACCGCCTGATAAATTTGTCCCATGGTGACAAAGTTATGGCGATACATGTTTTTTCCCAAAAACTTTTCGTAGGTCCCCATGTCCATATCGGCTTCGGTGCCGTCATCGCACAGGTACGGATCCCCGTGTTCGATAGGGTTGATGAGCCCTGCATCCATGTTCAGGTAATTTTCGCATTTGACGGGGGTGATTTTATAGCCTCTGTTTTGCAGAAGAAGTGCGATCGAGGCGGTGGTGATGCCTTTCCCCAGGCCAGAGATGACCCCACCGGAAACAAATATAAACTTCGTTACGGGCATGATCCAAGATACCAAAAAATGCCTTGGTAGTCAATAACAAATCAGTGCGCGCCCGCAAGAGGTTCATACAGAATTTGCAAGCGTCCACCGATTTCAACCTCTAGTACACGAAACCCATCTTGATTTTGCGAAACCTCTCTGCATAACTGACCCTGTTCAAATAGACGAAAATTGCTATCCGTCTGCTTCCCGTACAGTAAAATTGCCCCTTTTTCGATATAATATCTGGGATTATATGCATCTTCATGCTGTGCATGAATCCCATTGACGGCTACACTCCAGTATTTTGGACCATGGTCAATCCGTTTTGCCTGAACGAGCGAAATAATTCCCTGATGCCGTTTGTTTCGCTCTTCTAAACTTCGAAACATCAAATCCATAATTGGTCCGCCCCCGCGAAGAAAAAATGTAGTTTCACGAAGCGGGCTGCCGTGTCCGTAGTGAATTAGCGCGGGGTTCCAATCAGATTGGGCGGTTCTCAACATATTGTCACCAAAGTCGCCGCTTGTATATTTCCCATACCTTGTCATTTCTGGTTGAGTATTTCGCATATATCCCAAATCCTCTTTTGTCCCACCAATTCCAAAAGACGGTCCGCCTGCACGAATAAGTTGGGGCACGTTATATTTTTCAGCAACAAATATGGCAACAGCAATACCTTGTGTGGTCGCAATGGCTACATCATCTGCCCAAAATAATGGCTCCTGTCTTTTTTCTATCATGTCCCTATGGAGAGAAATCATTTTATATGCAGCAAACGTGGTATCGAGTGCCAAACAATCGTCTTTACACGCATTTCGACGGTATCCCTGAGGAAGTCCTAAGTGTTCCCCCACTTTTGTTGTTCCCTTTGAAATAAATGGAAATGTCAAATTAGCAACATTTTTGCTATACGCGGCTTTTTCTTCATCTGATAGCGGCCCTTTGTTTCCTAGATATGTTAATCGCTGCATAACAGCGCTTCGTGACCCGTTAAAAAATTCTATTTGAATGGGCGTCTTTGACCCCGCCCGACGCCAAGCTCTAAAAATAGGTTCTCCATTAACCGACTGCTCCCGGGAGGCCAGAAGTGTTGCCGCCTCTTGCGCATTAAGCCAGTGAGCACCCTGCTCAAAAAGAAATCCTTTTGACTCAAGCCACTTCGTAAAATTTGGCGCCGATAATTCTGTCCCAGCAAGCGGGGCGGTAAGTACATCACCAAAATCCACACGCGCGTCGTATATAAATCCTGCGCCATGCCAACCGTCAGCCACAACTCCTTTTTGGCCAAAAGGGAGAATGTCCATACTCACGTTCGGCCATTTGCGTAAAAGGGATGCCTCTATTTCATAACCGGCAGTTGGACGAAGATCAGGTTCCGCTCCCCTTTCCGCTCGACTATCTAGTGGCATACTCATAACACTCCTTTTTCCGGCAGGCATAAAAAGAGCCCCGAAGGGCTCTAACCGTTAATATGACGTACTGTAATTGTGTTTCGGATGTTCATCTGCAACGTATACTCCTGAAAATGTAGTCTATGGGGAACCGCGGATTCTGTCAATACGTCATTTTTTCTTTCTTCTCGAAGCCAAATCTTTTTTAAAAAGTGAATAGAAAATATCCCCTTTGGTAATCATGCCGACCAGGACGCCCTCCCGCGTCACCACCGGCAACTGGTTAATGCGCCGGACGATCATCCGAGAGAGAGCGCGCATCACGGGCGTATCCTCGTGTGTGAAAACCACGTGTACGCGCATGATGTCCCGTGCTTTCAACCCCGATATCTCCGAAACTTTTTGCTCTAAATCTTCAAAATACGGAAATTCCTCGCTGCTGGAAAATAAATCCTGATAGTCAGGGTACAGCCGCTCGAGGAGTTCTTCACGAGTGATGATCCCGAGGATATGTTTTTTTTGATCCACAACAGGGATGGAGTTTACTTTATTTTTAAATATCGTCCGCCAGATGCCCCGAAACTTTTCAGTGGGAAGCATCGTCACTATACGACGGCTCATGACATCGGAAACATTCATTGCTGTCCAAAGTGTACGCCCTCACACACTGACTGTCAACGAAAAAATTAGTTTACGGGGTACGCGGATGACCGACGACGGTGCAAAACTTTAAGTTCCAGAATAGAGCGGCGGAGTATGGCTTGGGCGGCGGCACGGTCCAGCCCAGTTTCCGACTTTGTCAGCGCCTCTCGGGCGGCAGTCTGAGCTTTTTTTATGTCTGACTCGTTGAGCTCGGTACTATGAAATGCGCGGGTAACCAGAATCGATACGCCTTTTTTGGTGATTTCCATAAAGCCTTCGCCGATCGCCAAAAAAAATTCTTTCTCCCCCATCGTCACTTTGATCTCTCCTTCGGTAAGCGCGCTAAAAAGTGGCTCATGCTTGGCCAACACGCCCACCTGGCCGTTGGCGGTGGGTACGACAACAGACGATACTTCTTCGGCAAACACGCTGCGCTCGGGAGTGATGATGTCCAGATGGAATAACATAAATTTGAATAATCCGAATTATTTCACCTCGTCTATGCCGCCGACCATGTAGAACGCCTGTTCACTTTTGCTATCATGTTTACCGTCCAAAATTTCTTTAAAACCGCGGACGGTTTCTTTCATCGTCACGTATTTCCCAGGGCGTGCCGTAAACGGCTCGGCCACAAACATCGGCTGCGTCAGGAACCGTTGAATTTTCCGTGCACGGGACACGACAATTTTGTCTTCGTCCGAAAGTTCTTCCATACCCAAAATTGCAATGATGTCCTGCAAATCTTTGTATCGCTGCAGCGTTTTTTGGACGTTCCGCGCGACGTCGTAATGTTCCTGTCCGACGACGGAGGGCTCCAAGATGCGTGAGTTGGACGATAACGGATCTACGGCAGGAAACAGTCCCTGTTCGGCGATAGAGCGTTCGAGTGATATTGTCCCGTCCAAATGCGCAAATGTTGCCACAGGTGCCGGATCGGTATAATCGTCCGCCGGTACGTACACCGCTTGCACGGAGGTGATTGAGCCTTTTTTGGTCGATGTAATGCGCTCCTCAAGAGCACCCATTTCGGATGCGAGAGTCGGCTGGTAGCCTACGGCAGACGGAATGCGTCCAAGCAGCGCCGATACTTCTCCGCCGGCCTGGGCAAAACGGAAAATATTATCGATAAAAAATAGCACGTCCTGTCCTTCTTCATCACGGAAATATTCGGCAAGCGTCAAACCGGTCAATGCCACACGGAGACGCGCTCCCGGCGGCTCGTTCATTTGACCAAACACCATGGCTGTCTTTGCGATAACTCCGGACTCCGTCATTTCGCGCCACAAATCGTTGCCTTCGCGTGACCGTTCGCCGACGCCGGCGAATACGGAAACTCCTCCGTGCACTTCCGCTACATTGTGGATAAGTTCCTGAATCGTGACTGTTTTGCCAACACCTGCGCCGCCGAAAATTGCAGCCTTGCCGCCTTTGACAAACGGAGCGATAAGATCGATGACTTTAATCCCGGTCTCAAGGACTTCTCGTTTTCCGCTTTGCTCCGTAAGTGTCGGCGCTGCCCGATGGATAGGATACATTTTTGACCCCGTGACGGGCCCTTCGTGATCTATTGTTTCTCCGATAACGTTAAAGAGGCGCCCGAGCGTTTTTTTACCGACGGGTACGGTGATCGGATGACCCGTGGCGACCGCACGATCTCCGCGTTTTAGGCCGTCCGTAGGCGCAAGCGCAATACAGCGGACGCGTCCGTCACCCAAATGAGATGCCACTTCAAGAACAAGCTTCGTCACGCCTTTGTCAGTCGACGTGTGAATAGCGTCATAAATCGCAGGCACATAGCTGGCAAACTGCACGTCCACGACGGCACCGATAATCTGTACCACAGACCCGTGAAATTTTGAACTGCTTTCCTGTTTTTTACTGATCGTTTTTTTGGGCATATACGTCTCCTTTATTCTGTAGCAAGTCTGGCCGTTACCATATCCGAGATTTCATAGGTAATTTTCTCCTGTCGCGCCTTGTTGTACAGAAGCGTGAGGTCGTCTACAAACGATAACGCATTATCCGTAGCGTTTCGCATGGCAACCATACGCGCGGACTGCTCACTCGCTTCCGCTTGAAGTACCGCATCGCGTACCTGAATCTCCAAATAATGCGGCAGGAGTACCTCAAACACCTGGCTGACCGACGGTTCGATGACAAATTCACCCATCGTGGCACTTTGTGGTCCCGTAATATCGACTATTGCCAGCGGCAGTATAGATTTTTTCACGGGTACTTGTTTGAGCGCCGAGACAAACTCGTTATACACAAGATCAACCCCCGAGAGATGACCGGCCAAAAATTCTCCGGTAAACAAATCGGATATCGCAGATACGGAATCCACAAACGGCACTCGGTCAGAAAAATCCGCGGTCAGTTCACCATGGATTTGCGAAATAAAATGTGCACCTTTTTTTCCAAGTGTGAGATAGATGTTTTTATCCGTAGCCGGATATTCTCTAAGTAAAAACCGAAATAAATTTGTGTTCAGTCCGCCACACAAACCCTTATTCGATGAGATGAGGATGACCATCCGTTTGCCGCCGCTCTCGGCCGTCCGCAGGAGCGGATGATTGGATATATCGGTGCGCGCGGCCAGTTCTGCTACCATTGCGCGTATTTTTTGTGCATACAGTTTGCCGGCCTGGGCCGCTGCCTGGGCTTTCCGCATTTTGGACGCAGCGACGAGCTCCATCGCTTTGGTGATCTGCGCGATGCTTGTGGCGGATTTAATTCTGTTTTTAATCAGTCGGATGTTTGCCATAGTTGGTTACCTAAAAATTTTTCTTAAATTCCGTGACTGCTGCTTTCAAGAGCGCCTCAATTTCCGGCGTCATCTTTTGCTCTTTCACGATCATCGCAAAAATTTTCTTGTGGCGGGAATGCATAAATGAGAGAAATTCCTTTTCAAATTGTGATACTTTAGACACAGCCACATCATCCAGATAGCCTGCTGTCCCGGCCCAAATACTTGCGATCTGTTCAGCGACCGGCATAGGCACACCCTGACCCTGCTTGAGGAGTTCCATCATACGCGCGCCCCGATCGATTTGTTTTTTGGTCGCCGCGTCTACATCGGTGCTAAACTGAGCAAACGCGGCAAGAGAACGGTACTGCGCCAAATCCAACTTCAGCGTGCCGGACACCTGCTTCATGGCTTTGATTTGCGCATCTCCACCCACACGGGATACGGACACGCCGACGTTAATTGCCGGACGCTGACCTGCGTTGAACAAATCCGATTCCAAAAATAGCTGACCGTCGGTAATCGAAATCACGTTGGTCGGGATATACGCCGACATGTCATTGGCTTGTGTTTCGACGATAGGAAGTGCAGTGAGAGACCCGCCGCCGTGTTTTTCGTCAAGTCTGCACGCACGCTCGAGTAATCTACTGTGCAGGAAAAACACGTCTCCCGGATATGCCTCGCGGCCGCTAGGACGACGCAAAATAAGGGAAATCTGACGGTATGCCCACGCATGTTTGGAAAGATCGTCGTAAATGATGAGCGCGTCCCGACCCTGATCCATAAAATATTCACCCATTGCACATCCTGCATACGGCGCCAGATATTGGTATGCCGCCGGATCGCTTGCACCTGCCGCGACCACGATCGTATGGTCCATCGCACCGGCTTCCGTCAAATCATGGATGACCTGTGCCACACGGGATGTTTTTTGGCCGATGGCGACATAAATACAGATAACGTTTTCATGTTTTTGATTGATGATAGTGTCTACAACCACGGTAGTTTTCCCCGTGTTGCGGTCTCCGATGATGAGTTCGCGCTGTCCCCGACCGATAGGAATCATTGCGTCAATCGCTTTTATGCCAGTCTGGAGAGGCGTTTTCACGCTCCGGCGGCTCGTGACCGACGGCGCAAGTTTTTCGATTGGATAGAATTTTTTGGATTTTATGGGCGCTCGGCCGTCTACCGGTTCGCCCAGAGGGTTCACGACTCTGCCTAAAAATGCTTCCCCGACGGGCATAGAGAGGAGTTGTCCCGTCGCATGAACCTCATCGCCTTCATGAATGGAAAGATAATCTCCAAGGATGATGACGCCGACAACATCTTCTTCCAAATTAATCGCGAGTCCGGCAACGCCGCTCCCGAATTCTACACGCTCCATCGCCGCTACCTGCGGAAGTCCCGATACGCGCGCGACACCGTCTCCCACCGAGAGAACGTGTCCGACCTGGCGTGCCGACACTTCGGGCGTATACTGCTCGATCCGTTTTATGAGCTCCGCTGCTATGTCGTTCGTAAAATCATTTTTCATATAAGTCCGCTTGTCAGGTCCGCGAGTTGTCCGGATAGGCTCGTGTCTACTACCCAGTCTGCTACCTGTATCTTCATGCCTCCCAGAAGCTCCCGTGACTCCCTGTACTGACATTCAACATCATGCCCCAACTTCCGCTCGAGCATTGCCTGTACCGCGGTCTTTTCGTCTGACGAGAGTGGCACGACAGTCGCGACGCTGGCAACGCGTTCTTTTTTGGCGGCTGATGTCACCCGTCCGAAAAGCGTCGTCACCTTTGGGAGTAGTTGCCTGCCGCGAGAGTCGCCGCGCATATATTTGGCTACCCCGTCTATAAATCCCCGTGCGTCTTTAGAAATTGTTTTCATACCGTACTATTTTGTATTTGCGAGTTCTTTGAGCTGCTTACCCAACAGTTTATGCTGATCAGCGCTGGAAAGAACAGATGATACGAGTTGACCCGTCATGGCTGTGGCGAGCTCTACGGCTGCGCGCCGTACGTCTTTTTCCATGAGTGCTTTGAGCGCGTCCGCATCTGCTTTTCCTTTTGCGACTGTTGCAGCCGCTTCTTTTGCCGCAGCGGCAAGAATATCTTTTTTGGCTGCTTCCGCCTCAACCTCTGCCGCTTCCACAAGGTTCCTGGCTTCACGGCGAGCTTCGGAAAGGAGCTTCTCTTCCTTTTCTTTCTGTTTTTCGCCCGCGATACGCATTTTTTCGGTAAGTGCGAGTCCTTCGGCTATTTCTTTTTTCCGCTTCTCAATCATACCCAGGATCGGTTTATACAACAGCTTCGACAGTACAAAAAAGATAATCAAAAAATTGACAATCTGTGCAAGTAATAATTGTGGCTCTATACCTAATTTTTCCATACAATCCTCCCGACTGCGTTCCCGGAGGGCGCCTTTCGGGCACCCTCCACCTATCAGTTTACACAAATTTAATAATCAAGCTAATAACAAGTGAATAAATTGCGATAGCCTCTGCAAATGCGAGACCCAAAATCATGGTCGTCCGGATATTATCCGCGGCTTCCGGGTTCCGGCCGATAGCTTCCAAAGCTTTCGCCGAAAGCATACCGATAGCAAGACCGGGACCGATTCCTCCGGCTGCGACGGTCACACCCGTCATAATAAGCTTTACTGATGCTTCATCCATTATGACTCACCTCCTTCGCATGATTCTCTTCGCCGTGGCTTACGGCGATAACCAAAAATACTGCGGTAAGCATAGAAAATACGAGTGCCTGGATGAGGCCCACAAATAGTTCCATCGCCAAAAAAGGCAGCGGCACGATAAACGGCATGAGAAACGCCATGACCGCAAGAAGCACTTCGCCGGCAAACACATTCCCGAAAAGCCGGAACGCAAACGAGAGTACACTGGAAAGCTGTGACAGTATCTCGAGTATCCCAAGAAAAAAATAAATCGGATCTTTAAAGTTCAGATACCTGCTGCTATAGTGCACGCCCACCGTCTTGAAACCAAAATACTGGATACCGACGATAGAGATGAGAGCTAAGGCAACGGTCATATTGAGATCCGCAGTCGCAGCCCGCAGGAGCGGCAAAAACTCTTCTCCGTGCCAAAATCCGATGGTGCCTACACCCGGCAATAAACCAAACCAGTTGGATACGAGTATAAAAAAGAAAAACGTCGCGATAAGCGGGAAAAATGTTTTGATCCGCGGTCCTACGACGGTCGAAAAAAAATCATACAGCCCGCCGACAATGGTCTCGGCTACGAGCTGTAGATTTCCGGGAATGAGGGTCAGATTCCGCGTCGCTGCTATAGAAAATAGCGTCAGAATCCCCATCACGATCCATGCGGCCAAGAGTGAGTTAGTCACGGGAAGCGCTCCTATCTGACCTATCTTTTCCGCTGCAAGCGATATGTGCAACATAGTTATAATAATTTCTGTATGATTTTGAAAAATCCCACTACCGATATAATACCGCCGATCGTCAGTCCGATAAGCGCATGACCGGCGACTTTTCCCGCAAACGCCCCGATCACGAGTGGAATGGCTATCGTATATCCGATTTGCCCGGCAGTACTCAAATAAAACCAGGAATTATCGCGAGTATTTTTTTTCTTCGCGACGTTCTTCAGCTTGGCGCCTTTTATACCACTAGCTAAAGTAATATCATATTTTTCCTTCATAAAGCAACCTCTTTCTTTTTGACTAAAATCGTATATAATAAAAGGTTACACAAGCCCGCTCGCTTCGTCCGCAAGCATCGTTAGCCGATCTTCTTTTTCGTCTACTTTTCCCGATAGTTTTACTAGACTATCCGCGTGCCACAAATCCGCCGTCCGGGAAAATATTTTCGGAAATACAACCACTTCAATCGTGCCGGTGAGATCCTCCAGTTTCACGAATGCCATTTCGTGGTTATTCGCTTTCGTAAATATTTTTTTGACGGACACCACGATACCAGCTACAGACACCCGCTGTCCGACGATCTGGGTCGTAATTTCCGATATGGCGGTATACGCACCCTTTGCCAGAAGCCTCCTGTGCGGCTCCAGAGGATGTGTGGTCAGATAAAACCCAAGGAGCTCTTTCTCAAAACCCAAAAGCTCGCTCGGCGTCAGTTCAGGGAGGTTCGGCAGACTGTGCTGTGACACGCTTTCTTCCTCACCGAAAAGCCCTACCTGGCCTGCGGATTGTGCACGTTTTTGCTTATGGACAAGCTCAAGCATCGTGGTGATCCCGGAAAGCATCGCCGCCCGCGTTCCGAACGCATCCATCGCGCCGGTCCGGATCATACTCTCAAACGTTTTTTTGTTTACTTTGGACGTATCAACGCGCATGATGACGTCGGAAAGGCTGGTAAACGGGCCTGTTTTACGCGCGTCGAGCATACTTTCGATGGCTGCCGTCCCCACATTTTTGATGGCGGACAGCCCAAACCGGATCTGCCCTTTTTCTATCGAAAATTCAACTTCTGATTTGTTTATGTCCGGCGGCAGAAGCGCGAGATTCGTACGGCGGCATTCAGCGACGATCGATGCGATTTTTTCATCCCGCACGGGGCCCGTATTGGCCCGTGATTCGGCAGTCAGCACTGCCGTCATATATTCGACCGGGTAATTTGCCTTGAGGTACGCAGTCTGGTATGCGATCATGGCGTAACAGGCTGCATGGGCTTTGTTAAATCCGTACCCCGCAAACGGCTCGATGAGCGTAAATATTTCCTCCGCTTTTGTCTTTGTCAGTCCGTTTGCCACACACCCGGTAATGAATTTCTCTTTTTGCTTTTTCATTTCCGTCGCGATCTTTTTGCCGACGGCTTTGCGCAGCTTATCGGCATCGCCCCACGAGTAGCCGGCGAGCGTAATGGCGGTCAGAAGCACGTCATCCTGATAACAAATTATACCGTAGGACTGCTTGAGAACCTCTTTGAGGCGCGGGTCCGGATAGCTGATAAGGGCGGGGTTGTGTTTACGTTTTATAAACTCCGGTATGGTAGCCATGGGACCGGGGCGGAAAAGCGCCACCATCGCCATGACATCAAATATATTTGTAGGTTTAAGCTCTTTCACATACCGCCGCATGCCCGCGGATTCCAGCTGAAACACGCCGGTCGTTTCCCCCTGTGAAAGCATGTCGTATGTTTTTTTATCCGTCAGCGGAATCGTCCCCAAGTCAATATGTTCTCCGCGTGTGACCGCGATAAATTTGAGCGCCTGGGACATGATCGTAAGGTTTCGCAGTCCCAAAAAGTCCATTTTCAGAAGTCCCACGCCGTCTTCGCCAACGGTATACATATCGTACTGCGTTATGATGCGCTCGCCTTTGCTTTCCTTTTGCAAGGGGGTGTACTCGACAAGTGGCTTGTCGGCAATCACCACACCCGCCGCGTGCACAGACGCGTGCCGTGCAACACCTTCGAGTTTGTGCGCCACATCCAAAAGCCGTTTCGTTTCCGGTTCGGTTTTATACGCCAGGGAAAGTTCGGGTGACTGCTCGATTGCCTTTTCGATCGTCATCGCGTTACCCTGAAATCCGGGCGGTATCATTTTACTGATCCGGTCAGGCGCCGAGTACGGCATACCGAGAGCGCGACCTGCATCCCGCACGGCGCCACGGGCCTCCATCGTGCCGAACGTAATAATCTGTGCCACTTTATCGCGGCCAAACCGCTCCGTCACGTAGGCGATCACTTCATCCCGCCGGTCGTCGGCAAAATCCAGATCTATATCCGGCGCGCTCGGACGGTACGGGTTCAAAAACCGCTCAAACGGCAGTTTAAAATACAACGGATCCAAACCGGTGATGTTGAGAATGTACGAAATGATTGAACCTGCGGCAGATCCGCGCCCGGGGCCGACGCCGATACCGTGATCTTTGGCCCAGTTGACAAAATCCTGCACGATGAGAAAGTACATCGAGTACCCTTTGGTATTGATAATATCGAGCTCATATTTTATGCGGTCTTTTACCTCCTGCGTCTGAGTGGGGTACTTTTTCGGAGCACGTTCCCATACCATTTTTTCCAAAAATTCCGCAGGCGTTTCGTTTTCCCCGATCGGATACTTCGGCAAAATCCATTTGCCGACGGAAAGCTGAATATCGCACATGGACGCAATTTTTACCGTGTTTGCAATCGCTTCCGGGTACTGCTCAAACAATTCCTTCATTTCATCGGGACTCCGCATATAAAAGTCCGGGCTCCCGAGCATGGACAAGGGCCTGTTTTTCTCGACAATCGTCCGCTGCGTCTGGACACAAAGAAGTATTTCCTGCGCCTCGGCATCGTCCGAGTCCACATAATGGATGTCGTTGGTCGCAACAAGCGGCAAGCCGAGCTTCCGGGAAAGGGCGATTAGTTTATCATTTACTTCCGCAATAAGCGGGATATTGGGATGCTTCTGGATCTCGATGTAATAATGGTCCGGACCGAAAAGTTCCGCATACTCGAGCGCCACTTTTTCGGCTTCTTTATCCTTCCCTTCGCGAAGAAGCGACGCCAGCTGCCCTTGCACACACGCGCTCGTACAAATGAGGCCCTCGTGATGCGTTTTTAAAAGTTCAAAGTCGATACGCGGTTTATAATAGTACCCCTCCAGGTGCGCAATCGTCACGAGTTTCATGAGATTTTTGTATCCCGTCTCGTTTTTGGCCAAAAGTATGAGGTGGTACGGGTCCGTATCTATTTTGCCTTCTTTGTCCAGGTGGCTCCGGCGAGCCACATACGTCTCAACGCCCAGAATCGGCTTGATGCCAGCCGCTTTGGCTTTGAGGTAAAACTTAAAACTCCCGTACATACTGCCGTGATCTGTGAGAGCGAGAGCGTCCATCCCGAAGGATTTGGCGCGTTCGATGAGGTGGTCGAGCTTCCCAAGTCCGTCCAGAAGCGAAAATTCACTATGCGTATGGAGATGGACAAAATCAGCTGGCATATACAATGTCCCTTAAACCACTCAAGGTGATGGTGGACTTACGTACTGTAACGGAAATACTAGTAAAGATGCAAGAGTCATCAATAAATTATTAAAAATTCGCACACTTCATTGAACTCTCATGTGTGATGGTGCCATCTTTGTTATCGGTGATAGAAACAGTCCCACATTTTCCTTTATATAGTTTTTTTCCAGACTTCAAAGCACCCTCAAATTCATTCGATGCTTCAGCTCCTATATTGGCATATAAATTCAGTGCGCTGGTTATCAACTCTATTAAAGGCTCTAATTGAATACTCCTATTAGCTTTAAACAGGTTAAATACACCCTTATAAATCACATAATGTGAATGGGTAAAATCATTTCGAAAGTCATTAACGTACAAAAATTTAAAGATTTGAGCTAAACTCGATAACTTAGCTTCTTCAGCTAGTTCAACAATCTTGTTTATTTTGCCTTGAATTGTAAAAAACGGATTTAATACTCTATTTAATTGTTCCTTTATACCTTGTATCTTTGCTTGTTCGATTTGACTGTTTGCCAAAATGCCTTGAATTTCTTTAAGCGCTAAGGATCTTTCTTTATCAGTAATTTCTTTTTTAAATGGTCTCATTGCCGCACAATTTCCTTTAATAATATTAATTAGGTTGTACATTAAATCCAACCAGTTCTCGGACTCAAAAACTTGGCAATAAACATATGAGAGAATTTTTATTGAAACGTTTCCTTTAATACCTTCCTTCGCTAGTAGTGTAGTTTCATTTATGGTATCTAGAAGCTCTTTCCCCGGGGTTTTAGAATGAAGAGAATTAATGTCTAAAAAATACTTTATACTGCAAAAATATTCTGCTTCATCAGCCTTTTTCGCCAAAGCAAATATATAGCTTACTTCTTTTGAAATTGCTTTCCTGTGCTGAGGACTAGGAAAGATTTTGCTTGTTATTTTAGACTCGCCGGTTGGAGCTGACTTCATTTTCGCAAGACTTACTCGGTTAATTTTTTTTCCAGCAGCCCCATCACCTTTTCTTTATCCCCTTTTCCTTTGAGTTCTTTCAAAATGTTTCCGAACAAAAACATCTTCGATTGCAGTTTACCGGCCTTAAAGTCCGTAACCGCTTTCGTATTTGCCTGTAAAACATGGGCGATAACTTTGCCAAGTTCATCGTCTGAAACAGCCACCACTGCCGTTGCGGTAAGGATAGACTGGACGAGCGCTGCCGGCAAAATTTCATCAATAACAATTTTTTTATTGATAATCCAGTTGGCGAGTTTTTTGGCAGGAACTTTGCCCTGCCCGCCATCCCTGCGGTCAGGCGCTGGCAGGCGGGCGAGCTTTACACACTCTTCAAAATAGTCCGCGAGCTGTTTCGTGTCCGTCAGGAGCGTGGCATCATAATCATTTAATTCATAGTCTTTCTTAAATCTCGCTAATTTTGCATCCGGTAATTCCGGCACCTGAGATTTTATTTCGTGAATGAATGTACTCGTCCAGCGAAACGGCGGTATATCGGGTTCAGGAAAATACCGGTAATCATCGGCCTCTCCTTTCACCCTTTGAGACACTGTAGCGCCTTTCCCCTCATTCCATCCCCTGGTCTCCTGTATAGGAGTCTTTCCGCTAGCCAAGATCCGTGCCTGCCGATCGAGCTCAAAATCAATTGCACGTTTTACAAAATTAAACGAATTGATATTCTTTACCTCGACTTTATACGACGGCAAATCCTTACTACCGACGGGCCGCACTGAAATATTGGGCTCCAAGCGCATGCTGCCTTTATCCATGTCCGCGTCTGAAATGTCGAGGTACTGGACAATCTGGTGAAGTTTTTTCAGGAATTCTTTCGCCTGTTCCCCGCTTCGGATATCGGGCTCCGTTACAATCTCCACGAGCGGTACGCCACTGCGGTTGAAATCCACGAGGCTTACCTTTTCCCCGTCGAGCGTCGCATGAAGAAGCTTGCCTGCATCTTCCTCCAGGTGTACGCGTCGGATGCGCACGCGATCGAAAGACGTCTCCACTTTGCCGTTTACGGCTATGGGTTGATCATATTGAGAAATTTGATAACCCTTGGGCAAATCCGGATAAAAGTAATTTTTCCGGTCAAACTTGGTGAAGAGTGGAATTTCGCATCCCAACGCAAGTCCGAGCCGGATTGCCCATTCGATCGCTTTTTTATTGGGAACAGGTAACCCGCCCGGCATACCCAAACAAGCTGGACATGTGTACGTGTTGGGCTTTTTGGCAAAAAACGGGTCGTTCTTGCAGCCGCAAAACATTTTGCTTGCTGTTTTTAGTTCTACATGGATCTCCATGCCGATGACCGGTTCGTAGTTCATATTATTTATTACTCCAGCTATTCCACTGAGTCGCTTCTTCAAATGCGTGAGCTGCGCGGATCATGGTTTCTTCGTGCCAATAATTACTCATGAAACTGAGCCCTATATATAAATTCGTTTTTGGGTCGCGGTAGCACGGCACATTAATGCCCGGGAGCCCCGAAAGTGCACACGGCTCGACAAGCTTATCTTCGAGTTCCCCAAACATAGGGTTATCGCCCAAGGCACCTATTTTTTGCGCAAACCCGGGACTCGTCGGAGACAATAGAACATCATACTTGGCAAACAGTTGCTGGTAATTTTGTATATAGAGGCTTCGGACTTTTTGTGCTTGCACGTAATACCGGTCTGCGTACCCTTTGGACAAGGTAAATGTGCCGAGCATAATGCGCCGTTTCGCCTCTGCACCAAAATGCGATCGTCCGACGTCATATCGCACGCCGGCATAGCCTGCTAAATTACTGGACACCTCACTCCGCTGGACAATGGTATATACGGCCACCGCATAATCCGGATTTAAAACGTGATTGTTCTGTATTTTTTCACTCAGGGCAATCACGTCAACGGTCGCGCCGAGCCTCTCCAAAACTTTTGCCGCTTGCTCGACTACCTTTGCAGTTTGTGTGCCCCTAAGCTGTGGGTGATCGGTGTAGCAAAGTCCCATGTGCATGCCTTTGACGCCTTTTTTAATATCCTTGGTAAAGTCGGGCACCGGTTCAGGTGAGGTGGTAGCGTCATACCGATCCTGGCCCGCAATATGGGTAAGGATAAGGGCGCAGTCCTCAACAGTTTTTCCGATAGGTCCCGGCGAATCGGTCGATGAAGCCATAGGTACAACTCCTGTGCGGCTCACTCTGCCATAGGTGGGCTTGAGGCCTACCACGCCGCACCATGCGGCCGGCTGGCGGATACTTCCTGCTGTTTCGGTGCCGAGAGCTGCAATGGTCATGTCAGCTGCCACCGCAGCGGCTGAGCCTCCTGATGACCCACCGGGAAGATATTCTGGGTTCCGTGGATTTTTTGTCGGTCCGAAATCGCTGGTCTCGGTGCTAGAACCATGCGCCCACGCATCCATATTTGTTTTGCCAAGGACAACCCCGCCGGATTTCTTTAATTTGGTAATAACTGTCGCATCAAACGGGGGCACGAAGTCTTTAAGTACGTTTGAAGAAGCGGTAGTACGCATGCCTTCCGTGCAGAAGTTATCCTTCACGGCAATTGGAGCACCGGCAAGTGGAGTATCCAATAATTTTTCGGCTTTAGACGCCGCCTCGTTGTCGAGCGTTAGATATACATTTAGCCTTTCGTTTTTTTCCGCGATTGCCTTGTGTACGTCTTTATACAACTCCGCATGTGAAATTTCTTTCGCCTTAAGTTTCGCAACCGTCTCCGTGAGCGTGAGAGTGTTTAATGTAGTCATAATTATTCCTGATCAACAACCTGGTCCGCCACAAAGTACCCGTTGTGTTTTCTCGGCGCGTTAGCCAGTGCCTGTTCCTGAGTAAAGGTACGAGTGGCATCTACTTCATCTTCACGCATGACGTTTTCCAAACCGGTAACCTGATTGGTCGGCTCTACCTCTGACACATCGATGGATTTGAGGGTGTCCAGTACTTTTATCACTGTGCTAAACCCAACGGCCAACTTTTTTTTCTCGTCATCCGTCACGGGGATCTTCGCGAGCTTCGCAATCACATCCACATCTGTCATTGTAAACGTTGTTTTCTTCATTGAAACCAATTATAAATGGTATATGCAGAAATACCAAACTGTGTTTGCGCGGATGCTCGAGGAGAACAAAGAATTGTTTGATAATTTCACGGCCGTACACGAAGCGTACGTCGTCAATCCCGAGATGAATAAAGCCAGGTTTAATGAAATCGGCCGCGACGTCATGGATGTGATCCGGGACTACGAACGCATCCTCTGCGGCAAAACGGAATCCGGGCAGTACGGAAAATTCAGTAGCAACCTGTCTCAAAAATTCTGGGACGAAGTACGCCGCGTCTATCCGAAAATAAATTTTGTGGGAGTCATGTAAAGCGTTTGATGAGTGTGTCCTGCGCCTGCCATTCGAGGGTGTCGTCAAGCGACTTCAGGGCAATTTTCTTTCCGTATTTTACTTCCAACGCTTTTGCAATCAACCAATCGGCGATATGCGGGTTTTTCGGAAGAAATGGACCGTGCGAATAACACGCAATGCAGTTTTTGTAGACTGCGCCTTCCGTGCCGTCTTCCCCGTTGTTGCCGCAACCCTTTATCACTTTGGCAAAAGGCTTTACTCCTTTTCCTAAATATGTCCGTCCTCCGTGGTTTTCAAAACCCACGATCGTCTTCTTTTCTACGTTAATTCCCGTAACCTCCCCAACCGTATTGCCAATACATCGAGGTTTTGACTTTCCGAAATGTTTACTTACCATATCAAAAATTCCCAGACCCGTGAGCTTTTTGCCGTCCCCCGTCATGTAATAATGCCCTAAAAGTTGCGGCGATCCGCAGACGAAAAGTCCCGGCACACCGCTATCAAATAATTTTTTCAGCGACGGACCTTTTTTCAATAAATCCGGCATGGCAATTTCCTGCTGCCGATCCTGAGACCCACCTCCCAGAATAATATCGCACGCGGCAATTTCTTTGTCTGTTGTCTTAAACTCGATCGGTTCGATATTCACGTCGATTTTTCGCCACTGGCACCGCTTAGTGAGCACAAAAATATTCCCCCGGTCACCGTAGGTACTCATAAGCTCCGGATAGAGCCACCCGATGGTCAGTGTATATTTCATAATATTTTCCGCCCGGTCAGAATTTTCCTTGTATCGAGCATCGCCGAATACGTCGCCAGTATCCAGAGCACTTCGTTTTCCTTCACCGAATAGATACCCTGATCAATTGCGTCTGCAAGTGACGGAAAAATCTCCGTCTTTTTGACATCGACCTCCGCATATTTAAGCCGGAGCGCCATATCGTACACACGGTCGCCGCTCACCAGATATTTGGGGAACGTTTTATAAAACTCAAAATCCACGTCCCAAATCCAACTCACATCCCGGCCGTCCGGAATCCGGTCGTTGAGCGCCAAAAGCACCGGACCGCGATCGACAGACGCCGCCACAGTCCGCAGAGATTCGTTAAAACCGGTCGGATTTTTGGAGAGGAGAATCTTAATTCTCCGGTTTTGGACGATGATATTTTCCATTCTACCGAATGCAGGCGTAAACTTCGTCAGACCTACGTGTATCGTATCTTTGTGTACACCGAGAACCTGCGCCGTCAGTGCTGCGGCCAGGGTGTTATAGATGTTATACACTCCCTCCAGGGGACTCACGACTTCACGCGAGGTTATATCCTCTGCGGGCGGCACAAATGAACACTTCCCGCATGCCCATTTCCCCAGATGCGAAAAATACACACCGGCAAACGTGAGCCTGGCCCCGCAGTTGGGGCAATAAATCGTATCGGTAGCATGCTGCATTTTGGGTAAAAAGAGATCTGGATTTTCCAGTCCGAAATATTTCACCGTAGCCGCAAGTTTGCTGGCGATAAAGGCCAGCTGCGGATCGTCAGCGTTTACCACGACAGTCGTTTTTTTATCAAGCGCTCCGAGGGCGACCAACCACTTTTCCGCAATCGAGTCCACTTCTCCATACCTATCCAGCTGGTCACGGAATAAATTCGTCAGTACAAGAACTTCCGGCGTAATATCTTTCAACACGTTCGGAAGGGTGGCTTCATCTACCTCGAAAATAAAATAGGTCGACTGATACATCTGATTCCACATCATATCGGCCAGAAATGCAGAAATGAGTCCGTTATCCAAATTCGCACCCGTCGCATTCCGAACTACACTATGACCTGCGTGTGCCAGGATGGCCTCGATCATTTTCACCGTCGTCGTTTTTCCGTTGGTACCGGCAACGAGAATAACGTGCGGTGCACGACGTGAAAGTACAGCCAAAATCCGGGGATCCATCCGAAGTGCAATCTCTCCCGGCCACGTCGCCCCCGCGCCCAAACGGAAGGTTTTACTTATAGTAGAGACTAATTTTCCTAGAATTATTGCGATCCGGGTACGAAGGGTCATTAAATACAATTATACACTTCCTTTATCTATGAAGTCCTCAAACTCACGCAGATAAAGCTTTAAACCACTGTTTGTTATTTTATGGATAATAAACCTCAGGAAGTTGAGGCTTATTCTCATTCGCCTTTCTTGTCAACCTCACGTCGGTCGTATCTATAATGTCCATGTCATACTTGATTGGTTTACTGCGTTGAGTAATATCAGCACCCGTGGCGCGAAGATAATCGACTATTGCGGAATTTGTACTTGGTCCGCAAACAATTTTAACCTCTACACCGCGTCCTATTGCATCCACAAATAAACGTGGCCTGTTTAGATTTTCTTCGGCATTCTTTATTATATACGCGGCATGAAGGAATAATAATTCTCTTGCCTGAAAAGCTTCAGGTGATCGGTACGAAAAATTTTCCGTGATCCCCAGTATGCGGCTTGTTTCAAATGTCAGCCTCGCGGCAGCGTAACCAATTTTAGTACTCAGCGGAATTTCTAATTTATTGTCCATAAATTACAGTGAAGTATATCGGGACGTCTCATAGTTGTCAACGTTTACATTGCCCGCAAGATCTTTATCCGTTCGGCAATCGGCGGGTGGGTATCGAAAAGGCCGGAAAACCAGGACCCGAAATTTTTCCCCTTAAACGGATTGGTGATAAATAAATGAGACGTGGCATTACTGGCAGCCTCAAGAACTTCTTTATCTTTGGATAATTTTTCTAAAGCACGTGCGAGACCTTCCGGATAGCGGGTCAGGTACGCCCCCGACGCGTCAGCAAGATATTCACGTTTGCGCGACACGGCAAGCTGGATCATAGTCGCGACAATCGGTGAGAGGATCGCAAGAACGATACCGACGATAAGGAGTATACCGCCCAAATCGTTATTATTATCCCGATTTCGCCGTCCGCCGCCCCACCAGAGACTCCGCATAAACATGTCCGCCAGGAAGGCGATGGTACCGGCCAAGACTGCCACGACGGCCATGAGCCTCGTATCAAAATTTTTGACGTGCGAAAGCTCGTGGGCTATCACGCCTTCTAGTTCGCGGCGCTCGAGCCTCTCCAAAATCCCGCTGGTCGCACACACGACTGCGTGCTGCGGATCCCGACCCGTAGCAAACGCGTTCATCGCGGTGTCATCAATCACGTACAACTTCGGCTTGGGAAGTCCGGCGGCAATTGCCAAATTTTCCGCCACGGTAAAAAAGTCGAAATCCCGTTTGCGGTCTGCGGGTCTGGCGCCGCTCATGGCCAGTACCATATCTGCTCCCCAATAATAACTGACAAAGCTCGAGATGACAGAAAATATAACGGCTATAAACATCCAGGAGTTACCATATCCAAGTGCGTTGCCCATCACGTACGCCGCCAGTACCACAAACGCCACAAATCCCGCCATAAAAATATACGTCTTTGTAATATTGGAGTTGATCTGAGAAGTAATAGTCATATTCCCGTTGTCATTCCCGACCTGATCGGGAATCGGTTTTGGTATTTTCGGAAATCAGGCAGATCCCCGCCTTCGCGGGGATGACACACAATGCTACTCAAAATTCACTTTTACCGCTTTTCGTTCCTCATCTGTCGCTCCGAAAAATTCTTTCCCCGTGAATCCGAGATTGGCCGCAAGAAGCGAGTTTGGAAATACCTGAATTTTCGTATTAAACTCCAACACGGAACTATTGTAATACTGACGTGAATACGCCACTTTATCCTCCGTATCTGAAAGCTCTTTCTGGAGCTGGATAAATCCGTCGTTGGCTTTCAACTGCGGGTAATTTTCTGCAATCGCCAGAAGTTTGCCGAGCGCCCCGGAAAGCGCATCGCTCGCTTTTGCTTTGGCAGACATACTTTGGGCGCCGAGCATCGCTTTGTGTGCGCTGGTCACCGCAGTCATGATGGATTTTTCGTGTTTCGCGTAGCCTTTTACGGTCTCAACGAGATTTGGGATGAGATCTGCGCGGCGCTTGAGCTGCACGTCGATCTGACTCCACGCTTCCTCAATATGCATCTTGAGCACGATCAAGCCGTTGTAAAGTGACCAGACGTAGAGTATGCCAAGTAAAACGATTCCTCCGAGAATATATAATAGATTCATAGGGCCTCCTTATTTACTTTTGATATACCATTTCCTAAATTCATTATACGCCAGGGTATTGAGAATGTCATGCTTTTGGGCCCATCCGCGTCGGGCGACCGATACTCCGTAGCGCATAAGCCGCATGCCCGCAACTTCGTGTGCATCCGTGTCGATGACAAACTTCAGGCCCTTTTTGACTGCGTCATACACGAGGATATCCGGCAAATCCAGCCGCTCGGGTCCCGCATTTATTTCGACGGCGATATCGAGTTTATTACATACATCAAATACGTCCGGCCAACTTGCATCAACGCCTTCGCGTTTGCCGAGTAACCTCCCGGTCGGGTGACCGAATATGCGGACTTTCGGGTGGCTCTCAAGCGCGGTGATAATCCGTTTGGTCACCGTCTCCCGATCCTGCGTAAACGCAGAATGGATAGACACGATCACACCGTCTACGTAGTCAAACGCCCCGTCCGGGAGAGCAAGCTTGCCATCGGGAAGGATGTCTACCTCGCAGGAAAGTACATATTGAACACTTTTTGTACTCTTTTTCAGCCATGAGGTATATTTTTGTTCATAATACGCTTTCCGGCGCTTCATAATGTCGATTATTTGTTTTTCCGTATGGTTATTTATACTCGGATTGTGGTCACTGATCCCCACATACCCGTACCCCAACTCCGCCGCTTTATCCAATAGTTCGACAAATGAACTGGACCCCAAATCATGCGACGGCGAAAGGTCATAATCCGTATGGATGTGCAGATCCCCTTTGATATCCGAGACATTTACGAGCTTCGGCAACGTGCCTTTGATCGCTGCCTGGATTTCCCCTTTATCCTCTCGGAGCTCCGGTGGCACCCAGGATAACCCGATCGCCTTGTAAAACGCCTCTTCGGTCGCGTAATTATCCACCTTTCCGCTAAACACGTGTTTAATACCGTATTCATTCAGAGACAAACCTTTCGTAAGGGCGTAGGAACGCAGGGCGATGTTATGATTCTTGCTCCCCGTAAAGTACTGGAGCATCGCGCCGTAAAGCGCCGGTTTCTGCACCCGCAAATCCACTTGCCGACCATTGTGAAGCCGGAGCGAGGCTCCTGTCGGCCCTTGTTCAATAATTTCCTGGTGCGGATAGGTCAGAAATCGCGCGATTACCGGTACCGGATCCGAGGTTGCGACTGCGATATCTATATCCCCGATTGTACTCACCTGCCGCCGCAGACTTCCCAGAACGGTAATTTTTTGCGCTTCGGGAAGCTTCGCCAAAAACGTGATGATTTCCTGGGCTACTGCATCCGCAAGCGGGAGCGCCATGCGGTTTTCCTTTATCTGGCCGCGCCGGAAAATTTCAATATTGGCAAGAATATCAGCTTCTGATTTCTCTCCAAAGCCCTCAAGCGGCGCAATCTTGTGCGCAAGAGCAACTTTCGCGAGATCTTCAACAACGGATTTCTCATTTTTAAATTTAAACTCCGTCACCAGTCTGTACGCTTTTTTGGGGCCGATCCCGGGGACCAGAAGGAGTGGATAAATTGCTGAGGGCAATTTCGCAATCACACTGTCAAAATGTTTGGAGTGACCGGTTCGGAATATCTCGTCTATGTGACCGGCAAGCGTCTCGCCGACCCCGGGAATTTCCTGCAGTTTCTTGTCATCCCAGTAATCTTTGAGTTCGCTCGTCAAGTGTTCGATACTATCGGCAGCTCGTTCGCATGCGATGATGCGGAATCTGTTTTCACCCAAAATCTGATAGGCTGCAGCCACCCGACGGAGAAGTTCGGCAAATTCGAGGTTGGTCATAGATCTGCCTATCATAGTAGCATACCGTTGTTATGAGCTCAATTTTCGTCTATAATCACAGTACTCCGAGCTTTGCTCGGTTGGGATCGTAGCTCAGCCTGGTTAGAGCGTCTCCCTGTCAAGGAGAAGGTCGCCGGTCCGAACCCGGTCGGTCCCGCAACGAAAGAAATCGCAAAGCGATTTCAACGTTGCTGGAGCGGTGAAATTTTCTTTGAAAATTTCTTACGCTTCCGCCAATGTTCTATTACGTCTATCTTCGTAGCCAAAAAGATAAGAGTTTCTATATTGGATACACTTCTGATTTAGTAAAAAGATTCAAACAACATAATTCCGGAGAAAGTAAAGCAACCAGGCCATTCCGTCCCTATACACTCATCTTTTACGAAGCTTTCTTGTATAGAATTGATGCCAAAAATAGAGAAGTCTATCTCAAAAGCGGATATGGTAGGAGAACAATATTCTCAATGCTTACAAAATATTTAAGGTAATCTGGTCATCTGAACGCGCTTTTGATATACTCACACCGTCTGCCCATAACATCTGCCTGGAACGGAGGAATTTCATATGTGGAAATCACTGAAAATTAATTTTGAGTCGACAGACTCCCTCGTTTCATTGGCACTCGGACTGGCGGTTGTACTCGTCATCGGTATGACAATCGTCAATTATGTCAAATCCAAAACACAGGTCGCGACAAGCACCGCCAAACAGGAAACGAGCGCAAGTGGAGCACCGCTCCCCGCCAAACACACCGTCGCGGCGGGCGAGACACTCTGGTCTATCGCAGAAACGTATTACAAAAGTGGCTACAACTGGGTGGATGTGCAAAAAGCAAATAACCTGACCAATCCCGATAGTATAGAAGCCGGACAAGAGCTCACGATCCCGGTAGCGACAGCTATCACACCAGCAGCCGCACCGGTCACGAAGGCTGCATCGTACACGGTAATTCACGGAGATGATCTGTGGAACATCGCGGTCAAAGAGTACGGAAATGGATATCGTTGGGTAGATATTGCAAAAGCGAATAATCTGACTAACCCCGGCCTTATTCACGCAGGAAACGTCCTGCAGTTGCCGTAAATATATTATTTCGAAATAATAGTATAAAATATGAGAGAGCACAGTGCTCCCTCATATGCGGGTATAGTACACTGGTAGTATGCGTCCTTCCCAAGGATGAGAAGAGGGTTCGATTCCCTTTACCCGCTCCAGATGTGACTAAGTTCGTAAAATTACAATTTGTCTCAAGAAATCGATACAAAATTAGGTTCGATCCAGTCAAATTAATTAAAAATCTGTTAATCTTGAACAAGATTAACCGAAGTCGAGATTCGAACTTAACATTTGCTATAACTGGAAAAATATTGGATACTAAGAATTATGAAAAATCAAACCACAGATAAAACTGCCGATCCTGTTTTAACTAACAAAGGTCAAAGCCAACCGACTTCAATTCCTGGTGAAAATAAACCAAACTACTGGAAAATATCGACACTTATTTTTGCCACGTTATTTTTAATCATTACTGGGTTGTATCTTGTTAATCTACAACAAGAAAAACAAGTTGCATCACAGGCAGTAAATCAGCAAATATCTATCCAGAAGAATTTACTTCCTACTGAAACTCCAATAGAGAATAAGGCTAATATATTCGCAAATTTGCCAAGCGATTTGCTAGTTAAAGAAAATAGTATTTCTTTGACGCCAAACTCAGGATATTTAATAGTTAATTCCATACTGTCCAATGATAAAACTAAGATAGCTTACTCAGAAATAAGTGACTGTATTGGACAAGAGAATGATCCAAATTATCGAACTAGCGGTCAATGTGACTGGAAGTACAGAATTTATGTAAAAGATTTAACGTCAAATACAACTAAAACGCTGTATGGTTATCCTGAAGACAAACTTTCTTGGACTGATTTCTTTGTAAAGAAAGTCCAGGCTGGCGGTTGTCCATTGGTATACTTGCCAATAGGTTGGTCAAAAAACGACGCGAAAGTAATTTTAGAATCTGTAAATCCCACTAGTTGTGGTGCTGGTGGAGGTACTACAAAGTATTTATTTGCCTCGGTTAACTCAAATGGTGGCTCAATTGAGGGTATCTCAAATAGTCAAGCAAAATTTTACGATAGCTTATTAAAAGTTATTTTTACTGGTGAAAGCCAAAAGTCTCCAGCCATTTGCGGTCCAACAAGTCAACGAAATAATAGCAAACTGGTATTCTTTAATACTGAGACTCGAAATAATATCAAAGTAATTGAAGAGGCAAACACTGACTATGGTTTAGGAGAAGTTTCCTCTGACGGAAAGCAATTTACCTATTTTGTACGCCCTGTTACAGAGAAAGATGGTTGCGCTGAGATTGATTATTCGACACAGGGTGAAAAGAAGGTAATTGATTTACCCTAGTGAGGTAAAATTCAATATTTTTGAAAACTTGGAATATCCATTCGCATTTTTAATAAATTAAGTTTTAAAATAAGGTCAGGAGTTATAATACGGTACAAACTAAGAAAAAGCCAGAGCGGTAATGGCAGGTTCGAGCTGAGTACCGTCCCCAGCTCATGAAGCGTTATCGATTCAGTCCGATATTTAATGAGTCCGAATTATTCAATGCCATAAGATATGTGGCATATCAATGCTATGGACTTTGTAAAAAATCATTCGGGTATTACTTCAAAACTGCGGGTAATCTCGGCATTTTTTGTCACGATCAAAACGAATATGAACGTCTAATCAAAATTCGCACACAATTAACAATCGAATCAGATAATATATTAAATAAATACTATAAACTTCATACACCGATCATCATTCCGGCAAAGGACGACATCCCCCAGACGGAGATTACATATCTTTATATCCGAAAACCAGATGACCGTCACCCCCAAGTAGGCGATTTGGATTTTCTCCTTCCAAAAAATGAATATGACGAATTAAAACATCAAATTCGTGAGGGGAAAAAATTCGGGTATGCAAGAATTTTTCCACGAGGCGACCTAGACATGATAGAAATCTTAGATCCTCGGGCAGACGCTGCGGCATATATTAGAACAAAAGATTTTGAGGTAATAAACAGGTCTTGAGCCTCCTGTCAGAATTGGACTGACATCTACGGTTTACGATACCGCTGCTCTGCCGTTGAGCTAAGGAGGCGCGTGTTCATATTTTATCATATAATAGTCGTATGCCTCATTCCCGATTGTACAGACTCGAAGAACGCAAAGAGAAAAAGCGGCTCACGCTGGCTATCGGCGGGATCGTGGCGGTGATCGCCCTCGTCGGACTCTTTGGCGTCAAAGCGCTCGTGAGCTTCAGCGTCTTTGTCGATAAAATCCGCGGCGCCTCGCCGGCCCCTGCCACCCAAAATGCAACCCTCATCCTCCCTCCCACGCTCGACCCGCCCGCGACGGCCACAAACTCGGCAACCGTTGCCGTAACCGGCCGGGGACAGCCAAATACGAACCTCATCGTGTACCTCAATGACGCTGAATTTAAGAGACTCTCTGTGCCGACAGACGGAAAATTTACCATAAATACTATCCCGCTTTCCGACGGCGCAAATACAATAAGCGCGAAACTGACCGACGACAAAGGAAATACCAGTGACCTATCCAATGTCGTATCCGTGCAGTATGCCAATAAGCCACCCAAACTCGATGTAACGGCGCCTGCAGATAACGCAACTATTTCCGGCGATCCGAATTCCGTCACGGTCACGGGTACGACCGATGATAATGTCACGGTAACGATCAACGACCGGCTCGTCGTCCTACGAAGCGACAATTCGTTTAACTACAGTTATCCGCTAAATGACGGGGACAATATCCTCACGATTGTCGCCACTGATACTGCGGGCAATCAGGCCAAAATGACTCGGAAAGTTATTTATCACCACTAATCTTTAGTAGGACACCGGTAAGCACCCACATCCAAATCATCACCCAGGGATAAAACGCGCTGTTGACAAAAAGACTATGAACTCCGATCGCGGCCAAACTTGCGAGATACACAATATTTTTCCGTCCGGTTTTTATCATGGAAAAAATAAGGTAGCCGTACGCGAGCATACCGACCACACCGGTCGTCGCCCCGACAAATAATATGCTGCTATCCAAACCGGCTGCGGATTTAGATGCGGGGCTGGCCGGCGTGAGATACCGGAGTGTATCAAATCCATGACCAAATAGCGGTGCGGCCGAAATGAGCGCTACTCCCTGCTCCCAACTCCCAACACGCGCGAACGTCGAATCGGCGCGAAGTAAGCTCAGCGTACTGCCCTGCGTTCTCGGGATAAACACAACGAGCAGCCCGAGAATAAGTATTGCCAAAAGTATTTTCCACTGTTTTTGTAGGATGGCGAGTGTCACGATAGCAGCGGCAGCGGCCAGGTAACTACTGCGTGAGTAGGTCAGAAGGAGTCCGATAGCGCTTACCACTTCACCCAAACAAATCCATATTCGGACTTTTTTATTTTCCCAAAGAGCGAGACCCAATAAACACGTGAGAACAAATAGTATCCCGGCGAAGTTAGGATCCAAAAGCGTACTAAATAGTCGGTAATAATGCGGATCCCACCCTAAGTACATAAGATTCCGCAAATCCGGATAGAGGAAAAATTGAAAAAGTCCCAATACCCCAAACCCTACCCCCACGGCAAACAGTCCGTACAGCCAACGCACCGGCGGCAAAAATTTTTGCACGACTACGAAAACAACCGCAGCATAAAATACCCACCGAATCAGATACAGCGAGGCGACACCGACTGTCGGCCAGCCTAATGCATTGACATTAAAAAGAAGCGACACAACTGCGGCGCCGACAAAAAATAAAACCGCGTTCGTCATTTGTAAATTTCTGAATTTCCGATATCTGAAGTGTAGAAGTACGTCTGCTAGCAGCACGGCCAAAAAGACATCGTGCACGTAGACAACGACCCCGGGCGTCAGTGATATACCTCCGACCTGCCCGAGCAGTAAACTTGCCAAAAATAGGATACTAAGCCATTTCATACACTACCAAGTATAGTAATAGAACGTTACCGAAAAATACATGGGACAAGAGAAACGTCGGCGGATTTCGAAAATTTATGGCGACCAACACATAGCTTATTGCCAATAATAACCAATGTCTATTTCGTTTATTGGCTGTCACAAGCCATATATACACCGGCAATAAAAATACGTAATGATGTTGCCACGACAACGGCTCAACAAGCAAAAATATTGGAATGAATAACAACACCGCTTGTTCAAGCTTCAGTCTTCTATCCCAAATAAACCATAGGCCTCCCACGATACAGAGTAAGCTGACCCACGTTGTTAACTGACCCGCGAGCATATTTGGTACTATTCGAGAAAAAAACGCACCAAGTCCTTGATTATAATAGATACCTCGTCCTGCAAATACCAACAGTTGTGGGACAACGTTGGAAAAATAATATTGATACAGGTTTTGTCCGGTTAAAAGAATGCTTATCAAAACAGTGACGAGCGACACTACAATCATTTTCCATCGGCGTGCCAAAAAAAATAACGGGAGAAATAATAAAAAGTGAGGCTTCATGATAAAAAGAAAACCGAGAAATACACCGGATTTGTAGCGCATGGCGAGTAATAATAGTACGAGAGCTAAAAAATTTACCTGCCCCATCCCAAGCGTAAACTTCGTCGGAAACGCCAGAAACCCCAATATAAATACGATGCAATATTCAGTCAGCGCAACTTTTTTCCGTATGAGTAGCAAAGAAAGATAGATTGATGCCAGAAATAGCGCGAAAGAAAATAATACCCACATCACTTGTGCGAACTGATATGGCAGGAAAGTGAGTGGAATAAACGGCAGTAGCGTAAACGGTGGGTACCCGAGTCCCGTAAACATCGGCAGCGTATAAATATTTTGGTGTGAAACAAGTCCGCGCGCAGCATCATAAAATACACTGAAGTCCGGAGCAAGCGAGGTCGCAATACGGAAAAGCGAATATAGAGCGTAAAGAAAAATTAAAAAAGAAAACACGTAAATAAAGATAGATTCCCGCCTGCGCAGGAATGACACCGGGTTATTCATGGTGGTGCCAAAGGAGCCAGAGCTTAGCGCGCGTCAAGAATGAATGCATACTCATCATGAGAGCAACAATCGCCCCGGGTGTCCCGTCCCGAAAACCGGCAAACCAAATATAATCGACAAAAAATTTGGCTACGGGATACGCCGGGATATGCCACCAGGAGACGCGGACTTTTTTTTCAAACAGAAAGCGCGCATTCACCGTCGAATACCGGTTAATATCATCTATAAATTGTGCGACGTGTGGGTGGGGGAAATGCTGGAGTGGCGTTTCCAACGTCCCGGTCAAACCCGCAACCTGCCATACTTCATGCACCGGACGCGTCCAGACGCCGGCATCTTTTTTGGCAAGCCGCAGAAGCCTCACTTTCGCCGTTTCTCCATGGGTTAATTTCCGGCCAAACAAAAAATCCTGACGCTCTAAGTAAAATCCCGCGCAATCGATACCAACAGACTTTTGTATTTCCCGCGCAAGTGCCTGCGGGACAATCTCATCGGAATCGACAAACAACACCCAGTCCCCGCCCGCCTTTGCCAGTCCGAAATTCCGCTGCGCGGCAAAGTCATCGTCCAGATGTCGCAGATGAACCTTCGCATTGTGCTTTTTTGCAATCTCCACGGTGGTATCGGTTGAATTATCATCTATGACGATGAGCTCATCGCACCACGCGAGGCTTGCGAGAGTTTTACCGACCGTGGCACTGTCGTTATGGGTCAGGACGATTGCACTGATCATCAAACACATTGTATCATAGCTCAAATGAAGCTATTTTTACTTACAGCCGCGGGATACATACTTGGCTATTTCGCTCATGCCTTATATCTTCATAAAACAGTATACGGTGACGGCATATATTACTATGCGTGGCTTGCATTTCAACCGAGTAAATTTTCCGTGGGGCCCGCCCTGTTTTGGGCACCCATGTACCTAATTACCCATAATGAAATAGCAGTCGGCGCCACCTGCGTTCTTGCTACCATATTTGCACTCATTCTTCTTTGGAATCTCCTACAAAAACGTTTTAATAAAACCGTTAGTCTTATGACGATTCTTTCTATTGCCGGAGCGAGCAATTTACTTTTTTATGGCTCGCTGGACGCAGTCAACTCACATGCACTCACCTTTTTTGCCACGACCGTATTCCTCACGTTATTATTTAACCGGCGCAACTGGTTCCCGATCGGGATAGCCCTCGGCGTCGTTGGTTTGATGCGACCACAGGATTTACTTTACGGATTATTACTTATTCCCTATGTACGTAAAAATAATATTGTTCCGATTGCTAGCGGTATTCTGATCGGATTTTTTCCACAACTGGTGGCCTGGCAGCTAACCACGGGTAAATTTTGGGAAAGTCCGTATTTTTTGCACGAAGGGTTTAACTTCCTTCAACCGCATATACTGGGCGTGCTTTTTAATGTGCGAAGTGGGTTATTTTTGTGGACGCCAATTGCACTCATCGGCGTCATCGGCCTTACCTACAAAAAATACTACTGGTTTTTACTCGTATTTTTAGCGGAGTTGTATATCGTTGCCAGTTGGAGCACGTGGTGGCAGGGAGCAAGTTACAGCGGGCGCATGTTTGTGAGCTCGCTCCCCATCCTCGCCTATGGTATCGCGTCGATATTTACGTTCCTCTCAAAATACCGGTTTACCCAGGCATATTTTCTCCTGGCAATCGTCGTCCCGCTCTCCATCATCAATGCCACGAGCATTATCTATTTTTTGTACACCCTCCGCTGATCAATCTGCGCCACGCTGACGTTACATCGGTCATCGTGCCTTTATTCGTCACGTTCCACGCGTACACATGATTGAGCGGTACCGTATCCTGACATACAAGTTTTTGGATATACCCACTGTCTTCAGAAACAATTGGGATATTAGAAAAATGGGTAATCCCCCGAGCAATGGCAAACGGATATGCACCGGATAAACTAAGTGCATATAGTTTCACGGGGTCCTCACCAAAATAGGAAAATAGAAGCGGTGACATGTTCTCCGGTACGTTTCTATTGATACCATCCCACAAGGCGTTTACTTTTGTAGCAGTACGGTACGGCGCGGCCAGAAGTGCATAATAATTTGTCATAGCGATATTTGAAACGAGGAGTATTACCAAAAGCATATAAAATACCGTTTGGTTTTTCACGAGAGACAACACGTACGAAAGGATTGCCACAAATCCAAGCTCTGATATCGCCATGTACCGATGCGTCACTCCCATGGTTAATCTGGGCTCAAACAGCCAATTCGGAATATAAAAAATACCAATCCACAAAAGAAGAATAAAAACCTTCATATTTTTTCTATACAATAAGCCTATTCCCAATAACAAAAAACCAACACGCGCCCAGATAGGGTTATATACACCGGTGCTCCCGTCTTCCCGAAACGGCACGATCCATCCAAAAAATACATGTGCCAGTGAATTAAAATAATTTCCGATAACGTATATTTTTCGCAATACTTCCATGGGATTGTGTACATAAAGAGATATATGCGTCATCAACTGAGAACCCATTATGTACGGCCAAAAGAACGGCACCGTTGCGAGCGCAACCAACACGAATCCCGGATAGATAAATATAATCGGCCCGGCACGGAAAGGATCAGAAAATAGCGCAAGGAATATATAAAGAAGCGATAACGCGGTATGTTTACGAAAGTAGTAATAGAGTCCTACCAGTAAAAATAGAGACACCCAAAGTACGACATGCGCGCTTGGCCACCCGACCGCATCCATCCCGGCCACAGATACTGCATAAAGAAGACCGGACGTTTTTGCTGCCCGTTTTGACCGGGTAAACTCCCGTACGCATAGGGCCAGAACAAGCGCGACTCCTATGTGCAGCCCTAAACCAACGATATTCCAGAGGAGCGGCCGCGCGCCAAATAGCCGCGTCAACCACATAAATTCAACAACGGTCCCGGGGTGAGCCCAATACGCGCGAAACGCCGAGCTGTCATGGATGGCGCCCCACAACAAAAACCAGTCATCCTTCCAAAAGGTAAACGTGAGCACACGCCAGTAACTGGCGAGCGAGAGGGCAATAATAACACCTACGTATATCACAATAATGAGGTGTAGAGGGCAGCAAGCTTTTTCGCACCAATCCTTACGTCGTGCACTGTTATTGCGCGATGCCGGGCTTTTTTTGCATACTGCACACGTATATTTTTATTTAAAATATATGTACGGATCGCGTCTGTAATTGCACCGACGTCCCCGGGCGGAACAAGCTTGCCTGCATCCCCGATATTTTCCGGTATCCCGCCGCTTCTTGTTGTCACGATGGCAAGTCCCGACGCTTGCGCTTCCAATAGGGCCGTACAATACTGCTCCTCAAATGTCGGCGTGGGTTTACTTGGCGCGACAAAAATATCCGCGTCCTGATATACCGATGGCATCTCGTCATACGAAGCCTGTCGCACCTCAATCCACTGCGGTATGTCTTTTTTTAGACTTCCCCATCCGACCATTCGAAATACCGCCAGATTTCGGAGAGCTCGTGCCGCGTCGATAAAATCCAACACTCCTTTTTCTTTTTCAAACCTCCCAACAAAAAGGACAACTAATTTTTTATGATGGGGGGTAGCAGAAATAAATCGTTTTGTGTCGATAAAATGACTAATGACCGTAATTTTTTTGGGGTCGGCCCCTTCCTGAAGAAGTGCTGCTTTTGTTTTTTGCGTGAGAGCAATAATATGGTCAAGTTCACGGCGCGCCCGGGCCTTAAATTCTTTCCTGCCATGGATTCCTTCATTATTAAACGGTATGTTTTCCAACACCGTTGCGATCACTTTTTTCACATATCCTTTTTTCTTTGCATCCAGACACTGCTGGGTGTAATGAAAATAGGTTTCCGCGGTATGCACGAGATCAAAGCCTTTCAATTTATTTTCTAAGCCGACGAGATAGTGCGCATCGACAAACATCCGGTTAAGAATAGACATCTTGTAAGGGAAATCGGGTACGTCCATGGGAGAGGGAAGCTTCACCACGGGAAACGCAAACTGGTCATGGTAACTCGTGAGGGAACCAAACGCAGTCATGTCGAACTGTTTTACAAGCGGTTCAAAAAACTGCATTTCGTATTTATTTAAAAATTTTCCGCGAACAATAGCTACTTTCATATTATATTTGCCCGACATTGAGCGTATCACGAATCAAACGATAAATCTTCATGAATGGACTTGTGGGTTTCGTGACTGCGGTCGTGCTACCCGACACGCGCTCGGTACTAGATTCACCCGTCAGATCTCCGCCTTTTGTGACAAGCCAGGCGGTGTTATTCCCGGATTGAAAATCGGCCACCTCGGCAAGTTTCTTAAATTGGACAACAGATAATAGCTCACTGGTAGTGCAGGTGCCTTCGCAGGCAAAAACTGTCTGCGAAATAGCCTGATATTTTTCCCCCATAAGCCACAGAGTAAACTCACTTGGCCCCATCGGCTGGGTGGGATGAAGATGATAATTTTCAAGCACGTCTCCCGGAAAATTTACTGTGCCAACCGTTTCATACGGCGCGATACCTGCACTGAAAGAGACTGCGGCATCGTATTTCCAAAATTGCTTCGTCACCTGCTGAAGTTTGAGATAGTTTACGGAAACGCTGACAAGAATTATGAAAAGCACCCAGGCAAATATCCGCTTCTCCCGATATTCATGCGTTACAAACCAGAGCGCACCGATATAGGAAAAATACGGGATGAGATAAAATAAAAAATAACTATGGCCCCACGTTGCCGTCGGCAACACGATGACATTCATAAGCCCGAATATGAGGAAAAAAAGCAGCGTCTGCTTCTGTAGAGTAAATAGCTTATTCCATAACTGCCTGTGCACAAACCACGCCGCCACACATGCAAACGGGGTAAAGTAGAGAAACGTGCGGATAAGGGTAATGGCACCAAGCCGAAGTGGCCAAAAGGAAAGTGAGATAAGTTCATCTGCGACTGCCCGTATGTGAATGGCTTGCAGCACATCCGTAAATCCGCCACGTACAAAATAGACCTGTGCGATAAATACGGAAAGGCCCACAGTCATCCCGGCGACATACACGGCGAACGCGCGAAACGTATGCCTTTTGTCCGGCAAAGAAAAAAATATGAGGAGCGGCACAAAAAGATACAACACTCCCCAGTCCATAAGACCGGAAAGGACTGAAAAAATAAATATAAAGAGTAGGTGCCGAATCTTCTGCTCTTTGACATATCGGATAAAAAAATACAGTGTGAGCAGATTAAAACATAAACTTCCCTGTTCAAAAAATATGTATTTCCAAAAAAAACCGGTCATGGGAAATATCATCGCCAGACCTGCCGTCCATAGGGCGACTTTTTTATTCCAGACAAGTTCACCGATTTTATACAAAAGCAGCACGTCTGCAAGAAGAAATATCAAATTAGTTACGTGAACTACCCAGTTCTGAAAGCCAAATAGAATAAACGGAAGTGTCGACAGTGGAAATATGAGCGTCGGATGATGCAGGTAATATGGGATAGGAGTCGGGAGGGATGCGCCGGCAAAATAGGTAGGCAGGAACCCAAGTTTGGTAAACCCAAACCGCATATAATTTTTCGCAGCTAGCATCAGATAATTATTATTTGCGTTGTAAATACCGACAAACGGATAGTTGGTACCCCACAACCACGTGGCCAAGCCGACAACGCAAAGGAGGGCGAAAAATTTATACCGGAGCCGAGTGTTCATTGAAGGCCATTATAGTACTTGATTACCGTCCGGGCAAAGCGGGACCATGAATACTTGACATGCAGCTTATGTGGCTTTTTCGGTTGTAGTAGAGCTTGTACTGCCTTATCTATATCACCTGGCGTATATCCGGTTCCCAAATTACCGACAATTTCGGGAAGCGACCCGGTTTTTGCATACACGACCGGGCAACCGCTTGCCAACGCTTCGACAGCCGGCAGACAAAATCCTTCCCAGAGAGAGGTTACGAGAAGTGCGGCAGCGCCTCTATAATAGGAAGGCAGATCGCTATCCGGCACAAAACCTTTTATCTGTACCCTGCCTTCCAATCTACGATCTACGATCTCCTTTCTAATTCCCGGATCCTCCCAAAAATTCCCGCCGACAATTACAAAATCATATTTCTTTTTCGACAGTTCAAGAAATTTCTTAAACACCCGCAAGGCAAAGGGAACGTTTTTCCCCCGCTTAAGCGCCCCGACAAATAAAATATATGGATTCTTTTCTTTATGAATTGCTCCTTTTGGTATAAACCGCGCGTCGATTCCAGGATACGCTACCGTAATATTGTCACCACCATACTGCGCAACAATATCCCGTTTACTGACCTCTGAAATAGTAATAATTTGATCTGCCCGCTCAACTACCTGCCTAGTCTGCACTTTAAGCTTGTTGAGTGAACCGGGATATGCGTCGGGAAAATGGAGAAATCCGAGGTCATAGATAAAACCGATCTTTTTGGCATTAGTAAACGGAAGCATTTGTGAGAGTCCGAGGAATACATCCACAGGACGAAGTCGCAGTTCAATCGGGAGTTGGATACTCGCCCACCCGATCGTCGGTCGCACGATCACATTCCGCAACCTCGGCCCGAAACTCCTCATAACTTCCCGGTCGATAGGAGAAAACGTGTACAACCGATATTGGTTGATCCGATCAATCTTGGCGAGTTCCTTCAGGAGGTTATACGTCACCCGCCACACCCCCACGCGCAGCCGTTCGTCGGTAATAGAAAGCGCCCCCGCATCAACGCCAATAAGCATAGGATTTTTGGAGATTTCTATATTTTTGAATGCCGTCAATAATGCCCGCAGCAGGAGTTATCATAGATCGAAGACTTACTTCTCTACCAAAGCCAAACATGCATCTGAGCGCCCATTCTGTTTTCATAACTAAAAACAGCGGGAAATATACTTTTCTACAATGTTTTAAGAAAAAATATGTCTCGTTACTAAAAAAATGAAAATTCCAAGCAAGACGGCCCTCAGATTTCCTTCCTCCACCAGTAGGCTCACGCAGATGAGTCACCACCGCCGATGGATCGAATATAACATTGTAGCCAAGCCTTTTAACCCGTAAAGATAAATCGGAATCTTCACGGATTGCCCCAGTAAATTGCTCGTCAAATCCCTGAATACTTCGAAAAACGTCAGCACGAAAACCCATGTTGCATCCGATTAGCGTATCAATATTCTGTCGAATATTTGAAGAGAAACCATCAGAAAAGGCACCCCACGATGAAAGCCTGCCAACGTCACTTCGATTTGGTTCAATCTGTTGACCCGGAGTAATCACTCTGCCCCCTACTGCACCGACGTGTGAGTCTTGAAAATTATTTATCATGTTTTTTATCGCATCCTTATGAACGGCAACGTCGTCATCATAAAAAATATAATACTTGCCAACAGCATGTTTTGCTCCCAAATTTTTTGCCTTAGCTGTATTGTGATCGTCAAGGAAAAAATATCTAATCGAAAGAGCTTCGTTTGCTACGAACTTTCTATACGTAGACTCGTTATTATCCCCCTGTTCAACAATGATGATTTCCGTTGTTTTCTTGTCCAGTTCACTAGATAGAGACCCGAGTAAACGTAATACGCTAGTTTTACGATGAAGAGTAGGGACGATTATTGAAATTGTTATATTCATAACTGGAAATATTGTTTTCTAAAGGGTAACATGTAGCTTACGTTAAGGCAATATTCTTACACTAAAAATAATTAATACAATGAATATTCTCGCTATTCGAAATTCCGAAATTATTGGTGGCGCGGAGCTGTATTATTCTTATCTAGCGGATGCATTTGCTAAACACCAACTTGACTATCGACTTGTTCTTTTCACCAATAACATCGAACTCGGAACTTTATTAAGATCTCATGAAATTGAAACCTACGTCTTTCAGTCATTTACTAAAGAAGTCGGAACAAAAAGAGACTTGTTAAGCTTATTGCTGCACTTACCCTACTATTTATATAGAAATTTACTTGAATTTAACAAATTAAAAACTACATCAAAACCAGACGTAATACTATTTTCAGGCAGAACGGAAAAAATTATACTGACTCCAATATTTAGATTATATGGAATTCCAATTATCTGGCTCGAACACGGGCATGCCTTCACCCCGACCATGTCCAAAGTAGTTTTATTTATTTATAAAATTGTTAGCAAATTAGCATCTACTATTCTAATTGAGTCCAAAGATACAGAATACAACTTAATATCAAATGGCTTGCCTAGAAAGAAAATTCGATCTGTTGCTTCCGGAACTGACACTAACTATTTCAAAACAAATAGACTATATCATGAAAGATCAATAGTTGTCGGCTATATGGCTTCATTAACTTCGGAAAAAGGTATTTGGACTTGCCTTAAGGTCGCGGAACGTATTGTTAAATATAAACTCCCGATTACTTTTTTGATACTTGGGATAGGACCTGAGCTTATCGCTTCCAAAAGATTCGTTCAAGACCGTAAAATGAATAAGTCTGTTAAATTCAAAGGTTTTAGATCTAATCCTAAAATATATCTCTCTAAAATGAATATATTTCTCTCCCCAATAACACACTCTGGTGGTCTATCGCTTTCAGTGCAATGCGCAATGTCTATGGGGGTAGTTCCCATCGTATCCAATGTCGGAGGGAACAAGGAGCTAGTACTTAATGGGATAGGAGGATATGTTTACTCGAATAACTATATAGACCGAACAGTGAAAATGATAATTAAACTTTATTACAACAGGACGCTTCTCAAAAAACTCTCAAAGAAAGCGCGAAAACATATTGTTAGCAAATTCGGTTATGATATATTCACTCGTAAGTGGCGCCTCATTCTTTCCCAGTACAATTAACTCCTTGCTTGAATTACTGACAGTGTATATTATCTTACATTATATTTGTGTAGCACCGAACATACAAATATAATTTAATAGTGTATATTCACAGTCAATGCTCAGGATTACTAAGTCTTACTCTAAGTTCCTCGTATTATTCGTTCTCTTAAATATATTTCTTTTACTCTTTACTTCAAAGCATATATTTGCCGCTAATTGGGTAAAGTACCCAAGCAACCCTGTTTTATCCGCGGGCTCTACAACTTGGGACTCCTTTTATGTTCGCTCTGCAAGCGTGGTTAAAGAAATTATTGGATATTCGATGTGGTATGAAGCGGATGGTGGAAATGGCGGATTTCAGAATGACAATGGAATTGGTTACTCACATTCAATTGATGGTTTACCTCTTTGGAATAGATTTACACAGCGAGCTATATCACCGAGTTCCGTCGGTAACTGGGAAAAAGCTACTCCTGAGCCCTTCGTTTTATACAACCCTACCGGTCCCATTTATAAAATGTGGTATACCTCATTAAATAGTGACTCTTGGTCAGTTGGCCTTGATAGATTTCGAACACGGTACGCTACATCTACAGACGGAATTAACTGGACACCGGGTGATTGGGTCATGTACGGTACGCCGGGAAAATGGGATGCGGGTGGGACAGGGAGAGGCAGGACCGTCATTTATAACGGCGGCACATACCACATGTGGTATGCAGGAACCGATACGACGAGCCTTGGCTCGGATTCCTATTGGCGTATCGGATACGCGACGTCACCGGACGGTATCACATGGCATAAAGAAAATGGCGGAAACCCTGTGATCGAACCTACAAAATCATGGGAATTCAATACATCTCTGCATCCAACGTCCGGCTACCCAACAGTCATTTTGGTAAATGGCGTATACCACATGTGGTATGCAACTGGCATTGGAGACGATACGTCCAATATCGCATATGCGTACTCAAAAGACGGCATCAACTGGACGAAGCCGGACGACCAAAACCCGGTACTTCAAAAATCACCAGGCACGTTCGATCGGAACAACCTTTTTCCTTCTACTGTTTTCATAGACGGTCCACTACTAAAAATGTGGTATTCAGGGTATGACGGTACCAATTGGCGCATAGGGTACGCGACGGCTGACGCCGCAACATTACCAAATCCTTACCCGCTTCCTCCCACGAAACAGGTGATCGTGATTCCTGGTGCAACGGCAAGTTGGAACGCTGACGCCTTACTAAATTGCAAACCAGACGGGTATACGGGGAGTTGGTCGTTGATCGGACCCGCACATGCTATTTACGACCCGCTCATTCAATCCTTATCAGATGCAGGCTGGACTCCGAAACTTTTTACCTACGACTGGCGTAAAAAGATCGTAGACACCGAAGTAAATCTAAAATCTTTTATTGATGCTCAAACAATTTCGCTCGAAAAAGTAAATATCGTCGGACATAGTGAAGGCGGACTTGTCGGCAGATCATATCTGAAACAGGAACAATCAAATAATAAAGCAGAAAAATTATTGACTATCGCCGCTCCGCACCAGGGAGCTGTGCCCGCGTACCCTACGTGGTCCGCAGGCGAAGTTTGGTCCGATAATCCCTACTGGAAAGCCATGGTGACGATCTTTATAAAACGTTGCTCGGCCATAACACACAATGACCGTCTATCTGCACAACAATTTTTCCCAGCAGTGCGCAATATTCTGCCAATATTTGATTACCTCACAGATGAAAAAACCGGTGTGAAAAAACCTGTCGCCTCAATGAACGCGAAAAACGACTGGCTCTCGCCAACTTCTTTTACCTCACCATTTTGGAACACGATTGTAGGCTCTCTTACCGGTACCGGTCAAAAAACTCCTGCCGGGTATCGAGTAACTCCACCCACTAAGCGCGATCAACTTCTCGGCAATTGGTCTGACGGCAAACCGAACAAAACTCTCACATCTATGGATGGAGACGGCACAGTGCTGGTAAGTAGCAGTAGAATTATCGGCGCAGACAATCAAACCATTATAGGAGACCACAATGGCATCGTTTCCTCGGGCATTCCCAACATCCTCAGCTTCCTCGGTACGCCGAACATTGCCGCTCTCAACGTCGCTACTCAAAATCATAAAAATCCTACGTCTCAAAAAGATACGTCTGCACTTTTTATCGTAGGCTACCCTGCAGATTTCCGGGTTGTCGATCCCAAAGGTCATATCACCACATCCAATGACAGTCTCGTTTCTTACTCAAATCCGATTCCGGGCAACTACCGCATGCTCCTCAATCCGAAGGACAAGCAAACAGTTATCATCATCGTGCAAGTGTTACCGGATGGAAGAGTACTCTACAAAGAGTATAAAGACACAAATCGCCTACCGAAAATCCATGTCGTGAAGTATGACGAGGAACATCCCGAAGAAGATAGTATGCACTAATTCTCTCGCAAAGCCAGCCGGTTGCCGTTGGTCCGCTGGATAACATTAACACCTATCAGACTTCAAGATGACTAAGAGTCGTGCGAAACGACGCTTCTGATATCTTTTTTGGCACCGCACTTAGACACTTATATCCAGAAGCACCAAAATTCCCTTTATACTGCGAATCAATTTCCTGGAGTGAGTTATATTTGGTCAGAAGCTCGTCATATGTTTGAGCATCGGTGCTTATAAGAGAAAATAACTTGATACATGCGAGAGGCACGGAAATGACGTTCCTGTCTCGATCGCGGATACTGGAGTCGCTGAAGTTCAGACCAAATCCGAAGTGTTCAACTTCTTCGGGTCTCACGTGTGCTGACTCATAACGATGACCATTCATAAAGGTGGCAGGTTGTGGGCGGTATAGGACTTGAACCTATGACCTTTTCAATGTCAATGAAACGCTCTACCAGCTGAGCTAACCGCCCGATTATCGCCTTGACGATCTATATTATATCACCTACACTGGAAGTATCGTATGGATGGCATTAAACGGGCAATCGCCGGCTTTTTTGATTTTTTGCAGGGAATCGTCGTCGTCTTGGCGCTCCTGGTCATGGTGTACCTCTTCATCATGTCGCCTCAAGAAATAAACGGCGCATCAATGGAACCGAATTTCCACAACGGAGAGTTTATCCTGACCAATAAAATCCTGTACAAATTCCGCCCGCCGGCTCGCGGAGACGTGGTCATTTTTAAATCACCGGGAAATAAAGAAATAGATTACATCAAACGCATTATCGGACTACCGGGTGATACGGTATCACTGCGGGACAATGCGTTTTACGTAAACAATCAAAAGGTCGTGGAGCCTTATTTGGCGCCGAGTACGCCAATTTTTGGCGGATCGTACTTGGGCGAGGGACAGTCTATCGTCGTACCGCCGGGATCGTTTTTTATGGCCGGCGACAATCGCCCGCATAGCTCGGATTCACGGGAATTCGGACCGATTGCCGAAACGGATTTTATCGGAACAGCCATTTTCCGTTACTGGCCGTTCTCGCAGCTCGGCACCGTCATGCGCCCCACGTATAATATTCAATAAAATCATTGACAAGTCGGTGTTTTTTCTTTAATATTCTGCCTAGCATGACAATCAGACTTGAAAATCTTGCAGACGATGGGGGCCGTATTCCCTACTCCTATTCTCCTCACATTGCCACGAAAAATACGGCAATGCTGTTTAGACATATTCCTGAAAACGAACCATGGAACATTCCTGCCGTTTTGAATAATAAGTCTGCTAGAGATACGTGGGATGAGGATTTTAAAGACTGGATCAAGTATTTAGATGGTTTGGAAAGTGGCCTCAGAATATCGCAGAAATCTGCTTCCGAAAAGGGAATATCGGGAGATAAAAATGATTTTGATGCCTATATGTACTTTAAAGCAAGCGGGCTTGACGTCACGGATACTACCATCGTCTCAATTCGGCGGGTGTTTCTATCATTGATGAGCATTGAAGGACGACAGAAATATAATTTTGAGGAACCCGACGGGGTACCCAATCAGGAGGATATCCGAATAACCCGTACAGTGGTTGAAAATTTTGACCAAAGAAACGCCTGAAAACTTAGGAAGTTTTTTTATCACCCATCTTTTCGTGGATGGTTTTGAGGATTTTAGAGGTTGTCTCGAGATTGCCGCGGATAACAAATACCAGACGCGCTTCGACTTTGGACTGTGTAATCTTTACCAACCCGTTTACGGACTGCGCCAAATCTTTGGCCATCGTATCCAGTTCGTCGCTGTGGATACGTTCTACGCGATGCGTAATTTTTTGATTGGATGCGGCTTTGAGTCTACGAGCTAAATCCTCGGCCCTGCGTACCGATGCCGATTCCGCGAGTATCGTCTTATACGCTTCCACCATGAGCTTAACCTCACCCAAACCGGCGATTGCCCGTGCGTGCCCCTCGGTGATAGCGCCGGAAATAATGCCGTCTTTGATCGCATCGGGAAGGGCCAATAGCCGCATGGTATTACTGACGTAGGATTCACTTTTACTCACCCGTTTAGCTATTTCTGATGTCGGCAACCCAAATTCTTCGATCAGTCTCTGAAATGCCTGGGCGCGCTCGATGGGGTTGAGGTCCTCGCGCTGCACGTTTTCGACGATAGCCATTTCAAGCATGCCCTTGGCCGTCGTTTCTCGTACGATGACTGGTACCGTCGAAAGCCCAGCAAGTTTGGATGCGCGCCAGCGGCGCTCTCCGGCGATAAGCTGGTACCCTGCAGGGGTTTTGGCGACCACCAAAGGCTCGATGACACCGTGTTCTTTTATGGAATTGACCAGCTCGCCTAGAGAATCAGGAGCAATAAGCCCACGCGGTTGCAGCGGATTAGATTGGATTACTTCAACATCCAAATGCAATACCTGTTGTGTATCAGCCATGTCTTATGATGTGAGGGGCAGCACCGAAACGACTTTTTTCCCAAGAGATTGCGAAAATTTTACGATACCTGCAACGACTGCGTAAATTGTGAAATCACGACCCAAGCGCACCCCGCGTCCGGGATATACATTCGTCCCTTTTTGGCGGATGATGATGCTTCCTGCTTTCGCATTCTGGCCACCATAAATTTTCACACCAAGGCGTTTGGATACAGAGTCTTTATTTCCTGCGGCTGTGCCGCCTGCTTTTACATGAGCCATATAGTTTAAACCTTCTGAAACAGATAAAAAGACCGTCTCACGACCGCTTGCGGCCGGCTGTACTCTATGGGTCCAGCCACAGTAGTATACCCAAGGATTTCACACATGTCAATAACTTTTTTCACGAAATACGTTTTTCCGTTTACTGCATACCTCGGGAGGGCCATCATCACGACCCCGCGGGGCTTAAGAACTTTGGCCCAATCCCGCAGACATCCGATGTACAATTTCTCTAGGCCTTTGATCGTATTTTTCAGATCATCTGTCGGGAGGCGGGGTGCGCGGGAAGCGATTTTGGTGTCGCCCATAAAGGGCTCAGTCACAATCGCATCTATTGATTCTTTATCCATCGTGTCAGACACATGGACCGCGTCAGATACACTCAGTCTGTACGTAACACCCGGCACCGCATCCGGCTTTTGAGTAAGCCACCGCAGATTGGCCCGGGCTTTTTCCACAGCAACTTCATCCCGGTCGCTTCCCACCACGTTCCAACCCATAACCAGTGCCTCCGCCAGTATGGTCCCCATGCCGCAAAACGGATCAAGGAGCGACTTTTCGGCGAGCGGCCGAGACAGATCACGGACCCGGTCGGCGATGTTTATGACCATCCGAGACACTTTGGGCGGTAACATGCCGGCTTGCGGATCTGCATAGGGTCTGCCAAAATCTCGTTCTCCCCAATCTTCAAATGGTTGAACGGCGATCGTTTGTCCTACAATAAATTTTCCGTCCTGCGCTATAACGACGAGCTCCGAGACGCTTTCTTTCGCCACAACCACGCTCGAAAGCGATTTTCCGTCGCGGGCTTCCACAAACCTGGCGGACTTCCCCGCGCCCTCAAGAAGCATTTTCATTTGTTCAAGCGTAGCGCGCGACACCCGCGGCATATTTCCGTACACACTTACGCCGAAAATTATTCTATGCTCGGAATCGCGTATAAATCCGGCAAGTGATTCTGGTGTACAAGTCGTAACCTCACCGGAAAGGCGGGCAATTTTTACTGTCCCTCCGAGACGGGAAAGGAGCAAGTTTGGATGGATCGGAAGCTCAAGGTGACTAACGGCGGCCACGCCACCAACGAGCGCCGCATCCGGGAAAAATGTTTTGAGCTCCAAAAAAGCTAACTCCGGAGTGCGGCCGAATAAAAAAATATGTGTATCCATGTGGGTTAGGATATGGAAATGATTTCGAGTTTGGTCAGTTGCGGGCGGAATCCTACATGCTTGCGGTAGCGGACTTTCTGCTTGTACCTGCGTACTTCCATTTTTTCGCCTTTATCCTGTGAAATAATTTTCGCTTTGACTGCCGCTCCTTTGACCGTCGGGGTACCTATTTTCGTTGATTTCCCGTCGGACACCAAAAACACTTCGGCGATGGAAATCGAGTCTCCCGCTTCGCCTTCCATACGGTCCACGGAAATGATGTCGCCTACGGCAACACGGTACTGTTTCCCTTGAATTTGAATTACTGCAAACATACTGAGCTCATTTTATCAGGAAACGGCTGCTCACGCAACAGACGCGCTACGACCGACCCCCCGCGAGATGGCCCAGAGGAGGCCAAACGCCACACCGGTTGAGAGAATTGAGCTCCCGCCGTAGGATATAAACGGAAGCGTAATGCCGGTAATGGGGATAAGTCCCATATTCATCCCGGCGTTTATAAATATCTGAGCAAGAAGCATGGCCACAAGTCCGAATGAAAATGTAAAAAGTCGCCCGTCCGAGACAACCGAGCGGGTAAGCGGCCAGACGATACGAAACAGGAGTACCGCGTACCCGGAAAGAAGCAAAAATCCACCGAGAAGGCCGAGTTCTTCAATAAGCGTTGCAAATATAAAATCCGTGTGAAATTCCGGCAAAAAACGCAGATGTGACTGCGTGCCGCGTCCGAGGCCCCGGCCAAACAATTGTCCGCTCCCAACGGCGATCATCGCTTGCAGGGCGTTGTAGCCAGCTCCTGCGGGATCCAGTGAAGGATTTAAAAAGGTTTCTATACGCGACTGTTGGTACCCAGCAAGATGCGACCAGAGGATGGGAAGGAGCACTCCTACCGCGCCCAATCCGGACAAAAATATCCACACGGGCAATCCTCCCGCCATCATCATCGTTCCCCAAAATGCCGCGTACACCATACTGCTCCCCAAATCCGGCTGTCGGAATACAAGGAAAAATGGGATGGCAAAAAGAATAAAAAGTATAGGGAAATTTGCTAGTTTTCGCGGACTATATTTCGCCAAAAAATACGAAAACGCCAAAAGCAAAAAAGGCTTAATGAGTTCGGACGGCTGCAATTGTACGCCGAAAATGAGTATCCAACGCCGCGCCCCACGGATTGCTGGGCCGAAATACGATAAGAGGAGAAACAAATTTGACAGCACATACCCCAGGGGCGCAAACCACCATAAAAGCTCAGAATCTATCTGCGCGATGCCGATCATAAGCGCAAATGCGACAAAAAGATACACGAGCTGCGACCAAAACAGCGATGGACTGATGGATAGGAGGATAAATACGCCAAAACTTCCAAGGCAAAGAAGCGTAATGGCGGTTATCCAATCGATAGTGAAAGTGTTTCGCCCCATGAGACCGAATCTGCAAGCGTTTCTTTTTGTATATAGGTAATGAGTTCTTTCGGAAGCGTTTTGGCCGCTTGAGGTAAGATGAGAGCGATTCGGGCATCTATGGCGCACCCTTTTTCTTTCCGTAGTCCCTGTATTTGCCGCACAAGGTCGCGGGCTGTACCCTCCTGTCGCAACTCGTCCGTAAGCGTCATATCCAGGGTCACGGAAAACTCGCCTACGTCGTGTATTGCTTTTTTCACGTTCAATTCCTGCTCTATCACATGAAGTATTTCCGAAGAAAGCACAGTCGGCGTTTTTGCAGTGAGTGAAGCAAGCGGCTGCCGGACTTTCATTTTTTGCTCTTGACGTATTGCATGGCCTTGCTCCACAATTTTCCGAGCAACATCCATTTCTTTTTCAAGTGTTTCATCTACTGCTCCTGTTGCCGGCCATGATTCTAAGTGCACGGATTCTTTGCCGGTTATATTTCTATAAATCTCTTCCGTGACAAACGGGATAATAGGCGCGGTTGCCATACAATATTCTGTCAATACTGTCCAGAGCGTTTGGTACATATCCGCATTCTTTCTATTTCTGCTACGGCGGACGTACCACGTTGAAAGATCTTGCATAAAATTCCAGGCGTGCTCGACAATTTTTGGGGTGTCGTACGATTCATACGCGCTTGTCATATGTTTCATCATGCCGTTTTTACGCGAAATGATCCATCTATCCATGACGTCGGTACTCACCTGGCCTCCCGGACTCCAATTATCCATATTTGCGTACGTCACAAAAAAGTTATATACATTCCAAAGAAGGAGCAGTAATCCGCGCACCTGATTTTTGTAATCGAGTTCTGATATCCGAATATCCTCCCCGTGCATGACGGGAGCTCCCAATAAATACAACCGAAGCGCGTCTCCGCCGTATTTTTGGAGAAGTTCTTTGGGATCCGGGTAGTTTCCGTAATTTTTACTCATTTTCCGGCCATCGGTGCCCAGGATGACGCCAGTCACGACCACATTTTTAAATGCAGGGGAATCGTAAAGCGCAGTTGCAATAACGTGCAGCACATAAAACCACGCGCGAATCTGCCCGGTATACTCGACTATGAAATCAGGAGGGAAGAAAGTCTTTAGGTCTAAAGTCTTATCAAACGGGAAATGCCGCTCGGCAAACGGCGCCGATCCGGCTTCGATCCAGCTGTCGAGCACTTCGGGTACGCGCGTACTCGACTTTTTACATTCTTTACAGGTGACCTTTACATCATCAATTTCCGGTTTATGCAGGTCGGTAATTTTTGCTCCCGACGCCTGTTCCAGTTCCGCGATCGACCCCGGCACAAACCGGTGACCGTCCGGGCACTCCCAGACCGGCACGGGGCTCCCCCAATATCGTGAGCGGGATATGCACCAGTCAGGCGCATTCTCCAAACTTTTTAAGTATCTCCCGTATTTAAAGTGCTCGGGGTACCAGTTCACTTTTTCATTCGTCACTTTCATTTTATCTTTCAGCGTAGCCACGTTTACATACCATGCGTTTTGCGGCGCATAATAAAGCCGCGTGTGGCATCGCCAACACGTCGGCACGGCGTGAGTATAGGAATCCACGCGGTAGAGAAGTCCGCGGGATTTAAGGTCGTCGATCACAAGCGGGTCCACGTCCAGATAAAACTTCCCGGCCCATTTAGGCACCTCTGGCTTCATCACGCCCTCTTCATCTACGTGAAGCACTATCTGTATATTTTCTTTCTGCATGACAGCCAAATCTTCTTCGCCGTAGGCGGCAATCGTCACGATACCGGTGCCCTCATCCGACGTCACAAAGTCTCCGGGGATGACGACGCCTGCTCTTTTCCCTTCATCAATTTTGTAAAAATCATAGTGAAGTTCAAATTTTTTGCCGACGAGCGTTTCGCCGGTAAACTCTTCCAAAATTGTATACGGCGTATCCGTAAGCATTTTTATCGTAGACTTGGCCAGAATGTATTTTTCGTTCCCCTGCTGAACTTTTACATACGTCAGTTTCGGATGTACGGCGAGTGCCGGGGTCGCGAGCTTATTCCACGGCGTCGTACTCCAGGCGAGGAAATACGTATCTTTCTCATCCGCAAGCCGGTACATAAATACCGCAGTGGGCTCGGTGACTTCTTTATAGTTATCCGCATCCATCGCCACCTCAAAATTGGAAATGGGCGTCACATCATGGGGGCAGTAGAGCGATACGCGGAGTCCCTTGTAAATGAGATTTTTGTCGTACATTTGCTTAAACACCCACATCACCGATTCCATATACGGGAGGTCCATCGTTTTGTACGCATTTTTAAAGTCTACCCACCGGCCGATATGATCCACATACCACTCCCATTCACCCGACACGTCCTGCACGTATGATTTGCACTCGTCAATAAATTTTTTTACACCGATTTTTTCCTCGATATCTCGTTTACTCTTGAGCTTGAGCTTTACCTCAACTTTATTTTCCGCCGGCAACCCGTGACAATCCCACCCCCACACGCGCCGCACGCGGTAGCCTTTCATCGTCCAGTAGCGGGGAAACAGGTCTTTCGGGATACTGGATAAAAGTGTACCGTAATGAGGCAGGCCCGTGATAAACGGCGGACCATCAAGAAACGTCCACGTTTTATCCGCCGGACGGGATTCGATCGACTTCTCGAATATCTTATGCTCTTTCCAATACGCAATCACCCGCTCCTCAAGTTCGGGAAAATTCACCTGCGATGTCACCGGTTGAAAATGCTGATTTTTGTCCACGACACCTATTATATCAGCATCTTTCTGCTGAACAAAGCAGACTACGAGGAACTCCTTGAACAAAAACAACCATCTATGCTGATATACTAGAATCTATGATTATTGACGCACACGTACATATTTCTACGTATACCAACAAAGGAAAGAGCCTCGAGGATTGTTATAGGATACTTTGCGCCGAGATGAAGCGATTGGGCATAACATATGCGCTCATAATTCCAGATAATATTGAAAACGATCCTCAAATAGCCGATTTGGACCATGCCTTGAAGCTGACAATAAATAGCGTTTCTTTTGGCTCCTCGGTAGCCCTCAAATTATAGAGCGGGGCTCAAGTGAAATAACCCGCTATCGACAACTATTAGTTCGGGGAATAATTAAAGGTATTAAGCTATTTCCCGGTCATGGTCCGTACTATCCGACGGACAATAGATGTTTTACTTACTACGAGCTATGTCAAAGCGTGGGCGCCCCTGTCGTTTTTCATACAGGAGAAAACGTAGGACATCCGGAAGTTTCCCAATATAATGATCCAAAACATATCGTGGAGATTGCAAAAAAATATCCAAAACTTTCTGTAGTAATTACGCATTATTTTTGGCCGAAAATTGAATATTGCTACGAAGTTACAAAGAATACTCCGAATATATATTTTGAGCTTGCAGGCACAGCAGATAAAGAGGTACTCAAAAAAAGCGGGGGCGTAGAGAAAATGAGAAAGATTTTAGAAATGACTGTTCGGGACAGACCGGACAAAGTTATTTTTGGCTCTGACTGGCCGCTCTGCATGATTCAGGACCACATACAGTTAGTGAAGTCACTAAACATACCAATAGAGCATAAAGAAAATATTTTTTGGAGGAATGCGGTCAAACTTTATAAGCTAGGTAGCCTTAACGTTTAACTCAGCGTTACTTCAATCTTTATAAAGTCTTCCAATATAAGTAGTAATTTGACTCATAGTAAAATACTGATAAATCAACGACTATGGAAAAAGCAAGTAACGTGCTTAAAAGTATAGGTCAATTTTCCTCAGTACAAAGTCATCCGGAAAGACCCCCTGCGCCTCTTCCTTCCCAAAATGAGCTTTACTTTAATTTTCCTCATAATACAGGCTGTTCACAAATTCTTGAATTACATTTAGATACTCAGAATATTGACATTAGATATCTTCCTAATAGCTGGGAGCCCGGCACCAATACCGCACTATACTATTTATCTTGTAGTGAATGTAGAGTTCGGGTACAATTTGACCCAAATAAATAAAGAGATCAGCGGGCGTTTCTTTTGGCAACAAAAAGCAACAATGCTCAAATAATCTATTCAACTATAATGGTTCCCACCATTGTCGGATGGATACCGCAGCTATAGAGAAACGTTCCTTTTGTGTTGAACGTAAACGTAAAGTTATCCCCTTTCTGCAAAATCTGCGAATTAAACGCTGTCGCTTTAATGTTGTGCCCCACAGAATCCTGATTTGTCCAGGTCACCGTTGTTCCGGCTTTTACCGTTAAGGTACTCGGCGAGAAAGCGAAACCCGATATGTTCACGGTATCCGGGGATGCTGCTGCCGGCGCACTGGTCTGCGGAGAAGCCGTAGGAACGCGACTGGGTGCATAACTCCCTTTCATAAGGTAATAGCCGACTCCCAAAAGGACAAGAACGATAACGACAACAATGACTGTTTTATTCATACAACCTCCTATTGTTGAAATCCTTTCCCTGCTCCAGCTGCAGGAATGGTCGGGTTGACCCCTTGGGGCACCTGACCACCGATTTTAAGTAACATCAATACTGGTGTTTTTCCTAACCCGACAGGAAATATAATCGAATCGCCTTTTACCGCAGGCCAACCATTAATGCCGCCCGGCGCCTGGTATTCCCATACTTTATCACCGGTTTTCGCGTTAAATGCGTAAATTTTGCCATCGTACGTGGCCGTAAATACCACATCGTTCACGACAGTTGCTCCCCCGACATTAATGGAATTAAATTTATTTTCCCACAGAATTTTACCGGTATTGGCATCGATGGCCACAAGCGCGCCCTTCCCGGCTGCAAGATTAAACGAACTTGCGACAAACTGGCTCGACGTGTAATTTACCGTCATATTCACGACCGGCACGTAGAGTATACCGCCTGCATACGCCATGACCGTCTCCACTCCACCTAGGGGGCTTGGAGCCACTTTTGTGAGTCCAGCAGGTAATTCTTTTAACGTATCGTTGATATGATCTCCGACCGCTGTTTCCCACAGCTTTTGGCCTGTTTTCCGGTCAAACGCATAGACTTTACCCATTTTCCCGGCGCCAAATACGACATCCCGCGCGGCTTCGCCATTATCCGCGATGCTTCCTAAAATCGGAGAAATCTGAAGGTCGTAGTCAAATAAATCATGCGGTAATACCTGGTTGTACCAGAGGAGTTTACCATCTGTATGACGTAACGCGACAATACTCCCGGTATAAAGATTCGGTCCGGGACGGCTGGACCCATTCGGAAACTCAGGAGTTCCGGGCCACGGAGCGGGATTTCCGATACCCCAATAGGTGATCTTGGTCGCCGGATCTATAGCCGGAGGATACCACGCGCCACCGCCACTGTTTACCTTGGGATTGCCCCATATATCAGCGGAATCTACCGTATCAAATTTCCATTTCACGGCTCCGGTTTCGGTATCCAGACCATAGATGATGCCGACTGATCCACCTTTATAAAAGTTCGTGTTGGACACCCCTGGAACAGTGGACACATAGACCGTATTCCCGTACACCGTCGGCTGAATATCTATTCCGACGTTCTGATTATTAGACAAATTGGTCGACCATATCTCGTTGCCTTGTAGGTCCAATGCAGCGATCGCATAGCGCCCTTTTGGTGCGTATATTTTCCCGTACCCTATCGCAACACCCGTTGGTCCTTCGACATCCAAGTTGTAGTCCTTTTTCCATATCTGTTTCCCCGTGGCAAAATCTACGGCGTAGACATTGCTTTTAAGATCTTGGAAATATACCGTATTCCCTACAATTAACGGATTTGTTGTTGCGGCACCCCATTCGCTTATGCCAGTTATGGGAAATGACCACGCTACACCGAGTTTTGCAATCGAAGAACTGGTGATTGAGGAGCCAACTGCAGCGCGGGTATTAGAATAATTTTGATTTGCGGTAGGCCAGTCGGACGGGTGCGTACCCACCTCCGGCGGAATAAATCGTGAAGGAGATGTAAACCAGATAAAACCTACAACGGCCACCAAAACAGCCAAAACAATTCCCTTAAAAATCAGACCGTTTTTCTGAACGGATCTTTTCGATTTCGCCACATATTTACCATATACCCAATAAGATAATGATGTCAAATAGTTAATTAGGGCGGGCGGACGTTGAACCTTGAGGTTGATTTTTCTCTTCAATCGCCGAGTAAACCCCACCGAGATGAGAAAGCCGCACAAAGGAAAGAAAAATAAGACTTAGCGCCCCATAAAATATAAAATGACTAATATACATAACCTGCATGTACTCAACGCCCACTCGTTCCAGTGGTTCACTAAGCACATAAAACATTGCGGACGTGGCGATCATAATGAAAGCAGCATTGAAGTAATCGATAAAATCAACAAGAATTGATACATGTCTCTTTAAACGAAGAAGCCAATATATGCCCAAGGCTGTTACTCCGATAACCGCACCTGAATAGAGGTACATCAACCAACTTGTGTGGCTTAGATTTACGAGAGTTGGCTTAAGATAAAATAATACCGTTGCGATAAGCGTAGCCACCATTCCGACAGGAAGGATATATCCGTAAACAACCAGTTCCTTCTTCAGCATTTTTAGAAAATAGAATGCACTAAGAGTGATTATAAAAAGTCCCGTTAAATAAAAGTTCACGACAATCGCTGCGATAGTTTCGAAAGGTAAATAGAAAAAAGTATATCCCGCGTATTCCAAAATATGCGAAACGGCAAAAAGTATGAGCGTTGCGACTCCACCATAGATTAATGGCTTGAGAAACTGATCGTACACCTCATAATGAATAAAAATTCTGCCTACTCCCAAACCAATGAAGAGAATCGCGATCAGATGGATGAGACCGGTGTCCATAAATAATCTACCGGTTGCCTCAACGAGAATGACGATTACAAAATTTAAAAACAATAATGTCCAATGGTTAAAAAGCTTTTCGAATTTGCTTTCTTTCGGATCTCCCATCAAATCCATCGTAACACAATACCCAGGTATAATTAAAGGATATCGGAGGCCTCAAAATCGGGGTTAACTCCGCTGCCTTAGGAATGCGGGGATGTCGAATTCGTCTTCTTCCGGCGGCAGATCGTCAAGCGGCGTGGAAATAGGTTTTTGCATTTGCGGCTGCTGGTTGGACGACTGCGTCACGGTGACGGGCTTCGTAAACATGCCCTGCGTGGGCGCAGGTTGGGCAATCGTACTGTAACTGCGGCCGGAAAGCTCGCGCAGACGCTTTTTCGTTTCGTCAAATCCCGTCGCAATCACGCTGATTTTTATTTGATCTACGAGATTTTCATCGATCGTCGCACCGAATATAATGTTAGCGTCCGGATCAACTGCTGCTGCAATTTGTTTGGCCGCTTCATCCACCTCAGCCATGGTCAGGTCTTTGCCGCCGGTTATGTTGAAGAGCACGCCCTTTGCCCCATCAATCGACATTTCAAGAAGCGGTGAGGCGATTGCAGTACGGGCTGCAGTAGCGGCTCTGTTTTCCCCCACCCCAGTCCCGATACCCATGAGGCTAGAGCCGGCATTGGTCATAATTGTCCGCACGTCGGCAAAATCTACATTGATGAGGCCCGGCATCGTGATGAGGTCTGCAATCCCCTGCACGCCCTGACCAAGTACGGAATCCGTGACCCGGAACGCTTCCAGGAGCGTCATTTTTTTATCAATAACTTCCAAAAGTCGCTGGTTGGGGATCACAATAAGGGTGTCCACTTTATCCTTGAGGTTCATGATGCCCTCTTCGGCCGTCACCATCCTCCGTGTGCCCTCGAAATGAAACGGTTTGGTGACGACAGCTACCGTGAGGGCGCCCATTTCTTTGGCTATTTCGGCAATAATCGGTGTAGCTCCGGTACCCGTGCCTCCGCCTTCACCCGCAGTCAAAAATACCATATCGGTGTCCCGCAAATAATCTTTGAGTTTTTCTCGCGATTCTTCGGCGGCTTGCTTGCCCATATCCGGATTGCCTCCGGCACCCAGACCCCGTGTGAGATTTTCGCCGATCTGCACTTTGGCCTGCGCCTGGCAGGTGAGGAGCGCCTGCGCGTCGGTATTGACGCCCAAAAAATCCACGCCGGTAATTTGACTCACGACAATCATGGAATTGATGGCATTGCAGCCGCCACCACCGATACCGATGACTTTAATTTTGGCAAATCGAGCAATATCCGGCTTTATGAGCATAAGACCATTTCGAGGGGCAGAAGCAAGTGGATTATTTCATTATTCGATTATTCTTTCAGGGCATAAAGGACTTTACCAGATCAATGACCTTCCCCGCAAGTCCCTTAATTTGTATTTTCCCGCCGATTTTTCCGATTCCCTCAAACATCCCCGCGGATTCTGTCACATTTCCGCGCTGGCCATAAAGGAGAAGGCCCACAGCGGTCGCGTACCCCGGCGTCATAATCTCGTCGATAAGTCCCGTAATTTTTTTGGGCACGCCGATGTGCACGGGCATCGCGAGATTACGCCTCGCTGCTTCCACGGCTCCCACAGTCTCGGCTCCGCCACCAGACAGGACGACCCCCGAGGGCGTCATACCGCCAAAGCCGCTCCGCTTTATTTCCAGTCCAACCATAGTAAATATTTCATTCAATCTGGGTTTAATGATGCCTTCAACCAGCGTGCGGCGGGAAAGTATGCGGAGCTCTTCGGGAAGCCCGAGTCCAGACACATCCACCTCGTCATGCTTCTCCCCCTTGGACGCCTTCGATCCGACCGAAGCAATTTCTTCTTCATCCGCGACCGTAGGCATCCGGGGCACCGCTCCCAAAAGAAGTTTAATTTTCTCGGCAGACTCAAGCGACACGCGTAGACCCGCGGCTAAATCTTTGGTTATATTGATCGCACCGATCGGGATAACCGATGAATATGAAAGCGCGCCCTCCACAAAAATCGCCACGTCGGTTGTCCCGCCGCCGATATCGATAAGGACGACACCCAACTCTTTTTCTGTATCGGTAATGGTCGCCATCGCAGAGGCGAGTCCGCCAAACACCATACCCTCCACATCAATGCCAAGTTCCTCCACACATTTTTTCAGATTGCGGACAGCTGTCGCCCCGCCGGTAACCAGATGTGTATCTACTTCCAGGCGCACGCCGGTCATGCCGACCGGATCCACAACGCCTTCCTGACTATCAACGACATACCCACGCGGGAGGACGTGTAAAATTTCCCGGGAGGATGGCATGGACACTGCTTTTGCCGCTTCGACCACGCGTTTTACGTCATACGCGCCGATCTCTTTATCCGGCTCAGCAACCGCCACTACACCATGGGAATTTTGCGACGCAATATGCGCTCCTCCCACCGATATGAGTGCGCGGGCAACCTGAGTCCCCGCCATGCGTTCCGCGGATTCCAAAGAACTAGCGATCGCTGCTGTTGCTTCTTCGATGTTGACGACCTGGCCTTTGCGTAGTCCGCGACTGGGTACGGTAGATACACCGATCACACGTGCGTCTCCTTCTTCCGGAATGGTCGCAATAAGAGTAGTTATTTTACTCGTTCCTACGTCAATGCCTGAAACGATATGATCACGTGGCATAATTTAAAATGTGATAACGGGCTTGTTAAACCGCAGATCTATTGTTGTGGGCAGCGTACCTTTTATTCTAAACCCCGCGAGTAAACTTTGTAAAGTAGGCAGCAGTCCGGATACCGTCGCATCCTGAGTAAATAATATATCTACTTGTTCGGTATGGGCCCGTATCACCCCGTCATCCGATATCGTTGCGGACAAAACCGGCAGTGTGTCGGACATACCCGAAATAAACACCAAGCTAGTCAACACCCGAGGATCTTTTATATATTGACCTACCCGAACGCCGTCTACTGACGCGAAAATCACCGGCACCGCAGGGTTTGTCGTATCTGCGTCTCCGAGCACAATACCATGTGCATCCAGAAAAACCCTGCGATTCGGACTCGCGAGGGCCGCAACAGGAGTTCGTACAGTCGGGATAATGACAAGTGTATGCGGATACCATTTCTCAAATCGGATATCCGCGAGGATTGGATTGGCGGATAGTAAATCGCTACGAATTTTAGCGGCTGGAAAAAATAGAAGCGTTTTTGGCAAACGTTTCTGGTCTACTTCTACCTGAATGGTTGCCGAAACAACCCGGATATTTTGTATGGAAAATATGCGAGTGAGGGCAGTGTAAACGCCCAGAGAAAACGCAAAAAATAACACGGTGTACGCGAAGGTCATCCCGAATCTGCGTAGTAATGTGGATGTACCGGATATCATACCGTAGGGGCAAGGATCGATAGTACGCCGTCAGCCAATCGTTTGGCGCCGTCCCGGGGCACCTGAGGCGTAAACTTCAACGCCTTGGCGTGTAGCGGTGCGTACCCTTTTTCAACCTGGGTAAGAATGCGCAACAATTTCTCCGGCGACAAATCTTTTTGTTCACACATAACCGCACCACCGCGGGAAACAAGCCACTTCGCGTTCAAAAATTGTTCATTCCCTGCCGCCCACGGGAGTGGCACAAAGATGGCGACTTTACCCAGCGCTGCAAGTTCAATGGTGGTATTGGCGCCTGACCTGCCGATGACAATTTTCGCGTGCTGCAATATCCATGAAAGTTCTGAAGACGAAATGTACTGTTTCACCAGATAACGCGCTGAAGGCGCGATAGTCGTACCACCAGTCTGATGGATTACGGTATACGTCGCGGTCAATGTGTTGATGATCGGCACTATGGCTTCGTTTAACGCCTGCGCTCCCTGCGACCCACCGGTTATATAAAGAAGCGGATATTTTTTTTCATCAATATCAAACGGCGGATTTTTTGGAGCCACAAAAATATCACTGCGCATCGGCAACCCGATGTACGTAGTTTTTTGTTTTGGAAATAGACGGACTGTTTCTTCAAAGGCGACATAAATATGTCGGGCGAGTCTCGCGATAATCCGATTGGTAAGGCCCGGCACCAACGTTTGTTCATGTGTGACGACCGGAATCCTCATCATCCATGAAACAATAGCTACTGGCAGCGCTACGTACCCCCCGAAACTCACGACAAGTGAAGGCCGTTCCCGGAAACAATATAGAAACGCCTGGACAAATCCGATCGGTGTTTTGATGAGCGCAACGAATGAGCTGAGAGAAACATACCTCGGAAGTTTCCCTGCTATTATCGGCAAAAAGCGGATTCCTTTTTCCGTAATCAACTGGTATTCCGCTGCGTATCTCCTCCCCACGAAAACAAGTTCAATCTCCCGGTGGGTCGATAATTCGTCCATCAATGCGACCGCCGGTGTAACGTGCCCTCCGCAAATACATATTTTTTGTTTCATATTATTTCGCATGCCTACTGACGTTTAAGAGTATCCCCACACCCGCAAGCATAATGATAAGGCTACTGCCGCCATAAGATATAAACGGTAACGGCACGCCGGTGAGCGGCAACAGTGCTACCATCGCCGACAGGTTGACGACCGTTTGCACGCCGATCCATGCCGTAACCCCCAGTGCTACTAGTTTACCAAACGCGTCGGGAGCGCGCTTGACGACACGAAATCCGCGCGAAATAAGAAATATAAAAGCCAAAATAACAGCGACAGATCCAACAAATCCGAGCTCTTCGCCGATAATGGCAAATATGGAATCTGTATTGGCCTCCGGCAGATATTGATACTTTTGGCGCGACTGGCCGACCCCTACGCCAAACCACCCCCCGCTCCCGATTGCCAGAAGCGCCTGATGGATGTGATACGACGCTCCCTGCGTGTCCTCATTCGGTCGCAAAAAAGTCGTCAACCTCGCCATGCGGTACGGAGATAGTACCGCCAGTAATACGACCGCCAGGATTAGTACCGGAACGAGTATGGCAAAATTGCGGATAGGTGCTCCGGATGTAAAGTACAAAATCACGGAAATGCTTATGATAATGATACTTGTCCCCAAATCAGGCTCAATGAGAATGAGCCCTACCACCATCGCAAGAAGTATAATAAACGACATAAATCTGCCCCGCTCCCGCGCGGAGAACCATGCGGAGAGATAGATCACCAGCGAAAGTTTCGCCAGTTCCGCCGGTTGCAGCACAAAAAATCCGAAATTTATCCAGCGGTGGGCACCGAGGGCCCGGATACCTATTCCGGGTAAAAATACGGCAACAAGCAAAATAAGGGTCCCTATCAGGATCGGCAGCGCCGCCTTATACCAAACATGATAATCCACAAGAGAAAAAACGATGAGTGCTGCAAATCCGACAATAAGCCATTTGAGTTGTTCGGTCGCGTAGTAATATTGATTCCCAAAATCCCGAACCGCAATGGCGACCGACGAATCGTATACCATGAGGATGCCAAAAAGGGAAATTGCGCCAACCATGAGCACGATGCCACGGTCGGACGGTCGAAGACTCAACTTAAAGAAGGGAAACTTCATGTTTAAACAGTTTTCCTCGTTCTTTGTAATTGGTAAACATGTCAAACGATGCACAGGCGGGCGAAAGCAATACGACATCACCGGATGTCGCAATTTTTTTTGCAGAATCTACAATTTCGTGCATTGACGAACATCCAGTGACAATCGTATTCGCATATCCGGCATTTTTGGCCGCAGTCACAATCCGATCCGTCATTTTTCCGATGGCGATAAGCGCCTTCACCCGGCCGCGGGCGATAGCAATCCCCAACTCGGTAAAATCCGAACCTTTTTCCGATCCGCCGGCGATGAGAATAATTGGCTCCGTAAATGATTCAAGCGCAGCAATGGCCGTTTCCGGTACCGTAGAAAATGAATCATTGACGTATAGAACGTTTGCAACCCGACGCACGGATTCTAACCGATGTTCGAGCCCTTCAAATGCTCTGGCGGCTATACGGATCGCTTCAAGTGGTACTCCCGCCGAAAATGCCGCAAGCGACGCTGCAGCTATATTATCCAGATTATGCTCACCCCGCAGTTTTATTTCATCGAGTGAACATATTTTTTCTGACCCCACATATACAGAGTGATCGTTCCGGCGATGAAAGGACAATACACGAGCAGGAGTTTCCGCAGCAAATGAACTACTCGTGGGGTCATCTTCGTTTACGATAACGACATCGTCATGAGTTTGATAACGCACGATACTTTTTTTTGCTTCGACATAGGCCTCGCGGGATACATGAAAATTAGATGCAAGCTTGTCTTGATTTGCCAAATGCTCCTGTGTGGTTCGGAGGACGACTGCAATATGCGGACTCACCGTAAGATCTTCCAGTTGAAACGATGAAAGTTCGAGAACAACAATATCCGTTGGTTGTATTTTTTTTACTTGGGAAAGAAGCGGCACACCAACATTACCGCCCAGCCACACTTTCTTCCCCGAAGCCTCAACCATTTTTGTAATCAGCGTGCTCGTCGTGCCTTTCCCTTTCGTGCCGGTTACTCCAATGATCGGAGCGGGACACAGGTCGAAAAATAGTTTTGTAGAACTGGTTATCGCTTTCCCCTGAAGCTCGGGTACGCGGATGGACATTCCGGGTGTACGTACAACAAAATCAAACCGATCTACGTCCTTCAGATATGCGTCACCCAATTGAAATCCCGCGGCTATTTTTTTTAAATCCGTGTAGACTTGTCCCAATTCTTCACGGGTCCGCCGGTCACAGCACCAAATGCGTGCGCCTTCCTCATGGAAAAACTTCACTGAATCGAGTCCTTCAACCGACAACCCGAGTATTGCGACTTTTTTATTTTTAAACACGTGCATACTGTACCTCTATCCGCTTGTGGAGGAGCGCCGATGCCACTGCCGAATGTTTTGCCGAACGCACGGTCGAAAAAAATGCATGCGTCGGTCGCCCGACTGCTGCAATTCGGTTATGGTCAAGAATCCGTGCTACATGACGCGATACCGCTCCCCCGGAATCCAATATATCTACCTTCTTCCCCACTATAGCACGGATTGCATCATGCAAAAAAGGATAGTGCGTACACCCCAATACGACGGCATCGATCGATCTGATCACCGCATGAGTAAGTAAACCTCTGAGTTCTGTATCGATTGCACTCCCGCCAACCACGCCCCGTTCGACAAATGAAAGCAGATTCGGACAGCCCAGATTATATACCTTCGCGTCCGGCGCGAATTTTTTGATAAGCTTTTTTTGGTATACGCTGCCGGCAGTAAACGACGTCGACAATACAGCAAAGGCGTGCCGTTTGGATTGTTCTGCTGCGGTTTTGACCACGGGCACGACACCAATCACCGGAATATCCGGAAACCATACGCGATACTTTTCGATACCGGCAATCGTCGCGGTGTTACACGCAACCACGATCAACTTGGCTTTTTTAGATAACAAAAAACCGATGAGTTTGCGTGTGCGTCCGCGAATCTCTTTTTTACTTTTTTGTCCGTAAGGAATATAGGCATGATCACCCACATAAACTGTAGACTCGAGAGGAAGAAGCTCCACGATGCTGCGGTATATGGATAATCCCCCGAACCCCGAATCCAATATCCCGATGGGTGCTGTATTCATAATGTCGAAGACGCTAGTAGGCAGGAACTTTGGTCAAAAGCGCAAGCCATAATCCGAATATGGCAAAGACGATTGAGATAATCCACATGCGCATGACAATTTTTGGTTCCGGCCAGCCTTTGAGCTGCAACCACAAATGAAACGGCGATACAGCAAATGCTTTACGCCCCAGAAATTTTTTGGACATGAGCTGGACAAACGATGACGCGACTTCGATGACAAATACGCCTCCGATGACGACAAGGACTGGCGCTTTCCCCAAAATTAAGCCTACGACTGCCATTGTCGCGCCAAACGAAAGCGCCCCGACATCGCCCAAAAAAATACGCGCAGGGTAAATGTTGAAATAAAGAAATGCAATGAGGCTTCCGAGCCAGATGGCAATAAAGAGCGAAAGCGGCGTATCGAGTATGGATCCGGAAATAAACCAGAAAGCGGCAAGGCCCACCATAAGGACTCCCGATGCTAGTCCATCAAGGCCGTCGGTAATATTAAATGCGTTGGCAAACGAAATAATCACAAGTGTCGCAAACGGCAGATACCACCAACCCAGGCGGAATATCCCCAAAAGCGGCACATAAAAAATGTCGATTTTGAGATCAAAGATCAGCCAAAAGCTCACGATGCCGGCAAGGAGGAGCTCAAGAAACAATTTGTGCCGGAGTCGGAGCCCAAAAACTCCGTTGGTCATGCCGAACGTCTTTTTTACATCGTCGAGTAACCCAAGCGCGCCGAACGAAAGAAAAGTAAATAATAATATTTTTATCTCGCTCGCGATTGGGTACACTGCCGTAATGGGGAGCCAGAAGTATCTCATGAGGAGCAGTGCTACGGGGAAAAGCACGGTCGTAATAGCGATGATAAGGAGCCCTCCTCCCACCGGCGTTCCAGCTTTTTTCTGATGGAACCGATCAAATATGGGTGTCCGTTTATCAAACGCATCACGCGTTGTCTGATGCAGGCGCTGCATCCGCCAGGCGTAGAGGAGCCGGATAAACGGTATATAGAGAAGGCTACTTGTCAGCCACGAAAACAAAAGTAATCCGAGTAAAAATACCATATGAATTTATTTGCCGAACCACACAACAATGTACGGCCAAAATATAAATAGGGCGACCACAACCGCCCCCATGGCGACGGCAAGCATCATTCCGGCGGACACGTCTTTAGCGATTTTGGCGTCCTGCCGCCATTCGTGTGTGATAAGATCGGTCATCGATTCAAGAGACGTATTGATGAGTTCCGCCGAAAGCCCAAGGACGATCGTAAACGTAATGATCGCCCACTCAGTCCGGCTGATACCAAAATATCTTCCCAGCAGGACGGCTAAAAGGGCAAGAACCAAGTGTACACGGAAATTCGGCTGAGTTTTTGTGGCCCACCACAGACCGGCGAAGGCATTTTTAAACGAAATCGTATGTTTTTTGAGAATCTCCTTCATGGACTCTTTTTAGTATATCACACTAGTATCCCTTGAGCCGTTTTCGAATGCTCTCAACGGTTTTTGGTATCACATACCATGGAGATACCGGATAATCCTGCGCGTGCATAAATCTCATTTCCCTCCCGCCGAATCCTTTTTTGAACGCCGTCAGACCCTGCCACGGATGACTTGGGTTGTCGTCCGGCGCTATACCCCAAAAATTATAGAGCGTTTTCCCCCTCCGCTTGGCCTCACGTATCGCTTCCCATTGAACCAGATAGGATGCACCTACTTTATTTGGCACCGAGGCGCCGTGATGGTAAATCGCTTCATTCCCAAAATAGACAATAATTGCCGCGGCGAGCAATTGTTTTTCGTGCGTCGCCAAAAATAAGTCGCAGTCAAGCGTTTCAAATTCCTCACGAATCCCTTTGTGTTCAATAAAATTATGGCGTTTGGAGGTTTCGTTGTACAGGTTGATAAATGCATCTATATCCTTATTTTTTGTAACGTGCGCTGTTCCATGCTTAATTTCATACCGAGTCGTTTTGCGCATACCGGTCAAAAGGTCCGCTTCCAATTTATCCAAATCCAGCACCCAGCAATCTTCCGCATCCATTGCGTGTATCGGAGCAGGAACAAAACCAGAACCCGGTGCTCCAGATTGTTGAGGACTTACCCGTATAAACCAAGCTCTCTCCGCTTTTGCAAGTTTTTTTATGTCTTCAAAATTGATTGTTCCGATGGGGCCATGTCGTATGTGTAAAAATGTACCCCGCCGTGCGGGCACTTTTACCACTTGCGCGATACCGTGAGGCCACGTAAGTCGCCATACGCTGTGCCCCATCTTTTTTTCCACCTCTCCCCACTCCCATGACTGAAACAGCGCGTACGGGGCGTGTTTAGCGATTACCGCATTCCACGTTTTTTTATCCATGGACCCTATTGTACCAGGGAATGAAGAACGGTAGTGATTATGGAGAGGAGGATCGACCCCAACAGTGCCGTACCGAAGCCGTCGATCTTAAATCCCGGGGTAATCGCGGACGCGAGTAAAAGCATGAGGGCGTTCAAAACAAGCGCAAATAAGCCAAACGTCAGTACCGTCACCGGCAGCGTAAGTAAAAATAATACCGGCTTTATGAGCGCATTCACTAGCCCGATGATAACGACCGCGAAAAGCGCACTGCCGAAATCCGTCAGATGAATCCCCGGTAAAATCCGCGCAACAATATAGAGCGCAAGTGCATTGAGTATCCACCGGACAATTAGACTGATCATAATACAAACTCCTCGCCGTGACCCGCAAGAATTCTCGTTCCCCTCGGATACGATGTTATTTTTTCAATAGAAGCAGAGAGCTCGAGTGGTTTTGAGTACACATGATCTGTTCTTCCAACTCTGCCGTCCGCAAATACAGTATCTCCAACAATCAAAGCGTTGTCAAATTGTAAAGAAATACTCCCTGGGGTATGACCGGGAGCGTGAATAAAAGGAATGGGAATCGGCGATGGAGTGGGCGGCGGATCCACGTATGGAATGCCCAAAAAATGTTTTGCCGTATCCTGCATACGGGAGAGTAAAAAAATATCGTCCGCGTGGATATAAAAAGGGATATTGTAGGCAAGCTGCAGTGCGAACGCTGCCATAATGTGATCAAAATGTCCGTGTGTTGCGATAATCATGGAAGGTTTTTGCGCAAGATGCGCCATAATATATTCCGGATCATCCCCCGGATCAATAATCATATCCCCCGCGATATAACAATTTGTTTGCATCTGCCCGACGACAAGCGTACGAATGTTCATAATGCTGCAAGGACCCGTTTTGCCGCGGCGGGAGTAATCCGTGTCGGCAAATTAATAATATGTTTGGCCGCTTCTTCCGCATTCGGGCAGCTGCCGCGCGGGTATCCCGTGTCGCCAGGATCTACGACGTTATGGTACCAATTCCCCAGGAGTATTCCCTGCTTTTTTGCTTTTGCGGTAACCGCTTTGGGATCCGAAACAAGACGCGGAAACCGCAAGTACGCGATATCCTCGCCATACAGGTTGCTAATTTCTTTCCTCTGTTTCGTGTAGCGGTCAAGTTTTTTTAATTGTTTTGCCAAAAGCAGCGCGAGTGCATTAGGATATTTTTTCACTTCTGAAATCTGCGGGAATGATAAGAGGTGTAAGCGTTGAAATAGCACAAGAATCACTTTCCCGATACCCGATCGGTACAACGGTAAAATAATGGCAAACGCCACCGGATGGAATAATTGTTGAAAAATCCAGAAATATGAAGGGTATTCTAATGTCTTATGATATTTTTTTAATTTTGAATTATCGGGCATCACCGCAAGTCCGCCGAATACGCTCGAAAGTACCTTATCCCTTCCAAAACTATAAAATGCCGCGTCCCCTTTCATGGGCAAACCCATCGTGTGCGCAAAGTCTTCGATAACGCGAATATTATATTTTTTGGCAATCGAAATAATTTTTTCTATGTCTGCCGAAGCGCCAAAGGTGTGTTGGACGATAACTGCTTTTGTTTTTTTGGAAATTTTTTTTGCAAAGTCTCCAATATCCATATTGTACGCCTCTCCAATATCGGCGTACACGGGTACTGCTCCTGTCAGGCGGACGCTGTCGGGAACTGCAACACAGGTAAATGCCTGGACGATCACTTCATCTCCTTCCCCGACTCCGTATGCCCGCAGGATTGCAAACAGGGCTGCTCTGCCGCTGTTAAAAGATACGCCGCCCCCCCACGCTTCAACTTTACCAATAGCTGCACCGCGCTTCCACCTCCACGGGGTAAAAAGTAACCGAAAGGCGAGCCAGACGTCGTCTGACTCCGTATTTGGAGAAAGTGAAGCGGAAATCACCATCATAAAAGTCGCATCCAGGGCAAAAGTGTCGCGGTAAACAGTGTGGGGTTCATAAAGGGTACGTTATGTCCGCTCAAAGGTAACATAACGAGCTTAGACTTCATGATGACGTCCTGCATTTTTTGGGCTATCCGAACCGGTACGATAATATCTTCTTCCCCCCATATGAGAATAGTCGGCACGCGAACACGTTTCATACTCTCGACCAAAGGTTCTTTGACAATATTTTTAAATGTGTCGCGCATGACCCCCTCCGCACGGTAATAATCACGAGCTCCGATCGCGTAGTAATACCATAATCTCACGCGATCTTTCAATTTGTAGAGAACCGGCAGCGACATGAGGGTGCCACCAACTTTTGCGATGGATATAAATAGTGCCAACCGTTTTCTGGATACAGGAGTAAACCCGGGAGTTCCGGTAAGCACCAACGCCGATATATGACCTGGATAGAGGTCCTGATATTTAAGCGCTACTCTGCCACCGAATGAATGACCGATGAGGATAGGATTTTTGACACCGCGTTTTTTCAAGTATGATTCTATAAAATCCGCATAATCAGAAAGGGTCATCGGCTTTTCCGGAATGTGTAAACTATCAAATCCGGGAAAGTCCGGGGCGTACACTCGGAAATCATGTTTCCGTAACTCCGAAGTCAGGGATGCAAATGCGTTTGCGGATAAACCCCACCCGTGCAATATGACGATCGGATATTTCATTGTTTAAATATGTTTTCTGAAATCTTCGCGTTTGGCGGGTGCCGGACGGGTATTTTTTTTAATGACCATTTTGGAGTCCAAAAGACAAAATGAATCTTCTGGCAGGTCGGCGGAAAGTACAATACCGCTCCCGACAAACGAATTTGCTCCGATTTTGACGCCGGGCATGATACTCGCGTTCACGCCTACCCGCGCGCCTGCTCCGATCATGGCCCCTAATTTATTCCGTCCGGTAGATATTTTTTTATCCTGCACCAAAGTCGCGATTTCCCCGTCGTCCAGACGGAGATTTGCCAGTTTCGCGCCACCACCCATACTAATATTTTTTTCCAGTACCGAATCCCCAACATAATTCATATGCAACCAACAATTGTCGCCGATATAACTGCGCGTGACGTCACAATTGAAACCGATAACCGAGTCCGCGCCGATATGCGATTCCCGAATGATTGAGTTATTGCCAATAATAGTATTCTTTCCGATGTAACACGGTCCGACAATTTTTGTATTTTCATAAATTTTTACGTTGTCTTCGATATATACCGCGCCTTCAATGATCACGTTCTTTTTAATGGTTACATTTTTTCCTTTGTGGTACTCCAGACCGTCAAAAAGAGCGTTCATGACACTGAGCACTTGCCACGGATATTTGAGCGGTGCAAAAACTCCCTCATAGGGCACAAATGCAAATTCATGTCGCGCCATGAGATTCGTAAGTGCTTTTTCGTACACATCATCGGCAGAACTATTTATTTTTTCAATTTCTGAAATCAGCTCCGATCCGTCGGAAATATAATGACACACGATATTTATATAAGGACTTGGTTCGTCACCCTCCTTTGGTTTTTCCACAATGCCGATCGGACGATCCCCTTTAAATTTGATATATCCAAATGGACCGCTTCGTTTCAAACCTGGTATTGCGCCAAAGGTGTCTGTCGATATAACGTGCGACAACAATTCAGAATCAATTGCGTCGTCAACACTCATCACCACGATCGGGGAATGAGCGATAGCCTCGCGGCAAGAAAGCAGACCGTCAGCCATACCCTTCGGTTCTTTTTGAATAACGGTCGAGGTGGGAATCGGAAACTTATAGGAACGGATTATTTCATCGTTCACCGGATTTGTCACAATAATCATTTTCGCGACTCTGGCATCCGCGATCGTATGCGTAAAAAGAGGGAGACCGAAAAAAGGAAATAGTGCCTTATTCGTCGTGAGCGGCCAAAGCCGTTTGCCTTCGCCTCCCGCCAGCACAATAAGTGTTATATCTTTTTTCATATTATTCTTCCGTAATCCGCTCGATCTTGGCCCCGAGCGCACGTAGCCTTTGTTCTATTTTCTCATATCCGCGATCTACTTGCTCGACCCCGTGGATCGTACTTTCACCCGGAGCGGAAAGTGCAGCCAAAATGAGCGTCGCTCCGGCACGCAGATCGTTTATTTCCAACACTGCATTGTGCAGTTTCGTAGGCCCGGTAATCCGGATCCCCTGATGGTTCCCCTCCACGTGGTCGGCCCAATTGAAATTGTAATATTCTTCTGGGTTTACGACGTTCGGATCAAAAAATTCTATATCCGCTCCCATTTTTTTCAACTCTGATACATACGAAAATCTACTCTCAAACACTGTTTCGTGTACGGTGGATGCACCCGTTGCCTGTGTCATAAATACCGTCCACGGCGCCTGCCAATCCGTCATAAATCCGGGATACGGTGCAGTGACAACATCGGTCGGCCGGAGAACTCCACTTGACTGGTAGCGGGTCGTCGTCGCGTCTACCGGCTCAAAATGCCCGCCTGCTTTGGTAAACACAGACAAAAATGCTTCCAAATTTTTCCGCGAAGAGTTTTTCACGACAATATCTCCCCCAGTCATCACCGCCGCGATTGCAAACGTTATCTCTTCATTCCGGTCCGGCATGATCGTATATTCCGTTCCGTGTAAAGAAGCGACGCCGTCGATAATAACTTTCCGCGGATTTTCTCTGCGGATTTTGGCACCCATCTGAGTGAGACAGCGGATGAGGTCATCGATCTCCACTTCTTCTGCCGCATTTTCGAGCACCGTCTGTCCGCGGGCAAGTACAGCCGCAAGAATAAGCGTCTCCGTGCCGGTGTGTGTATTTTTCACAAACCTGACGGTAGCTCCATGAAGTTCTTTCGTACTCCCATAAAAATAACCGTCATCGGAGTGATACTGTATATCCGCTCCCATCAGTTTTAAAGCGTCAATGTGCCGATCGATAGGCCTGGCTCCCAGTCTACATCCGCCGGGATTTGGAGTTGTGGCCATCTTATACCGCGCAAGAAGCGGCCCCATCACCATGGAGGATGTCCGGAGTCTGGCCCCAACTTCGAGTGGGACTTTTGCGTTTTCTATATGGATATTACGTACCCGAACGGTATGTCCGTCGACGGTAGACTCGACGCCGAGCACTTTAAGTACCTCCAACATAAAAAATACGTCCCGGATCTGCGGCACGTTATGGATCACGAGTTCTTCATCCGTGAGTATGGAGGCGACAAGTATTTTGAGCGCAACATTTTTCGCACCCTCTACTGCTATTTCTCCTTTGAGCGGAATCCCGCCACTAATGATAAATTTATCCATAACAGTTGATTATTGAACTTTTGTTACCAAAATTCGCTCCATAACCATATCATCTGGTCGCGTCAACGCAAATATAATGACATCTGTGAGATCGTCTGTTCGCATCATCCAGGGTTGTTGGTGCGCCTTGCTTATACCTGCCGATTCATACAGATCGCTTTCAAATCCTCCTGGATGAAACCCTGTTACTTTAATTTTTGTGCCTGCTAGCGAATCTTTCAGCGCTTTAGTAAATCCGGTCATCGCCCACTTTGTCGCGCCGTATGTTTGCCACGCCGTATTATCGCCTGCTAATGAGTCACCAATTCCTGAGCTTGATATGACGTTAAAAATATATCCCTGGTTACTCTTTTGAAAGTGAGGCAAAAATTCTTTCGTCATTTGAATATTGCCTAATGCATTCGTTTCAAACGCAAGTTTACGTCGTTCCGGTTGTTTTTTTTCAAGTTCCTCGTCTGTCCAAATTCCCGCATTATTTACTAAGATATCTACATGTTTATATTCTTTAAATATTTCGGAAACGGTTTCCTGCACACTAGGTAAATTTCGTATGTCACAAATAAAATAATCTGCACTCCCGCCACGATCTTTGATATCTTTAACAACTTTTTCTAAAAGGTCTCTCCTTCTTGCAATTAAAATGACCGTGGCACCTTCATCTGCAGCTTTGTTTGCGAGAGATTTCCCCAATCCTGAACTTGCTCCTGTGATAACAATAACTTTATCTTTAAGTTTCATATTTTAAAACTCTCCAATCCGCACTATTTCTTCTTCGAGTGTGACACCAAACTGATCACGCACTTTCGCGCGTATTTTCTCAATCAATTGTATCACGTCAAGAGCTGTGGCTGTTCCCTTATTGACGATAAAATTTGCGTGCACGTCGGATACCCACGCGTCTTTAACATGCATCGACTTGCACCCCGCATGATCGACAAGGAACCCTGCCGACGTCGTATGATTTGGGGTCGGAATAGACAATGCTTCCGCTTCGGGAATATTTTTAAATGTACACCCCGGCGAATGCACGCCCTGCGGCTGCGTTTCATGACGATACAGCACACTTGAATTAGCGATTTTCCATAAATCATCCTTTGCGCTTTTTTCCAGTGCAAATACGACACTCAGAACGATGTCGTTTGTCTTCTGAATACTGGACGTATCGTAGGCAAATTGAAAATATGATTTGGGGACAATTTTCACTTCATTTTCCGAGGTCAGGATGCTCGCCTGGTATACGACATCTCCCACGTACCCTACTGGGTGCGTCCATTTGGAATTCATGTACACGGCGCCGCCGACAGATCCGGGGAGTCCGAGTTGCATTTCCAAGCCAGCAAGTCCTTCTTCAACGGTGTAGCGTACCAGCTGATTCATCACAACACCACTTTCCACTTCCACAAATACAAGATTATTTTTTATACCCTTGAGAGAAATTTTTCGTGTAGAATTCCTTATCACAAACCCACGGATTCCTTTGTCGCCGATAAGCAAATTCGTGCCGCCGCCGAGAATAAACACCGGAATGTCTAATTCTCTGCCGAGTTTCACCGCACTGACCAATTCCTCCGTCGTTTTGGCGTCAAAAAAATAATCCGCCGGACCGCCGATTTTAAATGTGGTATATTTTCCGAGCGTTTCGTTTTCTTTGACCCGATCCCCGAATTTTTTTTGCAATTCCTCAAGAATGTTCATAATTGTTTATTAATTTTTTCCCCCATCCGTATATATCTCCCGCTCCCATAAAAATAATAACATCCCCGTCGCGCATATGCCCGCATACTATTTTTTGCACGTCAGAAAATCCCGGAGCGAAATATACCGAACGATTATGAGAAGCGACCTCCTGGACGAGCGTCTTACCGGTTACCCCGAGCGTTTGTGTTTCACGGGCCGACGCATAAATATCCGTGATAATCACTTCCGTCGCGTCGCCAAAAGCCCCGGCAAACTCATGAAGCAGCGCCTTTGTACGGGAATACGTATGTGGCTGGAAAACGACGATGATTCTCTGTTTCGGATACCACTGCCGGGCCGCAGCCAGAGTCGCCATAATCTCTTTCGGGTGATGGGCGTAATCATCGATGACGCGGGTGTCACCAATCTTTCCTACCAATTCAAACCGACGCTTCGTCCCGCCGAATGCGGATAATCCTTCGTGTATTTGTTCCCACGGCAGCCCGAGCTGTTTACATGCCACAGCTGCTGCGGCCGCATTTGCGGCATTGTGCTTACCCGGCACGTTGAGAACAAAATCTTTTATTTTCATCCCGCGCTGGTTGAGTGTAAAAAACGTCCGGTCATCACCGAACGTAACACCGGATATCTGATATTCCGCCCGAGGAGAAAATCCGTAGGTAATAGCATTTTTCGCAAGCACGCTGCTTGCGGGGTCATCCGCATTCGCTATCGTTATGCGGGATTTATTCTGCAGTTTCACAAATGCATCCTGCACCGCTTCAAGCGATGCGTACGCGTCCGGATGGTCATAATCGATATTCGTCACCACGAGAATATCCGGGTGCTGCCACAAAAATCGCGGCGTCCCGTCATGACCGGGATCGGTGACGTATTCGTCGGCTTCCGCCACAAACACGCCGCCGCGTCCGAAATGTCCGGGGAGACCGAGCCCGCGTATTTCACCACACCCGACTGCCCATGATGGATCCAAGCCCGCGGTTGAAAGCATTGTCGCGATCATTGCGGTCGTCGTCGTTTTCCCGTGACTTCCCGCGACGGAAACTTGTTTTTTATCCGCCATCACACGTCCAAGCGCTTTTCCGTGCGGTAGCGTAGGAATGCCTAACGCTTCGGCTTCCACCACTTCCGGATTATCTTTTCCCCCGTGAGCTCCGGTATAAATCACGAGATCCGGTTTCACTCGGCCACCGATATTTTTTACATCAAACGGGACGACGCGAATATTTGCTTTTGCAAGTATTTCGTCCGTCGGAAATTCCTCCGCCACGTCCGAGCCGGTCACCGCGTGACCTGCTTCTTTGTACCACACGGCAAGTGCCGTCATGGCGACCCCCTTAATGCCGACAAAATGAATTTTTTGATTTTTTTTCATTTTATATTCAAAAAATATACATTTGCTTCGATGTATCAATAGATGAAAGCAAAATCATACGGTAATTTTATTGTAAACTTATTACTCCCAACTGTACGCCGAATTTCTCTTTCGGATCTGCACGGAACGAATTATATTGCGACACCTGGCACGACGTGCACACGACCGGCGCGTCGATGTGATCTTTCGGTACCCCTGCGTCTACAAGCTGCTGATAATTGGCATATCCGATATCCAGATGCCACACACCGCCAATTTTTGAGATAATTTTTTCGTCAGTATATTTTTCTAAAAATAAACGTGCCCGGTCTTCTAAAATATTATAGCAACACATGCCAATGTGAGGTCCGACAGAAACATATATATTATTTGCGCCAACTTCTCTCATCGCACGAATAAGTTCGCTTGCAATACCGGCAAGCGTCCCTTTCCAGCCCGCGTGGGCCGTGCCGATAATGCGTGCTGCGGGATCAACGGCCAATATGGGGACACAATCGGCAAACGTCACGCCAAGTGGCGCGCCTGTAGAGACGAGCCCGTCGAACCCTGGGAGCGCCTGCCCCCGATTTTGTTCTGTCACGAGCGCAATTTTTATTCCGTGGACCTGTTGCGCGATGGTCACACTGTGAACATTCAGTTCATTCAAAAAATCCTCTCGTACTTGATTCCGTGTTGAATACCCATGAACAATACCGAGACTGCTAAGAAGTTTTGATGTAATCATTATAAAGTTTTGAGTGCCTTTTTTACTGCGGACTGGTCGCTCCACGGATATTCCGTCTTTCCGCGGGCCAAACTTTTTTCGTGGCCTTTGCCGGTCACGATGACAAGATCCCCAGGCTTGGCAAGTTGTGTGGCAAAATCGATCGCATTCTGCCGGTTCGGGTAACGGTATATCTGCGGCCCGGGCGGTATCCCCGCGGCAATTTCATCCATAATCGTGTCGATATTTTCCGTCCGGTAATCTTCCTCCGTCAGCACGATCACGTCCGCGTACGTACCTGACGCTTTCCCCATCATCGGCCGCTTCGTATGATCCCGCAGTCCCGCGCTGCCAAACACATGGATAAGTCTTTTTTTTGTGAAAGCGCGTGCACTTTTTAATGCCTTATCGATCGCGTTGGGAGTGTGGGCAAAATCAACAATCACAGTAAACGGTTCCCGCTGCATGATTTCCATTCGTCCCACCACACCGGGAAATTGTGCAACCGCATCAAGGGCGACTTTTTTTGAAATTTTGAGTGCATATGCTGTAGCAAGTGCGGCCAAACAATTGTATTGGTTAAACTCTCCCAGTAATTTCGTCCGTAACGCATGATTTTTGAGCGACACGATAGCATCCCGCCGGATGCCGTAGGTGACCACGGTTTTCCGCCGGAGATATGGCATTGCACGGTTATACACTTCTGCCTCATCGCGGTTGACGACGGCTATACTGGCTTTCCGTAGAAGCGTCAATTTTGTCCGGAGATAATTCTCAAACGTTTTGTGCCAATCGAGATGTTCGTGCGTCACGTTGGTGATCACACCCACGGCAAATTTCACTCCGAATACGCGGTACTGCGAAAGTGCATGCGAGGTCACCTCAAGGACGACATGCGTATCCCCGTGCTCCGCGGCTTCCCGAAGGTATTTTTGCACAAAATATGGATTCGGCGTGGTCACGTGGAAGCCGGTATCGTATGATTTTCCCGCTATGACCGCATGCACCGTACTGATCATGCTGGTTTTGTAGCCTGCAGCCTTAAGGATTTCGTAGATAAGCGTGGTCGTTGTCGTTTTGCCGTCTGTACCGGTCACACCGATGACAGTCAGGCTGCGGCTGGGGAATCCGAACCGTATGTTGGCGTATACGGCAACAAGCAGGTGATAGAGCCCTTTGATCGCACGTACCATTGCTATTATTATAGCATGAATAGGCCTTCTCTCGACAAATTTGGTATAATGCGGTTATGATTGAAAGTAACGCAGCATCAATCGCTCCATCTGAATCCGAGTGGACGGAAATTACTATTGAACGACCAACAAAAGAAGGGGTACAAAAAATCTCCCTCAAAGTTCCTTTTACAGCAACCGAGGTTGACGAAATTCAAAAAGCACGACTTGAAATGGAACTACTCCGAAGTGAAGCAATGCGAGGAAGCAGCTGGATTCGAGATCTTTATGTGGATCACAGAGTACCCTGGGGTGGCACATTATTGAATCGGCAGAAAGCAATCGACTCTATACAAGGGACGGCTAAATTTATTGAAAAATTATCAGAATTAAAGATACAACCAGCAGATCTTGATAGTTTGGAACACGCTAAAGCAGTTCAACAACACCTAACAGTATTCTCTCAAGTTAAATAAATTATTGCGTTGCGGGGATGCTGTAGTAGGTAAATAAATCTCGGGCGATGTTGAAAAATAACGGCGCTGCGGTTTCGCTACCCCAGGGAGAACTTGTAGGTTCGGTCAGAGTCACGAGCATCACAAATTTCGGATTATCCGCGGGTGCAAACCCTACAAATGAGGCAATCGTTTTTTTTGGATCGTAGTGACCGGCCACTGGTATCTGTGCCGTCCCCGTTTTCCCCGCAACCCTGTATCCCACAGGCTTCGCCCACTGCGCCTCGCCCTTATCAACTGCCGTGATCATCATTTCCGTCATCACACTTGCGGTCGCCTGACTCATCACCTGGCGCACTTTTTTTGGGTTTATAGATATGGTTTTACCGTTTGCGTCCGTGATCTCCCGGACTACATGCGGTTCCATGAGCCACCCGCCGTTTGCAATCGCCGCGACTGCCCGCACCATTTGGATCGGTGTCACGGCAATTCCCTGACCAAAGGACGCGGTTGCCAAATCTATGTCTTTCCAATCGCGGTCCGGCCGCAATTCCGGTGAACTTTCTTCCTGCAAATCTATGCCGGTTGGCACACCGATCCCGAAATTATGAATATATTTGAGTAAATTATTTTTCCCCATCTGGCGCTGCACAAACACCATGCCGACATTGCTGGAGTGCTCCAACACCTCTGTCATCGTAATCGGCCCGTGGTACTGGTCATTCCAGGTGCGGATAGCATACTCACCTACCTGCACGGGCCCATTCTCGTCCATTTTCGTATCCGCTTTGACCGCATTTTCCTGTATCGCGCCGCTCATAACGAGCACTTTAAAGGTGCTGCCCGGCTCGTAGGAGGAAGCAACGATGGGATTTTTATGGAGCTCGTTATCGTAGGCTGCAAAATCCCTCGGGTCATAGCTTGGATACGACGCCATAGCGAGGACTCCACCCGTTTTGGGGTCCATAATCGTCACGGTGCCTGCTTTGGCCCCATACTTCTGTATTCCGTCGTTTAACCTTTGTTCCGCTATATTTTGGACCGTCCGATCGACGTTGAGCGTGAGCGACCTACCATCTTCGGCCTCAATCCGTTTGGTGTCACCCACAAGAATTGCCGATCCCTGCACGTCTTTTTGGAGCTCGATACTGCCGCCCCTACCCCGAAGCTGCCGGTCGTAGTACCCTTCCAGGCCGAAGTACCCCACATCCGCGCCATTTTGATCCAGTCCCACAAACCCCAGAAGCTGCGCCGCCATCGACGCCTCCGGATAATATCGTTTGGGTTCCGGCTCAAACCCGAGTCCTTTAATATTCATTTTTTTCAGCGCATCCGTCACCATCCCGTCTACTTTATGCGCGAGTGGCACCCACACGCGTCCAGGAATCGTGAGCATCGCCGACACACTCGCCTCGTCCTGGTGCAAAATCGGTGCAACGAGCTTGGTAAACACCGAAATATTTTCGATATTTTTCGGTTCGCCGTACACGAGCGAGGCTTGTGCATTCATAGCAAGCGGACTGCCGTCTGTAGACTTAATCGTGCCGCGGATGGCGGGCAGCGAAAGCGTCAAATTATACTGTGCAGAGGCTTCCGCTCGAAGTGCGTCCCCCTGCAGAATCTGCCAATAAAATAAGCGGACGAGTATACAGGCAAAAATGAGGAGAAATCCTACAAAAAGAAACCAAATCCGAGACATACGATAATTATTGTGGGCGGATAGCAACCGGCAGGGTACTTGCCTTCATCATAACAAATTGCGTTTTAGAAGGCGACACGAATCCGGCATCCTTGGCGCGGGCAGCAATTGTGGTAAGTGCGGAAGCCGACGCTACCTGTTGTGCCAAATCCTCATTTTCCGCGCGCAGCTTTGCAATAGATAAATCGGTCGCGGTTACGTCACGGCCACTTCGCACCAGAGTATTGGTCCAAATAAGTTCAACAACGACAAGAAGAATAACGATCATGGGGATACTTTTGGCTATGGATCGAAGCAGGTTCATGGTAATTTTTCTGCAATGCGCAGTTTTGCGCTTCGTGCGCGGGAATTCAAATATAATTCGGTTTCAGTTGCCATAAGCGGTTTTTTTGTGATGAGTCTCCATGTATCAGATTTCATAAATAGTTTAACGACCCGATCCTCAAGCGAATGAAAGCTTAGGACGACCAATCTTCCGCCCGGCTTCAGTAAGGTTTTGGCGCCGGCGAGCCCCTCTTTGAGCGCTCCCATTTCATCATTTATGACGATCCGGATCGCCTGAAATACCTGCGATGCCTCATACTTGCCCACTATGTTAAATAGATCTCCCGTCGTCCTTATCTCCTGCTTCCGACGTCCGCGGACAATAAGAGCAGCAATTGACCGACTATGCTCCGCTTCACTATACGTTGCCAAAGTTTCATATAACTCGTTTTCGCTTACTCTCTGTAAATATTCTGCAGCGGTCATACCGCTTTTCTGATTCAGTCGCGCGTCTAGTGGCGCGTCCCCGTATCGATAACTGAATCCCCGTCCCGGTGTGTCCAGCTGATGGCTCGACACGCCCAAATCAAACAATATCCCGTCAACTGTATCAAACCCCTCTTTTTTTGCTATCTCTTCGATATTTCTGAAATTCCCCAGTACATCTGCCCCGGCATCCGGGTCCGTATCTATGCCAAGAACAATTCCTCCCGCCTCACGAATCGCTTTCGTATGCCCTCCACCCCCATAGGTCGCATCAATGTACCGCTTCCCTGGGGCTACCTGGAGCCCTTCCAACACCTCTTTAACCATTATCGGCGTGTGATACGGCATATTTCCTCCAATTCTCTTTATCCCAAATCTCAAAATGATCTCCGGCGCCGATTATTGCCACATTACGGGAAATTGAAGCATATTCCTTGAGCTGGGCAGGCAAAAGAATACGACCAAGCTTGTCTAATTCCTCTTTTTGCGCCCCGGAAAATAGATATCTCCGGAGGCTACGTCCTTTTTCATCGGTCACCGGTGTTTCAAGGTGCTTTCCCGCTTCTCTTTCCCAACTGGACAAATCAAAGCCAAAAATACATGTATCAAACCCGCGCGCAAGTACCAATTCCCGTTCGGCTCCAAGCTCTTGCCGTATCTTTCGGGGGAGCGTAATGCGGCCCCGTTCGTCCAGTGCGTGATCGTATTCCCCAAGGAACAACTTCATGCTCCTACTCTACCACATCTTCCCATCTATATCCATATTCCCCCATATTTCACGCTTTGTCAATACCCCATTTCACGAAACAAACTGTATCAATCAAGCCTGTAGTTATGCTATAATTTCACGATATGAGGCTAGAGACGCTTATCGGAAAAGAATGCATGTTAATCGCTGCATGGTCCGCTTTTAGTAGAAACCCAACGGTCGAAACATTCCATCTGCGCTTAGAACAAATGGAAAAAATTGTAGAGTCTCCAGTAGACCCTCAAATAGAGGCGGAAAATTTTCGAGGCATACTCCAAAATTTAGGAATCAACGCAATAATAACTGTGCAGAGTGTAAAAAGTATTATTGAATTAATACAACTATGCAAGCAACACGACCATGTTTTCGTGGGCTTCAATAAGGGACAAGATGACGGGAACAACAACCATTTCGCACATCTCGGAATACGTAACCCACAAGGATTCCGTAGTGAGCAGCAGTTTACTTCTGACGAATTACTCGCCACTCAGCTGAGCGAACAGGGAAAACTGACCGTATTTATTGTTTTTCAGAATGGGTAATCTTTGGAGAATTGGGTCTGTTTTCCGGACGTATCGGTAAACGCGAGCGTCACGGTCACCTTGGTCACCCCAAGATGCGGCGTACAGACGTTTTTGGAACAGGTCCCCAGGTAGATATCATCACGGACAAACGTGTCTTTCCCGGTCAAATCGAGCGGATTACTGGTCACTCCCTGCACGACACCCTTAGTTTCATAACTGAGCTCGTAGGCGATGGATTTGTATTTGGACGCCAGACCTTTCACGGTCAGGACGAGCGTATTGTCTTTTGCCGTACTTTTAGTCAGATCCACCGATATCGCCGCATCTGCCGGCGGCAAATCAGTCTGCACGACCGCATCAGGGGTCGCGGCGGGCTTCGTTAAAAATACTGCATTGTATACCACAAATCCCGTTACCCCCAAAAGAACGAGGACGACGGCGATAATGATTCCAATTTTTTTGTTCATGCGAGCCTCCCATCTATAAATTCGCCGAGTTTTGCTATGTTTACCCGGTCCTGTTTCATTGTATCACGATCGCGCACCGTCACGGTATCGTCTTCAAGTGTCGTGTAATCGATGGTCACACACATCGGGGTACCGGCTTCGTCCTGCGACAGGTACCGCTTACCGATGTTGCCGCGTGCGTCCCATGCGGTCATATATTTCCCTTTGAGCATAGCAAATACTTCCTGAGCTTTGGCTGTGATATTTTCCTTATTGGCAACGAGTGGGAACACGGCCACTTTATACGGCGCAAGCCGCGGATCCAGTTTGAGCACGATCCGTTTTTCCTCCTGCGTATACGCCTCGAGTAAGAAAAATAACGCCGCCCGGTCCACGCCTCCGGATGTCTCGATTACCCACGGGGTGAATTCCACGCCCGCTGTCTCATCACGATAATTTAATTTATGATTCCCGAGATCATAATCGCCGCGATGATGGATTCCCTCAAATTCGCTCCAGCCAAACGGCGCCTGATATTCGATATCCGTGGCTTTCCGGGCATAGTGGGCGCGTTCATCGTCCCGGTGATCGCGGAACCGCAGGTGGTCCTTCTTCATCCCGAAAGATTCATACCAGGCAATCCGCTGTCCTTTCCAATACGCAAACCACTTTTCGCCTTCGCTCTCATCGGGTTTTACGAAAAACTCGAGCTCCATCTGCTCGAATTCGCGCGAACGGAATGTGAAGTTGCCGGGCGTGATTTCGTTGCGGAACGCTTTCCCAATTTGGGCGATACCAAACGGAACTTTTATACGCGTAGAATCGACGACGTTTTTAAAGTTTACAAACACGCCCTGTGTGATTTCTCCGCGCAGGTATACTTTTTCTTTGGGCTCGGTCACGCCCAGATACACTTCGGTCAGTAAATTAAACTGCTTTGGCTCAGTCCACGAAGGCGCATCATGAGTCGACGAATGTTTATCTATTTCTTCTTGTTTATCCGCTCTAAATCTCTTATGACACACTTTGCACTCAACCAGGGGATCCGCAAATGCTTTTGTGTGTCCTGACGCTTCCCAGACTTTCGGATTCATGATGATGGCTGCGTCTACGCCCACCACGTCCTCGCGCATCTGCACCATACTTTTCCACCACGCGTTTTTGATATTTTTTTTGAATTCCACACCTAACGGGCCGTAATCCCAGAATCCCGTGATGCCACCGTAAATTTCACTTCCGGGATATATAAATCCGCGTCGTTTGGTGAGTGCTACGACATCATCGAGAGTTGTCATGCTAAAATTGTACCAGAAATATGCATTGACAGCCAATGAGCTAAGAATTAGGATGTATTTATGTTGACCAAAAGTGATCTTGCGGCTATCGGGAAAGTAATCGATCAAAAACTCAAACCCATCAACGAGTTCATTAAATTTGCCAAACCGGCGCTCATTGCGCTCCTTGACGAGTCACAGGACAATTTCAAACAACATATTCCCGAACGGATAAAGCATCTCGAAGAAATCCATCCGCAACTTCATATCCATCATCTGAGTTGAGCACCGATTTTGACGGACTTCAACCGGTGTTCCAGGAGCTGTTCCACGTACACGTCAATATCATTCTCTTTAAATGTTTTTCCGGCAGCCATGTAGCCGAGCATTTTCAACAGTGCTGCCGCAAACCGTGCACGGAGTACTTCCGTGCGTTCTCGTTTCACTGTGGAAAGCGTCGTAAAGGCCTCAAGAAGCAGCGCAAACACGTCATCGTGCGCCTGTTCCATGGGCATGAGTCCGTCGATAAGTTCGCAGAGGTAATACGCCGCCCCGACCCGCTGCAAATCCGCTCGGATCTGCTCAAACGATGCAACCGGTGATACTTCGGTGAGCGTATCCTGCACGTGTCCCTTGTGAACGGTCGCGATGACGTGATTAAATACTTCGATATGCGGCGCGCGCTTGCTGCTTATTTTCCGTACCCCCCGCGCCAGCACCCGCATTTTGCCGTTCTGCCGGGTAAACAGGGTCACCATCCGGTCTGCTTCACCCAGATTTTTCCGTTTGATGACGATCGCGTCTACAGTAAATAATCGGGATCCCCGCATGGTTAGAAGACGAACTCACTGTCGGACAGAAGTTTTGCATTTATTCTGGTTTTACCGTTCACCTTGAGTATAAAATCCTGGTCGCTGGCACCCGACTGCCGCTGGATAAGGGTACGGTATTTTCCGTCCGTCGATTTTACCGGTGATGAGTAGGTGAGGGTCAGCTGTGCGGTACCCATGGGATTGACGATCAGGAATCCTTCAAACATAGTTTTAGTCAGACTTTGAGAGGTGGTCATACTCACGGCTTTGCCGTCTTTGGGAGATACGGTGCCGTGACTGTCGGTGAGCGTGCTACCCGCCGGCACATACACGCGGACCCAGTTGCGAAGCGGCGCGTTGAGGCACAGTCCGCCTGATTCCAGTCCGCAGTCGCTCCCTTTGTACGGATTTTTATAATCAACGGTCAACTTAGTCGTCACGACATCTCCAGTGGTCGTTACGTCTTTCGTAATTTTTTCGGAAATAAACATGTTGGATTTGGCGCCGCCCATGTTTGACTCATTGATCGAGAGATAATCCCACCCCGCGCCTTCTTTGTATTTGAGCGTCGCCGCGCTTTCCGATGCAGTCATGATGCGTCCCCCGAGATTAAAGCTCTCCATAGCTTTCTGCGCGTCCGCATCGTGCATATATGCCTGCACATGTTTCTGGTTTATTTCGGAAAATAGCATCTGGAACAGACTTCCCCAATATTTGGACGGCGAGACGCCGAGAGCCATCTGCAGCATCTGGTGAAGGAGGTTGCCGATTTCGTCTTTGCGGTTATCGCGCACATACCCTACCGGACGGCTCGAATAATCCTCAAGTTCGAAAATCGCTTTCGCACAGTCGCACCGCGGGTCTATGTCCGCACTAAACGTTCTGCCGTTTGCGCCAATCGGACCCAGTATTTTGAGCGCTTCCACCAGAACGTGCGTATCCATCGTGAGTATGCCGTCGATTTTTTCATGACCCGCAGTGTTCTCATACATGGATTCAAACTGTTGCATAGAGAGTTTAAAGTCGGGAGATAAATTTGAATCACGGATGTTCAGATTATACACACCCGGCAAATAATTCGTAATTTCGGGCGGAGCGGGATATTTTTTTGACAGCGCCGCATCGAGCGCGTAGATGTCATCAGATTTTTCCAGAATCGCTTTGCCGTTTACAAACCGGAACTGTGCATACGCGGTCATAAATCCGCCAGTGGGCCGGAGCTCTTTATCGTTTTGAAAAATAACCAGATATCGTTTTTCCGTCGGATACCCCAATAGTTTTGGTAGGTTAACGAGGAGCGGTTGCGCGTTGACAAATAAATTCGCCGCGTTTTCGATAACATCCTTGGCGCCTATAAGCACGGGCCGGATGGAGGTCTTGCCGATATGATCTGGGTAACGCCCAGGGTCGATGAAATCAATTTCCTTTCGAAGCGTATCCACGGAAGAGGCCATTTTATTAATACTTGGCACCAGGGCGTTCATCGTTTTGACGGCCGTCTGGATGCGGTCGTCTGCAGTACCCGACACAAACGTGCCTTTGCCTTTCAGGCCTAATAAATCCGCATTCGGTTCGAGCGCGGCGACTGCGCTGTCTCCAGCATCCAGGCCCGCAAATCCCGCTTTAATCGCATGGTCCCCATCGGATATATAGGCACCCAACAATGGCACGTATCGGAGTGCGAGAATTTTATTGTACTCGGTGCGTAGCGCCGTGAGACTCGTCCTAGTCTCCGCAAGTTTTTGCTTGGAAACGACAAGATTCTGCGTTTTCACCGCAGCGCCAAGCTCGCGACCCACCTGAATCGCGTCCTGTGCTTTGGCGATGACGCCCCGTAGCGGCAACAGCATGAGTCCGATAACCACCACAAAAAGCAGAATAATTCCTGCCGGAATATAGACAAACTTCCATGGAAACGGTTTCTTTATCATCATGGGGGTCGGTGTCGTTTCTAAAGTAATTTTCTTGAGTTCCTCTGGCATATAATTATTCTACTATACCGCACCTTTTCCTGAAATCATAGCCCATGGACTTTTGAGAAGTATCGATACGTCCATCATGAGAGAAGATTTTTTCACATAATCTGCATCCATTTTGATTCGTTTGTCGAAGTTTACCTCACTTCGCCCGGATACCTGCCAGTGTCCAGTGATACCGGGCTTGGCGGAAAGTACAATCTTTACCAAATCTTTCGTGTGGGGATACTTCCGCTGTTGTTCGACCAGCTCATCCGGATAATACGGTCGGGGTCCAACGAGGCTCATATCGCCACGCAACACATTAAAAATCTGAGGAATCTCGTCAATCGAATGTTTTCGTATGAATTTGCCCACGCGCGTGACCCGTGGATCGTCCAGTAGTTTATAACTGTTTTTTTTGTATTCCGCATAGAGCTTCGCGAGTTTCGGGTCGTTACGGAGTTTTTCGTGCGCATTCACGATCATCGAACGAAATTTAAAAAGTTTAAAGAGCTTCCCGTTTTTCCCGACACGCTGCGGCGTATCTGCAAATACCGGCCCAGGAGAATCCAGTACAATCGCAATCCCTGTCACTACGGAAATCGGCAAGAAAAATACGACTAAAAAAAGGCTTCCCACAATATCAATAACCCGCTTTGTCAAGGCATATATCATAATCAGATGAGGTGTTCGTGCTCAGTACCTTCCAGGCTCTCTACGAGTTTTTTAATTTTCGGGACAGAAGATTTTTTACAGACCAGCACGACGTCGTCGGTATTCACGATAAGGAGATCATCAACATCTATCGTTGCGATCGTTTGATCTGTATAATTATATACGAGTGAGTCCGACGTATCCGTGAGGATAACTTTCCCCTGGGTTACATTTTTATCATCCGCTTCCTGCAGCGCTTCTTTCAGCGCCTCCCACGCACCAATGTCGCTCCATTCGATATTTTCCGATATCACGAGTGCATCCGCAGGATCCAGCTTCTCCAATATCGCGTTATCAAAACTTATTTTTTCCAATGTCGGATAGATGGCGTCCAGTGTTTCCTGATATTTGTCCGTGTGCCACGCATCCGCGATCCGGGAAAGTCCGGCGTACACGTTGGGGGCGAACCGCTTGTACTGTTCCCACAAAAATTGCGGAGTCGTCACAAAATATCCCAGATTCCATGCATGGTGCCCACTCTCAAAATACTTTTTGGCCGTCACGGCATCCGGTCGATATTGAAAATCGACAAACGTATGGAACGGTAATCCGTCTTTATTCATCACTTCTTTCCCATACTCTATCCAGCCCAAATTTTCACTCGCAAATCGAGGTTTTTGAGAAACAAAAACGATTTTATCCGGCTCCTTTTTCACGATATCTCCTGCGGCCAAAAGGATTTTTCGGAATAGCGCATCCTTCTTTACCAGATGGTCGCTCCACAATATCACCATAGGTTCCAGAGGATGCTCACGGACGAGGATGGCGGTGACCAACCCTACAGCCGGTCCCACATCGCGCATCACCGGCTCGCCGATCACGTGGTCCGGTGGAAGTTCAATCAGCTGCTTTTGGACCATCTCCACATATGCTTTCCCTGTAGATACGTAGAGATCTTTCCATGCAAAATCGGGTTGCAGTCGCCCGGCCGCCAACTGTAGTGTCGACTTATTGCCGACTATTTTTTCAAATTGTTTCGGAGACTTTTTCCGGGAAAGCGGCCAAAGCCTCGTCCCCACACCTCCTGCAAAAATAACAGCTTTCATACGTGTATGGCCTCTTTCATTTGTTTTTTAAATCTATCAAGTGAAAACCGCTCCGCATTTTTTCTGCACAGGCGGCTATCATACCTTTTTTTCATGAACGATTGCAATGTCCCGGCCAGGTCGGTATCAAACAGCTCTCCGGTCACTCCTTCGATGACTGCTTCCGCCATACCCGAATTTCTCGGACAGATCACCGGCTTGCCCGATGCCTGAACCTCTAGTGCCACAATGCCGAAGTCTTCCTCTCCTGCAAACACAAATGCAGCGCACCTTTGATAATAGGCAGCAAGCTCGCGATCTGTCAAATTCCCGGTAAACGAAATGTTTTGTTTAGCGATACTTCGCAAATAATTCTTTTGAGATCCGGAACCGATAATAACCAATTTTTTGCCGAGTTCATTAAACGCTTGTATGACGAGGTCTACCCGTTTATACGGCACCAACCTCGAAACACAGAGAAAATAATTAGCATCATTCGCCAATTGCTCATTGCTCATTTTAAATTTCTGTATATCGACCGGCGGATAAATAACTTTATCGACAGATCGGTGATAATATTTTTTGATTCGTCTGGAGACATGTTCCGAAATTGCAATATATCTATCTGGTCGACTTGCAGCAACTTCGTCCCACCGTCTTAACGTTTTTCCCATAATTCGTAATATATTCCCCGTGATTCCTGACTTTTCATACCCTTCGGCCCCGCTCCACAAATATCGCGTCGGCGTAAGACAATAACAAATATGTGTTGTCTCCGGCCTCGTAATGATATCCTTGGCTTCGGCGGAAGTTACGGACAATACGACGTCATATCCGCCGAAATCAAACGACTCAAACGCCATGGGTGTCGCCCAGGGAAATATTTCATGATGATTTTTGGCAAACGGAATATGCTGCAAAAATGAAGGGTGAACCTCAAAAACATCCGCCCAGGACGCACGTTTCTTATCATACACAGCGGTAAAAAGCGGCGCCTCTGGCCAAATCTCGTGAAGAGCCAGTAGCACGCGTTCCGCCCCGCCGAATTTATTGACCCGGTCGTACACGATTGCAAGTTTCATACACGGCTAGAGTCTCCCGGGCCATGGCGGACCAGGAATATATTTTTGCCAATTTTTTGGGTTTCGCGATTGGAGACACGAGAATTTTCGCAAGTTCTTTCGGATCATGCGGGTTAAAGTAGATAGCCGACTGCCCCAAAAGCTCGTGAAATACCGGGATATCACTCACAATCACCGGACAGCCGACACGGAGCGCTTCGATGGCCGGCAAACCGAATCCTTCCATGAGTGACGGGGATACGAGCGCGGTTGCGTTTTTATATAAGTTCGTAAGCTCTCTATCGCTCACGGATTTCGGCACGACACCGAGTTTTTTGTAAAAATAATCGTTTTTTCCGACATACACGACACCCACTCCCGCCGTTTTGGCGGCCGATACAAGCACTTCCACATTTTTATGTGGATACGCGTTCCCGACGTATAAAAAATACTTATCCTTCATAGATCACATCTATATTTTCAGGTAACACGTCAAAATGATGCAATATTTCCTGTTTTGTCGTTTCCGAAACCGCAATAATTTTTTCCGACCAATGGATAGCTTTTAGCAGAAGAAAATAATACGCAAGCCGTTTGAATTTATACACTACATACGGAAGCGTCGTCGCCTTTCCGGTGTCAAAGTGCAGAATAGTGAGATCATGAATCGTCACCACAAACTTTCCAAAATATAAAAGAGGGACGTTAAAGTAAGGGACATGCAATAAATCAAGCCGTTCTCTATGAATGATTGCAGGCATAAATAATTGCTCCGAAACACTATGCCAGGGTATATCTGCAAGTCTTTTCTGAAATCGGGTATGAAATGAACTGTACGCGTCTTTTCGTAAAAAAAGCACATACGTATTTTTGGTATCTATTTTTTCAAGTTCAATAATGAGATTCCGGATGTACCGGCCAACCCCGGTCTCATTGATGAGTCTCGCATCTATACCGATTTTCATATTGAGAATTTTTTCAACAAAAAAAGACGAAGGGAATAATACATATTGACGGGTATGGAAACCATTGGTCCGTATTTTTTCGCGTAGTGTTTTTTGAAAAATAGCCAGTTATACGTATGAAAATATATCTCGGTCGTGACTGCCCGACTCCGTAGCAGACTGTTGCGCCCGCTCATTTTCTTTTTGTGCAGGACGACCGCCTCGGGGGTATACCAGATCTCCCAACCCTTTTCCTTGAAGCGATATGCCCAGTCGATATCTTCGGCATAGAAAAAATAATCTTCATCCAGCAGTCCAACCTGATCTATTGCTTCTGCCCGTGCGATAAAAAAAGCGCCGCTTATACAGTCCACCTGATGTGGGATATCCATATTTTTGTATCCCATGTGGTATCGGGCAAATAGCCGCGAGTGCGGAAAAAGTTTTTCCAGTCCGGTCAGGTAGGCAAGTGACGCCCACGGTGTCGGAAACCCTCGGTGGCACGCCGGATCGATTTGTCCGTTGGTCAACTCGAGTTTGCAGGAGGCAGCTCCTGCCTTCAGGTGCCCGTCCATAAACCGGAGCATCGTCTGGATACTATCCTGACGAATCTCAGTATCGGAATTAAGAAGTAATATATATTTTCCTTTGGCAATTTTCATTCCCTTATTATTCGCCTTCGCAAATCCCAAATTTTTGTTGTTTAATATAAGTTTGACGCCCGGATATTTCTTAAGCATTTCAATGCTTCCGTCCGTACTTCCGTTGTCCACCATGATAATTTCCCAATCAATTCCCTCCCGCCACTTCGCCAGGGAATCCAATGCTGCGCGCGTTATTTCTTTGGTGTTGTAGTTGACGATTATGATAGAGAGTTCCATAAGGTATCCTGTTTCTGGGCAATCATGTCCCACGAATATTCTTTTTCAACCAACTTCCGAGCGTCGCGTATTAATGCCAGACGTTTTGGATCTACTAAAATGTCAGCAATTGATTGTAATACATCAGTGGCAGTTTTGGCCAGAAATATTTCTTTCCCGTGGGTGCCGCGCATCCCAAGAAGCCCCTCAGTAGTCGTGATGACCGGCAGTCCCGAAGCCATCGCCTCGAGTATTTTATATTTGGTCCCGCCTCCGATTCTGATGGGTGCGAGCATGATATCAGCCGCATGCAGCTCGTCCTGAATATTTTCTACACCTCCGACAAAATACTGGCCGCGTGGTGCATTTTTACCGACAATCCGCAGTCTTGCTCCCGGATACGCCTGCGCGATCGCGGGCCACCAGTCGGCAACGAGATGCTCTGCAGCATCCCTGTTTTCCATCCATAAAAAATTACCTACATAGAGAAAGGTGAGATCTTTTGATACTTTCTTTTTCGGGAAGTACGGAAACGTATGCGTGTCCACACCGTTCGGGACGACGGAAACTTTTTGGGGGCCCACAGTAAGTTCGATCTGAGCTTTATCCGTTTCCGACACAGAGATGATCCGTGTCGCGGCACTCCAGCTGCGTTTTTCCCACACGGTCATTTTTGCGACATCCAGAGACAGAAACGGCCGGAGCGGCAATACGGAAAACTGCTTCGCATAGCCCCTATACACATCGTGTTCGATATTGTGCTCAGCAATCACAATCGGAATTTTGTGTTCTGTTGGTATGGACGGCCACACGTATCCGGGTTCGATATGAATAAGATCATACGCGCCCCGGGAAACTTCATCCGAAAGAAGAGAGAGCATCTGACTGTTATGGTACGTATTCCATAAAAACGGGTAGGAATTTGTGAGCGTGCCCCACAGATATTTCGGTTGCCATGCGTGCCCGCGCATCACCGTGACGACGCGTTTGCAAAACGATAATTTTGATAGATATTCTTTTTCCTTCTCCGACCGGATGAATGAAAACAGATGAATCTCGTGTTTACCCGACAAACGTTTCAGTAGATTATATATACGGATTTGTCCGCCGGAATGCAAAGGATACGGCAGAACTGCCGACACAAATAGGATTTTCATTTTTTAGGCTTCGTCAGATCGATGATTGCAAATATATCGTTACGGACAAGTACGGTATATCGTGCGGCCAAGTCCTTCGTTTCCCCATCAGCGTCGCTTGGCGATACGGTCACGTACGCAGTCGCGCCCATCGCAATTTTTTTATCAATTTCAAACCCGAGCGGCCACCCCTGCCGGCGGGTCTGATACAGAAACGTCGTGTCGCCGTTGTAGGACGCGATCACTTTCGCGTCTTTGGGCAATATCGCATCCGCAGCTTTCCCTGCCGCAATAATTTCCGGATGGTTGATCCAGTAATATGTCCGAATCGTAAACCATGAAAATGAAATCATGAATATAACCGAAACCACTCCCACCCAAGGATTCAATTTTCGTAATCCTCGGCCCACAAATACGGCAACTGCCGGAATAATTAAAATCTGATAATAATCATGCTGCACATTACCAGTAGCAAACACAATAAAATATAAGAGCGGGCCCACTCCCCACAACAGAAACGACTGCACAAGACCTAAGCCAAATGGAATGAGTCCCCAAAAACCCAGAATGAGATCCCCGAGCCGCTGTGCAAACAGCCAGTGGAACCATGCACCCTTAAACCGGATTCCGTTGCCGTTTAAGAGCCACGCGGATACAGGAATTCCCTCTGGAAATTGCAAAATCCACTTTCGCCACAGCGCAAATGGCAATACGCTAATAAGCGAATAAGCAAATAAGCGAATAATTAATTTCTTTGAAACACCAAATTGTTTGTAGAGAATAAACGGGACGGGTAACAAAAGAAAAATCGCCATAGGTTTGGACAACAGAGCGAGCGCTGCGGCAATAGAGGATGGAATGATCTTGTTTTTTTTCAATAAATAAAGGCTCAGGATAGACCAAAATACCATCTGCGGATCTGGGAGAATTGTTCGCCCGTAATAGACACTATACGGAAGTACCGCAAAAATAAATGCAGGCAGAAGCCCTTCCATACAACCCAAAAGCACTACCGTCCCCACTGATGCTGCAATCGTCAAAAGACGCAACCAAATTTCGACAGACAGTTGAGGAAACGTTTTTGTAAGCAACGCACCAATTGTTTGATACAACGGAAATTCCACCATCCGATATCCCTGCGGATTATCATGCCCCGACTGGATATTGGACAGGTCGTCGTACCGCGGGTGCAGGGGATCGATACCGAAGCGCAAAAAATTTCTGGCGACCGCTGCAGTATCCGCTTGCCGCCAGCTGTGCCAGTCCGCGATGGGACCGGTGATGTGATACATCCGCAGCGCGATTGCGAGTATCGCGATGATTATCAAAATTACCCTAAAATATGTCATCGCAAATGTTTTCATTTCAATACTTTTACCAGCCGTTTCAGATGATAATTTTCAAATATAAATATCTCCGGCGAGTATCCCTGCTGCACGGGCATCTGATATGCCGCTTCTGCGGATGACACATTCGTCGCAGTAAAGCTCCAGGGGTTGAAGCGGAACACGTGCCAGAGTGGATCAGAAAGGCCCGTCGGAAATATCCACGCGCGCCCATACCGTATCGGTGTGTCGATAAAGATAAAGCTTTTGTTTTCACGCAGCGGAAAAAACTGCCGGTTCATGATAGAGAGCGTTTCCCGCGATATGTCACTGGCCTTTTGCCAGTCTCCGCTCACCCGTACAACTTCGGATATATTCCAGGCCGTAAGCAGCCCGAACACGATGAATACGGCATATTTAGCTATAGTTGCGAGATGTGTATCCCACAATTGAGAGACCAGGGACGTGAAAGATAGTATGAAAAATCCACTCGCCGCAAACCCATACCGCTCACTCATATTTCCCAGACCCACGTATGCCGCAAGCGTGATCAGTCCGCACGCAAACCACGCCATGCTTATCACGTACGTACGAAGTTCCCGTCGTACCCGCCACAAAATAAATGAAACGTCAGCGACTACTACGACACCCGATATTCCTGCGGCAATCCGGTGGACACGGAGATACTCACGGATGCCGCCCCACCATTCCACGAACCGCGGGCCGAAAAATGTACCGATGATGTAACCGATACTGTTGCCGACGACGTTAAACGGAAGCGTGCTGAGTTTGTACCCGTAATCGCCGGACGGAGGTACGGCGCCGCTTGTTGACCTGATCCACCAGTACACGGGAATCGCCAGCAAGGGCAGATACGTACGGATGCTTTTCCGGTCGGGTCCCAATAGTGCAACCAGGGTCAGTATGACGGGCGCAACAAGCATACCGTCATACGACATCATCGCCGCAATAACGGAGAAAACCGATACGCCGTACCAGATATTCCGTAGCGCCTTATTTGTGTGATGCGCCGCGGTCAGGTATAGAGAAACGGATCCGAAAAGAAATAGTGCCGATATGACACTACTTAACCCCGATATCCAAAATATGTTTTCGTGATGCAGCGATAGTACGGCAAAAAGCAAACCGCCAGCAATGGCGATCCCGCGCTTGACTCCAGTCTGTCGCATCAGCAGGTACAATACATAGCTGGTCGCGCCGTACAGAAGTAGAAGGACTATGTGATACCCCTCCGGCTTGAGCCAGAATACCGAATAGAGAATAAAGTAAATCAGTTTCGGTATCGGCCGATAGAAAAATCCTCCTGCGCTTATGAAATATTTGAGCACATCCGCGTACGAGGAGCTTGCCGCCCATTTGATCCAAGTAAAATCGTCTGCGACAAAATATTGCGACACCGAACTGCCAAAAAGGATAAGGGCCGTCAAAAATAAATAAGCCATAAACGCCGCGTCGTGTGTCAGCGTTTTCCACAGAAGTTTCGCATAGTCCAAAAATGTTACCTCCGAAGTAGCCAACCGTGCGACCGCAATACCGAGCAGGAGCCACACAATAAATGCGACCTTGGATGCCTCAAATACGTCTATAAGAATCGCATTGAACATAAGTCCTGTAAGCCCGCCGAATACACCGATAACGAATGCTTTTTCTATACCTTCAAGCGATCCAATGCGTTTGAAAAATAGCGCGTATGCGGCAAGCAAAATCCCTAAAAACCCTACACTCCCTAAAATTCCGGTCTCGCCCAGCATCCGAATATAATCTCCATCGCTGGCTACGGACAATGTCGAATATCCGCTTCCCAAAAGGATATTTCGTTTAAACGCGATAATGGCATTGGGCCATTCTGCCTGGAGACGGGTCGTGATGGATATATCGTAGACAAGCGCTTTTTGAATAAGAAAGCTCCCTGACACCGTCGCTATTTCCCCCGATCCGCTCGCCAGATTCACGCTCGTGTACGACGTCGTTTTGACCTGAGCAGACGCACTCGCCTGCGGAAGTCCGATATACTGGCTTCCGGTCGGCAGGTTTTCGGTCGCAGGAGACTGGGACTTTTGTACGACTGCGGTGCCGCCCTCCAGAGACGCAAGCGTGCCCACCGGTCTGCCCGTCGACAAATCCACGATGACATCGTTATATCGGAATGTTTTATAAAAACGGTCCGACGCACCCTTTACAAAATTCAGCATGAAAAAAGACAGAAGGATGACGGGGATAATCCACAATTTTTTCTTGTACCACACGAGCGTTGCCGTCACTCCGACCAGATACACGAGAAACGACGTCCGTGATTCGGTCAAAAGCAGCATTGACAGGCCGCCAACGGATAGCACGAGAAACACCAGTTTTTGCCACAATTTTTTCGAGGCAAAGATAAGCGTTACGAGTATCGGAATCGTGAGTACCATAAACGCCGCCAGATCATAATGCCCGCCGAACGTCGAAGGGATCCTGGCGGTCGGAGGGAGCCGCAGTGGGATGCCTTTGGCAAACTCCTCGTTCATCGTGAGGAATGCCGGCCATCCCCACAATTTTTGTCCGAAACCGTATGCGATGATCCCGCCCACCGTACCGGCGAGCGTCCATACCACGGCAGTGACGGACGATTTTTTTTGCACAAATACGTCATACGCCATGAAAAAGAGCATCATGTATTCGATGCGCCGGAGAAAGTGAAGAGCGACCAGGTGTGGGAAATACCCTTCCAAATGCGGCCCGATAAAAATCAGCGAATACATTGCCGATACAATGCCGACGCCCCAATACGTTGCGATAGGCCATGTAAGTGGCGACGTGGGCAGTTGCCGCAGCCGCAGCCGCCACAGGATATACACCCCAACCGCACCTGCCACCAAAAAATCTTCCAGGCGTATATACACCCACGAACGGATCACGTTTATGATCGGCAGCTTAGGTTAGAGCGGGATAAACGCCAGAAAAAAAAGCATCGACACCACCCCGATGTTACTGGTTAACCAACGATAGACCTTCTTCATAAATTTGGACCAAATCTTGCTTACCGAGCATACGTCCGATACTGATCGCAATTCGACCTTTTACGTTTAACATAAGCTTAAGAATAAATACGTACTGCGGATAATGTTTCCGGTAAAAATACATGAGCCCGCGGAATATATTTTTCACGGGTGACCGCTTGTTGCCGCTACTTGCCGCACCGGTATGAATAAACCTCGCTCCAGGCGTAAACCACACGTGGTAGCCTTTTTTACGCGCCCGCTCCAGAAATTCTATTTCATCCATATACATAAATATCCCCTGATCAAAAAGCCCTACGTCATAAAATGATTTTTTGGTGCCCAAGAGACACGCGCCCGACACCCACATCGCGCGCATCACGCGATCCGGCGAATACCGGGTGATATTGAGTTTGTCTGCCTGACAAAACAGCATGAGGAACACGTACCACGGGGTGAATCCGGGTCCGCAGGAAGACTGCAGCGAGCCATCTTCGTTATACAGCTTACCGCCGACAAATGATTTTGGGTGCGCACGGGCAAATTCCATGAGCTTCTCAAGCGATCCGTTCAACGCGTCGATATCGGAATTCAACATCAGGCAATAGTCGCCTTTCGCCGCTTTGAGACCCTGATTATTGGCGCTGCCGTAGCCCACATTCTCCTTATTGAGTATTTTTATTACCTGAGGAAAATATTTGTTCAATACCTCTACTGAGCCGTCGTGTGACGCGTTATCGATGACGATAATCTCGTATCTAAGCTTGGAGTGTTTCAGTGTCTCGATGATAGACCGCAGACACCTTGTTGTCAGGTGCTTCGTGTTAAAGCTGGGGATGATAATCGATAAATCCATATGTTACTGAAACAGTCTGGCATACTTGAGCGTGTAATGGAGATCTTTGGAACGCGTTTTGATAAGCTTCGCCGGCACGCCGCCGACCACTTCATACTCCCCCACGTTCTTGGTTACCACAGCTCCCGATGCCACTACTGCACCCTTTCCGATATGCACGCCAGGGAGTATGGTAACGCGGGTTCCGATAACCACGTAATCGTCGATAACGACGGGAGCGCCGACTTCCTCAAATGTCGGACTATCGACATCATGTTCCATAGTATATATCCGCACTTCGCCTGCGATAGACACATTGCTACCGATGGTGAGCGGGCGCCCGTGCTCTTTCCGGTACGTGAGAAAATTTTTCATCCGTCCGTCCAAAAATGCGTCGTTTCCGATAATGGTATTGTGGCCGATTCCCACACCTGCCGGCTGATTAAACTCCGCCCGCCAGTGGACAGATGAATTATGCCCAATTTTGACGCCGTACAATGTCCGGTATAGGAGTAGCCGGATGGTATGACTGGGAATATACCCGGTCAGCGTACAAAAATACACCCATAAATCGATAAGTAATCTCATGAAGCCCCTCCCACGTTTTCCAGTACTGCGAGCGTTTCACGCGCCGCTTTTTCCCACGTAAATTTTTTCATTTGTTCCATGCCCGCACTCACGCGGGATTTCCCCTGTATGAGGTTCCGCTGACGCACCGCAGTCAGAAGTCCGCGAGCAATATCCGACGCATCTTCAGGATTCACGTAAATACCGGCCTTCCCTGCTATCTCAGGGAGGCTCGATACGTTACTAACCACGACCGGGCATTTATAGGCCATAGCCTCAAGTACCGGCAACCCAAAGCCTTCGTACAGGCTCGGGAGGGCAAAGCACAACGCGTTCTTGTAATACGAGGCGAGCTCGCTGTCCGCCACAAAATCCAAAAACTGCACGCGGTCGGAAACATCGAATTTCGCGGGCGCGGCAAGTATAGATTCGTACATCCAGCCTTTTTTGCCGATAATGACGAGTTTGAGATCCGAAAACTTCTGCTTATTTTCCTTTAAAAACAGGGCAAATGCTTCGATGAGGCGTGCGTAATTTTTTCGAGGCTGAATCGTGCCTACGGACAGGATGTAATTACTGGGAGTTTTGCTTATGGATTCGTTTTTCATACTAAATCCGGGATACGTCACCACTACGCGGCTCTCGGGCACGCGATATGCTTTGATTATATCATTTTTGGACGACTGACTGATCGTGATGATCTTCGCGGCTCGGGATACCGCATATGCAGTCCAATTTCTCAGTTGGTACAGGTCTTTCGCCCGGAACAATTCCGGGTATTTCAGATAGGATATATCCATAATCGCCATAACCTTAGGAACACGGGTGAAACGCGGAATGTAGTGTGTAGGTGAAAAAAATACATCAACCAGATGCTTTTTGATTGCCATCGGGAGACCAATAACTGTCCACAGTTTTGCCGGCCCAGCAACGACATATTTCCACCGCTCTGAGGCTGCAGGCATATCCGGGCGGGGCGGCGAAGGCAAAAAAACGGTTACGGTATGACGCGTGCAAATCCGCGCAAGACCGGAAAGCAGTTCAAACGCGTACTGACCGATCCCGACTCTTTCCCCGATATTCGCTTCGTATCCGTCTATACCAATATGCATATTACTTATTTAAGTCTACTTTACTGCTTACTATTTTAGTTATGTTGCTATTGGCTATTTCCATATTTGTATAAAGTATTCCGTCTTTGTTTTGCAAAACATGATCAAAATAATACTTTGACGCTGGGAAAATATGATCCATTTGCATCGCATCTGTTATCGGAATCCATTTTGATTCACCTTCCTGATTGGGGAACTGAACGTTTTGCTCGATAGAAATTTCTGCCCGGAATATAAAAATGACATACACTTCTTTCCTATCTGTGTGATGATGGAGCGCAATCGACTTTAGTTGAATATCTTTTTCTGTAATATCAACCCCTGTTTCCTCTTTTACCTCACGAATAGCCGCAGATAACGTATCTTCGTTGCTGTCAACGTGACCACCTGGACCGATCCACCAACCCGGAAAAACTTTTTTTGTAGCAGATCGTTTATGAAGCAATACATTTGTTCCATGAACAATATATCCTTCAACAGCAATAACTGTTTTTCCGACATCCTGTATATATGTTGTACTATTCATACTTCTAAAACCCGGGGTATATAACCCGAAGACGAGACTTATCAATTCCAAGTAATTCTACTATATCTTTTTTCGTCGATTGGCTATCACAGAAAATCATTTTGCATTCTTTTTTGACCCATGCAAGACGCCTCTTGTGGGTTGCAACTATTCCTGCCTGCGTCTCTGCCGGAAATTTATATGCAATTAAATCATGAATTGTCGTAACGCCTTTCGCGTGCATAAGCGGTGGCTGCGTCCAATCGCTACTCCAAAACACGTCAAGCGGCCCGGTGAGCTTTTCGACCGGCATGATGTGCAACCGGTTCCAAAGAATATCAAGAAGTGTTGGCGGAATCGGTACGGAAACCAACCGAGCGCGGCCTGTGGGAAGTGTTTTCATAAATTCCTCAAATTTCTCGCGCTGCCGAAACGACGCACCAAAAAGAATATATTCATTTTTATGATCTATTGAGAGAAGTGACTGCACCATACGCCGCACGTACGTGCCCACGCCCGTCCCCTCATACACGATCTGACTAATATCAATACCTATTTTCATGATTTTCGAAATACCTAAGAACTATTTAATTAGCGTAACTATCCCGTTATTTGCATCAACTTCCACCATGTCCCCATCCTCAAAAATTTGTGTTGCAAATTTTGTTCCTACGATACATGGTTTGTCATACTCCCTCGCAATAATAGCTGCATGGCAAAGCACGCCGCCTTCATCAGTTACGTACGCTGCCGCTTTTACCATCGCCGGCAGAAAGTCGGGCATCGTCATGGGAGAAATAAGTATTTCCCCTACTTTCACCTCATGTATTTGTCGATGTCCCATGACTCTCCTAACCCGCCCCCGAGCAAATCCTTTATTTGCGATACTTCCAGTAAGTCGTTTTCCTTTATGAAATGTCTCATTCTCAAAATGAATGCCCAACTTCGTTGCTACTCCAGGTTTATTGAGTCCTGTTAATAGCAGGTTGTTAGTGAAAAAGTAGCCTTTATATCTATTTGCCAATTCTACTTTCACAGGATGCTTTTCAGAAGTAATTTCTGCTGTAGATAGAACCGAAGATAAGTCGCCAAGTTTGGGATATATTTGTGCTAATGATTTTCGGATAACCGTGTCGGAACTGTTACAGAGTATATCTGTTAAGGTTCGTACTTCCTGAATTTTTTCCAAATGTAGTCCAACAAGTTTTAGTTCGTCCATCTGACAAAACCACCACATTGCTTCAAACCAAGGATACCCATCTTCAAGTTCTCGAAGAAACCGTTTCAGTTGACTGAGACCTAGTGTCGCTTGTTTTTCATAGATCGGGCGAATGTATATCAATTTTTCCAGTACCATCTTTTCAATTCGAGCAAGAAAATCCTTATCTTTACGGGCCATCTTTACCAAAAGATTTTGCACCCATTCCACTCCCTGTAAGTTGTAGTAAAAATGAACTGTGTCGTCAGCCCGTTCCGTAATTATGTAGGGGAGAAATAGTTGCTTTTTCATTGTCCACTGTTTGGGATTTGTACTCTCTCCTCGAACCCATGCCTCGACGGATGGGAGACAAAAATCTCGGGAGAATAATTTTTCGTATTTTTGAAAGTTTTTCATGGCCAAGCTTTAATTTACATTCGCAACTATTTACTGTTGTATCCGTTCGGGTGCGATCGGTGCCATTTCCATGCGGATGCGACGATGGTGGCAATATCGGAATATTTTGGTTTCCAGCCAAATTCTTTTTGAAATTTCGTGGAGTCTGCAACCAAACTATGCGGATCTCCTGCCCTGGGACCGGCCTCTATCACGTTAAAATCTATCCCCGTCTCTTTTTTGACCGCAGCGACTACTTCTTTATTGGTCGTGCCATCCCCCGTTGCCAGATTATAGACATCCGTGTCGTGACCCGCAGCCAAGGCTTCCAGCGCCATTAGGTGCGCTTCGGCCAGATCTTCGATGTGGATATAATCCCGCAGACATGAGCCGTCACGAGTCGGATAGTCCGTGCCATAGAGCGAAAATTCTTTTTGCTTGCCCATCGCGGTCCGTATAGCCACCGGGATGATGTGTGTCTCCGGCGCATGATCTTCACCGCTTGTCCCGTCCAAAGCCGCACCGCACGCGTTAAAGTACCGCAGACTTATACTGCGAACCCCCGTATCGTGATGGAACACCCGTAAGAGCTCTTCAAACGCCCATTTGGACAACCCGTACGGACTGGTAGGATTTTTCGGATGATCCTCTGGTATCGGGATCATCTGCGGATTGCCGTACACGGCGGCACTTGAAGAAAATATTATTTTATCAACGTTGTGATCTCGCATGACGTTAAGGAGTGTTACCGGATAAATCACGTTATTGTACATATACTTGATCGGGTCGCGCACTGACTCTTCGACCATCAGGTATCCGGCAAAATGGATAACCGCCTCAATCGGATATTTGGCAAATACGGATTCTACGACCGCCTCATCTTTAATATTGCCGACAATGAGGGGGACGGTGGGCGGTATAGCTACTTTATGGCCGTATTCGAGGCTATCCAGAACCACCGGCGTGTGGCCACGGGCAACCAGCATCCGGACCATATTGCTGCCGATATACCCTGCGCCGCCGGTAACTAGGATGTACATATGCCTATTGTATCAAAAGATACGTAAGGATGAATCCTGCGCCATACCATGTCAGGCGTTCGGCGGTAAAAAACACCCATGTGGCAAATAGAGGAATCGAAAATACAAAACAGAGAAGTCCTGCGATAAGAAATATCCGTGGTTTTTTAAAAAGAAAGAGAATAATTAATACAGAAATAAAAGCGATATCCTGCGGCTTCATTTTCGGTAAAACTCAATCGTCTTTTTCAAGCCTTCGTCTACACTCACGAGTGGTTCCCATCCTACCGCGATTTTTACTTTCGTGATATCCGGTTTCCGTTGGGTGGGGTCGTCTTGAGGCAGCGGTGCAGTCGTAATTTCCGATGCCGAACCGGTCATCTCTTTTATTTTCCGGGCTAATTCTTTTACCTGATACTCTTCCGGATTCCCTACATTAAACACTTCGCCTTTCACATTATCCGCGAACATAACGGTAAGAATTCCTGTCACCAGATCCGATACATAGCAAAACGATCTGGTTTGCGTACCGTCGCCGTAGACAGTCAGTAACTTATTTTGAAGCGCTTGGTTAATAAAATTTGACACTACGCGACCGTCGTCTTTCCGCATTCGGGGGCCGTACGTATTAAAGATGCGGACAATGCGCGCATCCAGACCGTATTTGCGCACATACACCATGGTCATTGCCTCGGCAAACCGTTTAGATTCATCGTAACATGAACGGATTCCGTTGGGGTTTACATTGCCAAAATAGGTTTCTTTTTGCGGATGTTCTTTCGGATCGCCGTATGTTTCCGACGTGGAAGCTTCCAAATACCGGGCGTTATGATCGCGGGCCATGCGAAGCATGTTAATGGTCCCCACGGAATTAACGAGGGCAATCTCCTCAGCAAGTTTTGCAAAATCTACGGGAGATGCAGGAGATGCAAAGTTAAAGACATAATCCACCGTTCCGTCTACCGTCGGGGCGGAAGCAATAATATCCGCGTTTATAAATGAAAAATTGGGATTTTTCTTTGCTTCCTCTATATTTTTATCCGACCCGGTCACGAGATTATCAACAGCAATAACTTTATGACCAAGTGCAAGAAGGGCATCTACGAGATGTGAGCCAATGAATCCCGCTCCGCCGGTAACAAGACTAATTTTTGTATCTGCCATACGAATATTGTAACACAAGCTTAAATCATACTGACTGCCGCCCGTATTAGATAGTAAAAGTGAAAGAAAACGGCAATATTAATAATTTTATTTTCGGGTATCCAAAGCCCTTTGAGAAGTAAAAAAACAGAGGACAATACGAGTGCGCGCCGGGAAACAGGTTCCTTCACGATATACCATCCAAGAAGAAGACAGATGAGTGAGTAGTAAAGACGGAATGCATACGCGTAGTATGGTAATAAATTTATTGATGCAGTGACTAGGCAGAGCATCAAAAAGAATATTCCCGATGGGGATGCCTCGTATATTTTTTTTAAACGCCCAAACGGCAATCGGATAAACGGCCATATAATACTGCTAAAGAGAACCACGCCAAGCGCAGTTATGGCGCCTGTTGTACTACGGGAGCAATTCGTAGCAAGAGAGGCGATCGAAAATATCGTATGGTTCCACGGCGCACACCAGGTCGCGAGCGTGTCGGGAAACATCCGCTTCACCGTAGACGCAGCATAGAATGAATCCCAAAGAGACGCGGATACCAAAAACATCATCGGTAAGTATGAAAATCCGATAAATGCCGCGGCGAAAATGCCGATAAATAAGATGATGTTTGTCGACGTAAGTAAAAATACGACAACAAATGGAACGATGGTTATTTTCGTATTCGCCATGAGCGCCAGGAGCACTGCCTCTGCTACCGTTTGGAATACCGTTTGCCTCCGCTGCCGAAACCGCGCGATAGCGCCTAAAAAAAGGAAAAGCGAAAAAATAATATCAAGGTTTCCACGGTCCAACCCGAGCGATCCTGGCATCCCTAATAAAAATGCTATGAGAACAAGGGCAGCAGGAACCAAATTTTTCCCATAGGGCAGGAACAGTACCGTAGAAAAAAACCCTATGAGCACAATAACCACCATTCCCTTGTACATCGCGCTTGCGCAGTCAACAATCTGAGCATCTGTACAAATGCCGGCTGACTGCAAAGGCAATATGACGAGACCCAATACGGATGGGATTCCGCGCCCGTACCCTATCTCCGGATTAAATGGACGACCGCCCAGAATGGTGAACATAGGAAATACAACCCCGTCCAGCCAGTCGCGACCCACTCTGTCCATCGCAAACACCGATTCTGGAAGTATTTGTTTCTGCGACGCATTCAAAAAAGTAATCTGATACCGCGTGAAGACGACAAAAAACAGCATAAAAATAAGCACGGGTGCGGTTTTTTCCTGAAAGAATTTTACTGCAATTTTTGCGATATTCATGCCTCTTAGTACAATGTATTAATTGTCTCTTTTGTTATGTCATGAAATATAACTTTATCCGTATCAAAATAATATGCCCGAACCGCCGATGCATCAAATAGGCCCTTTTGATAATCCTTCCGCAAATCATCAATGGTATAGTAATAGCCAAATCCTTTTTCGCCTATCTTTTTATATCCCTGCTCATACATACCGAATAAGAAATAACTATAATTTTTGAAATAGGGAACGAACGCCGGATCATCATGCGCTTGCATAACCAGAAGCATTTGCCCTATGCCCGACTGGTAGGGCGTATGAACACCATTTTCCAAATAATATACAACGGTTCCCGTGGTCGGTGTCGTGATCTTCTGCAGTTCAACACCAAGTGCTTTTCTATTCATCTCCACAGACAAAAAATTTTCCCAGGGTTGATTTGCATACACAAATCCCACAAGCGTAAGAGCAACCGCTACCAGTGAAATATTCTGAATGACGAAAAATTTCTTTTTACTCATCCAATCAAGAAAAAAGGCTACCCACATGCCGGTAATAAATACTGGTATATAAAAATGCCTTGACTGCATTCCGACCGGAAGTGAAAAAAAATACGGCAACATAGAAAGTATCACAAATATCGGAAAAACTACTATTTTTATCACCGGTTCTTTTTTAAACCAGACGAGTAGTACATACCAGGCATACCAAAGACCGGCAATAATCCGGGAAATAGTTTTCAGCAACGAGTCGCTATCAAGTAGTGGAAAATACTGGGCGTAGGACCCAAGAAATTTTTTAAGAAATCCCCGAAGGCCGTTATGGTTGACAATAATATTTGCCATCCATTCCGGTATGTTAGAAATGTACGAAAGCATCGCAGCAATACTTTTTGACGGGGCAGAAACGACTTCCTTTAACCCAAATGCCCGCATAAAAAAGTACAATATGAGCCACAATACAAATGACACGATGATCGGTGTATATGATACTGTCCGTTTCCTTGTAAAAAATATAGCGACGACACCTATGAAAAAATATCCGATAATCACATCTACTTTTGCAAGCATAGACAGAAACATGAGTATTCCCACACATATATCCGAATATATTGACCTTTTGCTTCGATAATACAGCCACACAATACAAGCGGACAGAAACAATGCCACCGATACTGCGCCGCTCGCTGAGGCCGGAGACCAACTTACTACCTGTGAGGATACCGGATTTAGTGCAAAAAAAGCAATTCCGAGAAATGTCGGAAGTGCCCGAATAGACAGTAACCGCAATAACACATATCCCAAAATAGCAACAATAATATGAGTTACCAGAGAAACGACAACGTACCCCATCGGCTGTAACCAAAAAAGTGAATATTGGATATACAACCATGCTTGTTCGACGGGCAGAAAATGCATACCCTGAAATACCCGGAAAAGAATAGACGGATCTGTCCTGGTCAATAAATATTGTCCTAAAAATGTCCATTCATCTAATTGAAAATACGTTTGCGGAACCCACCAAAAAGAAAGAACGATAAGGAAAGAAAGAACTATGACCGCGATGCTGTCTTTCCAGTACGTTTTTCTATACATAGACCATAAATTTTTCATGTGGTTGTGTATGAAAATTCTATTTATTTACTTTGTAAGTATATACGATAAAGCGGTCATCCTCATATACCGCATTCAATTTTTCTGCAAACACTTTGGTATCAACGACGTATGAAAAATCATTTTTCTGCCATTTGGGGACAAGAATATATGAAATGCCGAGAGTTTTGGCAAACGCTATATCTCCCCCATAAACTCGCCTGACGTCCGGTGATCGGTCATAAAAGCCGACATTCTTGAAAAATCCGTTATAGTTTGTACGGCCGGCAAGTACCACAGGATCAACCATGTCTTCATACGAGATAAATACTGAATTTGTTGGAGTAAATTTATGAATCCACGAGATGACAGGGAGCGAATCTTTTCCGATAAGCGGAAACGCGAATTCATTTTTAATCGGGAATAAGTCTACTATACCCGAAATGGTCAAGACGATAAAAAGAGAGATTGCTCCAAAGCGGAATATCATCATCCGTTTATCCCATACCCATCCGATACATACGGCAGCAAGAATATTTATCCCAATAAGAAAGAACGTTAGTAATTTTTGATCAAATCCCCGTTTTCCGAATACCGCGAGTATGCCGGATCCGATAAAAAGCAGGACAAACGGAATAAATAGTTGTTTTGATTTATTCTTGAGAAGAACAAAACCTAATGCCGCAACTATCGGTAAGATACCTACATTTTGCCATAGGTACTCAACAATGTTCCATGACGGCGCCACAGACGCATTTGGAGAGGTAACGAGTACTCTAAGCAGAGCAATTGTCTTATATAAAAATCCTGCAATAGGCAGGAGAAACATAAAGCTTGAGACACACGATACTACTATATAAGCAGTCAACACGTTCCATTGCTTTTTAATGATCATAAGAACGCTAATGACAAAAGCGACTAAAAGACACGTGACCATATTCCACAAGAGCAACAATCCGGTCAGTAACCCGAACAGCACACCGACTCTGATAGGCAATATTTTCTTTTGCATTTCACGGATAACACAAAGAATCAAAAACAACCCAAGGGCCGTTGCAAATGCTAAGTGTCGCTGATTTGTATAATTATTCAATGTCATAAATATGGAAATCGTCGACCCGTCAAAAGGACCTGCAAACGGATACGTCGGAAGTCTCCATATATCTCTAAACAGCTGTACGGAAAATCCTTTTTGTAGTAGCAGCTGCCAGAATGTCAGAGAACTATTGGTTATCGTCAATAGCATAGCTATCCATCCAATGATAGGCTTTTGTTTAGCGATGAGCTGCGGAAGATAATATATAACGATGAGGAGCGAAGCAAATGAAAGAATACTCGGGATATTCATCGCCCACACAATCGGCACACCGAAGTATTCCCATATAGCTACCCAAAACACAAAAAAATAGTGATAAAAAATCGGAAGTCCTGCAAAAAATGGTTCACGTATAGGAATGTTTGTGCCCCATGACATGGACCGGATAAGTCCTACTGCAAACCCGAAATCAAATATATTATTGCTCCCGACATACACTCCTCCGCCTGCGCCTCCGTGAAATGTTTTCAACATAAGCCATATACTGAACGCTGCGGCAAATAGTATGAGCAACCATTCGCTGCTTGTGATTTTTCCAAATTTGAACCTTGTCCGCAGGCCAATCAGCCCGAGAGGCATGGTGGCAATCACTCCCCACTGAAGAGAATGGAAAATGCAGGACAATAGATACGTGACCGGAACAAGAGCGGCGGTACCGACAAGAAACGCGCCGGTGGCGATAAGTACGACCGGTAACTCAGGAAAAAATCTCCGGAGTATATACCAGCCGAAAATTACAGTGACGAGCGTGTAAAGAATAACCATAATGACCATAGCACAAGGAACCCCGCGCTTATTCCCACACCGATATTTGCGAGATTTTGCTGTCTATTTGCATCCGCGGGCACGGCTACGCGCATGGTAGTAAAATTTGGATTTTCAAACACTGCCAGATCGGAAAATGACGTATTTCTAGGGAATACCGCTGTTAGCTGGGCAACAAGCCTCGCGCGGATAGACGGATCAAACGCATAATTATTGAGGAATATCCGGTGGGCTACATCTATAGGTACGATAACATACTTTACGCTCGGATCAATAGCAGCTGCGTCTGTTGCTGTTACAATAGGATGAGTATCCGAATAAAAAGCAAAATTTTCCTTCTGCGGTATCCAGAGAGTCCGCGACGGTACGGTGTCGGCAGATAACATGTTTTTTAATTCTCTATACTCGCGCGGAAGTTCAGCCGTTACTATATGAATTCCCCGAAGGGTACATATCCAAAAAAAGGCAAAAAGAATATAGAAGACCGGTTTATTCAATTTTTTTAGAACAAACGGTATAAGGACGGAGTATCCGATTGCAGATAATATATAAAATTTCGTCGGGTCGCGGAACATCACAAACCCCGGAACGTGTGTAAACATCCATGAAAAGACTCCTCCAAACGGACCATTCACTCCTTTGGCAAAAAATACACCGATGAGGGCAAGTAGTGCAAAGAATCGAATTTTCTTATCGCGAAACAGAAGCGCTGCAAACGCAACTATCGGTATCACTAAAAATTCCGGCTGCAGGAAATATATTTTTCCAAATAAATTCTCCGGCCAGTTGGGATGAAGAAGCGACAGTGCGTGCGAAAAATCCGCGAAGCTTAAAAATTTGAGCATTCCTGGATTGGTAAACTGCTCACCCAAGCTGGCGGTTCCTCGACTAGCGAGGATTGTCGGCAAGATCCAATATAAATGCACACTAGCGGCGACCCCAAGGGATTGGAATAATGGGAATACATAATTACTCTTTTTTTCAACGACGTAATAGAGCATAATCGCTCCGAGAATAAGATACGCAATTCGTAAATCACAAGCGACAAGAAGCGCAAACCATAAACCATTGCCAATGACATTTTTTTGAGTAAACGTAAAAAGCACAAGCGGTGCAAGCGCGTAAGCAAAGGCAACACCTAATTGTCCTCCTGTAAATAGGAGTACTATATATGTGTTGGCGGCATAAATAATCGGTGCAATCCAACTCTTCGTTAGTTTATGTGAGGAATACACAGCGATTGCAAAAACCGCTAGCCACAATAGTTTTTCGATCACAAACCAAGATAAACCAACTGTCGATAATATCTTTATCAGAAGTCTGAATGGGTATTCCAACCAAAGGCTCAGTAGCGTATCGAAACCAAATCCAAGATCGCGTCGAAATACATTTGGCAACCAGGAAAGGGATTGGATCTTATCAGCCCAAAAAAATTCAAGATCACCTGATGCAAAATACCAGTTAAACATACTTTTTCTTGACAACGTAGTATACCGAACTTACAAATGTTATGCCGGTCAGCCATAAACCGAAATAGAAATAATTTTGTGGGTCGTAATAAATCGTGGCATCATAACTTCCCTTTTCGTCTAGTATCCATCCGTTTGCAAACCCATCTACTTTTACATGACTGCCTCGGATTGAAATTTTCCAACGCGGATCAAATTGTTCTTTGAGAATAAGGAGATAGCGCCCGCCAGACGCGACGTGTACACGATATGTTGTTGGATTCAGTTTCTGAAATGTTATGGCGGGAGATACACCGCTCGTGCTCACGGTCATCTTTTGTTGAAACACAATAGGAGCGCTTCCGCCTGAATGAACTTCGATGAAATCTAATTGGTCAGTAGTATGCGTAAAAACAGGTGATCCCTCATTCGTCAAAATGGTATACCCTTCCCGGACCGGGGTAATGTATCTATACACTCCAGATTCCGACATCCATATACTTTTGGCTAGCACATCGGGAACCGGTTGTTTTAGTGCATCAAGGTACGCTTTCAGACGAATTGCATATACTACCTTATCTCGGCCGCTAAGCGTCTTCCACATGCCCAGGGCGTCTTGGAGGAACACACGCGATTTCTCCGGCAGACCCCAAGCAAGATATTTTATGGCCAAAGCCAAATCGCCATCGATACGCTCTTTCGGTATGCCTTTCACCTGAGCCATGAGGCGATCCTCCCGCCACTTTTCAAACACAAATAATGGTGAACCCGGAGCTATTCGCGTTTTTGGAAGAACAATAGAATCTACAAGCTTTGCGTATTCATTTGTATCACACATGATGCACTCTGCCTGAAAAAAATCTGTTCCCGGAGTGACAACGTGACCATACGTTTCTGCCAAATACGTGCCACTCGCATCCGTACCTTCATATCCTTTAAACTGACCAGCTCCCGCAACAGCAAGCTCATATGTATTGGGAACCCGGTAAAGTGTCCATTGCCCAGTCGCATAGACCCGTTCAATTTTCGGGTCATTCTCGAGCATGTGTTGGGCACGTGACGTTGAATCCGGTGCGCTGATCGCATCAGCACGCCAAAGCACATAATTGATACCACCTATCCCCGCTAACCGATGGAACCTCTCTCCGTCTCCCACATAGAGCGCATTGTATAGACTACTCACAATCGGATCTCCGCTGTCGTTGGCTATAAATCTGCGGTTTACAGCGTTTCTGGGAAATATATCGAGACCAAAGTAATGCCACGTGTACATATCCGCAGGCAACGCAGGACTGAATTCCTTCATTTTTGGCATCACCAAAACAGCATCGTTCTCTTTTACGTAGCGTTTTATGTCACGAGTGATGTATGTCAGATAATCCGGTATCTGAATACGCGTAGAAAACCCATTACCGATAGCAAATTGTTCGGTTGTAAAAAACGGATAATGGTATAGAAGCAGTCCAATGATACAGAATATTCCGAATACCAAACGTATATGTTTGTATTTCAACACCCGGATGAGTTCATTCAAAAAATATCCGGTAAGAACAATCATCGGAAGCCAAAACGCCGGTGCAAATTTATAAAAACTTGACCGAAACATGACAAATCCGGGAATTTTTTTCATCGCAAACTCAAAGAGAATTCCCGTAGGCGGATGGGTGCCCATGGTAAAAATCAGTCCGAATGGCAGAAGAAGAATGAGAAATCGTATAAACGGATGTTTCGGACGAATGTACATAACACCGATGAGTATTACGATAATGGGTATAAAACTTGCTGCGGTAAATAAAGGATTCGTCAACAGTATGTGTGTAAAAGGTTGCCAGGGGTTGTTGTACATACTTGGCATTCCCTGTAGACGGATGAGGTTCATGAAGGATGCGTTCGCACTGATCACCCGCTCCCATGCAATAAGTCCATCTATACCACCCTGTGCTCCAACGGACGGACCATAGCTTATGAGTAACAGCGAAATGTTTGGGATAATATAATATGCATTAAGAAGTAAAAACGGCAACAAAAACGCCGCAAACACTTGTGCATTAAACTGCAGGGATTTCTTCCTGGCAAAATATAAAAACGCTACGCCAAAAACAATAATCGTGCCACCATAGAGTGGGAGCACGCCTCCGCCGTTTAGAAAAAAGTACAGCAATCCAAACATGATTCCGGTTCGTATGATCGGCGTATTTCTTTTAAAAACGTTAAACAAAAGAAGCAGCCCAAGAGGGAGCGCGGCATACAAAGAAAACTTTGCACGCTCTCCGATCGTCCATCCGCTGAGTATGAAAAAGTTGTACATATAAAAAATACTCGTGAATACCCTGAAAAAAATGTATTTGGGTTCCGGAAAAATCCTCCGAAGTAATATAAGCATCCCTACACCCATCACGGCAAACCAAAACACAAGTGCTATTTGTTCTCCTCTCGCAAAGGATCCGGCCAGTGTGGAAAATGCAATTTCCGGCATCTGTGTTACGATAAATCCTTTAAACATGCTCCAATCCGATCCGAAGTTATATTTTGGATCCCAAGAATAGAATAAATTAGGAATCTGCGAAAGATAATCGAGGCGGAATCCTGCATCATGTCCCAACAGAATATGCCCATCGCGGAACCACAATAGCGGCGGGAAGGAAAGTATCAGAATACATACATATTCCCAATATTTTTTCATTAAATGTGTTATCTTTTCTTTCATGTTTTTCGTGCGCTCAGGACAAAGACATCTCCTGCACCAAATCGATCCAAAAGCCACTCCAAGGGATACCAGGCAATCACGAGCCAGAGATTATTAATAAAATCTATTTTTCGCAATAATTTTTCCTGAACAATATATTGAAGACTTCCCACTAACCCGCCCGCAGAACAATAATTCATCTTGAAATTTACAAATCCGTCTGTTGTCATAAGCCGCCGAAGAGTTTTTGGAGTAAATATGTATAGATGTCTTGGGCTGTCTAGATTGTACCAATATTGTTTTGCAACCTTGGCAATAAGACTTGCTGCATTCGGTGTGCCCACGATAAGTTCTCCGTTGTCTTTGAGCTTCTTTCGCGCGAAACGAAGACACCGCTCGGGATCATGCAAATGCTCTATAACGTGATACATTCGTATTACATCAAAAAAATTATCAGGGTATTTCTTCATATCTTCATAGGAACCGAGAGATACATGATTAAGTCCCTGTTTTCGAGCAACCTTGATGGCAGAGGCGTTGATATCCAGGCCATATACATCCCAGCCCAAAGACTGAAGCAGCGATAATGTTTCACCGCTTCCGCATCCTATATCAAGTATACGCCCCGACTTGGTACTAGGCATCGCGGGGACGCGCACAAACAATTCCAAAATCCACGACAGTAACGTCGGCCTATATTGATGATAAATAAGGTATGACCGTAAGCTTCGGAAAAAATTATAATTTATCGTTCTTTTATACGAATAGTATTTTGCTGATGGATAATATTTGTTCATCTGTTCCTTGGAAGGTTTTGGCTGTAGGCGTACTAATCCACATTTCGCACAGCGATACTCCTGAAAATTACCGGGCAATCCGAACATCCGGTCCCGCGCAATAAATAAATACGTCCACGTATGATTACCGCACACAATACAATTCATATTATTTTTTCGCAATAATAAGTGTCGTAGATATCCACCCCTTAAACGGCACATACACGGGAAATACGAAATTTAGCTTGGGATGGATCCTCCATAAAAAAGGCGGGAGCGACATGGGGTAGGTAACAACTGATGTAAATCCGCTGGAACGGAATAGTTGCCTCCAAAAATCCGGCCCATGTACATTAAAGTGTGTGGGTAAATCGACAAAATGTCGGTATGGATACGGCGTTGTCCCCACAAAGTATCCGCCTTGCTTTAATGCATCATAAATATTTGTGACTGCGTTATCAAGCTTTGTCAAGTGCTCAAGCACTTCAAACGCAAAAATACGGTCGTAAGGATGTTTGAGCGGTATACCGGTCTCGACGTTGCACAGAATGTACGGTATGTCAGGACGAATTCTTTTGGATAACGACACAATCCCCGGCGATACATCACTTCCTGTGACCGGTACGTTATGTTGTTGCATGAGGGTGATCACTCCGCCTAACCCGCTCCCGATTTCAAATACGCGAAGACGTGTGTCATATAGCGGCACTCTTGCATTGATATATCCGAGCCATGTGCTATACCATAACGCATGATTTGCAGAGTGCCGAATGAGGTCTTCGAGTTGCCTTGTTTGCACCTTCGAAAAATAATATTCATCCCAATCCGGCTGAATCTTATCGCGTCTACTAATACTTGGTGTATGTTTATGCAATTCAAGATGGATCTGTACGAGTCCGTACACAAAAAATAAAAACAACCACTCACCGATCCGCTCTGTCACGACTCCCGCCCCTGTCGGAATATATGAAAATCCCATCCAAATTAGGAAAAACAGGGAGATGGCGAACGTTGTCTTACTTCTTATCTTTTGAGAGATGTGAAATATGCCGTACAATACAAATGCGATCACAAACGGAAGATCGCTGTACGAAAACGCTCCCGCAAGGTCACCGAACACAATGCTCGCTGTCAGCGGTATGAGCGCAAAAGAAAGTAGTATCACCAGCTTATTTCTTTTTATATTTCCTCCAAATCAGCTCCCATACGGAAAGAACGATCATGATTCCAGCGGTTACAATACTTATCCCACGTCCCACGGTAAAATACTGTTTTTCCTGAGTTGGGACCTCAAAACTCGAAGTAAATACCGGCGGATTCACATACTCAATTTCGTAGAGTGAATATACCCCTTTTTCATATACCTTTTTAAGTGGGAATTTGGCGAGAAATGCCGCGTATGCCGCTTGATCTCGAATAGCCGGCAACTGATCTTTCGAAGAATACATGAGTCCCGGATATATATAGGGATAATCGGGAAAATTATCCATAATGCGCGAATCTGAGTTATAAAATATATACCGTACGTGCAGCGTTGAAAGAATCTCCAAAATTGTATGTATATCCTCGTCATGGATTGCATCAAACATTTTCTGTGCGTAGTTCCCGAAACGCCAGAATCCTGAATAGTCTTCCCGGCCGGTTAAACTGATAATCAGAGAACCGCCTACATATGCGCCGCCTTCTTTCCCGTAGGCTATTTGATAGTATGGAAACGTCAGCGGTAGCGTAAGTATTTTCCCCTCCGGCAATGTCCGCACAACGGATAGCGTATCCATCAAATTCGGATCAATCGAAAATATTGGAGATACATTTTTGGATTGATAATGCGGCACATCAATCGCTTTTCCCTGCAAAAACGGGAAAATACGATATATTGTCGAGCCTATTATAAACAAAGACAATGCTGCGACAATCCACGTTTTTCGATTTTTGATTACGGATGCAAATGAACAGGCAAATAAAAGTACGTAAAAAAATGCAAAAACGTAATACCATTTATCGTTAAACGACCGGAACATCATAAATCCCGGTATATAAAACAATTTTTGATATAACCCGACGCCGATTTTTGTAATGTTTGCGGAAACAAGAAAAAGCGTCACGGCAAAAAATATTCCGGTTACTTCTCCCAGTACTGACGGACTTCTCATCAGACCTAAAAAAATAACCATTGGCACAAATAATATCAATAAATTCTGGGGCGACCGCGCTGGTGCAAAAAGCGGCGTGCTTATTTTTCCGAGCGTCTCGTGGTTTACATCAAAATAATGCACTCCGGATTCTTGTATCGATTGACTGCCAAAAACATATGAATGAGTAAATGTACTTTTATCGAGTAATGATGCTGCTGTCGGTACGATATGATACGCATGAAGTCCGACGAAAAGTATGCCAAGAATAAAAAGGTTGCGCCATGGAACGGGTCTTCGAATGAAACGTGTGATGAAAATCAAAAGAAATCCAATTGCGTGCGGATAGAATGCTGCCAATTGCGGCATGCCGGAAAAACTAAAATTACCTGAATAGATAAGTGTCAGTAGAAGTATACATACAGCAAAAATAAAATTTGACGTCAGGCAATATCGTAAGAGTAAATAAAAAATAAGAGGGTTAAGAAAAATCTGGCTATGGGTTTCTAAAGACAATGCCCAGCCGCTACTTGATACAAACCCTACGTACACAATACCGCTCACGATAGCAGCGCACGTATCGCGAAAAGAACGTATTTGTTTGGCGGGTGAGAGTAATGTATTTACAATCAAGTAGATAGAATAAAAAGCGAGCGACAGCTGTAGCCCACGATCGATAGCAATCATTGTCGTCGCGGAACCTACCACCTTTTTCAGAACGGCTAAGGCCAATTCATAGGGAAGAATCGCGTACGCCGAAGCCCACGCAAGACTCTGGTGGTCATACAAATTTTTCGCAACCGTTAACGGATCGAGGAAGTAGAGCCTTCCGGCGTCTCCGCCCAAATCCACAAATCCAGGTTTAACCCAAAAGAACGGAATAATAAATAAAATAATCGCAATAAGGAAAACTACCTTACGCATGTGTTGATGGTTTGGATAACGTAGCTGATTTCAGCCCTCTTTAATTTAGGATAGAGCGGTATGGTAATCGTGGAGGCTCCGATCTTTTCTGCTATAGGGAAACTTCCCGGTTTATAGCCGTATTTATTTGCATAGTACGACATAAGGTGAATCGGCCGAAAATTCACCGCCACGCCGATACCGGCATCCTGAAGTTTATGCATGATCACATCGCGTTTCCGTGAGTCAACCCAAATAGTGTAGAGATGCCGAGCGTGTTTCGTATTGGGTAAGACTCCGGGAATTCCGACATCTTTATTGTCTCTCAACCCACGGTTATATGTTTGACTAATACGCTCCTTCCGCGCAAGAAACCCTTCAATTCTTTCGAGTTGGTGAAGCAAAAGTGCGGCCTGTATATTCGTCATATTCGCTTTAAATCCGAGAAATTCCATATCGTAGTGTTCATATTTTTTGGTATACCGATCTGCAGCGTTCTTACTCATTCCGTGTAAACGAGCCTTCTTGAGCCACTCATATATTTTTTTATCGTTACACGTGAGTGCACCTCCCTCTCCCGAAGTAATATTTTTTGTGGCGTAGAAACTAAAGCACGCTATGTCCCCCACCTGACCCGGCTTAATTCCGTCGCGCTTCCCTTCTATACAGTGCGCGCTATCCTCAATTACCTTAAGCTTATGTTTGTCTGCTATCGCCCTAATCTTTTTCATGTCACACATGTGTCCGTATAAGTGCACGATAATAATCACTTTTGTACGGCGGGTAATTTTTCCTTCTATTCTGTCTGCGTCAATATTTCCGGTAGTAGGCTCTACATCGACAAAAATCGGTTTTGCTCCGCAATACTCGATAACATTAGCAGTAGCGATGAATGATAGTGGTGTGGTTATTGCTTCATCGTCCTTTTTTACTCCGAAATATTTGAGTGCAATATATAAAGCGTCCGTACAGTTACTTACTCCGACCGCATATTCGTTTCCCGTATATTTGGCGAATCTCTCTTCAAATTGCCCAACGATAGAGCCGGTCGTCAGAAAAAGCGAATTCAGTACCGCTACGCATTCTTTTTTGTCCTTAGCGTTTAAATTGTGCTTATAGAAGTCTACGTTCATATCATTGAATAAAACGCATATTGTTCCGCCAGTTCACATATTTTATCAATACCGCCCTCGATTGCATAGGTTGGATGAAATCCCAATAATTTCCGGGCCTTCGCTATGTCCTGAGGACCTCGGTATACCTGTTGCATCGACGGCTCCCGCACCTCGTAGACAAAATCAGGAAATCGTTTCTTGAGCACTTTTGCAAACTCGGTCGCCGGCCGTGCTTCTCCGCGGGATATGTTAAATGTTTCATGACTGGCTTTGGGACTCACGACGGCTCTGGCAAATCCATCAGCGACGTCATCGACGTAGGAAAAATCGAGAGTTTCTCCTTTAACTACCCATGCAGGTCGCTTTTTGAATGCGGCATCGATTAACAATTGTGATACACGATTCGCGCAATCGGTGAATCCATACACTGATGTCGGGCGCACAATCACCCAATCTTTTTTGCTCAATTTAACAAAATACTCGCCCGCAGCTTTACATGCACCGTATGCATTGACCGGATCAAGGATAAAATATTCAGATTGCGGTGTCTGCTTAAAATGTCCGTACGCCATACTCGAGGAGGTATAAACCAACCGTTCCGCTTTCGATCTTTCAAACACGTCTAATACATTCATCGTCCCATACAAATTAATCGGAATCATTTCGTTTGCGTATTTATCCGATACCCGCGCCATTGGTAAACCAGCCAGGTGGACAATAACGCCCGGATGAAATTCCTTCACCGCACGTGCGAGTGCCGAGTTATTTCGGATATCTCCGCGATACCGCTTCGATGGTTGATGGAAAAGTTTTTTGCGGACCGCGTGACACCGCTGAACATATGGCGCGTTGTCTATAAAACTTAATGACGCATCAAATGAGGCCGTCTCGTACCCCCGGCGGGCAAGGAGATCAACGAGACTGCTCCCTATAAACCCCTCTCCACCGGTTATAAAAATCCTACTTTTCATATGTTACACATGCTTATGATACACAAGCTCGACGTTGCCGATAACAAATCCTTTACTCTGGTACAAACGGTTTGCAGGAATATTTTCCCCTTCAGTCACGACCAGTATTCGTTTCGCGCGTTTCCTAAGATACGTAATCGCGCTATCAATGAGGTGCGATCCTATATGTTTTCTCTGGTGCTCCGGCAGTACACCCAACAAATCAATATATCCATCACTTTCCTTAATTTTTACCGTGCATAGTCCTACAATTTTCTTTCCTGACATCGCCACCAAACATTTATCCGCATATCCGTGATATAAACTATTTTCAACCCATGTTTTATAAAGAGAAAGGCTTTGCTTAACCGGAATCTCGGAATCTCTGCGATACCTGCTAAACTCCCAGATGGCCTTACCGATTTGGGTCATTTCTTCATCCATTACTTTTCCAGTTCCCTTGAATTCTTCTATAGTTACATCTGAGTCTTTCGATAAAACATGCGTCGCGTCATGGAGCGCGTAGGTATTGCGGATACTGATGAGGCGGAACCCATGGTCAGAAAGCGTCGCTGATGTCGCAGGGTCAACCGAGACAAAGCAGGTAAAGAATCCTTTTCCCTCCGACATAAGAGGGCTGGTCGATTTAAACGAGGGCACGCCAAACAGAGCGGTGTCGAACTGGTCCAATTTCCATTTCATATGATTACCCGTATCTAGCGGCGCTATATCGCACGCCAACTGAACGCATGCCAGTATAATACAGGATGAGAAAAGCGGTGTACAGCGAGAGCGGAACATGAAGGAGATACCCGGCGTTCTTTCGTGAAATGGATAAATATAATGCATCGAACAGTGGCCATATCAGCGTCAACGCGTACGGGATAAACAAATATTTTTTCAACGGGTTTGCATTGTTTAATTCATCTCTTCCTCGAAATCCTTCTTTCGCCGATGTGAATACGTTATTTACGATACGAGATCGGATTTTACGTAAATATCCGGACCAAGAATTTGCAGAATAATGAAGAAGCGGATCATTATTTATAATACAAATTTGGGCCCGCTTGGTGATCAAAAGATAAAATAAATGCGGAATAAGGCCTGGTTCTAAATCAACGTGCGGAAACTGTTTACGAATATACTCCCGGTCTACCATGCTCCCCATCGCGACCAATTCAAAAATCGGCAACTGGGCTATGCCAAAAAAATCAAAGACTACATGATCGGTATTATCTTCTACTGTGTGGTATCTTTCTTTCATTGAAGGTACAAAAAAGCTTTCGCCTTTGGAAAGTCGGTATATAAAGAAAGAAAACGGATCTCCGAATTCGTTCACGTATTGATTCAATATCGAATAGCCTCTC
>Ga0315268_10000049_pt1 | contig 124422 bp, 102 predicted proteins | sample C1_top_MG_FD_204535 | JGI IMG/M metagenome (GOLD analysis project Ga0315268, IMG submission 204535) | Sediment microbial communities from Yellowstone Lake, YNP, Wyoming, USA - C1_top | ecosystem: Environmental > Aquatic > Freshwater > Lake > Sediment | place: USA: Wyoming | collected 2017-08-01
TCAGCAGTGACCCACGCGAACCGTGGGAGAAGGAGGAACCATGGCACAGCGCCGCCCCTGGTATGCAGCTCTCTATGCGCAGGTTCTCATCGCCATTGTCATCGGCATTCTCATCGGCCATTTCTTTCCCAAGGCCGGCGTAGCCCTCAAGCCCCTCGGTGACGGATTCGTCGCGCTCATCCGCATGATGATCGCGCCGGTGATCTTCTGCGTGGTGGTGCAGGGCATCGCCTCAATGAGCGACTTGAAAAAAGTCGGCACGGTGGGGATCAAGGCGCTCATCTATTTCGAAATCGTTTCCACGCTCGCGCTCATCGCCGGCATTGTGGTTGCCAAGGTTCTTCATCCCGGCAGCGGACTCAACATTGACCCCGCCGCGCTGGACCCCAAGGCCGCCTCCGCCTTCGCCATTCACGCCAGTGAATCCGGCGGCTTCATCGCCTTCCTCCTGGGCTTCATTCCGCGCACCTTCGTGGACGCCCTGGCTGGCGGCGCCGTCCCGCAGGTTCTGCTGATTTCCATCCTCACCGGCTTCGCCATTTCGCGCATGGGCGAAGCGGGCCTGCGCGCCACGCGCGCCATCGAAGTGGCCAACAAGGTGGTCTTCGGCATCATCCGCATCATCGTCAAGGCCGCTCCGCTCGGCGCTCTCGGCGGCATGGCCTTCACCGTGGGCAGCTACGGCTTCGCTTCCCTCTCCAGCCTGCTCAAGCTCGTCGGCACTTTTTATCTCACCAGCGCCCTCTTCATCGTCATCGTCTTCGGCCTCATCGCCTGGTGGGTGGGCTTTTCCATTTTCAGCTTCCTCGCCTACATCAAGGCCGAACTGCTCATTGTCCTCGGCACCAGCTCCTCCGAAACCGTTCTGCCGGACATGATGCGCAAGCTCGAACTCCTGGGCGCTCCTCGCTCCATCGTCGGCCTGGTCTTTCCCACGGGTTACGTCTTCAATACCGACGGCACTAACATCTACCTCACGCTCTCGGTCCTGTTCCTCGCGCAAGCCACCAACATCCATCTCTCCCTCACGCAGGAACTGGCCATTCTGCTCTTCGCGCTAATCGCCTCGAAAGGCGGCTCCGGTGTGACCGGAACCGGCTTTGTCACGCTCGCTGCCATTCTCGCGGCCGTCCCGTCCGTCCCGGTGCAGTCTCTGGCCATCCTTCTCGGCGTGGAAAAATTCATGAGCGAATGCCGGGCCATCACCAACGTCGTGGGCAACGGAGTGGCTACGCTGGTGGTAAGCCGCTGGGAGGGGGAACTAGACGTTCCCAAGATGCGGGAAATCATGGCCCAGCCCGCATCCAACAATGACGACAAGCAGGACGCGGCCGGGCAATAGCTCGCGGTACTTCAGCTCATCTTCAATCCATTGGGAATCAGAGGCAGGGCGCGCAGGCGCACGCCCGCCGCATCGAAGATGGCGTTGCCGATTGCCGGGGCCACGCCCATCAGCGGCGTCTCTCCCGCGCCCATCGAGAGAAGATCCTTGCGCTCGAGCATCACGCTTTCGATGGGCGGAATATCGCGGAAGCGCGGCACGCGGTAGAGCGACAGCAGCCCGTTCAAGATGCGCCCGTTTTCGAATTCCACGGCCTCGAACAGGGCCCCGCCCAGGGCCATGATGTTGGCGCCCTCGATCTGATTGCGCAGGCCGTCCGGATTCACGATGGCGCCGCATTCGAAAGCCGTCACCACGCGGACAATCTTCACTTCGCCCGTGACGCGGTCCACGGCCACTTCCGCGCACGTGGCCACGTAGCCGCCCTTCTCGTATCCTCCGGCCACGCCGAAGCCCTGCCCCGCCGCGCTTTTCACCTTGCCCCAGCCGAATTTCTTCGCCGCCGCTTCGTAGACCGCGCGCAGGCGATCATTCTTCAGATTCTTCAGCCGGAATTCCAGCGGCTCCATCTTCGCCAGATGGGCCAGCTCATCCATGTGCGTTTCCCGCGCAAAATGATTGGCCGTGGCCGCCAGCCCGCGATAGGAGCCCTGGCGCAGCGGAGCTTTTGTCGCATGAAAGGCGATGCGCTGGTTGGGAATGTCGTAGGGAGTTTCGAAACCCGAAGCGCCGGAATTGTAGTTGTGAAACTCCCACGCCGTGATCGTGCCGTCCTTCTGCATCCCGCTGGCCACTTCGATCACTCCGGCCGGGCGGAAATAGGCCCAGGTGAACTCTTCCTCGCGCGTCCACGTCACCTTCACCGGCTTCTTCGCCGCGCGCGCCAGCCGCGCCGCCTCAATCGCCGTTTCTCCGGTGTGCTTTCCGCCATAACCCGAGCCCGTGTCTGGCATGAGCACGCGCACGTGGTCTTCCGGCATGCGGAACGCCGCCGCCAGTTCGCTGCGCACGCCAAACGGCCGCTGCGTTCCCGTCCAGACGGTCAGATGGTCCCCGGTCCATTCCGCCAGGGCCGCGCGGGGTTCGAGCGGCGTATGGGCGATGTATTCCACCGTGTAGGTCTGCGCGAGGCGATGGTCCGCCGCGGCCAGGGCCGGTTCGACCGCGCCAGCGTCATGATGCGTGGCCAGGCCCACCGGCTCGCCGAGGTTGGTCACGTTTTTCTTCAAATAGTCGAATACTTCTTTCTGCCCCGGCTGCGGCTCGGCCTTCCATTCCGCCTTGATCGCTGCCGCCGCGCGCGCGGCAAGAACACTGCTCGCCGCAGCCACGCCGATAAAATTTCCGTCATGCACCACGGTCACGCCGGGCATCTTCTCCGCTTCGCTCGAGTCCAGGGAAACCAGCGTGGCGCTGAACGCGCTCGGCCGCACAATTTTTCCGTAGAGCATCTCGGGCAATTTCTGGTCGCTGGGATATTTGTGCTTCCCGGTGACAAAGTCCCGGCCGTCCACTTTGGGAAGAGGCTGACCCGCCACTTTCCACTGCGTAGCGGGCGCCAGTGCCTCATCCGCCGGAACCGCCTGCGTCAACTGCTGACCCTTCACCAGTGCCGCGTACTCGACCGAACGCTTGCCCGCCGCATCGCTGACGCGGCCGTCCGCGGCCACCAAATCCTTGCGCTCGACTTTCCACTGCGCCGCCGCCAGATCCAGCAGCAGATTCCGCGCCGCCGCGGCCACTTTCCGCAACTGCCGGTTCATCGTCGGCGTGGTCAGGCTGCCGAAGGTTCCGCGGTCAAAAGGCGTCAGCTGCGTATCGCCCATCACCATGCGGATTTTGCCCATGGCCACGTGCAACTCTTCGGCCGCGGCCTGGCTCAGCGACGTGCGGATGTTCTGCCCCATCTCCACTTTTCCGGTGTAGACGGTTACGACGCCGTCTTCGCCCAGGTGCAGCCAGGCCCCGATCTCCTCCGGCAGCGCATCGCCGGCGGGCTTTTTCGCTGCGCCCGTTTCCTGCGCGGCTTTCGCGTTCTTCATCACGCAGACGACCAGCAGGCCCGCGCCGAGAAATTTGAACCAGTCGCGGCGGTCGAGTTCGAAGTGATAGGCGGGCGGCGCGGACAGTTCGTAGCGCTCCGGTTCCAGGGGCAATTCGAAATCGAATCTCTCGCTCATCGCGCGCTCTCCTTCGGCGCATTCGCCGCTCTGCGGATGGCCGCCACAATGCGCGGATGCGTTCCGCAGCGGCAGATGTTTCCGTCCATGAAGCGCACGATCTCGGCTTCGGAGGGATTGGCGTTGCTGCTCAGCAGCGACGCCGCGGACATGATCATGCCGGAGGTGCAATAGGCGCATTGCATGGCGCCTTCGGCGAGAAAAGCCTCCTGCAGCGGGTGCAGATGCTCTCCTTGCGCCAGTCCTTCGATGGTGGTGATTTTCTTGTTCACCGCGGACGAGGCCAGCGTCTGGCAGGAGCGCCGCGCGCGGCCGTCAATGAGCACGGTGCAGGCGCCGCACTGCCCTTCGCCGCAGCCGTACTTGGTGCCGGTCAGGTCCAGTTGCTCGCGCAGGACGCTCAGCAGAGTCGCTTCCGGCTCCGCGTCCACCGTGGCGCTTCTGCCGTTTACCTGCAATTGAATTTTTGCCATTGCCCAACCTCGCCCGGGAAGTTAACAAATCCCTTCTAAACTTTCCACTCGCGTTCTCAATTCCCCACGCGCAGCGGCTTATGACACGTCTCGCACACTTCCTTGGCCCCGTGCTGCACATGGCAATCGATGCACGCATACATCGCCGTCACTCCCGTCACCCGCGCCATCACTTCCAACTGGTCCACCTGCCCGTGGCACTCCTCGCACTTCGTCCCCGCCTTCAAATGCGGCCGGTGGCTCCAGTTTACTCCCTTGAGCACCACGTACACGCGCACCCAGGGAATCTCCTGCTTTGTTCTTGCGTACTCCGCCAGTTTTTTGATGGCCGGCTTGGCCTTGGCCACCGTCGTATGACAGCTCATGCACTTGGCCGTCTCCGGAAATTTCATCAGAATACCCGGCTCTGGATTCGTGTGGCAGAAATCGCAATTCAGCCCCATCGCCAGATGCTTCTTGTGGCTGTAGGGGATCGGCTGCACCGGCCCGGGCGCTTGCACAATTCTCTTCAGCGCTTCTTGCTTCGTCTCCGCGACTGCCGGCGCGCCCGCCGGCGCCTGCTGCGCCGCCGATCCGCAAACCGCCAGAACCGCCGCCGCCACCACTGACGCCAGCACCCGCACCGCCCAATCGACTCTATTTCCGCTCACGATCCCACCTCCGCTCATCCGCTCGCCATACCGGGCGGCAAAACGCGCTCCGGTCTCTTCTTTTTCCACTTTCAACCGTTAACTCTTAACTGGCTTCTTGACCACTTCCTCAAGACTCGTCCCGAAATCCTTCAGCATCACAATCGCGGCATTCCGGCCCGGCCCGCCGGAAACGGAGCCACCCGGATGGGTCGTCGCTCCCGTCTGATACAAGCCGGGAATGGGCATGCGATGCTGCGCCCAGCCGGGCACCGGCCGCAGCGGCCCGCTCTGCGCCGCGTCCTGCGCGCCGCCGTGGCAGGTTCCGTGCCAGTTGTGGGGATTCATGCGCTCGAGGTCCAGCGGGCTTTCCACGATGCGCGCCAGTATCTTGTCGTCCGTCAGATTCGGCGAAAACTTCCGCAGATAATTCAGATTCGCGTCGGCCACTTCGTTTTTGATCTTGTCCCAGTGCTCCGGCCCTTCCTTCAGCTCGTACGGCTGGTTGCCGATCACTTTGATGGTATGAATGCCCTTGGGCGCGCGCGAGGGGTCCGCCACCGTGCTGCAAACCACCAGCAGCGGCGGATCGTCCAGCGCCACCTTCTTGCACGCAAAATCGTATCCCACGCGCAGCGCCCGCTCCGCCGCCACCATCGTCCCCGCCGCCACCGGCGAAATCGTTCCGCCGGCCACCGCAAACGTCGGCGGCTCCGTCGTGGTGTAGTGGGTCACGAACAGGGTGATGCCCGCCTGCCAGGTTTCCACGCCCTGGATGAACTCCTGCCCAAAGGCCTCCTTCGGCGCCATGTCCACGAGGTGCTTGATGTGCACCGTCGAAAGCACGGCCTTTTCCGCGCGGTAGGCGTTGCCGTCGTCGCATTCCACTCCGGTGCACTTTCCGTTTTCCACGATCAGTCTGGTCACCCACTTGTTCGTGAGGATCGTTCCCCCGTGCGCCTCGATCAGCCGCGCCAGGGCCTGCGTCAGCGCGCCCGAGCCGCCCTTCGGCGTCGTCCAGCTCCATCGCTGCCGCCCGGAAACCAGCGCGTAGGCCAGGCGCCCGGTCATGGCGTCTTCCGGAGGAACCACGGTCTGGTAGGCCATCCAGGTCATGAAGGCGCGGCAATGCTCGTCCTCGAAATTGTCACGGATGATTTCCCAGGCGGACATGGCAATGCGGCGCTGCCACAGCTTGCCCTTGGGATGAGCCGCCAGCAGTTCGTTGATGGGCTTGCCCATGCCGATGGGCGTGTACGCGCTGGCGCCGAAGAGCGGCGCGATTTCCGCATATTCCGTCATCATGCGCTTGTAAGCCGCGGCGTCTTTTTTCGAAAAGCGGGCGAACTCGGCGCAAGTTCTGTCCATATCCCGCCACTGCGTGATGTAACTGCCGTCGGCAAAGGGAATATGCACGACGGGATCGGGAAAAATGTATTCGAGTCCGTACTCGGAGAGCCCCAGTTCGTCGTTGCGCATCATAGGGCTGTCTTGAATGAGCACGTGCGCCGAAGAACAGGTGTCGTGCTTCACTCCCGGCAGGGTCAGCTCCGCCGTCTTCGCGCCGCCGCCGACGATCGGCCGTCCCTCCAGCACCAGGCAGCGATAGCCCGCCTTGGCCAGATACGCCGCGGCCACCAGGCTGTTGTGCCCCGCGCCCGCCACGACCACGTCGTACTTCCCTCCGGCGACCGCCGCGGGCGCGGCGCCCTGCTCCAGGGCCAGCGCTTTTGCCGCCAGCGGCGCCATGGCCGCACTCTTCACAAATCCACGCCGTGAAATCGCACTCATCGCAGTCCTCCAAACTTTTCCATGTCGCTACAATTCCCTGCCGCTAAAAAACTCTTCCGTCTATACCGCGGCGCGGAATCCGGCCGCCAGAAACGGCACAACGTACTGCAAGGCGACTTCCGGGCGCGAGGTGTCAAAATCCTTTCCCGCGATGGTCTGAATTTTCCCGGTGTCCGCCAGGACAAAGAACATGACTCCGTAAAAACAGTTCAGGCGCCAGTAAAATTCGTCGTCCGGCAAGCCCTCGCTGACCTGGCGCAGGGTCTTGGGCACCATTCGGAATTCCTCGTTGTAGATTTCCGCCAGAAGTTTCTGGACTTTCGGGGTGGGGTCCATCGAGGCGCGCGCGCGCAGCCTGCGGAACCACTCATTTTCCCGGCTCGCGCGGAAGGCCGGCTCGAGCAGGGCGCGGATCACGTCTTCCAGCGTGGCTTTCTTGCCTCCCTCGGTCAGGCGCCGCAGGCGGGCTTCGCGCTCGGCGCGCAGCGGCTGCGCTCTCCGGAAGATCACCGCCTTGAAGAGTTCTTCCTTGGTGCCGAAGTGATAGGGCACCGCGCCCAGATTGACCTTGGCCGCTTGCACGATGCGCCGCACCGACACGCCGTTGAAGCCATAGCGCGCGAAGAGTTTCTCCGCGGCGTCCAGCAGCCGCTCACGCGAGGCCAGTCCCGGCCTCCGCTTGGCCACCGCTCGCGCTTTGCGCTGCATCCCCCTGCCGGCCCTGAGCGCTGCTCTCATGGCGTCATAAATATCACCGTGCGCGCCGAATGGCCAGCTTTTTGTTCATACAACCGTATGAATTTTCTTCTTGACTCGATTGCACCAAATGGTTGATAAGCGTTGCAGCACGATGGCGCGGCATTTCGCCGCCGTGCGGTGCTGGTGCGCTGTCCAGGAGGCTGCCCCCATGAAAAAGAAATCCCCCCGTCCCACTCGCCGTGAATTCCTGAAGAATGCCGCCGGAGCCGCCGGCGCGGGCATTGTGCTCGCCGGCGCCGCCCCCGCCGTCTTTGCCAATAACCATCCCCATCCTTCGCCGCAGAGCATCAACTATCTCGACCGCCGCATGTACATCCACAACATGGAGGTCATCGCCCATATCCTTCCCGGCCAGGACCGCGGCGGCAAGATGCAGATCATGTCCGCCGGGTCCAAGCGCTACATCTTCCAGCAAGGCGACGTCATTGACGTCAGCGACCCGCGCAATCCCAAAATGCACAATCACCACGGCTTCGACGGCTATCAGGTTCAGCTCGCCTTCAACAAGAATCTCAAGAAGTGGATCCTGATGACCGGCGCGGGCGCGCCCATCACCAGTTCCACGCCCGCCGCGCCCAACGGCAAATACGACGACCCCAAACTCCTCGACGCCTGGCGCAACTTCAAAGGCCTGCGCGGCGTGCGCTTCTGGGACGCCACCGACCCCGCCAAAATTGTAAAGCTCTCCGAATTCAGCACCGGCGCCACCGGCTCCGGCACCCATCGCAACTATTACGACGGCGGCCGCTACGCTTATCTGGACACCGCGCCCGATGACAGCTTCATCAACCAGATCTCCTATATCCGCCCGCTGGTTAACGGAAACATGATCATCGACGTCTCCGACCCCTCTCAGCCCAAGGAAGTTTCCATGTGGTGGGTTCCCGGCTCGCGCAAGAGCGAGCAAGCCGCCTACGAAAAATGGCAATGGTCCCAGCTGACTTACGACCACAAGGACCAGACCCCCTTCGTCGGGCTGCACGGCCCGGTCTATGTGCCCAAGAAACTGGAAGACGGAGGCAACCGCGGCTACGGCAGCTGGGGCGCCTTTGGCCTGATCATTCACGACCTCTCCGACCCCAAAAATCCCAAGGAGATTGGCCGCTTCGAGCCTCCTCCGCAGTACGGCGCCGGCGGCATTCCCTTCCACACCATCTGGTGCGGCATGCTGGACCGCGGATTCGTCATCGGCAACGGCGAAACCACCAACCCGGACTGCAATCAGATTTATCTGCCCATCTGGGTGATTGACGTGCGCGACGAAAAGCGTCCCGTGCCCGTCTCGCAATTTCCGCGCCCCGTTCCTCCTCCCGAAGCGCCCTACCGCGATTTCTGCTTCAAGCGCGGCCGCTTCGGCGCGCATAATCCGCCGCACTTGAAAGCTCCGGGAAAAATTTCCCAGAGCTTCATCGCGTATTCCTATTTCGACGCCGGGCTGCGCTGCTACGACATCTCCAATCCCTACCGCCCCGAGGAAGTGGCCTACTTCATCCCGCCGCAGGGTGGCGACATGAAAGATCCCGGCAGCTGGAACCGCACCGTGGACAACGTGCTGATCGAGTGGGACCGCAACGTCATCTACGTCGCCTCCGATACCGGCATCTACGTCGTGAGCTGCCCCAATCTCGGCAAGCCCCTTCTCGACCCCATGCCCGTGGCCGAATGGTCGCTCGACAAACTGAACGAAGGCGCGCCGTAGTCCATTCGCGTGCAACCTGCGCGGCTTCCGGGCCGTCTATGACTATGACTGCCAACCGCTTTCACTGGGCGTGCTCTTGCCTGCCGGCATCGCCCGTTTTTGTTTCCTGCCGCACCCACGGAGGGTTATGAATTTTTCGCGCTTTCTCTTCTGCTCCGCCGCCGTCCTGCTGCTGGCTGCCTCCGCTTTCGCGCAGGAGCCGGCCCTGCAAACCATTCGCGTCGTCAGCCTTCCGGGGCGTCCCCTGGCCCTGGTGGTGGCGGAAAAGCAGGGCATCTTCGCGCGTCACGGACTGGCCGTGCAGCTGACGGCCATGCCCAATTCGAAGGACCTGCGCGGGACTCTCGCCGAGGGCAAGGCCGATCTCGCCTATGCCGCCGTGGATAACGCCGTGGCCATGGTCGAACTGGCCCACGCCGACGTGCAGATCGTCATGGGCGGCGAAGGCTCGCTCAACGACCTCTTCGTGCAGCCGGAAATCAAATCCATCGGCGATCTGCGCGGGAAAATTCTCATTGTGGACGCCGTCAACACCGCTTACGCCCTGCAGCTCAAAAAAATCCTTCTTTCGAAAGATCTGCAAGCCGGCCGCGATTACGAGATCAAAGCCGTCGGCGCAACGCCCTTTCGCCTCGTGGCCATGCGCGAACACAAGGAGTACGCCGGCTCCATGCTCGCTCCGCCCACTTCCCTGCTCGCCCGCCGCGACGGGTTTGTCAGCCTCGGCTCCACGCTCGACTTCATCGGCCCGTACCAGGCAGGCGGCTCCTTCGTGCTTCGTCCCTGGGCCGGCGCCCATGCTGCTTTGCTTACTCACTACCTCGCTGCCTGCATCGAAGCGCAGCGCTGGCTGATGAATCCGGCCAATAAACAGGCGGTCATCGAGTTGCTCATGCAGGAAGCGCATCTCCCCGCCGATATCGCCGCGGAAACTTATCAGATCGAAGCGACCAGCCCCGGGGGATGGGCCCCGGACGCGCGCTTTGATCTGGACGGTTTTCGAAACGTCCTGAAACTGCGCGCGGAAGTGGAAGGCTCCTGGGGCGGCAAAGCGCCCGCCGTGGAAAAATATTACGAGCCATCCTACTACCAGCAGGCCCTAGCGATTTTGCAGCAGGCAACGGAGAAATCCACACACTAAACGGAGGAACACTTGAAAAAGCAATTCGCACTGGCAGCAATTTTCCTCGGTCTTTTCGCCGCGGGCGCTTCGGCCGCGGGGTATCACGTCGTCAAGAAAGTAGTCCTCGGCGGCCCGGAAAAATGGGACTACGTGCTGGTGGACGAAGCCGCGCGCCGCGTCTACGTCACTCACATGGACCAGGTCAACGTCCTGGACGCCGACAGCGGCGCGGAAGTCGGCAAAATCGCCGATCTGAAAGGCTGTCATGGCGTCGCTCTCGTGCCCAAGGCCGGACGCGGCTTCATTACAAACGGTCTTTCGAATTCCGTTACTATGTTCGACTTGAAGACCCTCCAGAAGCTGGGCGAAATTCCCGTGGGCGATAAGCCCGACGCCATCGTGTACGACGCGGCCAGCGGTCGCGTTTTTGCCATGAACGGCGAAGGCGACAGCGCCACGGCCATCGATCCCGCAACGGGCAAAGCCGTGGGCACGTTCCCGCTGGGCAAAGGGCCGGAATTCGCCGTCCCCGACGGCGCGGGGAATTTCTTCGTCAATCTCGAAGATGAAGCCAAGACTCTGCGGGTGGATTCGAAAACCATGAAAGTCACCGAGGCCTGGCCGCTGGCGCCCTGCGCCACTCCCACCGGCATCGCCATGGACATTGCGCACGCCCGCCTCTTCGTGGGCTGCCGGAGCAAGGTTCTGGCCGTGGTCAACGCCGAAACGGGCAAACTCGTCACCACGCTGCCCATCGGTCCCCACGTGGACGCCGCCTTCTTCGACGCCGCCACCGCGATGGTCTATCTCTCCACCGGAGACGGCGCCGTATCCATCTACCACGAAGATACACCGGACAAATACACGCTGGCGGAAACGGTGAAGACGCTGCCCGGCGGACGCACCATGGCGCTGGATTCGAAAACACTGCGCATCTACGTTCCGGCGATGGACGAAGGCAAGTTCACCGTCCTAATTCTCGAACCGTAACCTCCAACCTCCCGCGGTTCCCGGAAAGCATCCGGGAATCGCGGGACCAATGTACGCGCACGGCTAAATTCTCCCGCACGGCAAATCAAATCGAAAAGAGGCCACTCATGCTTGATTTCACAATGCTCCAGCGCCATTTTCCAGCTCTGGCGCTTTTGTTGCTTTCCACCGGAATGTTCGCGGGCATCGCGCAGGCGCAGGAACGCACCTTCGAGGAGGTCAAGACCGAAGCGCTGAAGCGCGCGGACAATGGGATGTACCCGCTCATCGGGCTGGATCCCGCGGACGTGCGCGAAGCCTTCTCCGCCATCCACTCCCTGAACGACGACGACTGGGCCGCGGGCTTTGGCGGCGTGGCCGACCGCTACATGGCCCAGGGCAAGGCGCTTGAGGCGAGCGATCCCACGAAGGCCAACGCGGACTATATCAGGGCCTGGCGGCTGTATTCGTTCGGGCGCTGGCCGGTGCCGTCGTCGGAGGGCAAGAAACGCAACTACGCCAAGGCACTTGAAGCCTTCCTGGCGCATGCCAAGTTCATGGACCCGCCGCTGGAGGTGGTGCGCATTCCGTTCGAAGGCTCGGAGATCGTCGGTTATCTGCGCCTGCCGAAGAACGCCAAGGGGCCGGTGCCGGTGGTGATCGCCATCAGCGGATTGGACAGCCGCAAGGAAGACCTCTCCGAAAATTTCGGCGCGGTGCTGCCGTCGGGCATCGGCTTTCTGGGACTGGATTCGCCGGGCACGGGGCAGGCGCCGATCAAGGCCAGCGAAACCGCCGAGCGCATGTATTCGCGCGCGATTGATTATCTGCTGACGCGGCCGGAAGTGGACAAGACACGCATCGGCGTGGACGGGCAGAGCTTCGGAGCGTATTGGGCCACCAAGCTGGCCATCGTCGAGCACGCCCGCGTGAAGGCCGTGGTGGCGCAGTCGCCGCCGGTGGACGTCACGTTCGAAAAGGAGTTCGTGCTGAAGAAGACGCTGGGCAACCGCGAGTATCTGTTCGGGCTGGCCCCGGCGCTCGCTTCCATCTACGAGAACGCCAAGACGGTGGATGATCTGGCGGTGCTGCTGCCGAAGATGTCGCTGGTGCACCAGAAGCTGCTGGGCAAACCCACCGCTCCCATGCTGATCATCGCCGGGGCGCTGGATACACAGGTGCCCATCGCGGACGCGTATCTGCTGCTGAGCAACGGGGACGTGCCCAAGGAAGCGTGGATCAATCCACAGGGCGGGCATCTGGGGCGGCAGGTGAAGGTGTGGCCGGACCCGGTGATCTTCCGGCAGGTGATTATTCCGTGGCTGGTGAGGACGCTGGGAACGGAAGGAACGAAGTAAAGAGGCAAGGAAGTAGCGAGTGAGGATTGGGGGGTGGGGGCATTCCCGAAATAGGAATGTGCGGACTGGTGGATGGTTGACATTTCAGACCGGTCAAGGTGTCTCCTAATGGAGGCACCTTGACCGGGGAGGAAATCCAGACGGTGGTTGCTTTTCTTCGCGCCATTGTTCAACCGGTTGCTGATCATTAGGGCTTGGGAATCAAGAAAATCCGGGTGGCTAGGAAGATCGCCGAACTGTGTCAAAGCACCATAATTCAATGGGTTAAATAACCCACTCTGTGTTATTTGACGCAACCGAGGGAGAAATAAGAAATTTTCAAGTCGCCTTGAATCTTATAATGCTATTATTTTCAGTAGTTTACTGATTTAAGGTGAAACCGAGTCGTTGGCGTTATAATTGCACAATTCGGAATAGATACTCCGAATTGGAGAAACGACTTGAACGAGCTACCTGTTACAATTCGTTACGCAATCAAGATCCTCATTTTTTTGACCCTGTCACCTTGCCATCCGGTTTCGGCGTCAACGGTTGCCAGAGGCACACGAGTTCCTCCGTCGCAGGCGGCAAAAATCTTGCACACCCTGCGCTGGGGGGGATTGACGCGGTCCCGCCGCGGCTCGAGCGGTGGTTACGAGTTGCATCAGAATCCCGAGGAGATTCGCGTGGAACAAGTGGTGAATCTTTTCGCGCTGCCGCCGGATGAGGAGGAATCCGATGCGGCGGACGAACCTTTGCAAGAGATCTGGAAGAAGGTGGAAACGCAGTCACAGCGGGAATTGATGCAGCTGACGATCGCGGAACTCTCCCGGCGAATGCCTGCGTAAGCCGGGGATCGGGATATTCACGGGACCAACGAATAGTTCTGGACAGTAGCTTGAATCGGGGCGGTATTTTTAGAAACCAAAGTCGAAGGAAAGTAAAAGGAGACGAGAATGTTGAATAAAAAGGGTGGTGGTCTTTTGTTGACGGCGGCGATGCTGGCGGGGGTGTTCGTCTACATGCTGTTTGTGTCGGCGCAGCGCGCTTCGGCGATCCCCGCGTTTGCACGCAAGTATCAAACCTCGTGCACGACGTGTCACAGCAATTACCCGGAATTGAACGACTTTGGCGAGGCATTCAAGAAGAACGGCTTCAAGTTCCCGAAGGACGACGAAGTGTTCGTGAAGGATGCCCCGGTGATGCTGGGGTCGAAGGCCCAGAAGGAAGCCTTTCCCGGCGCGGTCTATCCGGGGGAGATTCCGGGATCGATTCCCCTCGGCTTCCGCTATTCGGGATTCTTCACCATGAACAACAAGCGCCCGATGGGCCTCGGTTATACCCCGCGGACGGATATGTTCACCCCCAACACCTTCACCATCATCAGTGCGGGGAGTTTTGGGCAGAACATCTCGTTCTGGATCGACGATGACGTTTCCACCGGCGGCTCCGGAGCGGACGGCGGATTGGGCGACGGCTATCTGAAGTTCAACGACCTGGGCCACTACCTCAAGCTGCCCAAAGACACGCTGAATGTGCGCTTCGGGCAGTTCGAGCTGGACCTGCCGTTCTCCGAGGCGCGCTCGGTCTATCCCTCCGGTTACGACATTTTTGATCAGGTGAGCGTCGCGGGCGGCTATCCGCCGACCGGTCTTTTGCCGACGACCAACAACCCCTTCACGCTGGGAGCACCGCAGCGGGGCATCGAAATCGGCGGCTATCCCAACGACGGCAACTTCTCCTGGTCCATCGCGGTGGTCAACGGCAGCAATGACGGCCTTGCGGCGCGTAATTCCAAAGACGTCTATGCGCGTATCTCCCAGAAATTCAATCTGGAACGCGATTCCGCCTCGCGCAAGGATGTCCAGGCCGCCGGACCCACCGGACCGCGAGACCACACTTCGATTCGCGTCGGGGCTTTCTACTACTACGGCCGCAACGTCCAGAACATCGGGAGCCAGACCTATTCCTACCTGGGCGCGATTCGCGAGCCTTTCTACCGGGTGGGCACGGACCTCCGTTTCAAGTATCGTCATGCGGAGCTGTTCGGAGTGCTGATGTACGCCCACGACCGGAATCACCTGATTGATACGGAAGCGGGAACGATCGCTTCGGGCCTTCCCGTAACCTACAGCGGCGGATTTGCCGGGTTGAACTACTGGCTCTATCCGTGGATGATCGCCAGCCTGCGGTATGATGCGGTGAATTCGCCGGCGGACTATTACAATGGCATGTCCAGAAACATGACCCGCAACCGGATCACTCCTGGATTGCAGATTCTGGTCCGCAGCAACATCAAGGTGGTGACGGAATATCAGCGCGGCTGGGAGCAACCCAATCCGGACGGGCCGAATCCATTCTTCAGGGCGAATACTTTCGTCACGGGAATCGATTACTCGTTCTAACAGGCCGGCCGGGGCCGCAAGGCCCCGGCCAGCAACAAAGTTTGTTTCACTCAATCAACGAGGAGAGAAATGAAAATGAAAACGATCAGCAGACTGGTGTTGGCGGTGGCGGGATGCGTGGCGCTGGCGGGAATGGCGTTCACGGCGCAAGCGGGCGAGATCAAGGGCAAAGTAAGCGTGCAGGGCATCAAGTCGGCGGCAAACATCGCGGTTTACGTGGACGAGATCGCGGGAAAAACCTTTCCAGCGCCGGCCGAGCATGTCGTGATCGATCAGATCAAAATGTCCTTCGTGCCCAAAGTGACCGTCGTTCTCAAGGGCACCACGGTGGATTTCCTCAACAGCGATCCCGTCGGCCACAACGTCTATTGGCCCTCGATCAGCGGCAACAAGAAGCTGCAGCATAACCTGGGAACCTGGCCCAAGGGCCAAAAGAAGCCCTTCCAGTTCAACGACCTGGGCGTGGCTTCGCTGCTCTGCAACGTGCACCCGGAAATGTCCGGCTATCTGGTGGTTGTGGCCACCCCTTATTTCGCGGTGACCGGCAAGGACGGCTCTTTTGAAATCAAGGGCGTTCCCGCGGGCACCTACACCCTGAAGACCTGGAGCGAAGACGGCAAGCCCACGACCCAGAGCATCACGGTGGGCGAAGGCGCAGCCACGGCGGAAATCACGGTCAAGAAGTAAGGAAAGTATGGGAAGTGACGCGCGTATCCCCGGAGGCATGCCATTACGACTCGAAGCAAACTCGTTGATCTGGACTGGCTGGAATCGAACTTCCCCTGCATGCAGGCCTGCCCCGTCCATACGCAAGCGGGACGCTACGTCTCCTTGATCGGCGAAGGGCGCTACGAGGAAGCCTACCGTTACGCGCGCACTCCCAATCCGTTTGCCTCCGTCTGCGGGCGGGTTTGCGGGCACCCCTGCGAACCCGCCTGCCGGCGAGGGTCTTTTGACGCGCCTATCTCCATCCGCGCGCTCAAGCGCTTTCTTACCGAACGGCACGGCCCGGAATCGCGCAATCCGGTCGAACTCTTCTCCGAAAAGCCGAAAGTCGTCCATTCCGAAAAAATCGCCGTCATCGGCTCCGGCCCGGCGGGACTTTCCGCGGCCCACGATCTCGCTTTGCTCGGCTACGCAGTCACCATTTTTGAAGGAGCGGCGGTCCCCGGCGGCATGATGCACCTGGGCATTCCCGAGTACCGCCTGCCACGGGACGTTTTGCAGGCGCAGATCCGCGAAATTCTGGACCTCGGTCCGGAACTGAAATTGAACTCGCGGCTGGGCCGCGATTTTTCGCTAGAGGACCTGAAGAAACAGGGCTACAAGGCCGTGCTGATGGCTTTCGGCCTGCACCGCAGCCGCGACCTCAACCTGCCGGGCAACGAACTCGACGGCGTGGTCAAAGGCATCGATTTTCTTCTCAACGTCAATCTCGGCTATCGTTTTTCCATCGGCAAGCAGGTCGTGGTCATCGGCGGCGGCAACGTGGCCATTGACGTCGCCCGTTCGGCCATGCGCGCGCAGCAGAAAATAGCGCAGCCTGGCGGCGAAGCCCTGCCCGATGAATTGACTTCGAGCGAGCAGGACGTGGCCATGAAGGAGTTCATGGACGTCTCCCGCGCCGCTCTGCGCATGGGCGCCCGCGAAGTCCATCTTGTCTGCTTGGAATCCCGTGCGGAGATGCCTGCTTCCGAAGAAGAAATCACCGAAGGTCTCGAGGAAGGCATCCGCATGCATCCCTCGCTGGGACCGCGCCAGTTCGTCGGGAAGGGCGGCAAGCTCACCGGCCTGGAAGTCATCCGCTGCGTGTCGGTCTTCGATGAGCAGCGCCGCTTCAGCCCCAAGTTCGCCGAGGGCACCGAGCACATCATTCCCTGCGATACGGTCATCCTGGCCATCGGGCAGGCCTCCGACCTTACGTTCCTCACGCCCGCCGACGGCATCGAGACCACCCGCCAGGGCACGCTGAAAATCGACAACGAAACGCTGATGACTTCCGCGCCGGGCATCTTCGCCGCCGGAGACATCGCCTTCGGTCCGCGCCTGATCATCAACGCCGTGGCCGACGGCAAAAAAGCCGCCGAGCAGATTGACAAGTACTTGCGCGGTTCGGAATGGAAGCCCAAATCCAAATTCGTCCGTGTCACCGTCCTCGACCATCACGAAATGGCCGAACACTACGACGAATATTCGCGCCTGCCCGTCCCCGTGATTCCGCTCGAACGCCGCACCGGCGTCGCCGAAGTGGAAGTGGGCTTCAGCGAAGCGCAAGCCCGCGAAGAAGCCTCGCGCTGCCTGAAATGCTGGATCAATACGATTTTTGAAGGCACCGAAGTGAACGGGACGGAATGCATTCTCTGCGGCGGCTGCGTGGATGTCTGCCCGGAGAACTGCCTCAGTCTCGTTCCTCTCAGCCGCTTCGATTTCGCCGAAGCCACCAAAACGCAACTGGCCAGCGAAGCCGACTGCCGCGCCTTCGACTTGCAGCACTTCACGGCGGAGGAACTGCCCGCCGCGGAGGGCTCGGTGATGGTCAAGGACGAATCAGTATGCATCCGCTGCGGCCTGTGCGCCGAGCGCTGCCCCGTGCGCACCATCACCATGGAAGCCTTTGAAGTGTTCGACCACGATCCGGATCTGGTAAACATCGAGGAGATTGTGCTTCGGCCATGAGCGACCCCAAACAGCAACCACACGCGAGTGCAGCAGAAGAAGGCCACACCGCCGGCGCCGGCAAATCGCGCCGCGACTTCCTCAACGAGATCACCCTGGGCGCGCTGGGCATCGCCGGCCTCGGCTCGGTGGCGGTCACCTACCAGTTTTTCTCGCCCAACGTGCTCTTCGAGCCGTCCACCACCTTCCGCGCGGGCGCGCCGGACCTGTATCCCACGAATTCCGTCTCCTTTCTGCAGGATCAGCAGGTCTATATTGTGCGCACGGCGGATGGTTTTTACGCGGTCTCGGCGGTGTGCACGCACCTGGGTTGCATCACGCAGTGGAAGCCGGAAGCGCAAATCATCGCCTGCCCCTGTCATGGAAGCAAGTTCAAGAGGGACGGCACCAAGATCGAAGGCCCCGCGCCGCGCCCACTGCCGCATTTTTCGGTGACCCTGACACCCGACGGGGAATTGCTCGTTGACAAGATGGACATCATAAAACCCACGCAAGTGCTGAAAGCCTGAGGAGCCTCATGGCCACGACGTTACATTCCTTATTCGAACAGCTTCGCGAGACACGCGCTTGGAAATCCGTCTTCCGCCGCGGCCCCGCGCTCACCAACCGCACCCGCAGCCTGGCTGTTTTCGGCAACATCTTCCTGCACTGGATGCCGGTGAAGGTCCGCGAAAAGTCCCTCGCCGTCCGCGCCTCCTATTATCTCGGCTCCATCTCCTTCCTGCTCTTCCTCGCTCTGACCGTCACCGGGATTCTACTGATGTTCTATTACCACCCCGCGGTGCCGCAGGCGTACCACGACATGAAAGACCTGCGCTTCGTGGTTTCCAACGGCGTGTTTCTGCGCAATGCCCACCGCCTGGCCGCGCAACTGATGGTCCTGCTGGTCTTCCTGCACATGTTTCACGTCTTCTATCGCGGCGGCTATAAACCGCCGCATGAGTTCAACTGGGTCGTCGGCGTAATCCTCCTGCTGGTAACGCTGTTCCTCAGCTACACCGGCTATCTGCTGCCCTGGGACCAGCTGGCCTTCTGGGCCATCACCGTGGGCACCAACATCATGTCGGCCATGCCCGTCATTGGAGGCAAGCTTCGATTCACTCTTCTGGGCGGCAATCTGGTCGGAGAAAACGCCCTGCTGCGCTTTTACGTGCTGCACGTGGTGGTGCTTCCCCTGATTGCGTTTCTCTTCATCGGAATTCATTTCTGGCGGGTGCAGAAGGACGGCGGCCTGACCGTACGGAGTAAAGATGACGGAAAAGAATAAAATCGAAACAGGATTCGGCTCCGATGCGAAAAAGAATCCGCAACGCATCGTCTTTGTCACGCGGAAGACCTCGGCGAAAGTAACGGACGACCGCGGCCCGCTGCTCATGACCTACCCGCACCTGCTGCTGCGCGAGGCCATCGCCGCGCAGATTCTCACCGTGCTGGTCGTCCTGGTGGCGCTCTTCTGGGACGCCCCCCTCGAGCAGTTGGCCAATCCGCTGCTCACCCCTAACCCCGCCAAGGCCCCGTGGTATTTCCTGGGCTTGCAGGAGCTGCTGCACTATTTCCCGCCCTTCGTCGCCGGGGTCATCCTCCCCGGGCTGGTGGTCACGGCGCTCATCGTGATTCCCTACTTCAACGTGAACATCGAAGGCGCGCCCATCTGGCAGCGCAATCCCCAGCAGCATTTCCGCAATTACCTCGTGGTGATCATCGCGGTGACCGTCCTGCTGGTGGCCTACGACGCCTGGACGGTGGCGGTGCCGACGCTGCTCATCGGCCTGGTGCTGATCTGGTCCTACTTCGCAAAACCGGAAGAAAGCGCCCCCGCGCGCTATTTCCGCAGCCGTCCGCTTTCCTGGTGGCTGATGACCTGGTTCGTCTTTGTTGCGTTAATCCTCACCCTGGTCGGCACGTTTTTCCGTGGTCCGGGCTGGTCCTGGGTATGGCCGTGGAGAGCTTATGGCGCCTGAAGAAATGGGCAAAGTATCGTATCGAATGCGGCTGGTCTTCGCCGCATGCAGCGTGCTGTTCGTGGCCACCCTGGCGGTTTCCCCGGTCAAGGACCTGCTCCGCGAATGGAAGCACTATAAACGCGGCTATCTGGAACTGGCGCGCTCCCGGCCGGACACCAAACGGCTCATCGCCGATTTCCGTCCCGATCTCGATCAGATCTGGATTCCGGAGATGAACGTGGTGGACCGCTGCACCTCCTGCCATCAGGGCATCACGCAGGCGACGCTGGCGGACCCCAATGTTCCGCAGCCGTACCGCGCGCATCCGCCCATCCCCCATCGCGTCAAGGAGTGGGGCTGCACGCCCTGCCATCGCGGACAGGGCGCGGCCACGGAAGTGGCCGAAGCGCACGAGACCACGCTCGCCTGGGAGCAACCGATGCTGCCGGGGCGCTATCTCGAAGGCGCTTGCGGCTCCTGCCATCGCGACGCCCGCCCGGAAACCCCCAAGCTCAATCGCGGCCGCCAGTTGATCGAAAGCCACAACTGCGCCGGCTGCCATCACTTGCAGGATATTCAGCGCGCCGAGATGCCCGGTCCGGACCTGACCAACGTGGGCGCCAAGGTCAGCCGCGCCTGGATTTACAAATGGCTGAAGGAGCCGCGCACCGTCCTGGACGATACCGGCAGCGTGAAGGTCAGCGGCTATCTGACGCAAGAGTCGCCGCGCATGCCGCAATTCCGCCTGAGCGAAAAAGAGCTGACCAATCTCTCCGCCTATCTCAGCTCGCTGCGAAGCCATCCGGTTGCTCCCTATAAATTCAGCCCCGCCGTCCTGGCCAAGTGGTCCAAGAATTCCGACGTTGTGGGCCAGGGAGAACTGCGCTTCCGGCAGATGTTCTGCTCGACCTGCCATTCCTTTGCCGTCACCCGCGCCGGCGAAACCAAGCTGATCGGCGGCGAAATCGGCCCCGAGCTGACCAAAGTAGCCAGCAAGGTCAATCCGGACTGGCTGGTGAACTGGCTGCGCAATCCCCAGGCCTATCTCCCGCACAGCAAGATGCCGCGCTATGAATGGACCGATGAGGACCTCTATAAGGTCACGCGCTACATCCAGGACAAGCTCACCGATTCCGACCTTCTCACCTCGGTCCCGCAACTCGGCGCCGCCACCCAGGACGAAATCGCCGAAGGCAAGAAAACCTTCCAGGAAAAGGGCTGCTCCAGCTGCCACGCCATCGAAGGCATGCCCCCGCAGAAGGATTTCGGCCCGGACCTCTCCGCACTGGGCAGCAAGAACGTCTCCCAGCTGGAATTCGGGAAGTCCACGATTCCGCGAAACCTCATCTCCTACATTCAGGCCAAGGTCACCGACCCGTCCTCCGTCAACCAGGCCGCGCGCATGCCGCAATATAATTTCAACGCGGCCGACCTCGACGCCATCACCACCGCCCTGCTGGCCATGACCGGGCCTCCCCCGACCAGCGCCCTGCAGAAGCTGACGGTGCCGCGCCCCAATCCGCAGTTCCGCCCGGCCGGCGAATTCGCCCAGGTCTACGAGCGCTATAAGTGCGCCGACTGCCACAAGTTCAACGGCTTCGGCAGCGATCTCGCCCCCGAACTCACCTACGAAGGCAGCCGCGCGCAGCGCCCGTGGATTGCCAGCTTCCTCAAGAACCCGCAAACGCTGCGGCCGACGCTTATCTTCCGCATGCCGCAATTCAATATGACCGATCGCGAAGCCGCTATCCTGGCCGATTACCTGAGCATGGTGATGCAAAGCCCGGATGTGCGCGCCGGATCGTTCAATCCCCAGGATCTGACGCCCGCGCGCTCCGCCATGGGAAAACAGCTCTATGAAGTGAAATACCAGTGCCAGTCCTGCCACACCATCGGCTCGGCCGGCGGCTATGTCGGACCCAACCTCAACAACGCCGGCAACTGGCTCAAGCCGGAATGGATTGCGGCCTGGCTGGCCAATCCGCAGGCGCTGGTTCCCGGAACCATCGAGCCGCAACGCTCGATGACGCCGGAAGAGATCAAGGCCCTCACCGCCTATCTGATGATGCAGCGCCAAGGCGGGGGCAAGTCAGCGCAGAAAGCAGCCGCGGTCCACGGAATGAGCCGCGGAGGAAATGGAGTGGCCGGACAATGAAGCTGCGAACCTTGCTGTTGCTCTCCGCCGTCCCGGTGTTTCTGCTCGCTGCCGGAGGATGCCGCAAGCCCGCCGCGCCGGCCAAAGTGGACGCGCTGCGCAACGCCTATGACGTGGAAGTGGACTCCAACGATGCCACGCACATGATCCCGCTCAGCTACCAGCAGGCCCAGGGCAAGCGCATCTTCTACGCCGATTGCGTCTGGTGCCATGCCGACTCCACTCCCGCAGGCCCCTCCAACCGCAGCAACCTTACCCCGGTTCCTCCGCTGCTCAGCGACGGCACGGTGCTGAACGCCGTGAGCGACGATTACATGAAAAACGTCATCACCCTGGGTGGGAGCGCCATGGGCAAGTCTGCTATGATGCCTCCCTGGGGACGCACGCTCTCCCCGGAAGACGTCAAGTCGGTGATTGCCTATGTCCGCGCGGTGGCCCAGCCTCCTTATCAGGCGCCCCCGCTGGCAGGGTCCGCTTACACGCGGGAAGGAACGGCGAGCAGCCCTTCGAAATGAAACTGAAAATGAATCTCTTGCGGTACGCCAGCACTCTCCCGGCTATCGTCCTACTGGGCGCATGCTTTCCTCTGGCGGCTCCTCCCGCCGCCGCGCAGGTGCACCCGGCGGAGATCGTCAATCCACAGCTGAAAACGCTCGAGGAAACCTATTTTCAGCAGCTGATCGCGCTCAACCATAAAATCTCCGCCGCCAAATTCCCCCTGCAATTCAAGCTGAGCCGCTACGTGGGCCTCAGCCCCAAACAGCAGGAAGGCGCGGACAGCCGCGGCCTTGAATTCGTCAAATTCCGCGACCGCTTCATCCTGAAGGTCACCGGCAACTACAACGCCGCCTACAACGCCGATCTGCTGACGCAGAACCAGCGCGCCAGCCGCACTTTCCTGGATGTGTTCCTGCCCGTTTTGCGCCTGCTCACGCAGGATCTGCCCCCGGATATCGCCTGCGACGGAATCGGCTTCGAGATTTCCTACCACGTGCGCCGCCGCACCAGATCCTCCGACTTCGAGGGCAAGGAAATCCTCGTCGTTGTCTTCGACCGCGAGAAAGCCTTCCGTTTCGCGGAAATGTCCGCCGAACAGCAGCAGGATGTCCTGAGCCATTCCCTGGTTTTTGTGGACGGAAAAGAGTTTGGCCTGGCGCTGAATCAGGCCGACCCCATTGACGTTCAGGCGCTCAATCCCTCCTTTGCCTCCGCGCCCGCTCCGGCCGTGGTTGCCGCCGCTCCGCCCGCTGCGCAGCCGCTTCCCTCCTACGCCGCGGCTTCTCCGGAAAAGTTCTCGCTCCATCCCGCGACTTCCGCTCCGGGAACGCCCGAACCCGCTCCGGCAGCCCCGGGCCAGCCCGCCAAAACCGAAGCGCAGGAAAAGCCCGCCGCCCCGGCCACGCAGGAGTCCGTGGACCGCGCGCAGACCAAATACCAGACGCAACTCGACACCTTCGCCAAGGAAGGCGCGGGCAAATTTCACTTTGTGGACTATGCCCCTCCGGCCTTCGCCCTCTTCCGCAAGCAGCTCGCCCTGCAAATCACCCTGCGCAATCCCAAACCCTTCGATCCCGACTCCACTTCCATCTACAAACGCGCCGCCCGCAGCTTCGATCTCTTCCTGGCCCCGCAGTTGAAGGGCATGCTGGAAAAACTCCCCGCCGACATGGAATGCGACGCACTCGATATCACCGTGCTCAACCAACTCGGCCCCAAAACTTCCTCCTCCGAGGCCCTCGAGTTTGTCTTCCCGCTGCCCCTGTTGCGCCAGTTCACCGACGCCGAAATCACCAATCAGGAATTGCTCAATCGCAGCGTCGTCCTGGTGAACGGCGTGCGCGTGGCCATCAATCTCCAGCAGGTCGAATAGTCTCTCGCAGCCCGGCCGGGGATTGCCGGCCGCTTCCCCGGTGACGGGCCATTCGAAAATAGATGGCCCGGAAATACTCCCGTTTCCCCTTGCTCCCCAAGTGAACCCTCCCCAAATCGTCTTTGTCTCGGGTTCCATCTTGAATGGCGCGATGTTGTCCCCTTCGCTTTCATTTTGGATGGCTCGATACGCGAAGTTGACACCGCCTCGGGTGCCACTTAAAATGCCGCGTCGTCCCTATTCATGATTGGACAAACCATTACGCACTATAAGGTTACCGCCCGGCTCGGCGCGGGCGGCATGGGCGAAGTTTTTCGCGCCACCGATTCCCGGCTCGGCCGCGACGTTGCCCTCAAGTTTCTTCCCGCCGAAATGGCCCGCGATACCCAGGCCCTCGAACGCTTCCAGCGCGAAGCCCGCGCCGCCTCCGCTCTCAATCACCCGCATATCGCCGTCATTCACGATATCGGCGAGCATAACGGCCAGCCCTTCATCGTCATGGAACTCCTCGAAGGCCGCACCCTGCGCGAACGCATCGCCGCCTCCACCATCGAATCCTCCGAACTCCTCGAAATGGCCCTGCAGATGGCCGACGCTCTCGACGCCGCGCATACCCGCGGCATCGTGCATCGCGACATCAAGCCCGCCAACATCTTTGTCTCCTCCCGCGGACAGATCAAGATCCTCGATTTCGGCCTCGCCAAAATCTCCTCGCAGCCCCTCCCCGATCAGGACCATCTCTCTGACCTGCATACGCTTGGCGCGGAAGAAATCAACCTCACCAGCCCTGGCGTGGCCATGGGCACTGTCGCCTACATGTCCCCGGAGCAGGCCCGCGGCGAAGAACTCGACGCGCGCAGCGACCTCTTCTCCCTTGGCGCCGTCCTCTACGAAATGGCCACCGGGCGCCGCGCCTTCGCCGGCGACACCTCCGCCGTCATCTTTGATTTCATTCTCAACCGCGCTCCCGCTCCCCTCTCGCAGTTCAAGCGCCCCCTGCCTCCCAAGTTCGACGAGGTCATCTCCAAGCTCCTTGAAAAGGACCGCGACTTCCGCTACCAGACCGCCGGCGAATTGCGCTCCGACCTGAAGCGACTCAAACGCGATTCCAGCTCCGGCAAAGTCGCCGCCGCGGGTTCCGGCGCCAGCGCCGCCCCGGCGCGCAAACCCAAACTGAGCAAGATCATCGATTCCCTCGCCGTTCTCCCTTTCGAAAATTCCAGCGGCGATCCTGAAAACGACTACCTTAGCGACGGCATCACCGAAACCATCATCAACGACCTCTCCCGGCTCCCCAAGGTCCGCGTCGTTCCCCGCGGCGTTGTCTTTCGCTTCAAAGGAAAGAATGTGGACGCCTTCACCGCCGCCGCAGAACTCGGCGTCCGCGCCGTGGTCACCGGCCGCGTCCTCCAGCGCAAGGATGTCCTCATCGTCAAAGCCGAACTCGTCGACGTCCTCCGCCAGGACCAGCTCTGGGGCAACTCCTACAATCGCCCCATGACCGACCTCCTCACCGTGCAGGACGAAATTGCCCAGGAAATCGCCGCCCGTTTGCAGGAACATCTCGGCGGCTCACCGGCCAAGCCCGCGCCCCAACGCGCCACCGCCAATCCCGAAGCCTATCGCCTCTACCTCAAAGGCACGCATCAGGCTCGCACCTGGCATGAAGAGGGCCTGCGCAATAGCCTCGAGTTTTTCCACCAGTCCATCGCCATGGACCCCGGCTACGCCCCCAGCCACGCTGGCCTGTCCTATTCCCTGACCATGATGTCCTTCTACGGGTTCCTCCGCGCCACCGACGCCTTGCCCCGCGCCAAGGCCTCCGCCCTCAAAGCCATCGAACTCGACCCTTCTCTCGCAGAACCCCACGTGGCCCTCTCCATGCATGCTCTTTATGGTGGGCGCGATACGGCACTCGCCATTCGCGAAGCCGAACACGCCCTCCGTTTGAATCCCGATCTGGCTATTGCCTATCATTCCCTGTCCATCGTCCACAACTCATGCCTGCGAAGCGAAGAAGCCCTGGCCGCGATACGCCGCGCCGCCGATCTGGATCCTCTCACTCCTCTCTTTCAGGCCCATACTGGATGGATCCTGCATTGCCTCGGACGGGATGACGAAGCCTGGCCCATCCTGAAGTCCACCCTGGCGGTCCATCCCAACGACTACTATTCGCTGCGCATCCTGCTGTATATCGCCAACACCCCGGAGCGCCACCGCGAAGCCATCGAAGCCGGCATCAAAATCTGTACCCTGACTCAAAGCAAGGTTGTCGGAAAAGGACTGCTGGGTTCCGCCTACGCCCGCGCCGGCGACCGCGAGCACGCCACCGCGCTTTTGCAGGATTTGCTCGAAGCCGTCGCGCGGGAACCCAATGCCAGTTACTTCCTCGGAATGATATACACGGCTCTGGGCGAGAAGGAAAAAGCGATTGACTGGCTGGAAAAAGCGGGGCAAATCAATCTGGGGATACTCGTCATCATTCCCGTCGAGCCGCACTTCGCGCCCCTGCGCACAGAACCGCGCTTTCTGGCGCTCCTGCACAAATTAGGTTTGAAGTAAGGGAACTTTTTCTTTCGAATGATCGGCGGAAAATTCGCCTGCGGCACAGCCGTTCGTCCTGGCTAGTAATCCTCTTGCGTCTTCTTCACCCACGGCGCCTGCCCGCGCCTCGGCGCGCGAGCCTCCGCGATTGTAGAACGAGGCAGGGCCGAAATCTTACATTTTATTATTAATTACGCAACTGCCTGATTCTAGGGATAGTTACCCTGCTGGCCACTTCTGCTCCTGATCATCTCCTTTTGCCCCTCTGATTCATCCCGAATTCACTCAGTCTCACGCTACCTGTACTCTTCCCTTTTCGCCGCCGTTTGTCCCTGCCCCCCACTCACGGAATAATAGTTATCATTCTTATTTTCAATGCGTTACGAAATGCCCAAACAGTCACTGCCCGGCCCTAAACTGTCCCTCAGGGCTATAGCGTTTAATCTCTGGTACTAGTACGCTTGGCGGAGTTAAACATCATCTCTGCGTCGTCCCGGGTGCCCTTTGCTGAAGCCGAACCTCATATCGTCCGCTCTTCTTAGCCTGCTCTTGGCCGCTTTCATTCCCTCTCTGGCTCTGGGCCAGACCAAGCAGCCTTTCCTCCCAGGCCTTACCCCTCCCCCCACGGCTCGTGCTCTTCCTTCCCTGCTCTCTAGACCCGGCAAGGAAGTTCCACCTGCCCGCACTCTCAAAATGACGGAAACGCTCCCCTCCGAAGCGACCGCCGCGCCATCCTCCAACTCCTTGCCTCCCGGCAGCGCCCCTCTCCGGTCCTATTCCCGCATCCTGCACGATGGCACCCCCATCCCCCTGCGCGCCTCTGACTCCATCTCCTCCGCCGACGCCAAGGTGGGCGATCCCGTCGACTTCGTCGTCGTCCAGGACGTAGTGCTCGATGGCTTTCCAGTCATTCCCCAGGGCACGGTTGCCCACGGCGCCATTTCCGAGGTCAAGCGCAAGCGGCGCATGGCCCGCGGCGGCAAACTCGGCGTTCAGCTGGAATTCATCGAACTGCCCAATGGCGACAAAATTTCCGTCCGCGCCGACACCCGGGTGAAAGGCGGCGGCAAATCCAAGATGATGGCCACCGGCATGGCCGTCACCGCCCTGGCTTTCTATCCCGCCGCCCCCGCCCTAATGATGATGCGCGGCAAGGACATCGTCCTGCTCAAGGGCGCGGCCCTCACGGCCTACGTCGACGGCAATACTCCCGTGGAGTTCTCCAAGGGCAAATCCGCCGCGCTTCTTCCCGCCCACGAAACGATTCCGGCCCCCTCCTCCTCCCCTGCCGGCCGTTCCCGCGCGACTCTCCAGGAGATCCTCGAATTCGTTCCCCGCCGCATCATGGATTCCAGCGGTCGCGACGGCGACATGGTCAATCTGATTTTTGTGGGAACCCGCAAGCAGGTGGAACTGGCTTTCCAGAACGCCGGATGGGAAACCACCCTCCGCTCCAAATACAAGGCAGTCTGGCACGCCATGAAGCATCCCAAGGATCAGGTGGCCATGCCCCTGAGCCGCCTCTTCCTTTTCGGCCGCCCCCAGGATATCGCCCTGGCCATGGAAGATCCCGAATCCACCATGACCCGCCGCCACCACATCCGCATCTGGAAAACCGACTACGCCTTGAACGGCGTCCCCGTCTGGGTCGGCGCGGCTACTCACGATATCGGCGTGGAAAAGGACAAGCGCTCGCTTACCTCCATCACTCACAAGATCGATCCAGACGTGGACGCGGAGCGCGAATTCGTCGGCCAAACCCTCACCAAGCTCCCGGCCGGCCCCAAGATCGGCTACATTTTTCCTTCTGACCCCGTTCGCGAAGCCACCACCGCCACCGGCGGCGAATACCACTCCGACGGGCGCATGCTCCTTCTCTCTCTCGATCAACCCTTCAACCAGAACGAGCTGCTCGCCCGCGAAACCCATTCTCCCGCACCCATGCCGCGCTAACTCCCCGCGGCTTCGCCTCGCGGCTTTCCTGCCCGATCCAGTATTTCCCGCAGTTTGCTCGTCAAATCCAGCAGCCGGAAGGGCTTTTCCAGAAATGCCGCTCCGTGCTCAGCCACTTCGGCGGGGACCGTCGCTCCATCCGCATACCCGGAAACGTACACCACCCTCGTTCCCGGCCGTTTCTCCCTCAACTGCTTCGCCAATTCCAACCCGCTCATTCCCGGCATCACCACGTCGGTCAGCAGCACGTCAATCGTTCCCGCATACCCCGCGCTGATCTCCAGCGCCTCCCGCCCATCCTGGGCCGCCAGCACGCTGTAGCCCGCCTGCTCCAGACATCCCCGCACCATCTCCCGCAGCACCGCTTCATCCTCCGCCAGCAGAATCGTCTCTCCGCGCCGCGTGGCCACCATTTTCTGGCTCCCGCGTCTTTCCACCGCCGCGATCGCTCCCTCCACCCGCGGAAAATACACATTGAACGTCGTTCCCTTCCCCTCCTCGCTGCGCACCTGGATGTGTCCTCCGCTCTGCTGCACAATCCCGTACACCGTCGCCAATCCCAGCCCCGTCCCTTTCCCCGGCGCCTTCGTGGTGAAGAACGGCTCAAACACGCGCGGCAGCGACTCCTCGGCGATCCCCGTTCCCGTATCGCTCACCGTCAGCTTCACGTATTTCCCCGCCGCCAGCGGCGCGTTCTGCTTCGCAAACTCTTCCCCCACGTCCTCATTCCCCGTCTCCAGCAGCAGCGTTCCGCCTTTCTCCATGGCATCCCGCGCATTCACCGCCAGATTGATGATCACCTGCTCCACCTGCCCCGGGTCCGCCTTGATCTTCCCCAGTTCCGGCGCCAGTTTCGTCACCAGCACGATGTGCTCGCCGATCAGCCGGCGCAGCAATTTCACCGTGTCCGCCACGTGCCCGTTCAAATCCAGCACCCTCGGCTGCAGGACCTGCTTGCGGCTGAAGGCCAGCAGTTGCCGCGTCAGTGACGCCGCCTTTTGCCCCGCCTGCACAATCTGCTCTGCCCGCGCCCTCAGCCCTTCCGCCCCTTCGCTCTCCAGGCTCAGCAATTCCGCCTGCCCGCAAATCACCGCCAGCAAATTATTGAAGTCGTGCGCCACCCCTCCGGCCAGCAGCCCGATGGCCTCCATCTTCTGCGACTGCCGCAGCCGCATCTCCATCTGCTTCCTCTCGGTCACGTCCCGCGCGATCGCCTGCACTCCATACACCTGCCCGCTTTCGTGCAGCGCCCGTCCGCTCATCTCCAGCGTCACCCGCTGTCCCGTCTTCGTCAGGATGTCAATCTCGAACGTCTCCGGAACTTCTCCATGCAGCGCCCGCCCCAGCATCATCCGCGCCCGCTCCAAATGCTCCGGCGCCGTCAGGTCGGCAATGCGCACATCCGTGGCCGGATCGTTCTTGTACCCGGTGAGCTTTTCCCCCACGCGGTTCAGCGACGTGAACCTCTCCTTCAAATCCAGAGTGAAAATAATGTCGTTGGCGTTTTCCACTAGGTCCTGGTACCGCGCCTGGCTCTGCCGCAGCGCCGCTTCCGCCTTCCGGTTCCCCTCGAACAGTTGCGCGTTCTGGATGGCCACCGCTGTCTGCGCTGACAGCGACTCCGCCGCTTTCAACTGCCCTTCGCTGAAAAAATCCGGGACCGCCTTGTCCAGGCAATACATCCCGATCATCTTTCCCCCGGCCAGCAGCGGCACTCCAATCACGTTGCGAATGTATTCGCAGCCCCGCGGCGCTTGCCAGCCCTCCTCCCTCTGCGTATCCCCGATCAGCACTCCCTTCCTCGCTCCCATCACCCTTCCCGCCAGCGGATTCTCTCCCTCTTTCATCGTCGAATTGACCGGCGGCCCGCTTTCCATCCACGGCCCAAGCCCTTGCCTCGCCCGCACCACGAATTTCCCTTCTCCCTCCGCAAGGATCACCGTCGCCGTGTCGTAGGGCACCAGTCGGTGCACGTGCTCCAGAAAAGTCTCCAGCACCCCCTGCAGATTCAGCCCCTGCGTGAACGCCAGATTGGCCAGCCCGAAGACCTCCGCCGTATGCTTGGCCTCCGCCTCTCTCATCAGCAGCCTCTGCTTCTCTTCTTCCGCCCTCTTCTTCTCCGTGATCTCGTCCCCGTGCGCCAGCAGGCACGCCTCTCCGCCGATTTCCATCACTTCCGCCGAGACCAGCACCGTTCCGATCTCCCCGCTCTTCTTGCGGTATTGCGCCTCCAGGTCTTTCACCCGCCCGTTGGCCTGCAACGCCGCCATCAACTTCCCCCGCTCCGTCTCGTCCACCCACATATTCAGTTGTCTTACCGTCTTCCCGATGGCCTCCGGAGACGCGTACCCCGTCATCCTTTCGAATGCTTCATTCACTTCCAGTAATCTTCCCTCCGCCAGCGTGCCAATCCAGATGGCGTTGGGACTCGAACGAAACGCCCGCCCCACCATCTCCGTCGCACGGTTCAGCTTCCGCTGGCTGGCCGCCACGCGCATCGCTGCGCACGCGAAGGAGGCTCCCACTCCCAGCCACGCCGCCGTCATTTCCTGTTTCGAAACCTGCGTGGCCAGCGCCAGCGCCGCCATCGGGAGAAAGATCGCCACGTATTGCGCCCACGCCTGCGGCCCTTCCCATCCTCTCCCCTTCGTACTCTCTTCCTCTCCGCCCTTTCCTTTCCACATCGCCGCCAGTCCGATGGCCCCCGCGCCGCCGACCCATTCCAGCCATTGCATCCAGCCGCTTCCCGCATTCCCCCCGCGCATCCCCGCCTGGAATAGCAGCAGCGCCGCCGCACCAACCATCAGAAAATAAAATCCCCACCGCTGCAGCAGCGCGCGCACCTCCCTCTTCCCGGAGAAAAATCCCCGCAACAGAAATATCCCCGCCAGCGGAAAATCCCTCCACAGATGCATTCGAAAACCATCCGCCGGCGCCGCCTTCCCCGCAAACACCAGATAAGCCAGCAGCGCGATGATCACCATCTGCAGGAAATCCAGCGCCTGTCGCCAATCCATCCCGTACCCGGGCTCCTCCTCATTCCACAGCAGCGCCATTCCCAGCGGCACCGGAAACAAAAAGAAAAATATCCACGGGATCGTCTCCGCGCCATACGCTCCGGCCAGCGCTCCCGCTCCGGCAATCCCGAATGCCGTTCCCATCAGCATCCAAAACTGCCTCCCGAACGCTCCCGATCGCCCCGCCGCTCCCACGCACGCCAGCACACACAACACCCACAGGAATACACTGGCCAGTTCAGCAACTCGCCAGCCGCTGGTCCCTTCCCATCTCCCCAGCGAAGCAACGACGCCCATTGTCAGTGGAATGACTGCTAGAGCCAAAGCCAGCCGTCCGCGCATCCAATCCAATTGAAATACCATTACTCTCCTATTGTTCTTCTTCGTTGGCCAATCATTAACCGGGCATGAGAACAGCCATACCTAGTGTCGGACTGAAAATGCTATCACTAATAAATAGGTTCATCAATAATCTACATTAGAAATACAACATTTTTGTTATCTGCAAGATACAATGATTAATTATATTTGTCTAATGCAAGAATTCACGAACACCTTCTCATCACCATTCTCTTCCTGTTCCAAACAGAGATTCCTTGCCAATCAGAAACAATTCCCCTATTCCGATGGCCACAATTATTGCTGAATTTTCAGCAGGCAGGATCCAGGACAACTTGCTTCAGGAAAGGAAATAACCGGAGGAAAGATCAAGAAAAACAAAAGAGCCGCGAACCGGTGTTCGCCGGTTCGCGGCTCTTTTCGAAACTATTTCACGCTTCCCTTTAGGGCATCTTCCGGGAGCGCTCCCCTGCGGAGTGCACGCCTATCTCTGCGCCCCTCCGCCTCCGGCGGCCGTCGCGGATGTGCCGATGGCGTCGCCGTTGACCACCAGTTCCACTCTTCGGTTGCGCTGCCGGCCTTCCGCCGTGTCGTTGCCGGCCACCGGCTGCGTCTTGCCAAAGCCCTTGGACGCCACCGCCGAGGAGGCCACGCCCTGCTGCACCAGGTAGTCCTTCACCGCCGCCGCGCGGCGCTCGGAAAGCGTCTGGTTGTATTCGTCGCTTCCCACGCTGTCCGTATGCCCTTCAATCTGCAAATTCAGGCTCGGATGGGCCATGACGATGCCGGAAATCTTGGCCAGCTTTTCGCGCGCTCCCGCCCGCAGCGTGAAGCTTCCGGGATCGAAGAGCACGTCGGACATGTTGATGATCAGACCGCGCGCCGAATCCCGCGTCTGCAAGATCGTGTTCAACTGGTTCAGCAGCTTCGAGCGCAGCTCGACCTTTTCCTTCTCCGCCTGCTCGGCCGCCGCGCGCGCCTTGGCCACTTCCGCCTCGGCTGCCTGCTGGCTGGCCAGAGCGCTCTGCCGCGCCGCTTCCGCGTCGGCGCGTTCCTTCGCCGATTTTTCCGCCGCCAGCCGCGACTGCTCCGCCTGCGCCTGCGCCGCGCGCTGTTGCGCTTCCGCCGCCGCCCGCGCCGCTTCCGATTGCGCCTGCATCTGCGCCGAACGCTCCGCCGCCAGCCGCGAGGCTTCCGCGTCCGCTTGCGACTGCCGCTGCTGCGCTTCCGCCGCCAAACGCGCCGCTTCCGATTGCGCCTGCGCCTGCGCCGAACGTTCCGCCGCCAGCCGCGACTGCTCCGCCTGCAACTGCGCCTGCTGCTGCTGCGCGATCGACGCCGCTCTCACGGCTTCGGCTTCCGCACGTTCCCGCGCCGCCCGTTCCGCCGCCAATTGCGCTTCCAGCTTCGCGCGCATCGCCGCTTCCTGCTCCGCCCGCGCCTGCGCCTCGCGCTCCTGCGCCGCGCGCCGCTCGCGCTCCGCTCGTTCCTCTTCCATGCGCTTGGCCGTGATCGCTCGCGCGTCTTCCGCCGTTTGCACCGCTTCCCGCGCCGCCATGTCCACCTGCTTCAGGTCGCCCTTGCGCGCCACCTGTTCTTCCGCATTCTGCAGGTATTGCGCCGCCTTGCGGAAACTGTCCGCCGCGTAGCGCTCCGCTCCCGCTCCCTGCGCGATTTTCACCGCATTGCGCGCTTCATGCACCGAAAGCGGCGCCCGCGGGTCCAGCGGCTTGGCCTGCGAGTTGGATTCCACGAAGCTGTACTTCCCGCGCTTGAGCAGCGCGAACTTCGCTTCCACCTCCTCCACGTTCCCCGCCGTATCCGCCCGCACGATATTTTCCATCACCACCACTTCGCTCGGCTCGATCACCGCGAAATACGGCTCCGCCGTCACGATCATGGCAAACGCCTGCAATTGCGCCGTCGTCTCCACTTTCCCTTTTCCGCCCGAAAGAATTATCTCGCCCATGTTGTCGGCGCGTCCTTCCGGCGAAATCGCCCACAGCACGTACGTCAGAAATTGCGGCCCGTATTTCTGCGCCGATTCCATCTTTTCGAATTTCGCCGAGATCTTCAGCGCCCGGCCCTTCCCCTCCACTTTCGCTTCGCCCTTGGCCATCGGCTGCAGCACCGTCCCGCGAAAATCGATCTTCGTCGACCCGTTCATGTGCCCGTAATTGATCGCCTTGGTCGACCGCGCAGAAATCGTCACGCTGTAGAGCGAAGTTCCCCCGCCGTCCTGCTGCTGCGGGTCCATGCTTTGCGGCGTTCCCTGCCCACATGCCGGCAGTGCCAGCAAGCCCACCAGGGCCGCCTGAGTCAGCAGTTTCTTTGTGCTTTTCACGTTGCACTCCCTATCGCCGTTTCCGGCGATTCTGTGTGTCTAATTTTTCCCGCGGTCTTTATCCGCGGAAGCCTCGCATCCCCGCAGGGAGATGCAAATGCGCTCGTGCATCTAGCCTAACAAGAAAAAACTTTCCGCTAGCCCTTTCCCCTCTTCCCTTTGCGCTACTGATAAACAGAACGGCCAGCTGTCCTCTCGTACAGGCAAGTACAGGCGCCGCTCCATCTCCCCCTTGCCGTTTCCCGCCCTCTTTCGCTACACTCCGCTCTCGCGGGGCCGCGCGCCCTGCTGGAGGCTTCATGAACCGTCCCCGTGCCCTGGCTCTCACTCTTCTCTTTCTGCTGGCTTGCGCCCTGCCCGCCATCCTGCCGGGCAATTCCGTTCCTATCAAAACCGAGACGGTGAGCTACGTCAGCGGCGCGGAAACCGTCACGGCGTATTTGGCCGCTCCCGATTCGCCGGGAAAACATCCGGCAATCATCGTCATTCATGAATGGTGGGGATTAAACGATTGGGCCAAGGAACAGGCGCAAAAATTTGCCGCCAACGGTTATGTGGCGCTGGCGGTGGACCTCTACCGCGGCAAGCTGGCCACCACGCCCGATGTGGCCCATGAACTCAGCCGCGGCCTGCCTCCCGACCGCGCCCTCCGCGACCTGCAGGCTGCGTTCAGCTACCTCGCTGCGCTTCCCAGCGTGCAGCCGGAGCGCATCGCGTCCGCCGGATGGTGCATGGGCGGGGGCTACTCCATCCAGTTGGCCGTGCATGAGCCGCGGCTGGCTGCCTGCATCGTGAACTATGGCTCCCTGCCCACGGAGGCCGCGAACCTGGCGGCCATCAAAGCGCCGGTGCTGGGCAACTTCGGCGCGGAGGACCGCGGAATTACTCCCGAGTCCGTGCGGGCCTTCGAAGCCGCCATGAAGGCCGCGGGAAAATCCACCGACATCAAAATCTACGACGGCGCGGGCCACGCCTTTGAAAATCCGAATAACAAGGACGGCTACCGCCCCGATGCCGCCGCCGATGCCTGGCAGCGCATGGTGACGTTTCTGCGCGCTCAGTTGCGCTAGCCTTAGTGCGCCCCTTGCGGGCCCATTTTCTTACTGCTTGGGCCATTCGTAGGGAGGGAATAGCTTGCCCGCCTCTTCCGGGGTGACCTTGGCGCCGCAAAGTTCCACGGCGTGAGCAAGAACCGGATCGCGCCCCGCGGCCATGTCCTCCGCGCTGGGAATCACCATTTCATCCGGCACCACTCCCGTGTGCTCCAGGCTTTTTCCGTCCGTCATGATGATGTCGGCTTCAGTGATCGACGCGCCAAAAAAGAGCACTCGCCCGGCTCCCAGATCGTAGCCATAGTGCTTTGCTTCCATTACGGCTCCGGCTGACCGATCTCCCAGCACGATCCCTCGCTTCTCGATCTGAACCATCCGCGCAAACAATTCCGAGGCGGATGCCGACTCACTGTCCACCAAAACGATGAGCTTCCCGGAAAATGCATTCCTTCCTCTCGGTTTGGTCATCAGCGGCTTGGATTCCTTCCTCGACTTGCGGTCGCCGATTTTAACCTCTCCTTCCATCACGTTTCCGAGCGCCCTCTTCAGCATATCCTCGTCTCCGCCGTGATTCCCGCGGAGATCCACGATCATTGCCTTCTTCGTGCGCGCTTGGTCGAATGCCCCATCCGTTTCGCTCTCACTAAGGAAAAATATGGGAATTTTCAGAATCATCACATCGCTTCCGACAAATCGGAATCTGGTGGCTTCGCGGCGTTCCCAATTTTGTTCATCGAGAATCCAATCCCAGATGTCCCCTCCCCCATCTTCTCCTCGGAAATCCAGCAACCTCTTCAACTCCCGGACTTTGGCCGCCACCCCCACCTTTCTCTCTTTCCCGTCCGGAGAGCGCAACAGCAGCATCAACCCTGGCTGGGGCCGCAGAACCCAATACACATACACCATCTTGTTCAGAGTATCCCGGGTCGGTGGATAGCCATTCAATTCCAGAATCTCGTCTCCCGGCTTCACCCCTTTGGCTTCACCATCGCTTCCCGGACGGACCCGCGTAATAAAGCAGCGATCTCCGATCATTTTCATCTGAATTCCATAATCGTGCTTGTACGGGCGGGGCGGCGGAGCGAAAAAAACATGGGAATCATCCAACTTGTCGAGCGCTCCTGCGATGATGGAAAGCCCGCGGTTCATCGTGGTGGCCTGCGCGATCTTTCCATCGGCTTCCTTCATAACTTCATCCCAGTTTACTCCGTGCATACTGGGGTCGTAGTAATGCTTCTTGATGTCCGCCGAAATCGTATGGAGCATGTCGTGGACCTGGCCCCGCTCATAGCCCGACATGGGCTTTTCCACTTTCTGCGCGCCTTCCTGCCCTGCGGCCACCAATCCGAATCCGGCCAGAATAATCAGCGCCACCCCCAGCGTCAGGCATATCCTTTTTTTTCGCATGGAACCTCCTGTGAGCTTCGTGCAATCCGCTCAGCCCGTAAACCTATCGCGTTCAAGGACTCGCCTCCGACCGCATGTAAAGGATTACTTGCGCATCACGATACCAGATTTATGGAAGAAAAGAATGTCTTTTTTTACACCCATACCGCTCGACATTCCTGGGCGCTGCAGTTCTAACGCGCGGCGGCGGCCGGCAGGGTGATGGCGCCGGCTTTGGCTTTCTTGAGTTGCGCGGCGACCGCGGCCACTTCGCCTTTCTTTAATTCCTCCCACTTGGCCAGCAGATCCTTCCGCGCTTTTTGCAGTTCGGCAAAGAGCGATTGCGCCTGGGTCGTCGGAGCGGCGTCGGCGCTGTCCGCTACGTTCAGCAGGGCGCCGAAATGCTGGTTGAGGGTGGAGAGATTTTCCGGCTGGATGCCGATGGAGGGCACGCCGGCGAAGCCTTCGACCGTGGCGCCTGCGAGAGCCGCGGCTTTCTTGTCCAACGAGGCGACGGCGGCGGCCAGCGACTTCTTTCCTTTGCCGAGTTTCGCGGCGCTTTCCTGGAGCTGCGCGCGCAGCGATTGCACTTCGCTGAGCGCCGCTTGACTCTCGTTCATGCCCGCGACACAGCCCGATTCCATCTCAAACTGTTTTCCCAGATCGGCGAGCGATGTGGAAATGCGCGGGTCCATGCGCAGAGCCAGGGACTGCGTATAACTCTTTCCGTTGACCGTCAGCTTCACCGTGTACAGCCCCGGCGGCGCCCAGGCGCCCTGCGGACCCTTGGGCGTATCGCGGACAATCGCCGCGATGGGAAATTCCATTTCCAGCGCGGACGGCGGAGCGTAGTGCAGATCCCAGACGAAGCGGTGCATGCCCGCAGCCGCGGAAAGAGCCTGCGGCGGGCGCACCCAGTAGAGCGGAACCGGCAGGCCCTTGGCCATCTCTTCGATGCTTTCCAGTTTGTCCGTGCTGGAGTAATGGCGAACCACGCGGCCTTGTGGGTCCAGAACGTCGAGCGTCACGGGGCCGCTCGCGGCGGACTTCAGGTAATAGTCAAGGATCGCTCCGTCCGGGGGATTTTTTCCGGCGGGAGTTTCCGGCGGCAGAGGAGTATCGGTGTTGCGGTTCCAGCGAACGCGCAGCGCCGTCTGCGGCTCGAAGAGATGCGCATCGGCGGCGGCCATTTCGGCGGAAACCTGGCGCAGCGGGGTGATGTCGTCGAGAATCCAGAAGGAGCGGCCATGAGTGGCGACGATCAGGTCGTCGCCGTGCAGGGCCAGGTCGCGCATGGAGGTGTGCGGCAGATTCAACTGGAGCGGCTGCCAGTTATCGCCGTCATCGAAGGAGACGTAGACGGCATTCTCCGTCCCGGCAAAGAGCAACCCCTTGCGCACGGGGTCTTCGCGCACCGCGTTCACCGGAGCGTTTCCGGGAAGGCCCTTCACGATGGACTGCCAGGTCTTGCCAAAATCGCGCGTTCGGTAGATGTAGGGATGCAGGTCGTCCAGACGGAAGCGGTTGACGGCCATATAGGCCGTCGCGGCATCGAAATGCGAAGCTTCGATAATGGAAACTTTGCTCCACGCGGTCAGTTCTTTTGGGGTGATGTTTTGCCAGTATTTTCCGCCGTCGCGGGTGATGTGCACGAGGCCGTCGTCGGTTCCGGCCCAGATGGTTCCCGGCTCCTTGAAGGATGGAGCGACGGCGTAAATGACGCCGCGATGCCGGCCCTTTTCCGGGTCCAGCGCGGTAAAGATTCCCAGATTCGCGGGAACGCCGTACTTTTCGCGGGACAGGTCCGGGCTGATGGCCGTCCAGCTGCGTCCTTCGTCCTTGGTCTTGAAGAGGACGTTGGCGGCGAAATAGAGCGTGCCGGGGTCGAACGGAGAAAAAATCACGGGAAGTGTGCGGTCATAGCGGTATTCGCCGCGCCAGACAGGCTCGGGGCCGATTTCGGCCACTTCGCCAAGCGCCTGATCGGTGCGCGTGAGGCGCGCGCCATACACTTTGTTGGCATCGCGGGGGTCGACAGCAATGTAGCCGTATTCAAAGACGCCCGCGGGATGCCATTCGCGGAAAGAGATTTCGCCGTAGTCGCTGCGGCTCATCACCGCGGCCGAGCCGCTTTCCTGCTGCGCGCCGTAGACCCAATAGGGAAAACGGTTGTCGGTGGTCACGTGATAGAACTGGGAGGTGGGCTGATTGTACCAACTGCTCCAGGTCTCGCCGCCGTTCACGCTGATGACCGTGCCCTGATCGCTGGTGAGGGCAATGAGCTTGGCGTTTTCCGCGCTGACCAAGACGCGCTGGTAATCGTCACCGCCGGGAGCGCCCTTGAGCGCGGTGAACGTCTTTCCGCCATCGGCGGAGCGCCAGGATACGACGTTGGCCACGTAAACCGCGTCGGGATTGTCCGAGCTTACCGCAATACCCATCGCGCCAGGCCCGCTGCCGCCGATGCGGCGGTCGCCGTTGACGCGCTCCCAGGACTGCCCCGCATCATCCGAGCGATAGACGCCCGCGCTCTTCTTCGCTTCGACTGAGGCGTAGAGGCGATTGGAATGGCCTGGCGCGATGGCTAAGCCCATGCGGCCCAAGCCGTCGGCGAAGGTGGGCAGGCCGTTGGTGAGCGGCACCCAGTTCGATCCGCCGTCGGTGGATTTATAGAGGCCGCTGCCCGGCCCGTTGATGGAAGCGCCGTTGCGCGCTTCCCATGGAGCGACGCGAGCAGCCCACAGAACCGCGTAGAGCGTCTGCGAATTCGCGGGGTCCATCATAAGTTCGGCGGCGCCGGTGTTTTCGTCCTGATAGAGCACGCGTTCCCAATTTTTTCCGCCGTCAGCCGAGCGGAAGACGCCGCGCACGGCATTGGGCCCGTAGGGATGGCCGAGGACGGCCACGTAGACGCGGTCGGCGTCTTTGGGATCCACCGCGATGGCGGTGATCTGCTGCGCGTCGGACAGACCCAGATGCTTCCAGGTTTTCCCGGCGTCGTTCGAGCGGTACATGCCGTCGCCCACGGCCAGGTCCGGACGCTGCAGGCCTTCGCCGCTGCCGGCGTAGAGGATGTCCGGATTGGAGGGGGCCACTACCAGCGCGCCGACCGAGCCGGTGTCCTGTCCGTCGAAGATGGGGTTCCAGGTATTGCCGAAATCGGTGGTCTTCCAGATGCCGCCGTTCACCGCGGCCATATAGAAGACGCTGGGCTGTTTGGGCACGCCAGCGATGGCTACGGTGCGCCCGCCGCGGAAGGGGCCGATGCAGCGCCACTGCATCTCGGCGTAGAGTTTAGGGTCAACCTGTTGGGCCGCCGCCGCGCCCGCCGCGAGCAGAGTCACCGCCATCAGAACCGCCGTTTTCAGCCGTAGTTTCATCGTGGTCTCCTCCGAGGTGGAAGGGCGAGGATAACCCGGCTTTGAACGGGCCGCAATGCTGGCAGTTGGGAAGTGGGCCAAGTTAACAATATGACCCCCACCCCGGGGTGTTTTCTGTAAGTGTTGATTCTGCGGGGTTTTAAGTGCTTTGTTTTGGAAGTGCAGATTCTACAGGGGTTGCAGGCGTGTTTCTTGGAAGTGCAGAATCTACAGGGGTTAGGGGAGTTTTGGTTTGGGCCGAGGGGGTTTTGCGGGGGGACTGCGGGCTGCAATCGGGGCGAAGTGGTTCGCCGCATCTCAGTTTTGAATGTTAGCTTAAAAGTACATAACCGTCAACGGGTAACATTATTAGAAACGAGGATGGCTGAATAGGGATCGTAGTATCTGGCGCGATAGTACGATGGGGCGGCTAGGGAAAAGTTGGACATAAGGTTGACTCTAAACCCCCACAGGTAAATCCGACATGTTGGCCATCGAAATTCATCTTCTGCTTTAAGTCCGGGCCACGCGCCGCCCAAATTCGATATACGCGCGAATGGCGGCAGCGGCAATAACGGCCACGATTGGCGTGACAAACATGGAAAGGACTGCTCCCTCGCCAAATGTCCACCATCGAAAGCCTAGCGAGGCCAGAACACCGCATACCCCTGAAACCCAGGCGATTGAACGGATCACCGCGACAGCATCACAAGAACGAAATGCTGCAAAATAGAGCCCAAGCCCCAGAATCCCCGCTGCAACCGATCCAACGACGGCTCCCGAAACCGTCATCAGGAGACAGTTCACATGAGGGAAATATCCCACCATGCCCTGGAGTCCACCGATTAACGCTCCTGCAAAACCTGCGGTAGTAAATACGCGAACGCCTGATCCTTGGGCTGGGGTCACTTTACGTTGAGACATGGGAATGGCCTCTTGCCGCGGCTTCTTACATAGTCATAACCTTGGTCAACGAGACTCGCAGCTGCTCCGCCTACAGCGCGGAAAAGTCCATAATTGGCGGATAACATTCCAGGTGTTACAGGGTCCCGCCACTTGCGCGTCTGTCTGGATCCTTCCGCATAACAGAACGCATGCGCGGCGGAAGAATTACTCCCGTACTTGTATGCGCACAGTAAGCATCCTCTAACGGCGTTTCCCCATCCACTTCCTCCGCCGTGTCTAAACATGAAGTTCGCGTTAACGAACATATACGAAAAACACGGATCGTAGGGCGGTGCTACTGCTTCGTCTGGAGACACAGGCGGCGCATTCGTGCAGCACTTGGCTGCCACCCGTATCCCACCGCTGCTTCCTTTACACTCACAGGAATTCTCCGGAACCATTCCTGATGGGTCGATGTAATTTATGGGATTGTTTCGTACATAGCTGTATGGCGTGTGATCACCATTGCCCCAGAACGGATCTTCTGATAGAAACCTTCCCGCGGAGGGATCGTAGTATCTGGCGCGATAGTATGATGGGGCGTTTACGGATAAGTTGGACATAAAGTTGACTCTGAACCTCCACCCGAATTCACGTTCGCATTTTTAAGATTGCGCCCCCTGCCAGAGAGGTACGTTTGACCGGCCATGATTTTCCCGCTTATCGCGTTGCCGCGGTCTCCATGGGTTGGACGTCGCGTTCAATCTTGGCGGAGATTTGGTCTTCGGCGACTTCCAGGTCGTAGCGCATCTGGAGATTCATCCAGAACGCCGGGCTGTTCTTGAAGTAGCGCGCGAAGCGCAGAGCCGTGTCGGCGGAGATGCCGCGCCGCTCGTGGTAGATCTCGGCGATCCGCGTCACCGGTACGCGGAGGCCAATCGCCATCCTGTTCATGCTCAGACCCAGCGGGGTCATGAACTCCTCGCGGAGAATTTCGCCCGGATGCACGGGCTTCTGTTTCTTGGCCATCTCCCCCCCCTAGTGGTAATCCACAATCTCAACTTCGTGCGCGTGACCATCGCGCCAAGCAAAACAAATCCGCCACTGGTCGTTGATGCGGATGCTGTACTGCCCCTTGCGCTCGCCTTTCAATTTTTCCAGCCGGTGCCCCGGCAGGGCCGCAAGCGTTCGGATATCTGGCGCGGCGTCCAGCATGACCAGTTTCCGAATGGCCTGGCGCTCGATGGCCTTAAATCGGAGCACCACTTCCCGGCGGAAAAGGCGCTCCGTATCCGGGCATCGGAAGGACTGGATCACAGCCGCAGAGTATAACGCCTGGCGTTACATTGCAAGGGCTAAGAATGTCCCCGGTCCGCCGGTGGCCAATTGCGGGCAAGTTGTGGATGAGACTGAATCCAAACCCGCAGACGCAAAAACGGGGGGGGGCGGCACCCGCCCGCCTTCACCGCAGGTGTCCTGGCGAGGGAGGAATGAGGGGCGGCAGTGGCTGCCCAAAGGGCTGGCTGGAGGGTTTGACGGTGGGGGCGGGTCATGTTATAAAAACTTACCTTGTCAGGGGTGTGGATAGCCCACTTTAGAGCAGGAATGAGGCCCGCGAGACTGGCGAGCGCAGGAAATCGTACCCTTCCCCGTCATGGCATCGGGAGCGCAACGCGAAAACCCGGCAGAGAGCCGCAGCCCGGCGAGTTGTGGAACAAGTGTTCGGTTGAAACGGGCGGGGAGAAACACCCAGAGTTCTAGCAGCTGGAAATCTTGGATGGAAGATGAGGGAGAAATCCCCACGGAGGAGAGAGTTCGTATGAGCAACTGGATGAAGAGCCTGCGCGCGAGCGCGGGGAAAATGATGGTGGCGGGGCTGGCGCTGCTGCTGCTCAGCGCGCCGGCAATGATGGCGCAGACGGCGGGAGCGGAAGAGGGTGGTGAAGCGAGCCTGAAGCTGCCGGACCTCTCGAAGGTGCAGTTTCTGGGAGGGATTGACGGGCATCGGCTGCTGACGATGGGGCTGCTGTTCTGCGTGCTGGGGCTGGTGTTCGGGCTGGTGATTTATACCCGGCTGAAGAACATGCCGGTGCACAAGTGCATGCTGGAGATTTCGGAGCTGATTTACGAGACCTGCAAGACGTACCTGGTGACGCAGGGGAAGTTTCTGCTGCTGCTGGAGAGCTTCATCGCGGCGGTGATCGTGCTGTACTTCGGGGTGCTGCTGAAGATGGAGCCGATGCGCGTGGGGATCATCCTGCTGTTCAGCCTGATCGGCATCGCGGGGAGCTTCGGGGTGGCGTGGTTCGGCATCCGGGTGAACACGTTCGCGAACTCGCGGACGGCGTTTGCCAGCCTGCGCGGGAAGCCGTATTCGATCTATGACATTCCATTGCAGGCGGGGATGAGCATCGGGATGATGCTAATCAGCGTGGAACTGCTGATGATGCTGTTCATTTTGCTCTTCATTCCCGGAGACTACGCGGGGCAGTGCTTCATCGGATTCGCCATCGGGGAATCGCTGGGAGCGGCGGCGCTGCGCATCGCGGGCGGGATCTTCACGAAGATCGCGGACATTGGCGCGGACCTGATGAAGATCGTGTTCAAGATCAAGGAAGACGACGCGCGCAATCCGGGAGTGATCGCGGACTGCACGGGAGACAACGCGGGGGATTCGGTAGGCCCCAGCGCGGACGGATTCGAGACCTATGGCGTGACGGGCGTGGCGCTGATCACGTTCATTCTGCTGGGCGTGAAAGATCCCAAGGTGCAGGTGCAGCTGCTGGTATGGATCTTCGTGATGCGCATCGTGATGCTGGTGGCCAGCGCGGCGGCGTACTTCATCAACAGCACGATCGCCAAGGCGCGGTTTGCGCATGCGGACGAGATGAACTTCGAAACGCCGCTGACTTCGCTGGTGTGGATCACTTCGGGCGTTTCGATCGCGCTGACCTATCTGGTTTCGGCGGTGATGGTTCCCTCGCTCAACGGCGACACCACGCTGTGGTGGAAGCTGGCGACGATTATTTCCTGCGGAACCTTGGCGGGAGCGGTGATTCCGGAGCTGGTGAAGGTGTTTACCTCGACGGAATCGCGGCACGTGAAGGAAGTGGTGGCCTCGGCGCAGGAAGGCGGAGCGTCGCTGGGGATTCTTTCGGGATTCGTGGCCGGGAATTTTTCGGCCTACTACCTGGGCATGGCCATGGTGCTGCTGATGTCCATCAGTTACCTGGTGAGCCTGCACGGGCTGGGTGCATTGATGATCGCGGCGCCGGTTTTCGCGTTCGGACTGGTGGCGTTCGGGTTCCTGGGCATGGGCCCGGTGACGATTGCGGTGGACTCCTACGGGCCGGTGACGGACAACGCGCAGTCGGTGTACGAACTGTCGCTGATCGAGCAGGAACCGGGAATCAAGGACGAGCTCAAGAAGACGCACGGATTTGACGTGAACTTCGAGCGGGCCAAGCACCTGCTGGAAGCCAACGACGGAGCGGGGAACACGTTCAAGGCCACGGCCAAGCCGGTGCTGATCGGCACGGCGGTGGTGGGCGCGACGACGATGATTTTCTCGATCATCATGGCGCTGACGCACGGACTGACCACCAACATGGAAAAACTCTCCTTGCTGCATGCTCCTCTTTTCCTGGGGCTGATCACCGGCGGGGCCATGATTTACTGGTTCACCGGGGCGTCCACGCAGGCGGTGACGACGGGGGCGTACCGGGCGGTGGAATTCATCAAGGCCAACATCAAGCTGGAAGGAGTGATCAAGGCCTCGGTGGAAGACAGCAAGAAGGTGGTGGAGATCTGCACGAAGTACGCGCAGAAGGGCATGCTGAATATCTTCATCGCGGTATTCTTCGCGACGCTGTCGTTCGCGTTCCTGGAGCCGTTCTTTTTCATCGGCTACTTGATTTCGATCGCGGTTTTCGGATTGTACCAGGCGATTTTCATGGCCAACGCCGGCGGGGCGTGGGACAACGCGAAGAAGATCGTGGAAGTGGAGATGAAGCAGAAGGGCACGCCGCTGCATGACGCGACGGTGGTGGGAGACACGGTGGGCGATCCGTTCAAGGACACGTCGTCGGTGGCGCTGAACCCGGTGATCAAGTTCACGACGCTGTTCGGGCTGCTGGCGGTGGAGCTGGCGGTGACGCTGACGAGGGAGAGCGGCGGGGCGGGGCTGACGCATGTCCTGTCCGCGGCGTTCTTCGTGGTGTCGTTTGTTTTCGTGTACCGGTCGTTCTACGGGATGAGCATTCGGAAGGAAGCGTAGACGGAAGTCGTTTTCAGAAGTCAGTAGTCAGTGGAAAGCGGAAAAAGGGGCGGCCAGTGGCCGCCCCTTTTTTATTGCGGATGAAGTGGATGTGCGGGCGCGGGTTATTGGTTCACTTCGCGGACGGAAATGGTCTTGAAAGGGCTGTTATTGAAAATGCTGTTGTAGTAGCTGGAGTACAGGATGCCGCCGGCGAGGCCGGTGCCCTGAAACTGGAACTGAACCTGGGCGTTGGAGTTGCTGGCCATCATCAAGGCGCCCAGGATTCTGCCGGTGCCGGTATCGATCTGCACCTGAACCTGTCCGGCGGAGGAATAGACAATGACGGGCCCCATCCAATTGAGGTCGCCGGCGATTTCGAGCTGGGTCTGCATGCCGGAATTGATCAGCAGGATGCCGCAACCGGTGACGCCGGTGAAGAGAGCGCCGGTTGTGTTGACGACGGTGGTCTTGGGCGAGTTGGGGCAGACGCCGAGAGTGCCGTTGGTGCTCTGCGGGGCGGGCACGTTGCCGGTGTAAATGTTATCGGCCTGGCCGATGATGGTTGTGATGGTGTTGGCCAGGGTTGCTCCTGGAGCGAAACCGCCCATGGGCATATTGCCGCAGACATTGGGAGTGGCCGTGCAGGCGCCGCCGCCGGTGATGGTGGTGCCCTGCGTGGCGCAAGTGCCCGCGCCGCTATAGGCAATACCCGGGACGGAAGCGCCCGCCGGAACGGCCTGGTCGATGCCGGAAACGGTGCCGCCCTGCATCTGGCATTGAGTTTGGCCGCCGCTGACAATGCCCAAAGCTGCGGGGAAAGCCAGCGGGGGGTTCGAGGAAAGTTCGGCTTGCAGCATTCTGCGGGAGCCGCTGGGAGTGACGGCGAGGGCGGTGAGTTCATAAACGGGCATATAGCCGGCATTGGCCACGGGACAACTGGTGAAACCGTTGCCAATGGTCACTTCATTGGCGCCGTTCCAGCAGACACGAAGGGCCTGATTGGCGCCGTCGACGGAGAGAACGCCGGTGGCGTTGGAGGTGGCGGTGTTGGTCTTGGCCACGACGCGCACCCACTTCCAGGGAAGTGGGGGTGAGGCCGCATAGGCGGCGCTGGCGGTGGTTGCGGTATACCAGCCGGTGCCGGCTACGCCACCGGGGCAAGGCATGCGATTGCAGATGCCGTTATCGGGATAGCCATTGGCCCGTCCATAGGCGAAGGCATTCCCGATATTTCCAGTCGCGCCGGTGTTCCAGGGGGAAACGGGATCGGTAACGGCTAAAGGGTTGGTGACGTAGAGAACGGCGTTATTGCTGCCGGCCACGCTGGTGGGAAGAAGGGCGCTTAAGCTATTGGGGGCGCTGGGGCGCAAGCGGTCGCGGACTTCCTCGAGGCCTGCTTTGGCGGCGAAGAAAGAGACTTGCTCATCGCGGAAATTGGAGCTGATGCTGGTTTCAGTGGTGGCGGCGAGAAGCATGCCCATGCCAATGGCGGTGATCAGAAGCAGGACGAGCATGGCAATGATCAGGGCAAATCCACGTTCGGACGAGCTGCGTTTTTTTCTGTGAAGCGCAATCATCGGGGGTCTCCTACCTGCATCCCATGGGGGAATTTATGGAATCGTAGCTTGCGGCCATCGAGCAGTTATTGAGAGAGACAAGCCCTTCGAAAGTGGTTTCGATGGGCTGCCTGGTTTTGAGATCGACCACGCTGTTATTACGAACGGTGAGGCTGATTTTGACGATTTTGATGGAGGCGATGGTCCGCGCACCGGCGGCGGTGGTGAGGTCGGCGGGCAGGGCGGTGATCTGAGTTCCGTCGGCCTTGAAATAGGAAAAGACGGGACTGGTGGTGTCGACATTATCGATATCGGTTCCCCAGTTGGGCACAAGCTGGCCAGTGGCGGGATTGCCAGTGACTTTTGGAACTTCGCTGCGCTGAAGGCAGAGCGGACAGGCGCCCGAGCCGTTGTACTTATAACCCACGCTGCGGACAATGCCGTCGCCCTTCACGTCCCCTTCGAACCAAACCTCGTTGGCGTCCACTTTGACCAGGCCGACAGCAAGACGGCTGTCATTGATGAGGGGAGCGGCGAGGGCCGGGGACCAGGAAAGGCTGGAGGTATCGACCATGCGGGAGTTGGGGTAGCCACCCTGGTTGATGTCGCGAAAAAACTGATCCACGAAATCGCGGGTTTCCTGGAGGCTATCGACTTTGACCTGCTCGGTGAAGGCGCGCTGCTGAGCCAGGTCCATCTGCCAGAGGATTCCGGCGGAAATAATGCCGAGAATCCCCACGACCATGAGCATTTCGAGCAGGGAAAAACCATGCTGGCGGTTGCCAACGCAAAGGGGGCGGCGCATGTCAGTTGCCCTGCCCGGTGAGGGAGCGGAGGGTTACCGGCATGGAAAACATCTTGGGGTCGGTCCCTGCGCCGCGCAATTTGGCGGAAACCGTGACCAGCTTGGTGTAGGTGGAGAGTGTTCTGACGTTCCAGCGGACATCGTAAACGCTGGTTCTTCCGGAAGTTCCGCAGGTGGTATAGGACATGGAGTAACCGGCTTGGGCGGCTTGCGCATAATCCACGTCGCCGGAGGCCAGCAACGGCGCGCCGGCGCCCGCGGTGGAGCCCGCGGTACTGACGGCCGCAGCCGCGGCGGTGCAATCGGAGAGGCTGAGGGTGGGCGAGGTGCTGGCGGGCACGCTCGCGATGCGCTCCATGACCATCTGGGCGATGACGGTGGAGTTGCTCTGCTGGCGGTTCCGGAAGTTCGAGCCGATGGACAGGGGAATCAGGAGGGCCGCAGCGAGGACACCGACGATCAGCACGACGCTGGCGACCATGAGTTCAACCAGGGACATGCCGCGCTGGCCGCGGGGGATTTTTCTCTTTTTGTTTTTCATATTCATTTCCATGCGCTCCCATTCCAAACGACAACTTTGGTTCTTCCGCTCTTGCTAACGGCCACCGCGGCCCAGCCCGTTCCGCGCATTCGCGTATTGGACAGGTAGTAGACAAAAGAAGTGGCCGCGGGGGTGGCGCACGTGGCCGGAGTAGTGACTGCGCTGTAGGCGCAGGGAAAACCTCTGGGCGAGAAACCGAGAGTGGTGGAGTTGGTGTAGGTCCCGGTTCCGGTGTCTCCCGGCGGGACATAGAGAGGGGGTTGGCCAGTCAAGCCGGAAGGAGCGCCGGCAGCCGCGTTCACGGTGCCGCCGAATTGCGCCAGCGGTTCCGGGCTCTGCCAGGCGCCGTTGTTATTGGCATCGAGGAAGGCGAAGCGTGCGCCACTGGAGGTGGAGTAGCCGATGGTGTAGGTGGTGTTGTCCTTCGCGGCCATGATTCTGGCCTGCTGCATCAGGCCAGCGAGATCGGCAGCGGAAGAACGGAGCTGCACATTGGCAGCGACGAGCATGATATTGGGAATGGCAAACGCCGAGATGATCAGGACAATGAGCAGTACGATCAGGAGTTCGACAAGACTGAAGCCCCCCTGTGATTTGGAGTGGACTCCAGTACGCACACGTCCGCATCGAGCTACGACCATGAGGTCGGCCTCCCTGCTGTTTTTAAGTACTACACTTGCGCTTAGAAAGTACTAGAACCTAAGCTAGGCTTTCCTAGTGCATTCGTTTAGCCATTCTGAATTAAGAAACGTAACCTTATTTTTTTCAGTTACTTACAAAATTAAAGGCTTGGCGGTCATCCAGTAATACGCCGCAAATTGTCGACTTACAATGTCCGAAAATGTCACAAAGTTGCTACTTGAGTTCCCCCGATCCGCCTCGGAAGCGCTGGAAAACAGGCTCTCTGAACCCGAAGACGACAGCCGATTCCCTTCCCGCACGGTGGAAGGATGCGGCGCGGTATTTTTGAGAGCAGACTTTTCCGAGCGGGCAGAGATGAAACAATCGTGGCAAAGCAGCGTCTGCACGGAACAAAGAAACGGAGCATGGAGAAGCGGGAGTCAGCGCCTGGCGGTAAAGCCGTCCAGAGTCCAGACGTCCTGGGCGTCATCGTGGCGGAGGAGATAGTGGTCTTGATCGGGAGTGCGCACGCGGAAAAAAGTTGCGCCGGGGGAATACCATTGGTCTTCCACTTCGGAAACTTCGAAGGTGCGTCCGCCGAGGAGGAAACTGCGGGGGCGTTCGTCGCCGCGAAAGCCGGCGTAGCAATGCACGCGAAGGAGAGTGGCGGAATGAGGCGTTGCGGGCACCGGCGCTGCCTTTCAATCCGCGAAGCGGCGCGGGCGATGGCGCGCGGAGGATTCGGCGTTCCAGGCGGCGCCGATGAAAATGACGGAAGCGGAGATCTGCATCCAGAGGAGGAGGCCGATGGCGGCTGCGAGGCCGCCGTAGACGACGCCATACTGCATTTTGCGGACGTAGGTGCCGAAAATGACGTCCACGAGCCACCAGAGCAGAGTGGCCACGATGGCGCCGGGGAGGACGCCGAGCAGGGAGCGTTCGGCGGGGTGGGCCATGCGATAGATGAAGGTCAGGGCGATGATGCCCAGCAGGATGGCGATGAGCTGGAAGAAGATGGTCCAATCGGCGCGGAGAAAACTGCTCTGGCCAAAGTGAGCGGCCAGCCAGTGGCGCAAGGGACGGCCGAGGACGCCGAGGATGGCGGCGGCGAGCATGGGAACCATGGTGACAACGAGAAGAAGCAGGCCGCGGAGGAGGCGCTTGTGAAAGACGATGCGCTGGGGATCGTCGTAAATCACGCGAATGCCGTCCATGAGCAGCATCATCACTTGCGAGCCGGCCAGCAGGGTGCCGGTCCATCCGAGGAAGAACCAGCGCCAGGCGTCCGGGCCGCGCTTGACGAGAAATTCGGAGACGAGTTGCTGGCTGTCCGGGGGAAGCATCTTGGTGAAGTCGCGGATGAGTTCGAGGAGATTGGCGCGGCCGCCGACGGGAGTGGTGGCCAGGGCGATGGCCATGAGGAGAGTGGGGAAAAAAGCGAGAAAGAGATTGAAGGCGATGGCCTGGGAGAGAGTGGAGCAGCGGGGAAAGACGCGGCGCAGGGTGCGGTAGACGCGGGTGGCGAGCCTGGTGGTAAAACGCATGGAGAGCAGTATACCGGGCAAAACGCGCGGGCCAATGCGAAAATGGGTGCGTCTTGCCGGGGAATGTGCCGCAGCGTACACTGTTCGGGTTCATCCGAATTTGCGAGGAGATTGGCCCTGAGCGTACTGACAAGAATCGGCAGCGCGGCATCCTGCGAACGGCCGCGGCGGCTGGCCGGGGGCCGGCAAATGGCCGTGCTGCTGGCCTGCGCGGTGTTTTTGGGATTGGGCGGGGAGAAGCTACCCGCGCAGGGGTCTGCGGCGGCGACTGCGGAGAGCGTGGAGTGGAAGCAGGTGGTGATGGGCATCGTGAAGCTGAACGACGAGCCGCCGCGATCCTGGAACATGTACTACAGCGGGAAGCGCGGATGGGTGATGCTGCGGCTGTGGAAGCGGTACTTGCTGGTGGGGCTGCGGGACGAGGAAGTGTACGACATTGACCCGCAGAGCTTTACGGTGAAGGGCGAGACGCTGGTATGGAACAATCCGGAATTTCCGGACAATTCCCTGCCCATCCGCGAATGGAACGAGCGCGACATCGGGCCCATGCACCGCATCCGGTTCCGGCTGGGCAAGGACGGGCATATTCTGGAGTTGCAGATACCGCTGAAGCTCAATGGGCGGCCGATGTACTGAAAGCGTGTGACTGGTGACTCGTGACTGGTGACTGGTGGAAAGAGCGCCAGGCGCAGGATTTGTAGCAGAACACAGCCGTTTTCGCCAAAGCTAAAACCGGCAGCGCCGCACACTGAGTTATTTTCTATAAACCCCGTAGAGCCAGGGAATGCCCAGGGCGCCGGGCATGACGCCCACGACCACGGCGTCGCCATCGCGGAAGCGGGCGAAATCATCCGGTTCCGCCGCCAGGCGTTCGATGCGATGGCCCGCCCGCCAGGAATGAACCATCAGGCGGCGGCTTCCGAGCACCAACCCTTTCATTTCAAAACGGCTTACAACACTGGAGGGATGAAACTGCGATTTGCCGGTGTCCAGGCGGCCGTTGAGGAAGAGGGCCGCGCCGAGCACCCAGGGCAGCGGGGTGAGACCGAAGAAAATGCGCTTGAGGAGTTCGACATCGCGATGGAAGCGGGTGCGGCGGTCAATCAGGACCACCAGGAAAATGGCCAGGAAGAAGAGAACACCGAAGAAAACGAGCATGGCGTCGAGATCGAGGGGAGGATAGAGATGGATAAGGAAGGGGAAAAAAAGAGAGCCGGGAAGAAAGACAAGAGTATGAAGGATGAGACGGCGGCGGAGGACCACTTCGGCGGCCTCCTGGGTGAGGCCGCAGGAATCGCAGAGCAGGGCGGGGCGCTCAGCGCCGCATGCGGGGCAATGGTTCATGGGCGCTGCCGGGAAAGAGGATGCACAGAAGCAAGATAGCGGGCGCGCAGGCCGTCTTCCGGCAGTTCCACACTGACGCCCATGCCGCGGCCAGACTCGACGCGGCGCACAAAACAGTCCACTTGCATGGGTTCCTCCAGAAAGAGGCGCGCGCGGAATCCCGCGCCCACCCACAGCGGATCGGACACTTCGATGAACATGCCGCTGGAGCTGACGTCGAGGATGCGCCCGTGCAGCAGGGCGGCGCCCCATTCCATTTCCAGACGCGCAGCGCAGCCGAAGCGCGGGGCGTGGCGGCGTTCGGTCTGCCGCACCATGCGGTTCGCGCGTTCGTTTCCCTGATCCACGGGGGCCCTCGCATCCAGTTGGCAGTTGCGCGTGATGCTACGAATTGCCGGCGTGGCTGTCAAGGAAGATAGAGACCCCTGTACATAGAAGAGACACCGGAAGGGAGGATTCTGTTCCCGGCAAAACAGCGCGTTTCAGTTTTGCGAAGGAGGTTGCGGGACGGATTTGGGGGAGGAAGGAGCGAGGCGGCGGGCGATTTCGGCCTGGAGATAGTTGCGCAGGGAGTCGGCGAGGATGCCGGGAACGATGAGTTCGCGGAGGTCGCCGAGAGTGATGTGCGGAAGGAACGCGAGGACCACGGCCAGAGGGGAGCGCGGATGGCGGACAACGGCGATGCGCACGTTATAGAAGACGGACCAGCGGCGATGACGGGCCACGGCGACGATGACCGCTTCGGGAAGTTTATCGTGGGAGAGCGCCTTGAGGAGATGGCCTTCGTTGAGGTAGGGATTATCGAGGACGACTTCAAGAATGCGGGGATGGCCTTCGGCGAGAAGCGTGGAAGCGAGGCGGCCGGGACCGCGGCGCGCCAGAGTTACTTTTTGCCCCAGGGGCAACTGCGGGAGGCGGGCGAGGAGTTGCTCTTCGGCTTTAATTTTGAGTTCGGCTTTGGCGGAAACGGAAAGGGTGAACTGCACCAAGTCCATGAGATAGAGATCGCGGAGGAGGCGCAGGCAGACCAGACGGGGCACCTGGGAATGAAAGACGATGGAGCGCTTGATACGGTAATTTTTGAGCAGGGCGCGGCGGCGGGCGATCTCTTCGAGAATTTCGGCGGAGAGATCCTTGCGTTCGAGGAGAAGAAGGAGATGGGCTTCGCCAAAGGCGGGATTATCGAGCATGGCGCGGACGACTTCCCTGTCGGGATGGTGGACGAGACCGTTGAGATCTTCGGCGGTGGCGGTCCGGGCGCGTTCGCGGATGGCGTTCGAGTCCTCCATCAGCGATGGTCCGCCTGGGCTGTTTTTTGGGCGATGAGTTGCAGAGCCAGGAGCGCGGCGGCTTCGCCGGCGGTGCGCGGCAGGGGGACGATGATGGCTTGGGGCAGCGCCTGGCGCAGCAGTTCATCGAGAAGCTGATTAAAAAAATCGTTGCGGCCGCAGAGGCCGCCGGTTTTTCCCAGGCGGAAGGGAATGCCGCCGAGGGCGAGCTGGGCGGCGAGAGCGGCGGCCAGGTGGACGAGGTGGCCGGCGGCTTCGCGGAGCAGTGTTTGCGCCAGGGGATCGCCGGCGCCGGCGGATTGCAGGACGGCGCGACAGGCGCGCGGGTAGGTGTCGTCGACGGCGTCGGAGGCGATGGATTGCAGGTCGCGCCAGGAAGAGAAGGAGAGTTCTTGGAGGATGGCGCGTTCGAGCGGCGCATCGGAGCGGCCGGCTTGGCGTTCGTGCAGGATGGCGGCGAGGGCTTGGCGGCCGATGTCCTGGGCGCTGCCTTCGTCGCCAGTGAAGGCGCCGTGACCGCCGCCGCGCAGCACGCGGCCCGCGGAGTCGCGGCCGATGGCGGCGGAGCCCGTGCCGGCCACGAGCACGAGCGCGGGGCCGGCGTCCATCGCGGCGAGGGCGGCTTCGAGATCGGTGATGATTTTTATTTTCGAATGGGGATAGGCGCGGAGGAGTTCGGCGTGCATGGCTGCGGCCAATTCGGGACGGCCAGCGCCGGCGAGGGCGGCGACGATGGCCAGGAGTTCGCGGGGATTGGCTTGCGCCTGGCGCAGGGCGTCTTCGATGGCCTCGCGCAGGGCGGCCGCGGCGGGGGCTACGCCGCAACGGAACGGATTGGAAGCGCCTGCGCGGGTGCGCGCGAGGATGCGCTGTTGCTCGTCCAGCAGGACGCATTCCGTTTTTGTACCGCCGCCGTCGAGGCCGATCACACAGCGCATGGAAAAAGAATAATCCAGAATGGGGCGGAATGGAGCACTTCCCGCGGGGGGCGTTGCGCAAACGCCGACGGGGTCAAGAATCGCCGTCAAAGCTTCGCTTGACGGGCACGGCGCGGGCCTTCTATCCTCGACGCACTTCCCATGCGAATTCACTGGATTGATTTGGCCATCGTCGTCGTTTATCTGCTGGGGGTCACGGCGCTGGGGATGCGCTTCCGGCGCGGGCAGAATAGCGTGCGCGATTATTTTCTGGGAGGGCGGACGGCGCCGTGGTGGGCGCTGGCGTTTTCCATCGTGGCCACGGAGACTTCGACACTGACGATCATCGGCACGCCGGCGATTTCGTATGCCGGGAACATGGCGTTTTTGCAGCTGGTCTTCGGCTATCTGCTGGGGCGGGTGCTGATTGTGTTTCTGCTGCTGCCGGGATATTTCCGCGGGGAATATTTTACGGCGTACGAGCTGATTCAGAAGCGCTACGGGGAGCGCATGCGCGCGGTGGCGGCGAGCACGTTCCTGGTGACGCGGGCGGTGGCCGAAGGGGTGCGCATTTCGGCGATTGCGCTGGTGGTCAGCGTGGTGCTGGGAACATCGGAGCGGCTGGCGGTGTTTATCGTCATCACGCTGACAATTGTTTATACGTTCGAGGGCGGGATGAAGGCGGTGATCTGGACGGACGTGGCCCAGTTGATTCTGTATATAAGCGGCTCGGTGGTGACTTTTTTTCTGCTGCTGCACCGGATTCCCGGGGGATGGCACGAAGTGACGCAGGCGGCCGCGGCGGCGGGAGGCAAGCTGGGCATCTTGAATTTTTCGTTGCACCCATCGGTAGAGTTCACTATCTGGTCGGGTCTGATCGGAGGATCGTTCCTGACCATGGCCAGCCACGGCACGGACCAGACGATTGTGCAGAGGCTGCTTTCCGCGCGGGACCAGCGCGATAGCCGGCGCGCGCTGCTGGCCAGCGGAGTGATCGTGCTGTTTCAGTTCACGCTTTTTCTGCTCGTGGGCGTGCTGCTCTTTGTTTTTTCGCAGCATTGGCCGCTGCTGGCGCCGGGCGAGCGGGCGGACCGGATTCTTCCGCTCTTTCTGGTGCGGGAGATGCCGGTGGGTCTGGCCGGGCTGCTGCTGGCGTCGATCCTGGCGGTGGCCATGTCCAACGCCAGCGGGTCGCTGAATTCGCTGGCAGCATCGAGCGTTTTTGATTTTGCGCGACTGCGGGGGATGAACACCGATCCGGCGCGGTTTTTGCGGCTTTCGCGCTGGATGACGCTGGCATGGGGAGCGGTGCTGCTGTGCTTCGGGATGGTGAGATGGGGGCCGCTGCTGAAGGCCGGGCTTACGGTGGCTTCGATTTCCTTTGGCAGCCTGCTGGGACTTTTTCTGCTGGGCACGTTTGACCGGCGCTCCACGGCCAACGGGGCGCTGGCGGGAATGTTCAGCGGACTGGCGGCGACGCTTAGCCTATACTTCTTCACGCACGTGGCCTTTACCTGGTACGTGCTGGTTGGCGCCGTGGTGACTTGCGCGGTGGGAGCGGCGGCGAGCCGATTGGCATCCGCAGGCGAGCATTCCGCGCCGGGAGTTGAAAACGCATGAGCGAAAAGCGGCTGGAACTGATTCGCGGACTGGGGCCGTGGGCATCGGGAGCGATTGTCGTGGGCACGATGATCGGCACGGGAATTTTTCTGAAGCCGGCGGAGATGGCCCGCGAGGGAGGCTCCGTCAGCGTGGTGTTCGCGGCGTGGATCGTAGGAGGAATACTTTCGCTGTTTGGCGCGCTGGCTTATGCGGAGCTGGGGGCGGCGATTCCCGAAGCGGGCGGCGAATACGCTTATCTGCGGCGGGGATTCGGGCCGGTGTGGGGATTTTTATTTGGCTGGATGCATTCGACGGTGGGGCGGACGGCTTCGGCGGCGTCGATTGCGGCGGGGCTGATGCGGTTTCTCGGCTTCTTGATTCCGGCGGTGGCGACGCCGATTTTTACGGTGCATCTGGCGATTCCCGGACTGACCGCATGGATTCCGCCGTATGCATTTGTTTTCACTTGGGCGCAGCCGCTGGCGGTTTTTTGGCTGGCGGTGATGACCGGAGTGAATTATCTGGGCGTGCGGCTGGGCGGGGGCGTGCAGGTGGCGCTGACGCTGATTAAAGTTGTTTCCGTGATCGTGGTGATTGGCGTGGCGTTGTTTGCGCCGGCGCATGGCGGAGGAGCGCACGATCCGCTGTGGCCTGCGGCGCTCGATAGCGGCGTGCTGCGGGCGTTTCTGGCGGCGCTGGCGGCGGCACTGTGGGCCTATGACGGCTGGGAGGATTTGAATCTGGTGGGATCGGAAGTGGAGAATCCGCAGCGGAACATGCCGCTGGCGCTGGTGGGCGGGGTGATTCTGGTGGGGGCGATCTACATGCTGTTCAGCGCGGCCACGCTGCACGTGCTGCCCTTCGCGGACGTGGCCACATCGCAGCACGTGGCTTCGGACGTGGTGCAGCGCGTAGCCGGGAGCGGCGCGGCGCTGTGGATCACGCTGGCGATGGTCATTTCGGCGCTGGGTTCGATGAACTCTTCGATATTGAGCGGGGCGCGCGTGCCCTATGCGATGGCGCGGGATGGCGTGTTTTTCAAGATCGCCGGGGGCATCCACCCGAAATTCCGCACGCCGGGTCGCGCGCTGATTTTTCAGTGTGTGCTGGCGAGCGTGATGGCGCTGACCGGAACGTTCGAAGAGCTGACGAATCTTTTTATCTTCGCGGGATGGATTTTTTATGGCTTGGCGGTGGTGGCGCTCTTCCGCCTGCGAAAGACCGAGCCGGACATGCCTCGGCCCTACCGCTGCTTCGGCTATCCGTGGGTACCAGGGCTGTTCGTTGCGGGGGCGCTGGCGCTGACGGTGAGCTTGTGGCTGGACCGGCCGGGGAGGTCTTCGATTGGGCTGCTGATTATATTGGCGGGGCTGACGTTTTACCGCTACTGGAAACGCAGGGCAGAACCAGCCTGACAATCATTGCTGTTTGAGAATTCGCAATATCTACTTGTATAGAAAATACTTGCGGCGCATGGTTTCGAACGCGGCCAGATCATCGGCCCAGCCGCGCACGATCTCTTCCGGCTGCGCGCCGTCTTCCAGCAATTTCACCGTGGCGGCATGGCCCAGCAGGAACATCATCTTGGCGGGGTCGAACTGTTGGGGATAGAGCTTGCGCAGCAGCGTGGCGATTTCGATGCCCATGCGCATGGGGCGGGCCGCGGAGCGTTCGCTGACGCGCACAGAGACGCCGCCACAGCGCTGGCCCTGGAACGGCTGACCGGCGGGAACAAACTGTATGGGCTTGAAGTTCAGGCCCGGCAGGTCGCGGGCGTTGAGGGCATCGGCCACGCGCTGGCCATCCATCCACGGGGCGCCGAATTCCTCGAAGGGGGCTTCGGTTCCCCGCCCCACGGAGACGCCGGCGTTCTGCAAAATTTCGAGGCCGGGATAGAGCACCGCGCCCTTGAGGGTGCGCAGGGCGGGCGAGGGAGGAATCCAGCGCGCGCCGGTATTGTCGAAGTATTCGGCGCGGCGCCAGTTGCGCAGGGCGATGACGTGCAGGTCGCAATGAATATTATTTTCCTCGTTAAAGAGCTGGGCGAGTTCGCCGATGGTCAGTCCGTAGCGCACGGGCAGCGGGAAATATCCCACGAAGCTGGTCTTGTCCTTATCGAGGACGGGCCCTTCGACCACTTCGCCGCCGAGGGGATTGGGGCGGTCGAGAACGTAGAAGGGGATGCCGCGTTTGGCGGCGGCTTCCATGCAGTAGGCCATGGTGGTGGTGTAGGTGTAGAAGCGCACGCCGGCGTCCTGAATATCGAAGACGAGGGCGTCAATGCCCTCGAGCATTTCCTCGTCGGGGCGGCGGCTCTCGCCGTAGAGGCTGTAGACGGGAAGGCCGCTGGAGGGGTCTTTGGTGGAGGAAACTTTTTCATCGGCGTTTCCGGCGATGCCGTGTTCAGGGCTGAAGAGGGCCACCAGCTTTACTCCGGGGGCTTTCCTGAGCAGTTCGATGGCGGTGCGGCCTTGGGCGTCCACACCGGTGTGATTGGTGATCAGGCCGACGCGTTTGCCGCGCAGCGGGGCGAATTTTTCGGCGGCGAAGACGTCCAGGCCGGTCTGCGTGCGCACGCCGTGAGCGCGGGCGCGGCGCTGCCGCGCGGCGGGACGGCGGTTTTTGGCGGCCTGCGCCGGAGAGGGAGGCAGCAAAGCCAATCCCACCAGCAGGCAAAAAAGAAATCGCATCGTCCGGCGCCTGGCGTTCCCCTGGTTGCTCATCTTCTTCCCATCCTCCAAGAATAGCCGCACCCAATGATATGCTGGAACTCGATTCTTGGCACTTCGTTGTGAGCGCAAAAACCGTATGTTATATACAAACGCGTAACAGGCAGAGCAAACGGGGGCCGATTCACCGGGGGACACACATACAATGAGAGGACGAACCGCCGGGGCGCTGTTGCTCCCCTTGCTGATACTCATGACCAACACCGCACGCAGCCAGAGCAAACCTCAGAAAAAAACAGCACGCGCCGAGGCGCGCCAGACCGCGCCGGAAACGCACGCGCTCACGCCCGCCGCGCGGAAATGGGTGGAGGCGACGCTGCGCAAGATGACGCTCGATGAAAAAATCGGGCAGCTTCTCTTTACCACCTACCACGGAGCGCTGGTGGCCACCGACCGCGCCGCGTACGCGCAACTCGAGAAGGACGTCAAGCAGCTGCACGTCGGTGGGCTGATCAACGCGACCATGGGCTCGCCGCTGGGGATCGTCAAGAGCCAGGCGTACCCGACGGCGGTGCTTTCGAATCAGTTGCAGGGCATGGCCAAGGTTCCGCTGCTGATCGGAGCGGATTTCGAACGCGGCACGGCCATGCGTCTTGACGAGGGCACGTCTTTCCCGATGGCCATGGCGGTGGCCGCCGCGGGCCGCCCCGCGGACGCCTACACGGCGGGTAAGGTAACCGCGCTCGAAGCGCGGGCCGTGGGCGTGCAATGGGTGTACGCGCCGGACGCGGACGTGAACAGTAACGCGCAGAATCCCATCATCAATACGCGATCGTTCGGGGAAGACCCGGCGCGCGTTTCCGAGTTCGTCACGCAATTCATCCGCGGGGTGGAGGAGAACGGAGCGCTGGCCACGGCGAAGCATTTCCCCGGCCACGGCGACACCTCGATGGATTCGCATCTGGATCTCCCCGTGGTTTCCGCGGACAAGGAGCGACTCGATCATCTGGAACTGGTTCCCTTCCGCGCGGCGATTGCCGCCGGGGTGAGCAGCATCATGACCGCGCATCTCTCCGTGCCGGCGCTGGAGCCCGACCCGGACACGCCGGCGACGCTTTCCCACAATATATTGACCGGGCTGCTGCGCCAGAAGATGGGCTTCGACGGACTGATCGTCACCGATGCGATGGACATGGGCGGAGTGACGGTGCGCTACGCGCCGGGCGAAGCGGCGGTGCGCGCGGTGCTGGCCGGTGCGGACTGCATCCTGATGCCGCCGGTGCCGGAAGCGGCTTTCAAGTCGCTGAAGGCCGCGGTGATTTCCGGAAGAATTCCGCGGCAGCGCATCGAGGAGTCCTTGCGGCGCATCCTGAGCGCGAAGGCGCGCCTGAATCTGAACAAGAACCGCCTGGTGGACGTGAGCGCGCTCAACAGCCACTTTGCCTCGGTGGAATTCCAGCGCTCCGCACAGGACATCTCCGACCGCGGGGTGACGCTGCTGCGCGACAGCGAACACCGCCTGCCGCTCGACGCCACCAAACAACTGCGCGCGCTGCTGCTGGCGGCCTACAGCGACCCCGAGCCGTATCCGGGCGAGGATCTGGAGCGGGAACTGCGCACGCGCGTGGATTCGCTGATCACGCTGCGCATGGACACGAAATTCGTCAAAGCCTCGACGCTCCAGCTGCCGCCCGCCGATTCCTACGACTTCACCATCGTGGCCCTCTTTGTGCGCGTAAGCGACCGCAAGGGCAACGTGGACGTGCCGGCGGATCAGTCGGCGCTGGTGGAGCAGGCGTTTGCCAGCGGCAAGCCGGTGATTTGCCTGGCGTTCGGCAGTCCCTACCTGATCGAAAAATATCCGCAGGCGCAAACCTGGCTGGCGACGTTTGGCATCAGCGACGTGGCGCAGATTTCCGCGGCGCGCGCTCTGTTTGGGCAGATTCCCATCAGCGGGCATCTGCCGGTGAGCATTCCGGGAGCGAACCTGAAGGCCGGGGACGGCATTCAGCTTCCCGCGACGGCCATGACCATTCAGCCGATGGACGTGCGCACCGAAGCGCAACTGCGGCCGGCGTTCGACGTAGTGGAAAAGGCCGTGGTGGACAAGGCCTTTCCCGGAGCGGTGCTGGCCGTAGGCTATCGCGGAAAAGTCACCGTGCACGCGTTCGGCAAACTGAGTTATGAAGCCGGGGCCGCGCCGGTGGCCCCGGACACGATTTACGACATCGCCTCGCTGAGCAAGGTGGTGAGCACGACGACGCTGACGGAGCGGCTCGTGGAAGGCGATTTTCCCGTGCCCCTCGATCTGGACCTGCCCATCGCGCGCTATTTGCCCGAATGGAAGAGCGGGCCGCAGCCGGAATGGCGCCAGCACGTGACCACGCGCCACCTGCTGACGCACACCTCCGGCCTGCCGCCGTTCAAGGAATACTGGCGCACCTCGAAGAGCAAGAACGATACGCTGGAGAAGATTTTTGCCGAGCCGCTGGAATACGAACCGGGCACGAAATCGCTCTACTCCGATCTGGGGATCATTCTCCTGGCGGAGATCATCGAGCGGCTCACCGGGGAACCGCTGGACACGCTGGCGCAACAGAATATTTTCACGCCGCTGGGGATGAAGGACAGCCAGTACAATCCGCCGAAAAAACTTTGGCCGCGGATTGCCCCGACGGAATTTGACGGGCAACTGCGCCACCGCCTGGTGCGCGGCGAAGTGCACGACGAAAACGCCTACGCCATCGGCGGCGTCGCCGGACACGCCGGGGTCTTCAGCACGGCGCCGGACCTGGCGGCCTTCTGCCAGATGCTGCTGAACGGCGGAATCTATGCGCACAGGCGCCTGCTGCGGCGCTCGACCATCAATCAGTTCACCGCGCCGGAAAAGCTTTCCGAAGGAACGCGCACGCTGGGCTGGGCCGTGCCCACGGAAAACTCATCGAGCGGCCATTTCTTTTCCAAACACAGTTTCGGACACACCGGCTTCACCGGAACGTCCATCTGGATCGATCCCGACCGGCAGCTCTTCGTGATCCTGCTGAGCAACCGGGTGAATCCCACGCGCGAAAATCACAAAATCGCCGAAGTGCGCCCGGCGGTGCACGACGCGGTGCTGCAGGCGCTGGGACTGGCCGCGCCGGATTCGCCAAGATGACCCTTACCGCACGCCCGTGCGCGACGGCGTCCGCGCTTCCGCTCGTTCCGTGGGTATAATGCGGCGATGCCTCCAGCCATGAAAGAGAAGCGGCGCACCGAAGGGCGCAACCGCGCTTCGCGCGGGCTCGACCGCCTGTCCGCGGCGGCCATTCTGCGGGTGATGAACCGCGAGGATGCCCAGGTGGCGCGCGCCGTGGGCCGGGAGATTCCCGCGATCGCGCGCGCGGTGGAAGCCATTGTGAAATCGTTGCGCGGCGGGGGAAGACTTTTCTATGCGGGCGCGGGCACCAGCGGGCGGCTGGCCGTGCTGGACGCTTCGGAATGTCCGCCCACGTTTGGCGTATCGCCAAAACTCGTGCAGGCGCTGATCGCCGGCGGAAAGCGGGCCATCACCGGCGCGGTGGAAGGCGCCGAAGACGACGACGCAGCCGGAGCGCGCGAACTGAAGCGCAGAAAACTGGGCGCGCGCGACGTGGTGGTGGGCATCGCCGCGAGCGGCGGCACTCCTTTCGTTCTGGGCGCGCTGGCTTACGCCAAGAAACGAGGAGCGGCGACCGTGGCCGTCACCGCCAACCGCCATTCCCCGCTGGCGCGGGCGGCGCGCATCTGCATCGCGGCGGAAACCGGGCCGGAGGTGATTGCCGGGTCCACTCGGCTGAAGGCCGGAACGGCGCAGAAGCTGGTGCTGAACATGCTTTCGACGGCCGCATTGGTGCGATTGGGCCATGTGTACGATAATTGGATGATTGACGTGGCGCTGACCAACCGCAAGCTGCGCGAGCGCGGCGTGCGCATCCTGGCCGAAGCCGGCGGCTGCGAAGTTGCGGCGGCGGAAAAAGCTTTGCGGCAGTGCGGGAATAAACTGCGCGCGGCGCTGGTGCTGCTCAAGCGCGGGGGAACGCCTGCGGAAGCGCGGGAGCGGCTGCGGCGAGCGGACGGAAATCTGCGGCGGGCGCTGGGCGAATGAGGGAGCAAAGGGCATCTTAAATGGATAACTTTCTGATCCGCGGCGGCAAGCCGCTGCACGGCACGGTACGAATCAGCGGGGCCAAGAACTCCGCGCTGCCGGTGATGGCCGCGGCGCTGCTGACCAGCGAGCCCGTGAAACTGGGCAATCTTCCCCGCGTGCGGGACATTATCACCATGGGCAAGCTGCTGGCGCACATGTCCGCGCACGTAATCACCAGCGAATTTCCCGGCACCGAATACACCATCGAAGCGCGGACGGTCAGCGACGCGGAAGCTCCCTACGAATTGGTACGCACCATGCGCGCCTCGATCCTGACGCTGGGGCCGTTGGTGGCGCGCCTGGGCAAGGCCCGCGTTTCCCTGCCCGGGGGCTGCGCCATCGGAGCGCGCCCGGTGGACCTGCACCTGAAGGCGCTGGAGAAGATGGGCGCGGTGATCACCACCAGCCACGGGTACGTGGAAGCGGCGGTGCCCGAGAACGGGCGGCTGAAGGGCGCACACATCGTCTTCGAGAAGATCACGGTGACGGGCACGGAAAATATTTTAATGGCGGCGGCGCTGGCCGAGGGCGAAACGATCCTGGAAAACGCCGCGCGCGAGCCGGAGATCACCGACCTGGTGGAACTGCTGCGCAAGATGGGGGCGCACATCGAAGGCGACGGGACGTCCACGCTGCGGATTCGCGGCACGGAAAAGCTGCGCGGCGCGGAGCACGCCGTCATTCCCGACCGCATCGAGGCGGGCACGTTCCTGGTGGCCGGGGCCATCACCGGCGGCGATCTGCTGCTGACGAACTGCGACGCCGCGCATCTCGGCGCGGTCATCGAGAAGCTGCGACAGACCGGTGTGCGCATTGATACGGACACGCCCGGGCAGATGCGCGTGCGCGCGGCGGAAAAACTGGTGGCCGCGGACATGACCACCGAGGAGTATCCCGGCTTCGCCACGGACATGCAGGCGCAGTACATGGCGCTGATGACCCAGGCGGAGGGGGCATCGGTGATCACCGAAACGATTTTCGAAAACCGCTTCCTGCACGCCAGCGAAATGCTGCGCATGGGCGCGAACATCTCGATTGACGGCCGCCGCGCCGTGGTGCGCGGACCCGCCGCGCTGACCGGCACGACCATCATCGCGTCGGACCTGCGGGCCAGCGCCTCGCTGGTGCTGGCGGGACTGGTGGCCCAGGGCGAGACGCTGATTGACCGCGTCTATCACATTGACCGCGGCTACGAGCACATCGTCGAAAAACTTTCCGACGTGGGCGCCGATATCAAGCGCGTCCACGCGCAGGCGTCCTGATCGCGGGCAATCTTCATTCTGACTTTTCGGGAATGTCCTGACTTGGGTGAATCCACAAGGAAATACAGGTTAGTCTTTTAAATCGCCGCCCTGAAAACCAATGCGCTTCATGGGCCGCCAGACAAAGTCCTTGCGGAAATACTGCCAGAAGCCTTGCAGCCTCCAGACCAGATACATCTGCCGGTAAGGGAAATGCTCGAAGAAGCAGTAGAGCACCAGGCGGATCACGTCGCGCCAGTCGTTATAGCGTTTGTAGGTGATCTCTTCCTGCATGACCGCGCCGATGGAGATCATGGTGCCGAAGGCGTAGCCGTAAATCAGGAACTGAATGAAAAATTCGCGGCTGAGGACGCCCAGCACGGCCGCGAGAATAATCGTGGTGTAACCGATGATTTCCACCACCGGCGCCAGCAGCTCGAAGATCCACATGTAGGGCAGGCCGATGGAGCCCAGGCGGCCGTAGGTGCAGCGGAAGAGCATGTCGCGGTTGGGCCAGAGCACGTCCAGCAGGCCCTTGTGCCAGCGGGCGCGCTGGCGCGCGAGCGAGCGCAGGTCGGAGGGAACTTCGGTCCAGCAGACCGGGTCGGGCACGAAGCTGATGCGGTAGTCCATCTTCTGCTCGAGCAGGTAGCGGTGCAGGCGCGTCACCAGGTCGAAATCCTCGCCGATGGCATTGGTGCGGTAGCCGCCGACGGCGCGCACCAGATCGCGGCGGAAAATCCCGAAGGCTCCAGAAATGATGTTGAGCATATTGCCGGCAGCCCAGGCCTCGCGGCCAATCAGGAAGGCGCGCAGGTATTCGATGACCTGGAGGACTTCGAGCCAGCCTTTGGGCAGGCGCACTTCGGTAATCTGGCCGTCGCGCACGCGCGAGCCGTTGAGCACGCGCACGATGCCTCCGGCGGCGACGACGCGCCGCGGGTCGGCCAGGATGGGCACCATGATGCGCAGGAGCGAATCGCGTTCGAGGATGGAGTCGGCGTCCACCACGCAGACGTAGGGCTTGGTGGCGGCGTTCAGCCCGGCATTCACCGCGTCGGCCTTGTTTCCGCCGGGCTCCTTGTCCACCACCAGCAGGCGCGGTTCGTTCTGGCTCATATAGACGCCGCGCACCGGAGCCGAGGGCAGCTCGGGGAGATAGAGCACGTCGGCGGGGCGCAACTGGAAATGCTCGCGGAGGACTTCCAATGTTCTGTCGGCGGAACCGTCATTGATGATGATGAGTTCGAGTTCGGGATAATCGAGCGCGAGCAGGCCACGCGCCGATTCGATGATGGATTTTTCCTCGTTGTGCGCCGGGGCCAGCACGGTGATGGGCGGGGCCAGCGGCGAGGTGCGCATGCGTTCAAGGCGAATGCTGGCCAGGCGCCGGCGGTGGCGCAGGCTGGCGAAGAGGGCGATGATCAAGAGCGCCAGATAGATGAGATTGGAGGCGAGGTAATAGACGAAGAGGGTGATGTTGGAGACGGAGATAAAGTGGCGCAGCATCAGGAATGGCCCTTCCCTGGCTTCAGCACGGCCACGGGCCGCAATTCGCCGCGCGCGGCGGTGCGCATCTGTTCCTGCCCGGCCTTCAGCGCCTGTTGCAGCGTGGCCGTGGCCTCTTCGCGGTGATTGGGGTCGGAAATGGCGCTGAAGAGATGGGCGATGCCGCCGGCGCGCTCGATTTCGGAAATAATGGCGTGCAGGGCGAAGCGGTCGCGCGTCTCGATCACTTTTCCGACGATCTGTTCGAGCCGCGGACCCATCTGCGCCAGCGCGCCCGCGGCACGCAAGCGCACGTAGCGATTCTCGTCGCAGAGCGATTCAATCAGAATGGGGATGACCCGGGCGTCCTCGATGGAGCCCAGGGCCACCACGGCGCGCAGACGCACGAACCACTCCTTGTCCTTCACCAGTTCGCCCAGAAGCTCGAGTGCCGCCACGGGCCGCGCGACTCCGAGAGCGCGCGCCGCCGAGGCCCGCACTTCCGGCAGGGGGTCGGCCGCCAGCAGCAGGATATCTTCTTCCACGGCTGTGGTGGCCAGTTCGCCCAGCACGCGCGAAAGCATCTGTCGCGCGCTGCCCTGCGCCTGCCGCAGGTAGGGCTGCAACAGTTCCGGACGCCCCTGGCAGCATTGCAGCAGCGAATTCTGCAGCGTCAGCCCCGGCGTGCTCAATCCGCGGCCCACCACGCGGTCCATCATCTCGGTGGCCGCTTCGGGCAATCCCGTGCCGCCCAGTCCGCGCACGGCGGCGACGCGGGTTTCCGCGTCCTCATCCTCGAGCGCAGCGGCCAGCACCGGAACCACTTCCGGAGCGCGCGTGCGCCCCAGCGCCACCAGGGCGCGGCGCTTTCGCCAGCCGCCGTATTCGCTGGCTTCATGCATGCGCGAGGAGAGCAATCCGCTCGCGCGAAGCACGTGCAGCAGCCGCGCGGCTTCTTCCCGGTGCCCGGCGGCATGCGCCGCTTCCATGCCCTCGAAGAGCATCTCTTCGACGATCTCGCTGTCCAGCGGATGCCGGCGCCAGGCTTCCGGAGGCACCGACCCGTTCAGAATTCCTTCCCACTGCTTGCGCAGCGTGAAGACCCGCATATCCCGGCGGTGGAAATAACGCCGGCGCAGACCGCGCCGCCCGAGGATGAAAAAGAGCAGCAGGGCGATGCCCACGGACGTCACCGCAATCGCCTGGAGCACAAAGCGCCCCGGCGTGGCCGGCGAAAGCAGCACGGCGGTCAGCAGCGGCAGGTTAGAAACGCAGTCCATAGCTCAGTCCAAAACTCGTTTGCGTGCGGCCCTGCGAGCGGCTCTGATAGGAGACCACGCCGCTGATGTCCTGCCGCGGCGTGAACTGGTATTTCAGCCCGCCGCCATAGGTACGCGCGGAAAAACTTCCCAACTGGTCCACGCGGGCGAAATTTTCCGCGCCCACCGCAAAGAACAGGTTGCCCGTCACTTTTTCCGCGAGGGGAATACCCAGCTTGCCCACGCCCGAAGGGCGCCATTCCGGAGCGGCGCCGGCAAAACCGCTGCGCGCCGCGGTTCCGCTCAACTGAAAGGTCCAGTCGCGCGGCAGGTAGAAGAGCAGCGAGGGCGTGATGGTCAGCACGTGCGCTCCCGGATACCAGAACCAGTGCTGCCCGTACGCGGCTTCGATGCCGCGCAGCGCGGCATGGTCGCTCAGGTGCGCGCCGCGGCCCAGTTCGAAGAAAGCTTCGCTGCGCGGGATGACGGCCTGATCGTTGGCCTTCGCGGCGCCCGCGGTCAGCGCGGTGCGCGGGTTGAAATGGAAGGTTGCGGCCCCTGTAAATTTTCCCGCATTCACGCCGAAGCGCTGCCAGGCGCCGGCGGCGAAGCTGGTGGACCATCGCTGCGTCCAGCGCGAATCCAGGCTGACGGTCTGCGTGTTGGCCGCGTCCGTGTAGTTGAAAAAATCCGCGTCGTTGCCGGCGCGCAGCAGATGCCGCGTCTCCGCGGGAATCGATTGCAATCCCGCGCGGGCTTCCTCGCTCTTGGGGTCCAGCCGCGCCGCTTCCGCAAACTCCTGGCGCGCTTCCGGGTAGCGTCCCAGCGCCCGCAGGGCGCTTCCCCGCTGCACGCGAATGTCGCTGCGCTTGGGATCCAGCGTCTCCGCTTCGGTGAGCACCTGCAGCGCTTCGGCAAAACGCTGCTCCCGCGCCAGCACCGCGGCCAGCCCGCTCATCAGGTCCGTATCCTTCGGCGCAACGGCCAGCGCCAGACGGTAGTCCGTTTCCGCCTCCGGCAGGCGATTGGCCCACGTCAGCAGCCGCGCGCGCCATCCCCGCGCTTCCGCGTCCTGCGGCGCGGCCTCCAGGCGCTTTTCCGTAACCCGCAGCGCTTCGTCCTGATGCTGCTGCGCCACCAGTCCCTTCACCTGCTCCTGCCAGTCCGCCGCCTGCTGCCCGCGCAGCGACGCCGCGGCCAGCACGCCGAGCGCCAGCAGCGCGCACGCGCGCAAACCAATCCCCCGCACCCGTCTTGCATCGGTCCTCTTCAACGGATTCACGTGCTCTCCTCGTTACGCTTTCTGTCCGGTGGAGGGACCGGACCGCGCCATCTTGAAATTCCCCGCCCCGAAGACTCGACCTGACCCAGCCTAATCATGCCCGGGTTCTTAGGAATAGAAACTCCCCCAAAGGGTTCAAAATCACTAGCTTATGGTACTAGTACCGCACCTGTACTGCAAGCGGGAGTGCCGTAAAATGTCACCCCCAACGACCTGCCTACATTCTTCATTTCGGCCGAAAGCAATTTGGAAACAGTGGGTACAGATTGCGCGAAAAAAGGTGACAAAAAAAGCCCGGCCAAATTTCAGCCGGGCCTCTTTCGGTTGGAGATGAATGGTTCAGTCGGCGGTTCCGGACCCGGTTTCGGTTGCGGTTGCAGTTTCGGTTCCAGATTCCTTCTGCTGCTTCTCGCGGGCTTCCTTGATGAGGGCCTTGCGGGAGAGGCGGACCTTGTTGCCTTCGATGGCCAGGACCTTCACCAAAACCTGGTCGCCGAGTTTCAGTTCGTCGCGAACTTCGCGGATGCGATGTTCGGAGATTTCGCTGATGTGCAGGAGGCCGTCGGTGCCGGGGAAGAGTTCGACGAAAGCGCCGAAATCGGCGATGCGCACGACCTTGCCCAGGTAGGTCTTGCCGATTTCCGCCGAGGCGGTGATGTCGCGGACCATCTGCAGAGCCTGGTCGCCGGCGGTGCCGCTGGTGGCGAAGATGTGCACCTTGCCGTCGTCCATGACGTCGATTTTGACGCCGGTGGCTTCGATGATGGACTTGATTTTCTTGCCGCCGGGACCGATGAGGTCGCGGATCTTGTCCGTGGGAATGGAGAGCATGATCAGGCGCGGAGCGAAGGAAGACATCTCCGGCCTGTGTGTGCTAAGGGTCTTGTCCATGATGTCCAGGATATGGAAACGCGCGACCTTGGCTTGCGCCAGCGCTTCGCGCATCATGCCGATGCTGATCCCGCCCACCTTGATGTCCATCTGCAGAGCGGTGATGCCCGCACGGGTTCCGGCCACCTTGAAGTCCATGTCGCCGTAGTGGTCTTCGGCTCCGGCAATGTCCGTCAGAATGGCGTACTTGCTGGGGTTTTCGACCACCAGGCCCATGGCGATTCCAGCGCAGGGCGATTTGAGGGGCACGCCGGCATCCATCAGCGCGAGCGAGCCGCCGCAGACCGTGGCCATGGAAGAGGAGCCGTTGGATTCGAGAATGTCCGAAACCAGGCGCATGGCGTAGGGAAATTCGGCTTCCGCGGGAAGAAGATTGGCCAGCGCGCGTTCCGCCAGCGCCCCGTGGCCGATTTCACGGCGTCCCGGTCCGCGCAGGAATTTCACTTCGCCGACGCTGAACGGGGGGAAGTTGTAATGGAGCATGAAGCGCTTGAAGGTGTTCTGCTCGAAAAGCAGGTCCTGGCGCTGCATGTCTTCCTTGGTGCCCAGGGTGAGAGTGGCCAGCGCCTGCGTTTCGCCGCGGGTAAAGAGCGCCGAACCGTGCACGCGAGGGAGCAGACCCGTCTCGCAGGTGATGGGGCGAACCTGGTCGAAGCGCCGGCCGTCCGGACGCCGCTTCTTATCCAGCATGTCGTTGCGGAAGATGCTCTCGCGCAGGCGCTCGAAGGCGCGCATGGCCAGCTTCAGCTTTTCCGCTTCTTCCTTGGGATAGGCGGCCTTGATTTCGTCCTTCAGCGTATCCACCAGATGATAGCTTTCCTTCTTGGGGTGCTTTTCGGTGTTCAGGGCGTCCTGCAGCCGCGCGCCGTATTTCGCTTCCATGTCCTTGTAGAGGGCCTCGTCAAACGGCACCGGCGGAACGGTCACTTTCACCGGAGCGACTTTGGCGTAGAGTTCGCGAATGGCGGCGATGATGCGCTTGATCTGGGCATGGCCGAATTCCAGCGCTTCGACCACCTGATCTTCGGAAACTTCGAGGGCGCCCGATTCCACCATGACGATGGCTTCTTCGCTGCCCGCAATGGTGATGTTCAGGGTGCTGACCTTCTGTTCGGTCACGGTGGGGTTGGCCACCAGTTTGCCGTCCAGCATGCCCACGCGCACGGCGGCGATGGGGGTGGTGAAGGGCAGGTCCGAGCAGAAGGCCGCGGCGGATGCGCCGGTCATGGCGATCACGTCGGGGTCGTTCTCGCTGTCCGCGGAAAGGACCATGGCCACGATCTGCGTCTCGTTCCTCCAGCCTTCGGGGAAGAGCGGGCGCATGGGGCGGTCAATCTGCCGGGAAGTCAGAATTTCTTTTTCGGAGGGGCGTCCTTCGCGCTTGAAGAAGCCGCCGGGAATTTTTCCGGCCGAATAGGTGTATTCGCGGTAGTCCACCGTGAGAGGCAGAAAGTCGCGGTCGTTCATGGTCGAGGCCATGCACGCGGTGGTCAGCACCACGGTATCGCCATAGCGCGCGGTGATGGCGCCATTGGCCTGGCGGGCAATCTTGCCCGTTTCGAGCGTCAGCGTGCGTCCGCCGACTTCAACTGTAACCACATGAGGCTTGGGCAAATGTGAATTTTCAGACATGAGTCACTTCCTTTTTCCCCGTTGGGGGCCTTTTTCCATTTCCGCGGAGCGCAATGCTCCTGCGGGCGGCGTTGAGAAGAAGCACGGCGAGGGTTCAGGCTGGAACGGCGTCAGACAGACGCATACCCCGGCGCGGAGAATGCTTCTCCCAGCGCACAGGGCTGATTCCGCTGCACGGGACTGTTTTCGTTTTGTTGAGGAAGGAGCCGGTGATTGCGCCGGCTACTTGCGCAGACTAAGACGTTCGACAATCTCGTGATACCGATCCGGGTCCCGACGGTTCAGATAGTCCAGCAGACGCCGGCGCTTGTTGACCATCATGATCAACCCCCGCCGCGACGCGTGGTCCTTCATATGGGACTTGAGATGCGTGGTGAGGTAGCTGATTCGCTCGCTCAAAAGCGCAATCTGTACTTCCGGAGAACCCGTATCTTTGACGTCTCGCCGGAACTGCTCGATCAACACCGGTTTCGCGTTGCTCAAGTTTGCCATCTCCATCGTTCCCTTTGAAAACTTGATTTTTCCTCTTCTCTTCGACCTCCATTAGGCTAACACAACCTTCGGGAGAGTGTAAAGGAATGTAAAATCTTCCCGGGGCCCCTACTTTTTCCCCGCGCTTGAATTCCCCGCCCCGGCGCACCCGCCGGGACCCATCCAATGATATACTGCGCGCTCTTCCCTGCTTGCCCGGCGCCGGATTCCACGGCTGCCCGGCCGAGGAACCGCCCATGCCCACCACGCCGCATATCGAATCCCATTTCACCGCCAGCGCCACCGTGCGCGACGTGGTCATCGGCATGGCCGATGGCCTCACTGTGCCCTTCGCGCTGGCCGCCGGCATCACCGGGGCCGTGGCCGCTTCCGCGCAGGCCACGCATCTGGTGGTCACCGCGGGGTTTGCGGAAATCGTGGCCGGGTCCATCGCCATGGGACTGGGTGGTTATCTTGCCGCCAAGACGGATGCCGAGCACTACGCCTCCGAACTGCAGCGCGAATACCAGGAAATCGTCGAACTGCGCGACCATGAAGTATCCGAAGTGGAGGACGTTTTCAAGGGCTACGGCCTATCCCCGGACGAGATGGCCCCCGCCGTGAAAGCCATCTGCGCTGACGACAAGCGCTGGGTGGGCTTCATGATGCGCTTTGAATTGGGCCTCGAGGAACCCCATCCCCGGCGCGCCCGCCTGAGCGCCATGACCATCGCCGGCTCCTACATTTTCGGCGGGCTGATTCCCCTGGCGCCGTATATGATCGCCAGCCACGTCATTACCGGTCTGTGGTATTCGGTGGCCATTACCCTGCTGGCCCTGGCGGCTTTCGGGGCCATCAAGGCCCATTTTACGGGCATCTCCAAGCTGCGCGGTGCCGGGCAGACCGTCTTCACCGGTGGGCTGGCCGCCGGCGCGGCGTTCTTCATCGCCCGCCTGTTATAGAGGAATAAACTGGCGCAGCCCCCAACAGGGCTCACTTCCCGTGGAGATAGCTGCGGCCCGGAAAACTCGCGGCATTTTATCGCGGGAAGAAATGCGGCAGATGATGCGATAATAGAAATCGGTTGCAGTGGCAAGAGCAACTTCAGGGCGCCTCCCTCTTCGGCGCAAGACACTTTGGAAGCATGGACGACCGGTGCGAATTCGAAAGAACAAAACCAAACTTTTATTTGGACTGATTCTGGCCGCCTTCGGCGTTCTGGCGTGGCTGGCCTTCGTGGAAGACCGCAATCTGGTGGAAAGCGCCCGCTGGGTCGAGCATTCGCATGCCGTTCTGGAGCAGTCTGCGGGACTGCGCGAATACGTACGAGACGTGGGAGTTACGCGGTCCAGCTACGCTATCAATGGAGACGCGGCTCTCCTGATTCGCTTCGAGAAGGCTGCCCGCGATGCGCAGGAGCATATCGCGGAGCTGGAGCGACTGACCCGGGACAACCCTGCTGCGCAGGAGAAGTTGCGTACGGCTGAGCCACTCATCCAATCGCGCATTCGGGTGGCCCGGGAATCGATGGAATTGCGGAAGAAGAATGGCATGGAAGAATCCAGCGAGAGCCGCTACCGGGAGCAGAGCTTGCTCTTGGGCGACAAGATCAACGATGCCCTACACCAGTTTGAAGAGATCGAACGGCAGCTGCGGGACCAGCGCGTAGCGGAAGCCTCCCGAAGCATGCACTCCACCAACCGCATGGATCTGGCCATTGTGCTGGCCACGTTCACGGCCCTGTTGCTGGCCCTGTGGCTGCAGAGCCGGGAAGAGGCGGCGCGCCGCCGGGCGCAGGAGGAGCGCGAAAAAGTGGTGCAGGAACTGAGCGCAGCGCTGGCCAACGTCAAAACGCTCAGCGCCATGCTGCCCATCTGCTCCTCGTGCCGGAAGATCCGGGACGACGAGGGCTACTGGAGCCAGATCGAGGAATACGTGCGCAAACACACGGACACGGAGTTCACCCACGGGATCTGCCCGGATTGCGTGCGCACGCTCTATCCGGAAATGGCCGATACGATCGAGGAGCGACTGAAGAAATCCAAGGATAAAGAAGGACAGAAAGTGTGATTTTCGCTAGTTTCCCGCCCCGGTGACGAACGTGCCGGTGACGCCTTCTTCACCGGCCGCAGGATCCACCCGGGGCAGGGCATCTCCCTGCCCGCGCCGGCTTCCCTCCGCCCATGCCCTGCCAAGAGAATGACTTTTTTATTCATTCTTTGCTATCCTTCCTGATAGAAGAGATGTGCCATGAGCGCCGAGAACTCTCGCGTGCTGGTAAGACCGATGACCCCGCAGGACATACCGGGGGTAGTGGAGTTGCAAGCCCGGGTCTTTCCGGAAATGCTGCGCTGGACGGACGAAGAACTCTCCCACCATCTGATCGTCTTCCCCGAAGGGCAACTGGTCGCCGTGGACGAAACCGGGCGTCTGCTGGGCTCGGCGAGCTCCCTCATCATTGATTGGGACGACTACGCCGAGTCCGCCCAGTGGTCCACCATCACCGGACGAGGAACCTTCGACACCCATGACCCGCTGGGCAAGACCCTCTATGGCGCGGACATGTGCGTGGACCCGCATTCGCGCCGCAATGGAGTGGGTTCGTACTTCTACGACGCGCGCAAGAAGATGGTGCGGGAGCGCGGCCTAAAGCGCCTGCTGACCGGGGGACGGATTCCGGGCTACGCGCAGATCGCGCAGGAGATGACCCCGCGAGAGTACGTGGAGGAGGTGGCGCAAGGAAAAAGAAAAGACCCCACACTGAGCTTCCAACTGGCCAACGGACTGGTAGTTCTGGATGTCGTCCCGGAATACCTGGATGACATCGAGTCGCGGGGATTCGCCACGCTGCTGGAATGGCTGAACCCGGAATACGTGGCCACGGTGAGCCTGGAGGCCAGCGAGCAACATGCCGCCCTGGAGGAAGCCGGAGAAGAGCCGCTGCGCGAGCACGTGGGCCCCTCACGCGTGCGCATCGCCACGCTGCAGTATCTGCTGCGCCCCATCACGCGCTTTGAGGACTTTGCCACCCAGGTGGAGTTCTTCGTGCGCAGCGCGCGCGATTACCGCAGCCACTTCGTGGTCTTCCCCGAGTATTTCACCATGCAACTGCTGAGCTACTTGCGCGAACCGGCTCCCGGGCGCGCAGTGCGCCGCCTGGCCCAGCTCACTCCGGAATACGAAGACCTCTTCCAGCGACTGGCGGCGGACACCGGACTCTACATCATTGCCGGGACGCATCCGGTGATCCAGCAGGGCGCGTTGTTTAACGCCGCCCATCTGTTCACCCCCAACGGCAGGGTATTCCGTCAGAAGAAAGTGCACCTGACGCCCACCGAAAAGAATCTCTACCAGATGAGACGCGGCCACGGATTTTATGTCTACCATACGGACTACGGCCGGATCGCCATTCTGGTCTGTTACGACGTGGAGTTTCCCGAAGCCGCGCGGGTGCTAGCCGAAGGCGGGGCGCAAATTCTCTTCGTGCCGTCCTGCACGGACGAACGGCAGGGATTCTGCCGGGTGCGTTACTGCGCACAGGCGCGGGCGATCGAGAATCAGATCTATGTGGCCATGGCGGGCACCGTGGGCAATCTCCCCGATGTGCCGTGCATGGCCACACACTACGGCCAGGCCGCCATCCTCACGCCCTCGGACTATTTCTTTGCACGCGATGGGATAGCGGCGGAAGGCATCGTCAACCAGGAACAGATGGTCGTCTGCGATGTGGATTTGGACTTACTGGCCGAGCAGAGCGTCAGCGGCACGGTCATTCCCATCAACGACCTGATCCGGGATGCTTATGACCGGGTTATCCACTATGCCGACCACCGCGACGGGAACCAACCGGCTCGCGCGGTGGCGGGAACGATTTAGGAGGCTCGCCGGAAGCCGGAAACTGCTTGTTTTGGAACCGGCTTCCCCTTAGGTTCATTTCCTCCCGCAGCGGAAGGGCGATGGAAAGACTGAGCCTTCAGTCCCGCCGGTTGCGCACCAGCGACAAGAACTCGTCGCGCGTCTGCTTGCTGGTGCGGAAGGCTCCCAGCATGGCGCTGGTCACCGCCTGCCCGTGCTGCTTCTCCACGCCGCGCATCTGCATGCACAGATGCCGGGCTTCGATGATCACGCCCACGCCCTCCGGACTGATCTTCTCCTGAATGGCCTGGGCCACTTCGCTGGTCAGGCGCTCCTGAATCTGCAGGCGCCGCGCGTACATGTTCACCAGCCGGGCCACCTTGCTCAGGCCGATGACCTTCTTGCTGGGCAGGTAGGCCACGTGGCATTTTCCGAAGAACGGCAGCAGGTGGTGCTCGCAGAGGCTGAAAAATTCGATGTCCTTCACCACCACCATCTCGTCGTAGCACACGCTGAAGGTCGCCCCGTTGAGCACCTGATCGAGATTCATGTGGTAGCCGCTGGTGAGAAACTTCATGGCCTTCTCAAAGCGCTCCGGGGTCTTCAGCAATCCTTCGCGGCTGGGGTCTTCGCCCACCAGCGCGAGCATCCGGCGCACCAGCCCGGCGATGGTTTCGCCCTTTTTCTCATTCAGCACGATGGTCGTCGCTTGCTTGCCCATGATTCGCTCCCGTTACTGCCCGTCGTATTCAAAACTGTTGTTGCCCGTTTCTTCGATGCGCACGCGCACCAGCCGCGCCGCGCTAAACCCTTTGATGCGCGCATACGCTTCCCTGCACAGGTTCTCCGTCGTCGGCACCGTTTCGCGAAACGCCGCCACTTCCTCGTTCAGGTTGCGGTGGTCGAAGGCTTCCAGCACTTCCCTTCCGACATAGGCGTCCAGATCCGCCAGATTCGCGATCATCCCCGTCGCCGGGTCCACCGCGCCGCTCACCTGCACTTCCAGCACGTAATTGTGGCCGTGCCCGTGCGGATTGTTGCACTTGCCGTACACCCGCCGGTTCTCTTCCGCGCTCAGCTTCGCGCTGTGCAGCCGGTGCGAGGCCGCAAAATGGTAGCGCCGCCCCAGCACGATCTCGATCCCCGCCGCGCTCATAGTTCGCCTGTCCCGTTGCGGCGGCATTCCGCGTACAAATCCGGCGATTCGTACAGGCGGATCTTGTGCAGGCGCCCCTGCGTGATTTGCGGCTCGAGCAGATCCCAAATCACCCGCGCGATGTTCTCGCAGGTGGGAATTTTCCCGGCCAGCTCGGGCACCTCGAAATTCAGGTGGCGGTGGTCCATGCGCCGCATCACTTCCCTCTCCAGCAGCTCTTTCAGTTCCTTCAAATCCAGCACCATCCCCGTCTGCGGGTCCGGCTCCCCCGCCACGGTCACCTCCAGCGTGTAGTTGTGCCCGTGACCGTGGGGATTGTTGCATTTGCCGAAGACGCGGCGGTTCTCCTCCGGCGAAAAGGCCGGATTGTCGTAGCGGTGCGAAGCCGAAAATTCCATCTTGCGCGTGATCGTAACCATCAGTGTCCTGAACCCTCCGCCGCCGCTTTTCCCACCGCGTATTCGCGGCCCTTCCACATCACCCGCCCGCGCGCGTGGCTTCTCCAGGAAGCCGCCAGCACGCCCGCGTAGAGTCCCACCGCCGGTAAATAGTAGAACATCCGCGATACGGGAAATCCATTGCGCGAGAGCACCAGCGCATAGGCCGCCAGGCGCAGCGCCAGCAGCGCCGCGCCCGCGAGCGCCAGCGCCGGCCAGAGCCATCCCGCCAGCAGCAGCGCGCCGGGCATCCAGGGGACCACGTGCAGCAGTTCGCGGCGCATTCCCGCTCCGCTGTCGCCCATCAGGCGGTAGAGGTTCTTCTTCCATCCCTCCCACATCGCGGCAAAACTGCGGTACATGCGCACGTCCACCACGCCCGCGCCGGAGCCGAACCACAGCCGGTAGCCCGCGCGCTTCACTCGCCGCGCCAGCGCCACGTCCTCGAGAATTTCGCTCGCCACGCCGGCGTGCCCGCGCACCGCGTCGTAGGCCTCCCGGCGGATCAGCAGGTATTGGCCGTTGGCCGCCGCCGCGGGCGAATCCGGATCATTCACTTCCGCGTAGGAGAAGCGCTGCGCCAGCCGGCAAAAGATAAACGGGATGAGCGCCTTCTCCCACCATTTGCGGGTCACCTGCGCGGGCGAAAAGGAAACCAGCGCCGCTTGGTGCTCCGCGGCAATGCGCAGCGCGCGCGCCGCGCCGTCCCGGCGGTGCTCCGAATCGGCGTCCGTGAAGAGCAGCCACGGCCGCCTCGCCTGCGCCGCGCCCAGCCAAGCAGCGTGGTTCTTGCCCACCCAGCCCGCCGGAACATCCCGCGCGTCCATCACCCGCAGATGCGGCACGTCCTTCTGCAACTCCTGCAAGACCGCCATCGTCTTGTCTGTCGAACCGTCGTTGATCACCAGAATTTCGCCGATTTCCGGTTGCCGCGCCAGCGAGACCACGCAGCCGACAATCACCGCCGCCTCGTTGCGCGCCGGAACGATGGCGCTGATGCAGGGCCCGCCGGCGCGCATGGCGACGGCTTCAGGCATTGGCGTTTGGTTGGAATGGTCGTTGTTCATGGTTCCAAACCGTGCGGGGGAATCGGAACTGCTTCGCAGTCCGGGGCAGAAGTTGTATTATAGCATTCGATGGATACTCTCATTCGGAAACTGTTCACCTGGGGCGGACCGCTTCTCGCCGTCCTTCTGCTGCTGGCCTTCTTCCGCCCGCTCTACCGGCAGGGCGAAACCTCGATTGCCGGAAAAACGGCTCCTGAGTTCTCCTTCACTCTCGCGCAAAAACCAGCGACCCTCGCCGATCTTCGTGGCCAGGTCGTCGTGCTCAACTTCTGGGCCACCTGGTGCCCGCCGTGCGTCGAGGAGACGCCCGCGCTCAACCGCCTGCAACAACACATCGCCGCGCGCCGGGCGATGGTCCTGGGCATCAGCGTGGATGAAGACCAGTCCGCCTACGACGCCTTCCTGCAAAAGCAGGGCGTGGTTTTCCCCACCTACCGCGACCCCACGAAGAAGATTGCCCTCGAGTACGGCTCTTCCATGTATCCGGAAACCTACATCATCGGGCGCGACGGCAAGCTGGCCCGCAAAATCATCGGCCCGCAGAAGTGGGATTCGCCCGAGATGCTGGCCTATTTCGACGCACTGCTCGGCCAGAACTAATCCACAAGAAAAGAATCGCCACAGAGACACTGAGACACTGAGAAAACCAATTTTTGTGTTTTCTCTGCGACCTCTGCGCCTCTGCGCTTATTCTTTTTCTTCGTTTTTATTCGTAGCGCAGCGCTTCCACGGGGTCCAGCCGCGCCGCCTGCATCGCCGGCACCCATCCGCTGACCACGCCCACCACGAGCAGGATGCCCGTCGAGAGCAGCAGCGTCATCATGGAAAGCTGCAAATGAATGTCCACCTTGCCGCTGTCGTCTTCATACGCCGCGCCGAGAAACGGCAGCGTCCCGATGGCCGAAGTAATCGCCGCCGAAAGCAGCATCCCGATGGCGCCCGCGGCCAGCGTGAGCACCAGCGCTTCCAGCAGGAACTGCCAGCGAATATGCGAGCGCCGCGCCCCCAGCGCCCGCCGCAGGCCGATCTCGCGCACGCGCTCCTCGACCGAGACGAGCATGATGTTCATCACGCCCACGCCGCCGATGCCCAGCGTCAGCGAACCCACGAAGAACAGCAGCGCCTGAATCCCGATGGTGATGCCGTCCATGATGGGTTTGAACTCCTCGCGCCCGAACATGGTGATGGCCCGCTTGTCCGAGGCAGAGAAGCGCTGCCGCGAAGCCACCGCATCGCGCACCTGCTGCATGGCCCGGGCCTCGAACTGCGGCGCCACCGGCACAAAGATCATCACGCGGGCGTAGTGCGCGTCCCACATATCGCCCGCGGCGGAATAGGGGATGAAGGCCGATTCGTCGTCGCTCGAAAAATAGTTGCTGTCGGAAAACTTCGTATCCATCACGCCGATCACGCTGAAGCGCACGCCGTTGATGCGCACCGTCTCGCCCACCGCCGGGGTTCCACTGAAGAGTTTTTTCTTCAGCAGCGCTCCCAGAAAGACCACCCGGCGCCGCTCGGCGATGTCCTCCGGTGAAATCCAGCGACCCTCGAGCGGCACCTCGTTGCGCATCTCGCCGTATTCGGGATAGACGCCGCGAATGGCCGTGTCCGAAAGGCGCTCCTCGTGCGAAATACCCAGGAATTTCACCGTCTCGAGCGTCACCCGCTTCACCAGCGGCGACTGCGCCTTGACCCACTCGGCGTCCTCCTTCTCAAAGCGCACCGCTTTCCCCGCGCGCTCTCCGCCGGCCTGCTCGCTGGTCGTCCCCGGCCAGCAGATGACCGCGCCCTTGCCAAAGACCTCGAAGGTGTACATCAGCACGCCGCGGAATCCCGCGCCGTAGCTGAGTAAGAGCGTCACCGCCACGATGCCCCAGGCGATGCCGGTCATGGTCAGGATGCTGCGCACGCGGTTGCGTCCCAGCGCGGCCCAGGCTTCCTTGAAGATGTCTACGAGCATCTTTCCTCATCCCCCCGCTTCGAAGCGCAGCGCCTCGATCGGATCCACCGACGCCGCGCGATTCGCCGGATAAATCCCCGAGAGCACGGCAATCGCCGCCAGCAGCGTCACCGAGAGCAGCCCCAGCTTCCAGCTCGCCAGCATGCCGGCGAAAAACGGCGGCATGGGCAGCAGATTCACCAGCGCGCAGAAGCCATAAGAAATCACCAGGCCCGCTCCGCCGCTCAGCCCGGCCACGATGACCGTCTCCATGAAAAATTGCCGCAAAATGGATTTGCGCGTGGCGCCCAGGGCCATGCGCACGCCGATCTCCCGCGTGCGCTCCCGCACCGAGACGAGCATCACGTTCATCACGCTCAGCCCGCCCAGAAACATGGTCATGATGCCCACCGCGCCCATGAACACCTCCATGCCCACGATGATCATGTGCGTGGCCTGCGCGTTTTTCACCGTGTCCCAGATGCTGGCGGCTTCCTTGTCGCGGGGGTCAAAACCATGCAGCCGCCCCAGGCTGCGGCGCACCTGACGCTCGCAATCCGGGTGCGTCTCAAGCGACCACGGCGCCACCAGGATCTGATCCACGCTGTGCTCGGCGGAGGGAGGCTTATTGGGGAAATCCCGGCGCATGGCATTGAAGGGAAGGAAAATCTTGCGGACATCAAAACCGTCGTAGCTGGAATTCTGGTCCTTGGCCTTCATCACTCCGATTACTGTATACGGGATGCCGTTCATCCAGATGCTGGCGCCCAGGGCTTCGCGGTCCGCGAACAACTGCTTTTTCGTGTCGCTCCCGAGAAACGCCACGCGCCGACCTTCCTCGTTGTCCTGCTGGTTATAGAAACGGCCCTCGGCCACGCCGATACTGCGAATCTCGGCAAAGGGCGGGAGGGATCCCACCGTGCTGATCGATCCGCTGTTGAACAGGCTGCGCACCTGGACATTGCTGCCCAGCTCCGGCAGGACGTATTTGCAGGCGGGAGAATCGGCGGTTACCGCGAGGTAGTCATCTTCATCCCAATTCACCTTGTGCCCGCTGCGCATGCCCCCGGCCTGCATGCTGGTGCGCCCGGCGAAGACAATCATCACGTCCTTGCCGAAATTTTCGTGCTGCTTCTCGATGCCCTTGCCCAGCCCCTCGCTGGCCGCCACCATCAGCGTCACGGCGATGATTCCCCAGGCGATTCCGAACATGGTCAGCAGCGTGCGCCGCCTATGCGCTTTGAGCGTTTGAATCGTATCCCGCAACAAATCCCAGAACGACATACTCGCAGCTCCGTCCCAGCCCGCTACTGCAACACCACCTGCTGCTTCTCGTTCAACCCGGCCACGATCTCCGTCTTCACCCCGTTGGAGATCCCCAGCTTCACGTCCACCTTCTTTTTCCCGTTTTTCTCTTTGCTGTCCGGCATCTCCACCGACGCTTTGCGCTCCTTGTCATAGACCAGCGCCGCTTCCGGAATCATCAGCACGTTTTTCTTTTCCTCCAGCAGGATTTCGGCGTTGGCGCTCATGTTGGCCTTCAATTCCCCGCCCGGATTGGAGATGGAGACGCGCACCTCGAACGTGGTCACGTTATCTTTTTCTTTTCCCAGCGGCGAAATCTTGGTCACTTTTCCGGTCAGCTTCTTGTCCTTGAACGACTCCACCACAATCCGCGCCGGCTGATTCAGATAGACCTTCCCGATGTCCGCTTCGTCCACTTTTCCCTGCACGTACACCTCGCTAATATCACCCAGATTGAACAGCAGCGTGGCCTGCGATCCCAGCACCAGAATCGAGCTGACCGCGTCGCCCACCTGCACATCGCGCGAGAGCACCAAGCCGTCGATCGGGCTGGTGATTGTCGAATTCCGCAGATCCTCGGTCACCCGATCGAGCGCCGCGCGCGATTGCGCCACCTGCGCCTCGGCCCGGGCAATCTCCGCCCGCGCCACCGCCAGGCTGCGCTGCGCGCTCATCTGCCGGTTCAGCCCCATCTGGTAATTCTTTTCCGCGTCCTCGACGAACGACTTGGAGATGATTCCATCGCGGAACATCTTCTCCGCGCGTTCCATGCTGGACTTCAGGAACGGCACGTCCGGCCCTTCGGCGTCCACCTTGTTGCGCTCCAGCGCCGCCAGCGCCGAATCCCGCGCCGCCTGGGCCACCTGCAAATTGGCCTGGGCCTCGCGCACATTGGCCTGCAACTGCACCTTGTCCAGTTCTGCCAGCAACTGCCCCGCTTTCACGCGGTCGCCATAGTCCACGTACAATTTCTTCACGATGCCGCTGGCCTTGGACTTGATCTCCACCTTGGCCAGCGGCTGAATCTTCCCCGTGGCCACCACCACGCGCGCCAGGTCGCCGCGCTCGACCGCCGCCAGCTTCGAGGGGTCAATCTCCCGGTTCGGCCGCAGCGCCGCCGTCACGCCGTAGCCGCCCAGCAGGACGCCCACGGTCAGCCCGATCCACAGCTTCTTGCGGCTGCGCTTCTTCCCATTCTTGCCGTTCCCGTTGACCATCCCGTTGCCATTGCTGGACATAGCCGCACCCCTTCGCCGAAGACTGCCTTTCATTCATTAATACGCAGCCCGCGGCAAAATGTTCCCGCTCTTATCGGGGTTGGACGGAGGGGCCATCGAATGGTTTGAAAAAGAAAGGAAAAAGGAGAGAAAAACCCTGACTTAAAAACTCTTACAATCCGGCCTTGTTCAGACGGGAAGGAATGGCGATCCCGCTGCCGGACTCCGCCGCCAGCCGGAACCCGGACAATGCAGTCCCGCCACGCCCATCATTCCCAAGAGATTACGCGGAAACGTCGGAATACGATTTCGGCGAATAGGGCGCGGCTTCGCTCTTCCCCGAGGCCGTCCGCGCGCCTTTGTTCCGGCCCGCGCTTCCCGCTTCCGGCAAGCTTCCGGACTCGCCCTTCACCTGAAAGAAACCAACCAGTTGCTGCAGAAAATCCGCCTGCGCGGACATCTCCTCCGCCGTGGCGGACATTTCCTCCGCCGAGGAGGCGTTGCGCTGGGTCATCTGGTCAACCTGGTTCATGGCCTTATTAATCTGCTTCACTCCGCTGGACTGCTCCATCGAAGCCGCGGCCACGTCGCTCACCATGTCCGCCGTCTTCTGCAGCGAGGGGACCAGTTCATCCAGCAGCCTGCCGGAGCGGTCGGCGACGTCCATGCTCCGCGATGCCAAGCCTCCAATATCCTTCGCGGCGGCCTGGCTGCGCTCCGCCAATTTGCGCACTTCGCTGGCCACCACCGCAAAACCCTTGCCGTGCTCGCCCGCGCGCGCCGCTTCGATGGCCGCGTTGAGGGCCAGCAGGTTGGTCTGGTAGGCAATTTCCTCGATGATGGAAATCCGCGAGGCGATCTCCTTCATGGCCTCAACCGTCTCCTTCACCACCCGGCCGCTTTCCTCCGCGTCCTTGGCGCCCTTCGTGGACATCTTCTGCATCTGCCGGCTGCTTTCCGCATTCTGATCGATGGAGGCGCTCATCTCGTCGAGATTGGTCGTCGTTTCCTCGACCGCCGCCGCCTGCGAACTGGTTCCCTGGGAGACCGTCTGCGCTCCGCTGGACACCTGCTCCGCCGCGCCCACCAGCGCGCTCGAAAGGTTCTTCACTTCGGTCATGGTCCGCGCCAGCCGCACGGACATCTCCCGCAAGGCGCTCAGCATCTGCCCCGTCTCGTCCGTCGTGTTGATGGTGAACTCCGGCGTCAGGTTTCCCTGGGCCATTTCATTGGCCACGCGCACGGCGTCGTTCAGCGGCCGCGTCAGCGCCCCGGCCAGATAAAGCGAGATAACGATCATGGGAATCGCGCACAACAAAATGGTGATGGTCATCAGCAGTACGCCAAGGTTCTGTTTGTCCCGCATTTCCAGGAATGCCCGGCTGACGGCGGCCTTGTCCCGGTTGCTGTTCGCCTGGAGCTTTTCCTTCATGGCCTTGTATTTCGCGCTCATGCTCATCAGCGATGAGCCCAGATCTTCCCCGCCGTTGCCGCTGATCATCTTGCCCGTCGTGGCCCGCGCCAGCGAATAGTATTCCTTGATGCTGGCCTGCAGTTGTTCGATGTCCGCCTGATTGGCCACGGGATTCTTCCTGCCGTCCTCCAGCCGCTTCAGGAAGCGCGCCTGCAAGGCGTCGGTATCCTCGAGCGCATCCATGTTCTTGGCCGCCACGGCGTCCTGCAAACCCCGCTGGATGGCCCCCAGGTCGTCTTCCAGTTCGTGGCTCATCTCCGCGGAGGGGTAATAGCCCGTCTCGACGTCCTGCATCATCCGCGCGCTCTGCTGCCCCAGCGGCAGGGCCACGGCCAGCACCACGCAGAAGGCCAGCACGCCCAGCGCCGGGCTCAGCAGCATTTTGTAGCGAAACGACAATTTTCCGAACATTCTCTAGTCTCCGGGCTGCGTTTTCCCTCTAGTTCGTTACGGTTACGACCTTCACGCCTTCCGTCGCGGTTCCCGCCGAAACGTAGGCCACTCCGTTGGGATTGGAACGCACGAATTCAACCGCCGCGGATTCGCTCTTCTGCCCCGGAGGCACGTCCCGGCCGGAGAAAATCTGCTGCTGCCAGTAGGCTTCCACCGCCGAGGTGGACTTCCCATGCACGTCCTTCGAGAAACCCTCGCGCACCGGCGAACTGGCCGGCAGGTCCACCGGCGCCGCGGCATGTCCGTTGCCAAACTTGCTGGTCTTCTTCAGGAAGATCCGCGAAAGGTCGTCCTTGCTCACCGATGTCACTGGATTCGCGGAGTTCACGATCACCTTGTAGCCGTGCCCCTCCGGTGCGGATTGCACCGGAGAGAGGCACAGCACTATGGCAACTACGACTGCGATTGCCAACATTTTGCTTTTCATCCGTTTAGTCCTCGTGCTCATGTTCCGCTCCTTAGAATACGAACGAGATGCCGGTCACGAACGACTGCGTGGTTTCCGGCAGCGGCGGAGCCAGCATGGTGTACGGGAAACCATAGATGTCCGCGTAGATTCCATAGGGAGTGTAGTTGTTGTAGTCCACCGCCAGGCGGTTGCCATTGATGTTGTGATAGGAAGCCTTCAGCACCACTTTCGGGCTGAACCAGTAGTTGATTCCCGCGGCGATTTCCCGGTTGCGGATCAGACGGTCCAGGTCCGCAGGCACGCCTCCCGTGGCCGTCAGGCGCAGCCAGTCGTAGCGGAAAACCGGCTGCACGTGCTTGGTGATCTTGTAACCGCCCTCGACATAGGCCGTGCGATGCTGCAGCCAGCCGCCCCACAGATCCTGGTAGTTGAATTCCGAGTTCACCAGAATCTTATCGGTCTCGTAGTTCACCAGCGCACCCGCGCCGGAGTACCGCTGCCCCATTCCCAGGTTTACGTCCCCGATGCCGGTGTAACCATTCACGCCCACGTGCAATCCATTCACCGGCACGCCTACCAACAGGCGCCCGCCAAAAGTCTGCTTCACATTCGTGGGAAACGCTTCTGGCAAGCCGTCAATATGGTCCAGAATCGAGAACTGCGTGCCGCCGAAGTAGAGGTCATACTGCACGTCCCACTTCTTATGACTGTAAAGACTTCCGTTGACGCTCACCCCTGAAAGCGATTTGCTCAGCAGGCCCGTCAGTCCGTAGGTGTTCTGCGGCAGGTCCATAAAGGGACGGCGCGTGCCCTGATCCCACACTTCGGTGTAGTTTCCGTAGGGCATCTTTACTTTCCCCATGCGCACCGAAAAGCGGTCGTTGACCCTCCAGTCCACGAAGGCCAGGTCCACTTCCGTCTCGTACTTGCCGCCTTTGCCGCTGAAGTCCACCTGCATCACCGCGCGGACATTCTTCGCCACGTTGGCGCTGATGGTCAGCCCCGTATCCACGTTCTCGTATTCGCCCGTGGGTGTGGCCAAGCTGTAGCTGGCGATGCTATCCGTATGGCCGAAAGCCCAGTTGCCGAATCCATTGATCTGCACGCGGGAAAGCAGGCTGCTCGCTTCCTCTTCCGGCGCGGGCGCCGGAACAGGCTCGGGCGCGGGTGCGGGCGCAGGAGCTGCCGCCGGAGCGGGCGTTGCGTTGATCTTGGCCAGCTGCGCCTGCTGCTGTTCGACCACCGCTCGCAGACGTTCCAGTTCCGCCCGGATGGCCGCGAGTTCCGCCGCCGTCGGCGCGGTTCCCTGCGCGGGCGCTGCCGCCGGAGTTGACGAGGGAGTTGCCGCCGGAGCGGCCTCCTGCGCGAACACGCTGGTGCAGGCCGAGGTCATGAATATCCCCGTGACTATAATTCCGCTTATCAATCGCAATGCTTTTTTCACTTTCATTCTCCTGATCGTTTTTTTACTCGAAGAGCTTTTGTTTCCCCTGATTCGCGCGTCCCGCCAGCAGGCTGGCCGCATCTTTACCCAATCCAAGGGTTTGGTCCTTATCCCCCTGGATATTCCAGGTCTATGAAACTGTGCCGCGTATTTCGGGGCCCGCAGGATCAGCCTCGCCAGACACCACTCACCCTGTTCACACCTGTGTCGGCGGATTATTATGCAAGTCTCATGCCGCATTCAGGAGAAATGGGTGTTCTTTTATTTTCAGTAAGTTAGCCGCTTTTCAAGGCTTTGCGGCCGCGCGGCGTCTCACCATCGCATCTCAATTCGCGCGGAAGAATCTCTTCTTGATAAAAGCATATAAAGACCTTGTTTTCTTATAACTGCAGGATGGGAGGCTACGCAGGCAGCTCTCTTGTAGGGTCGCAGTACTGCAATACTAAGGACAGGGAAATTTCGCCGTCGGCGGCCCCTACAGCCGGGCCTTGCTCAGCCGCAGCGCGTTGGCAATCACCGAGACCGAACTGAAGCTCATCGCCGCGCTGGCCAGCATCGGACTGAGCAGCCACCCGAACACAGGATAAAACACTCCCGCGGCCACCGGCACGCCCAGCGCGTTATACAGAAACGCCCAAACCAGGTTTTGCCGGATATTGCGCAGCGTGGCCCGGCTCAGCGCCCGCGCGCGCACGATGCCCCGCAGGTCGCCCTTCACCAGTACGATCCCCGCGCTCTCGATGGCCACGTCCGTGCCGTTGCCCATGGCGATGCCGATCTCCGCCTCGGCCAGCGCCGGCGCGTCGTTCACCCCGTCGCCGGCCATGGCCACCACGCGCCCCTGCTGCCGGTAACGGCGCACAATCTCCGCCTTCCCCGCGGGCAGCACGCCGGCCTCGAACTCTTCAATGCCCAGCTCCCGCGCCACTTCCGCCGCCGCTTCCCGCCGGTCGCCCGTAATCATCACCAGCCGCAAACCATCGGCGCGCAGCGCTTTCACCGCCTCGCGCGTTGTCTCCTTGATGGCATCGCGCAGCAAGAAAAACCCCGCCAGCCGGCCTTCCACCGCAACCAATATCTGCGTGCCGCCCGCTCCCGCCGCCGCATGTTTTCCTTTTTCCTGCTCCTGCAATTCCCCCAGATCCACGCGCTTCGCCCGCAAAAATTCCGCCGTCCCCGCCAGCACCGCTTTCCCGGCCACGCGCCCTTCCACTCCCCCGCCCGCCGACGCCAGGAAATCCGCCGCCGGCGTGAGCGGCGCGTGGGCCTCCTCCGCCGCGCGCACAATCGCCCGCGCCAGCGGATGCTCGCTCGAGCGCTCCAGACTTCCCGCCAGCGAAAGGATCTCTTCCTTCGTGGTCTTTCCTCCCGCGAACACCTGCAAGCTCGCCACCACCGGCCGCCCCTCCGTCAGCGTCCCGGTCTTGTCCACGATCAGCGTATCCGCTTTGGCCAGCCGCTCGAGCGCCTCCGCGCTGCGAATCAGCACGCCCGCCGCCGCTCCGCGCCCCACGCCCACCATGATGGACATGGGCGTGGCCAGCCCCAGCGCACAGGGGCAGGCGATAATCAGCACGGAGACCGCGCTCAGCAGCCCGTGCGCCAGCCGCGGCTCCGGCCCGTAAAGCGCCCAGCCCGCAAACGCCAGCAGCGCCGCGCCCACCACCGCCGGAACAAAATAGCCCGCCACGCGGTCGGCAATGCGCTGGATCGGCGCGCGGCTGCGCTGCGCCTCGCTCACGGTCTTCACAATCTGCGCCAGCAGCGTCTCGCTGCCCACGCGCTCGGCCTCCATCACGAAACTGCCGCTGGTGTTCAGCGTTCCGCCGGTCACCGCGCTCCCCGGCGATTTCTCGACCGGTAGCGGCTCGCCCGTGATCATGGACTCGTCCACCGCGCTCGCGCCCTCGCGCACCGCTCCGTCCACCGGAACGCGCTCGCCCGGCCGCACCCGCAGCCGGTCTCCGTGGCGCACCTCGCCGAGCGGCACTTCCCTCTCCGTGCCGTCCGCTTCCACCCGCTGCGCCTTCTGCGGCGCCAACTGCAGCAACGCGCGAATCGCGCCTGAAGTTCGCTGCCGCGCCCGCAGCTCCAGCACCTGCCCCAGCAGCACCAGCGCCGTGATCACCGCCGCCGCTTCAAAATAAACCGGCACTTCACCCATAGCCATGCGAAACGACGGCGGAAACCATCCCGGCGCGATCGTCGCAATCACGCTCTCGCCATACGCCGCGCCCGTCCCCAGCGCGATCAGCGTGAACATATTGGGGCTGCGGTTCACCACCGAGCGCCACCCGCGCGCGAAAAACGGCCATCCGCCCCACAGCACCACCGGCGACGCCAGCGCCATCTCAATCCATGCCAGCGCCCCGTGCGGCAGCACGCCATGCAGCCTCCCGCCAAACATTCCCAGCAGCAACACCGGCAAGGCCAGCGGCGCGCTCACCCAGAATCGCCGCGTCATCGAGACCAGTTCCGGGTCCGGCCCCGTCTCCGCCGTCGCCTCCATCGGCTCCAGCGCCATCCCGCACTTCGGGCACACCCCCGGCCCCATCTGCACAATCTCCGGGTCCATCGGACAGGTGTAGCGCACATTTTTTTCTTCCGCGTGCGCCGCGCCGCTCTTTCCGCCGGCGCTCTCCATCCCCGCCGTCCCCGGCGCGGCCAGAAATTTCCCAGGCTCCGCGCGGAATCTCTCTCCGCAGCGCAGCGAGCAAAAGTAATATGTTTTTCCTTCGTGTTCCGCCGTGGCCGCAGCCTTCTCCCGCGCCACCGTCATTCCGCACACGGGATCCTTCTCGAGCGGCCCCGCGGAAATCACCGGTAGCTCCGCTCCTCCGCCCAGCACCGGCAAGCTCCCGCCAATAATGTTCAATCCCGCCGCCGGCCTCGCCGGCGCCGCGAGGAGATATTTCTCCGGCGCCGCCGCGAATTTCTTCCCGCAGCCCGCGCTACAGAAAAAATACGTCCTTCCCTTCCACTCTTCCCGCGTGGCCGCCTTCGCCGGGTCCACCGTCATTCCGCATACCGGATCTTTTTCCATTTTTTCTCTCCCTCACCGTCCGTGCCGGTCCATCAATTCCACCAGTTCGTCGTACATGGCCTCGGCCTCCGCTCCGCTTCCCTGGCGAATGGCCTGCGTCGCGCAGTGCCGCAGGTGGTTGCGCATCAACTCCCGGCTCACCGCCCGCAGCGCCTTCTGCACCGCGGCCACCTGCACCAGGATGTCCGCGCAGTAGCGCTCCGCCTCGACCATTTTCCACAGGCCGCGCACCTGCCCTTCAATCCGCCGCAACCGGTGCACATTGGCCTTCTTGATCCGCGCATCCACGGCCACGGCTTTGCGCCCGCCCGCCTGCCCCGCGCAGCCGCAGCCGGGCGCCGCCCCGCTGTGGCTCCCCGGTTTCGCCCGTTTCTCCCTCATATACCCCCCTAGGGTATAGTAACCTTGCGCCCCTCCCCCGTCAATCCGCACCTCCCTTTCGCCGCCCTCCCAAATTGCTATAATGCCCCTATGACACTTCTCGAAGTCACCTACGCCCTTCGCTCTCCCCTCAGCCTGGACGAACTCCGCCGCGTGGCCCAGTTCGCCAACACCTACGGCCTCCGCCGCTTCCGCGTGGACGAAGCCAACCACCTGCTCTCGTTCGAATACGACGGCTCGCGCCTGCGTGAAACCCAGGTGGCCCAGGTTCTCGGCCGGGCCGGCGTGGCCCTCAAGCACCGCGTCAATTGATCCGCCCTTCCGCGCGGTTTTCCCCGGCGCGGAAGCTCCCTTGCCTTCGCCTTACGCCCGAAAAGTTTCCGTCTTTTTCTACGAGCCTGCTATACTTTTTTCTTTTTTCGTATTTTTCGGCAGTGCGTTTCGAATTTCGCAAGGGGAGTACCGTGCGTCCATTTCGCCATCGCTGGCTGCCTGTCCGCTGCGCTCTCCTGGCCCTGCTCGCCGTGAGCCTGACGATTCCCCTGCGCGCGCAGGAGCCTCCGGCCACGCAAACCTCCATCCGCCGCATTCCCGCCAAGATCCGCGTGGACGGCCGCCTCGATGAGCCCGTCTGGAGCCAGCTCACGCCCATCACCCATTTCGTGCAGACAAATCCCACCGAAGGCGCCCCGGCCAGCGAAAAGACCGAAGCCTTCCTCTTCTATGACGACGAAAATCTCTATTTCGGATTCAAGTGCTACGATTCCGAGCCCTCCAAAATCGTGGCCCGCTACGACACCCACGACGCCCGCACCAATTCCGACAGCATCAATATCTTCCTTGACCCCTTCGGCGACCGCCGCACCGGCTACTTCTTCAGCGTTAACGCCCGCGGCGTCCAATACGACGCGCTGATGCAGGAGGGCCAGAAGTTCGACGGCACCTGGGACGGCATCTGGCAAAGCGCCGCGCGCCTGGAGTCCTGGGGCTGGTCCGCCGAAGTCGCCATCCCCTTCAAGTCCATCCGCTTCCGCCCCGGCGTGCCCTGGGGCCTCAATCTCGGCCGCGACATCGTGCGCAAAAATGAAAACGCCAACTGGCAACTGGTGAGCCGCTTCGACGGCTTCATGCGCCCCTCGAAAGCCGGCCTCCTCACCGGCATCGAAAACGAGCGCCACGGACGCAACCTCGAAGTCATTCCCTATTTTTCTCCGCGCGCCCGCCGCAACGCTCCCAACCCCCTCGACAACGGCCAGAACTACAATGCCGGCGCCGACCTCCGCTGGGGCTGGGGACCCAATCTCACCTTCAACGCCACGCTCAACCCCGACTTCGCCGACACCGAAGCCGACGAAGTCAATTTTTCCATCTCCCGCTACGAACTCTTCTTCCCCGAAAAACGCACCTTCTTCACCGAAGGCGCCAATTATTTTTCCACACCGATGAATCTCTTCTATTCCCGCCGCATCGGCGCCCGCCTCACCGTTCAGGACAGCCTCTCCCCTCTTTACGGCCTCACCAACGGCCAGCCCCAGCGCATCCTCTTTGGCGGAAAAGTTACCGGCAAGCAAGGCCCCTGGTCCATCGGCGTCCTCGAAAGCGTCACCCAGGACACGCATTTTTTCCTGACCGACCCCACCACCGGCAATCGCCTCCCGGAATTCGCTCCCGGCTCCAACTTCTTCGTCCTGCGCATCGCCCACGACATCGGCCGCAACTCCTCCATCGGTTTCCTCACCGTCAATCGCGACCAGGACTTCAGCTCTTTCGGCTCCGCCGAACGCGTTCACGCCGTGGACGCCAACCTCGTCCTCGGCCCGCACTGGACCTGGATGAGCCAGGCCGCTTACAACCAAAACCAGCTCACCGCCGATGGCGGCGTCCAGCGCGTGGCCTTGGGCTCGCTCGCCAAATACAACTCCGACAAATGGGAATTCGGCGCCAAGTACAAGTTTCAAGGCCGCGGCTTCGACGTCAGCCAGATCGGCATCGAGCCAGAAATCGACCGCCACTCCTCCCAGATGTCCGTCCTCTATAAACCCTTCCTCAACCGCCATTACATCCGCCAGTTTTTTTTCCTCCTCAACTACGACACTTCCATCGACACTTCCGGCCTCCTCCAGGACTCCGGCGCCGACGCCGAAGCCAGCGCCCAGCTGAAAAATTTCTGGAAGCTGACCGCCCGTTACTCCTACGACCGCGCACGCTTCAACCAGTTCACTCCCTCTTTCTCCCTGCTCGCCCCCACCCGCGTCTATATTCAGCCGCGCATCCAGTTCCAGATCGCCACCAACGAAAACCGCGCCATTTCCTTCAACTACACCTTCCGCCAGCGCAAGGAAGCCGAGTATTACGAATATTTCTACGGACGCGAACAGCGCCACGAACTGGCCATGCTCCTCCACGCCTTCGCCCGCACCAAGGTCGGCTTCTACGGCGTCTTCGACCGCGAATTCCTGCTCGACGGTTCGCCCTTCCAGGTCCGCCGCCTCTTCATCACCCGCATCAACCAGCAGTTCTCCACCAAACTGCGCGCCCGCATCCTCACCCAGTTCAGCAACGACCGCCACGGCCCCGCCTGGAACATCAACTCCATCCTCGCCTACGATTTCACCGCCCGCTCCGCATTCATCCTCGGCTATAACTACCAGAACAGCCGCGACATTTTTCGCTCCTCCCCCATCCCGCCCTTCCTTCCCCGCCGTCCCTCCGACCTCGGCAACGAATTTTTCTTCAAGCTCTCCTACCTGCTCCATTTCTAAGCACACCAGCGCCACTCTGCGCCGCGAAATCACGGATTTAATTCGCGAAAACTTTTTTTTGCAGGTAGAAATTCTCAGGCGGGCAAAATCATACGCGAAACAAAAAAATGGGGGTCCCGGCTTGGGATCCGGAACCCCCGAAGGCGCGTTTCGTTTCCGGCGTCGTTTTCACACCGGAGCGTGGGGTCATCCATCCTAGCTTCCCTCTCAGAGGCAGGTGGGAACAACCTGTTCGAATCCCCGAGCAAGCCCCTTCCCCCTCGCTCGGCTCTTCGTTCAGATCGTCATTCGAAACGCGTCCACGCGTTCTACCTAGCAAAATCATAGCCAAACCCCTCCCTCGGTCCTCTCCTGCGAACTGCTTATGTTTCTTTGCCTTAGCGGCTCAATTTCTCAACCGAATCCTCTCCTTTTCAATTTCTCTTTTCCAATTCGGCACCTTCCCCTCCTCTCGTCCTGTTTCGGCACTCCTCTCTTTTTTTCTTGGTCCTATCTAACCTTCCCCTCGCCTCCTCCCTCCTTGTCCCCCGCCATTCTCCTTGCATATACTCATTCCTGCTTCCAATACCGCCATCCCTCATCGAGGCCACCGCATGAGCAATGTCTCCGCCAGCCAGCCATCCTCCGCCACAGAACGCTACAAAGTCGCCGTCATTCAAGCTGCTCCCGTGGCCTTCGATCTCGAACGCAGCCTCCAAAAGGTCGAATCCCTTGCGGCGCAGGCAGCCGCCCAGGGCGCTCGCGTGGTTCTCTTTCCCGAGGCGTTTCTTTCCGCTTATCCCCGCGGTCTCGATTTCGGCGCGGTGATCGGCAGCCGCACCGAGGAGGGACGCGAAGACTTCCGCCGCTATTGGGCGAGCAGCGTGGACGTGCCCGGCCCGGCGGTGGACCGCCTGGCCCAGGCGGCGCGCGACGGGAAAATATTCCTGGTCATTGGCGTGATCGAACGCGACGGCGGCACCCTCTACTGCACCGCTCTTTTTTTCTCGCCGGAGGGCGTTTTCCTTGGCAAGCATCGCAAGCTCATGCCCACCGCCATGGAGCGCCTGGTTTGGGGCTTTGGCGACGGCTCGACCATGCCCGTCTATGACACCCCGCTCGGAAAACTCGGCGCGGTCATCTGCTGGGAGAATTATCTGCCGCTGATGCGCGCGGCCATGTACGCCAAGGGCATCGAACTCTATTGCGCGCCCACCGCCGACGGCCGCGACTCCTGGGTCGCCTCCATGCGCCATATCGCCGTCGAAGGCCGCTGCTTCGTTCTCTCCTGCAACCAGTTCACCCGCCGCAGCGATTTCCCCGCCGATTACCGCTCCATTTACGGCAACGACCCGAACCAGATCATCAGCCGCGGCGGCAGTTGCATCGTGGACCCCTTCGGCAACATCCTCGCCGGACCCAATTTCGAGGGCGAAGCCATCCTCGTCGCGGAAATCGACCGTGCCCAGATTGTCCGCGGCAAGTACGACCTCGACGTCGTCGGCCATTACGCCCGCCCGGACATTTTTCAGCTTCACGTGGACGAACAGCCCAAACGGCCCGTCACCGTACATTCCGGCGGCGAACCCCGCGCGGACGAAAAAGACGATTCGACTCGATAGCCGCTCGGCCCATTCCTGCGCTGCGAATTCGCCGGCGAACAATCCCCCGTTCCTTTTGTCTTTCCGCTTATGCGCGACGCCAACAGCCCCAGGCCGGCCGTCTCGCTCGCAGCCGGGTCCGTGAATCTCGCGGGGGAATGACGGAAAATCCGTCAGCGGGCTGCCGGCGCGTGTTTTTCCCGCTTGCTCGGCCAGTCAATGATCTTCCAGGTGTGGTTGTGCTTCTCGGTGTAATCGTAGAAAAGCAGCCCGGCCGTATTGTCGTCGATCCAGTGAAGATCGAACATGCGGTCCGCCGAAAAAACCGGCTTGCCATCCACGATCAGGTCGTTTCCGTACGTTCCCTGCTCTTTGGCCGGATGCCGCTTCAGATAGGAAATGTGTTTTCCCGACGGCGAATACTGCGGCCACTGGATATCGGCCCACCCGCCCTCGGCCAGCTGGTTCAGCTTTTTTGTCTCCAGGTCCAGTTCCACCACGGCCATGCGTTCGCCCGGCTTCACTTCCAGCATTCCCAGAACGCGCTTGCCGTCCGGGCTGAGCTGCACCTGCTCCAGGCTCCGGCCTTCGCCGAGCAGCGCCGCGCCGTCCGGTTTGCCGGGAAAGAATCGGACCAGCCGCTTGGCCCCGTCCGCCTCTCCTCCCCTTTCCACCAGGTAATCCCCCGCAGGTTCGGGCAGCCACGCCAGCAGTTTGCCCGGATAGCCGGTCGGTGAAGTCTTTCCCGTTTCCACGTCGCAGCCGAACGGACCATACCCCGCTTTGCGGGGAATCAGGGCCGGGCCCATGGATTCGTCTTCCCCGGTCACGCCCGCCTCGACACGGTAAATAAGCGCGCTGCTGTCCGGCGACCAAACTGTGATGAAGACCTTCACGGCGGCGTAGCGCTTGGTCTGCGGCTTGCCGACCATGGTAATTTGCTGCTCCTGCATCTTCTCCGTGTCCAGGAGCCAGAGATCGTTCTTTCGCGTAAAAGCGATGTGCTTGCTGTCCGGGGAGACCACGGGATAGGTGGTGCCGCGGTCGTCCGTCTCCCCCATCTCAGCGCCGAAATTCCATTGCACTTCGCCGGCGCCTCCGGTGGAGTCAATCTTCCAGACATGATTGCGCCAGGCCGCGAAAACCGCCTGTGCGCTTGCGGAAGGGAGAAGGGAGCCAATCACGGCCAGCGCCAAAGCGAAACGCAAGATCCTTTGCGGAACGGACTTCATCTCGCATTCTCCTTCGTTTTCAGGAAGGCTTGCTCTGCAGGCCAATCTAAGCCGCTTTTCCCCGTGTACTGCGGATTTTTCAGGCAGAGGTTCTCAGGAGAAACGTCCGGGAGAAGCCCCCGCGGCCTTCCCCGCGCTTTCCTCCGCGGCGGGAATCCCCTTGCGCCGGTACAAGAACAGCGTGTAGGCCACGCCGTTCTCCGATTTCACTTCCGTCTGCCGCTCCGCGCTCCATCCCGGCACCGGATAATCCACCGTCACCACGCGCGTCCCGGCCCGCAACTGGCTGGCCAGATGAAATTGCAGCGCGCCATTCGTCGCCGTCAGCAGATACAGCGTCACCACCGTGGCCGCGCGCACGTCCGTTTCGAAAAAGCTGCCCCGCCGGAACTCCACTTGCCCTTCCAGCCCCAGCCGCTTGGCCTGTTCGCTCGATTCGCGCCACAGTTTTCCGTTAATCTCCACGCCCACCGCGCGGCATCCGAACTCCTGCGCCGCCAGGATGGCCACGCGCCCGTCGCCCGACCCCAGGTCATACACCACGTCCCCGGGCGCCGCGCCGGCGAACTCCAGCATCTGCCGCGCCACCGCGAACGGCGTCGGGCAGTAGGGAACTCCCTTGGGGCTTCGGGAAAACAACTCGCGGCATCGCGCGAGCAGGCTCGCGGCGCGGCTCATTCCGGCAATGGGCATCGCCAGTCCTTCCTTCGTTCCGCGCTTTATTATTGCTGATTGTTCTGCGGAGGAGCCGCGGCGGGCGCCTGGCCTGCGGCGTTTTTGTCCATCTTGACGGCCTGGCGGTCCCGCTCGGCCTTACTCTCCGCTTCGTTCTTCTTCAGCTTTACGGTGTACTCGTCTTTCTCGATCTTCTGCCCGGCGGCGGTCTTCTCGCCCTTGATGGCCGCATCGTTCTTCATCCACTTGTCCTTCACGCGGTTCTGCTCGGCCTGTTTCTCGGCCTCTGCCTTTTGCATCTTGAGGTACTCGGCTTGTTTCTGGAGCTTGAGCTCCCGTTGCCGCGCCGCTTCCTTGTGTGCCAGCTCCTCTTGCTGTCTCTTCAGTTCCACTTCTCGGGGCGTCTGCGTCTGCGGCGTGTTCGGCGCGGTGGTCCCCGGCGCGGAAGTTCCCGCGGGCTGGACCTGCGCATCGGCCGGCAGCGCCACGCTCAATGGTCCGGTCAATCCAAGAATTGAAAAAAACGCCATCAGTTTCTTACGCATCGTGGTTTCTCCCTTAGAACTGCAGCGGCCCTGTAAATCCCTTAGAAACTACACCGCAGATCGCGCTTTCGTCAACAACCGCTTGCTCTTTCCGTTACTGCCGCCTGCGAAGGCTCACGCCTTCGACGCCTGCCGGCGCAAAAACGTCGGCACATCCAGATCGTCCGCGGGCATCTCCCCGCTCACGTCGCGCACGTTCTGCTGCACCTCGCGCACCACGTTCGATGCCGCCGCGGCCTGCCCCGCTCCCGCCGCGGCCGCCAGGGCTTGCTGCGGAGCCGCCTCGCGCCCCTCTTTCCACGTCCGGGGCAGGAAATGCGGCCGCGCGTGCGGCATGCCCTTCTTCACTTCCTTGAATCCCGCCGCGATCACCGTGATCTTGATCGCATCCTTCAGCGAATCGTCCTGTACCGCTCCAAAAATAATATTGGCGTTCTCGTGCGCCGCCTGCTGGATCACCGAAGACGCCTCGTGCACCTCATGCAGCGTCACGCTCGAGCTTCCGCTGATGTTGATCAGAATCCCGTGCGCCCCGTTGATGGAATTGTCCTCCAGCAGCGGGCTGGAAATCGCCCGGTGCGCCGCGTCCATCGCCCGGTTCGGCCCCGTGGCCACCGCCGTGCCCATCACCGCGTACCCCTGCCCCTGCATGATGGCCTTCACGTCGGCGAAGTCCCGGTTGATGATTCCCGGCACGGTGATGATGTCCGAAATTCCCTGTACCGCCTGCCGCAAAATATCGTCCGCAATCCGGAACGCATCGAAAAAGCTGGTCCCCTTCTCCACCGTATCCATCAGCCGCTCGTTGGGAATCACGATCACCGTGTCCACCACGCCCACCAGCTCCGCCAGCGACTGCTCCGCCTGCAGCATGCGCCGCTTCCCTTCGAACGCGAACGGTTTCGTCACCACCGCCACGGTCAGCGCGCCCAGCTCCGAAGCCAGCGAGGCCACCACCGGCGCCGCTCCGCTGCCCGTGCCCCCGCCCAGCCCCGAGGTGATGAACACCATGTCCGCGCCTTCCAGCGCCTCGATAATTTTTTCCGTGTCCTCCAGCGCCGCCTTGCGCCCGATCTCCGGATTGGCGCCCGCGCCCAGCCCCTTGGTCAGCTTCCCGCCCAGCTGCAGCTTCACCGCGGCCTGCGAAAGCTTCAGCGCCTGCAAATCCGTGTTCGCGGCGATGAACTCGATGCCTTCCACCTTGGCGCGGATCATGCGGTTGACGGCGTTGCATCCGCCCCCGCCCACTCCCACCACCTTGATTTTCGCCGCCTGCAGTTCCTCCGTGAAGCTCATCCGGATTCCCGCGTCTTTTGCCGTCATGCTTTCCCCCTCTCGATTTTCTTCTCCGCCGCGCGCCGCATCCCGCCGCTCAGGACGCGCCCGCGAACATGGCCTTCAGCTTGGTCACCAAATTTCCCTGCCGCTGCTGCGCCGTGCGCCGCGCCCGCGCCGCGTACAGCACCAGCCCCGCCACCGTGGCGTATTCCGGCTGGGCCACCGCTTCCGGCAGATCCATCATTCCCCGCGCTTCCGCAATGCGCACCGGATGCTGGAACGTCCGCTCGGCCAGCTCGTCGAGGCTCCGCAGCCGTCCTCCGCCCCCCGCCAGCACGAATCCCGCCGGGATCATTCCCAACAGCCCCTCGCGCTGCAAATCGTCGCGAATTAGCGCCAGCAGCTCCTGCGCGCGCGGCTCCAGAATTTCCGTCAGCATGTGCGCAAAGACGGTTCGCGGCGGACGGTCGCCCACGCTGGCGATCTCGATGCTGGCGTCGTCCCGCAGCAGCGCCGCCGAGGCGCATCCGTGCATCCTCTTGATCTTTTCCGCTTCCGGAATCGGCGTGCGCAACCCTACCGCCAAATCATTTGTAAAATGGTCCCCGCCCACCGGCACCGCACTGGTATGCAGCACCACTCCCCCGGCGTACACAATCAGCTCCGTCGTCCCTCCGCCGATATCCAGCAGGCAGCAGCCCAGTTCCTTTTCGTCCTGCGTCAGGCTGGCCTCCGCCGACGCCAGCGGCTCCAGCACCGTGTCGCTCACCAGAATTCCCGCCTTGTTCGCCGCCGTCACCAGGTTCTGCGTCGCCGAAGACGACGTCGTCACCACGTGCACATTCGCTTCCAGCCTCTGCCCCACCATCCCCAGCGGATCGCGTATTCCTTCCTGCGCATCCACCATGAATTCATGCGGCAGCACGTGCAGCACTTCGCGGTCCTCCGGCAGCGTGATGTTCCGCGCCGCGTCCACCGCCCGCCGCACGTCATCCCGCTCGATGTCCCGCGCACGGCTTCCCAGCGTCACTCCGCCGCGGCTGTTCACCCCGCGCACGTGCCCGCCCGCCACGCCAATCACCGCCGACTCCACCGGCACCCCGGCCACGCTCTCCGCTTCCTCCACCGCCCGCCGGATCGAGCTCACCGCCGAATCCAGATTCACGATCTGGCCCTTGCGCAGCCCCTTCGATTCCGCCGCGCCCAGCCCCAGAAATTTCACCTGCTCGTTTTCAATTTCCGCGATCAGCACGCACGTCTTCGTGCTTCCGATGTCCAGCCCTGCCAGGTAGCGGTCTTTCTTTCCCAAGGTCTGCTCCCTTACCTCTTCCTGCGAGGTTTCTGTTTCTTCGCGGCCGGCTTCGCCGCGGGCGGTTCCGGCTTGGCCTGCGGCGCCGGCGCGGCGGCGATTCCCGCTTCCGGATTGATCACCACCTGCCGCGTGTACTGCAAATCGATCGCCTGCACCCGTCCGTGGCTGGCCTGCCATTCCCCGAAATTTTTCACCAGCATTTCGTACTTCTTCACGAAATTATCGCTGCCGAACTGAATCGTCACCGCCTGCCCTTCGCTCCCCGGCCCCGCCAGCCCGGTCATCACCACCCGCAGGTTTTTCGGATTCGAAAGGTCCACTTCGCTCACCTGCTCCGACGACCCCGCCTTGACCAGTTCGATTCCCTTCAGGAACTCCTGATACACCTGCATGCGCCGCTCGCGCTCCTCGCGCTCCACGCTTTCCTGCACTCCGCTTACGATGGGAAACTGAAAATCGTGCCCCGCCGGCCGGTCCAGGATCACGCCCCGCGCGTCTATCAGCGCCAGCTCCGCTCCGCTGCGCAGAAACGCCACCGGCGTTCTCTCCGTGATCTCCACGCGCACCCGGTTCGGCAGGATGCGCTGCACGCTCGCCGATTCCACCCACGGCAGCTCCTCGATCGCTTTCCGGCGCTCTTCCAGCGGCACTCGCAGCACGCTGCGCCCGCGGTCGGCGTAAAATTTCGAAACAATCGCTTCCCGCCCGACCATCTGCCCGCCCGTCAGCTCGATCTGCTCCGGCTTGGTCAGCAGCACCATCGGCGAATAGAGAAAAAATCGCCCGGCCACGTACGCCACCGAACCGCACGCCAGCAGCGCCGCCAGCGCCAGAAACAGCCGCCGGTAAAACGCCCACGAGCGCTTGGTGAACTTGCGCTTGCGGATCTCCACCGGCTTCTGCCGCCGCAGATAGCGCGGCTCTTCCTCCGCCAGCATGTCCGGCTGGTAGCCGCTTTCGTCCGCCGCCGTCGCCGCCGTCATTCTGCTTTTGGCCATTGGTTTTACTCGTTCCAAATCACGACCTCGTTTTCCAGTTCAAATCCGTATGCCGCGCGCACTTTTTCCCGCACCTCCGCGATCAGCGCCAGCATGTCCGCCGACGTCGCGCCTCCCGCGTTCACGAAAAAATTCGCGTGCCGCTCGCTTACCCGCGCTCCGCCCACCGCATGGCCCTTCAGGCCCAGCTCATCGATCATCCGCCCCGCCGACGCTCCGGGAGGATTTTTGAATATGCAGCCTGCGCTTTTCTGATTCAGCGGCTGGGACGAGCGCCGCTTCTCGTTGCAGATACGAATCCCATCTAAAATTTCACGGAACGGTTTGGAGGGCAGTTCCAGTTTCACCGCGAGCATCATATCATCAGGCGCAAACGAAGTGTGCCGGTATTCGAAAGAAATTTGGTCCCCCTTCAGCGTCTCGACCCGCCGCTCCGCCGCCCGGTAAACCGTCACTTCCCGCACATAACTCCCGATCTGCATCCCGTAAGCCCCGGCGTTCATCCGCAGCGCCCCGCCCACCGTCCCCGGCACCCCGATCAGCCCTTCCATCCCTCCCAAATCCCGTTTCGCGCAGTACGTCACCGTCCGCCCCAGGTCCGCCGCCGCATCCACCTCCACCATATTTCCCTCGATGCGCACCTCCTCCTCCGGCCGCGCCAATTGCAGCACCACCCACGGCAGCTCCCCGTCGCGCACCAGCAGATTCGACCCGCCCCCCAGAAACCGGTGCGCGATTCCCTTCTCATCGAGCAGCCGCACCACCTCTGGAATCGTCTCGTGCTTCTTCAGCCGCAGCAGGTCCGTCGTCCCGCCGATCCCCAGCGACGTCAGCCCGGCCAGCGACACCCCCCCGCGCAGCTCCACGCCCAGCCCCTCCAGCGCCGCGATCAGTTTGGCGTCTTCCAGCTTCATCTCTCTTCCGCTCTCTTCTCCGCCGCGGGATATTGCGCCGCCAGCAACTGCGCCAGCTCGCCTCCCGCGCGGCTCACGCTTCCCGCCCCAATCGTCAGCAGCGCATCCCCCGGCCGCGCCTCCCGCAGCAGCCGCTCGATGCCCTCCTGCATGGACGCGCAATACACCACGTTCTTGTGCCCCGCCCCGCGAATCGCCGCCGCCAGCGCCTCGCTCGTAATCCCCGCAATCGGCGCTTCGCTCGCCGCGTAAATATCCGTCAGCACCACCACGTCCGCCTGGTTGAACGCCCGGCAGAACTCGTCCCACAAATGCTGCGTCCGCGTATACCGGTGCGGCTGGAACAGCGCCAGCACGCGGCTGAACCCGCATCCCCGCGCCGCCTCCAGCGTCGCCCGGATCTCCGCCGGATGGTGTCCGTAATCGTCTATCACCGTAATCTCGTTGCTCACGCCCTTCACGTCGAACCGCCGCCCCACTCCGGAGAATTTTTCCAGCCCCTCGCGAATCAGCTCCGCCGGCACGTTCAAATACAGCGCCACCGCCGCCGCGGCCGCCGCGTTGCGCACGTTGTGCATCCCCGGCGGCGTGGGCAGCCGGAACTTTCCCAGGTCCTCTCCCTTGTACGTCAGCCGGAATTCGCTCCCCAGCCCCTTCATCTCCGTCTCCGTAATCACCAGATCCGCCTGGCTCGTCGTCCCGTACGTAATGATCGGCCGCTTCACCTGCGGAATGATGGCCTGCACGTTGGGCTCGTCCAGGCACAAAATCGCCGCCCCGTAAAACGGCACGCGGTTCACAAACTCGATGAACGCCTGCTGAATGTCCTCGAGCGACGCGTACTGGTCCAGATGCTCGCGGTCAATCGTCGTCACCACCGCCACCACCGGCGCCAGCAGCAGAAAACTCCGGTCGCTCTCGTCCGCCTCCACCACGAAATATTCGCCCTTGCCCAGCCGCGCCGTCGTTCCCGCCTGGTTCACCCTCCCGCCAATCACAAACGTGGGGTCCAGATGCGCCGCCGCCAGCACCGACGCCACAATCGAAGTCGTCGTCGTCTTCCCGTGCGCTCCCGCCACGGCGATCCCGTATTTCAGCCGCATCAGCTCCGCCAGCATCTCCGCCCGCGGAATCACTGGAATCTTCCGCGAGTGCGCTTCCACCACCTCCGGGTTCTCCTGCTTCACCGCCGAGGAGATCACCACCACGTGCGCGCCTTCCACGTTTTGCGCCGCGTGCCCCTCGTGCACCGTCGCGCCCAGCCCCGTAAGCCGCTCCGTGATCGCCGAAAGCTTCGTGTCCGAACCGCTTACCGAATACCCCAGCGTCAGCAGCACCTCGGCAATTCCGCTCATGCCGATGCCCCCGATGCCCACCAGATGAATCCGCTGAAAATTTCGAAACGTCACCATCATGCCCGCGCCCCCTTCGTCTTCGCCGCCGCTTCGATCAGATTCACAATCTCTCCCGCCGCCCCGGCCCGCGCCATCCCCCGCGCTCCCTGCCCCAGCTTGGCAATCTCCCCCGGCTCATCCAGTAGCGAAAAGATCTCCGCCGTCAGCCGCTCCCCGCTCAATTCCCCTTCCGCAATCACCCGCCCCGCCCCCGCCCGCGCCATCTCCTGCGCGTTGCGCAACTGGTGGCTGTCCGTGGCCGCCCCGAACGGAATAAAAATCGCCGCCCGCCCCGCCGCGGCCACCTCCGCCGCGGTAATCGCTCCCGCGCGGCACACAATCAAATCCGCCCATGCATACCGTTCCGCCATATTTTCCAAAAACGGCACGACCTCCGCCGCGAATCCCCATTTCTCATACGCCGCGCGCACTTCCTGCCAATCCCGCTCGCCCGTCTGATGCACTACCTGCAATTCGCTCCTCCGCGCCGCCAGTTTCTCCATTCCCGCAACGAACGCCCGGTTCACCACCCGCGCCCCCTGGCTTCCTCCCGTCACCAGCAGCCGGTACGGTGCGCGCATCTCCCGCACCGGCGCCGCAAAAAACTCCTCGCGCACCGGGCACCCCGTCAGCGCCGCCTTCGCTCCCCACCGCCGCGCCGGCGCTTCGTAGCCCGTCGCGATCCGCGCCGCCAGTCGCGCCAGCACGCGGTTCGTGAAACCCGGCTCCGCGTTCGGCTCGAAGATCACCGCCGGCACTCCCCCCAGCCACGCCGCCAGCAGCATCGGCCCCGCCGCATACCCGCCCACTCCAAACGCCACGTCCGGCCGCTGCCGCCGCAAAATCCTCATCGCATCCCACATCGCCGGGAAAAGCATCGCCAGATTTTTCACCAGCGTCGCTCCTCCTTTCCCCTTCAATCCCGCCACGCGCAAAGTCTCCAGCGGCAATCCCGCCTGCGGCACCAGCCGCGCTTCCATTCCCCGCTCCGTTCCCACCAGCACCACTTCCCTCTCCACTCCCCGCCCCAGCCATTCCCGCGCAATCGCAATCGCCGGAAACACGTGCCCGCCCGTCCCGCCTCCCGCGATCAGCAGCTTCACTCCCGCCACCCGCTCATCCCGGCCATTCCTGCGGCCGCGCCTGCTGGCTGATATTCAGCAGCACTCCCGTCGCCGCCAGCATCACCACCAGGCTGGACCCGCCGTAGCTCACAAACGGCAGCGGAATCCCCTTCGTCGGCATCATCCCCAGCACCACCGCGAAATTAATCAGCGCCTGGCTGGCAATCATCGCCGTGATTCCCAGCGCCAGCAGCTTCCCGAAATTATCCGGCGCGCCAAACGCCGCGCGCAATCCCCGCCACGCATACAGCACGAACAGCGTGATCAGGATCAGCGCCCCGATAAATCCCAGCTCCTCGCAGATCACCGCGAAAATAAAATCCGTATGCGCCTCCGGCAGATAGAAAAGCTTCTGCTTGCTCTCCATCAGCCCCACTCCGGTGAACCCGCCCGAACCCACCGCAATCAGCGACTGCAAAAGTTGAAATCCCTTTCCCTGTGGGTCCGCCTCCGGATTCAGAAATCCCAATATCCGGTCATGCCGGTAACTCACCTTCATGATCAGCAGGTACAGCACCGGCAGCGCCGCCGCCGCTCCCGCTCCCAGCCACTTCGGCGAAAGCCCGGCCACGAACAGCACCGCTCCCGCGATCAGCATCAATTCCACCGACGTCCCCAAATCCGGCTCCAGCACGATCAGCCCGAAAAACAGCACCACCGGCGCCAGCGCCGGCGCCAGGGTCTTCATCAGATCCTCTTTGGTGAATTCCAGCGTCGCCGTCTGCCTCCTCTTCTGCCCCAGAAACCACGCCAGATACAGAATCACCGCCAGCTTGGCCAGCTCCGACGGCTGAATCCCTCCCCAGCTCCCGAAGCGAATCCACCGGTGCGTCGCGTGCGACTTATCCAGAAAAAAAACTCCCACCAGCAGCACAAACACCACGCACACCGCCGAAAACACCACCGCCGGTTCCCGCAGCCGCTGGTAATCCATGCGCATCAGCCCCAGCATCGCGCACAGCCCAATCCCCAGCCAGGCCATCTGCCGCACCAGAAAATGCGTCGAATGGCCGTACTCCTCGCCCGCCGTCACCGCCGACGCGCTATAGACCATCACCGCGCCCACAAAACACAGCGTCAGCGTCACTCCAAACAGCCACCGGTCCATCTCCAGCCGCCGCGGCATCCTACGCCTTCCCCGCCGGCGCCTGGGCCGCCCGCGCGCTCAGCTTGCTCACCAGCTCCTTGAACACCCGCCCGCGATGCTCGTAATTCTCAAACTGATCGAAACTCGCGCACGCCGGCGCCAGCACCACCACGTCTCCGCTCCGCGCACGCGCAGCCGCCATTTCCACCGCGCGCTCCAGCGTTCCCGCACGTTCCACGGGCGCGCTCCCCGCAATCTGCTCTTCGATCTTTTCCGCCGCCGCGCCGATCAGCAGCGCCACGCGCGCCTTCTCCCGCAGCGGCTCGCGCAGCGGCCTGTAATCGCTGCCCTTGTCCTTCCCGCCCAGGATCACCACCATGCGCTCCGCAAACGCCTCCAGCGCTTTCAGCGTCGCGTCCACGTTCGTGGCCTTCGAATCGTTGTAGTAGCGCACCCCGCCAATCTCTCCCGCGAACTCCAGCCGGTGCTCCACTCCCGCAAATCCCTTCACCCCGCGCGCAATCGCTTCCGGCTTCGCCCCCGCCAGACGCGCCGCCAGCGCTCCCGCCAGCACGTTTTCCAGATTGTGCGCCCCGGGCAGGGTAATGTCCGCAAGCGAAAGCAAAACCTCTTCCCTCCCGCCTTCCCGAAAAATAATCTCTCCCCCGCGCACGAACGCTCCCTGCTCCACTTCCCTCTTCCGGCTGAACCAGTACACCCGCGGCCGCTTCGGCGCCAGCCCCGCCGCCCCCGCGTCGTCCGCGTTCACCACCGCGCAGTCCCGCTCCGTCTGATTTTCGAAAATTCGCGCTTTCGCTCCCGCGTACGCATCGAGCGTCCCGTGCCGGTCCAGATGATCCGGCGTCAGATTCAGGAACACGCTGATGTCCGGCCGAAACGCCGCAATCAGCTCCAGTTGAAAACTGGAAAGCTCCACCACGGAAATCGTCTCCTGGCTCGTCCGCGCCACGCAGCCAATCAGCGGCGTCCCGATGTTTCCCGCCAGGATCACCGGGAATCCCGCGCCCTCCAGCAGATGCGCGATCAGCGAAGTCGTCGTGGTCTTCCCGTTCGACCCCGTAATCCCGATCACCCGGCCCTCGACAAACCGCCCGGCCAGTTCCACCTCGCTCCAGATGCTCACCCCGGCCGCCGCCGCGCCCCGCAGCAGCGCATCCTCCGCCGGCACGCCCGGGCTGGGAATAATCAAGTCTTGTTCCAGATACGTTTGCGCGCGGTGCCCGCCCAGCTCCAGCGCGCATCCCGCCGCCCGCAGCCGCGCTACATCCGCGCCGATCTCTTTTTCGCCGCGCGATTCGCTGGCCGTGACCCGCGCTCCGCGCTCCGCGCAGAACAGCGCCGTGGCCACGCCCGTGCGCGCCAGTCCCACCACCAGCACGCGCTTGCCCCGGAGATCGGTTTCATTTCTCATCCCGCATTCTCAAATCCGCTTCCCTTACCTCAGCTTCAGCGTCGTCAGCGCGAACAGCGCGAAAATCAGCGCCGCAATCCAGAAGCGCACAATCACCTTCGATTCGCTCCATCCGATCAACTCGAAATGATGATGAATCGGCGCCATGCGAAACACGCGCTTGCCTCTCAGCCGGAACGAAGCCACCTGAATGATCACCGACAGCGCCTCCACCACGAAAATCCCGCCCACAAAAAATAGTAAAATCTCCTGCTTGATGATCACCGCGATCACGCCCAGCGTCCCGCCCAGCGACAGCGAGCCCACGTCCCCCATGAACACTTCCGCCGGATGCGCGTTGTACCACAGAAATCCCAGCGACGCCCCCACCAGCGCCCCGCAAAACACCGTCAGCTCTCCTACCCGCGGAATGTACTGAATATCCAGATAGCTGGCCCACCGCGCGTTGCTGCTCACGTACGTCAGCACCGTCAGCGCGCTCGCCGCGATCACCGTGCACCCGATGGCCAGCCCGTCCAGCCCGTCCGTCAGGTTCACCGCGTTCGAAGAGCCCACGATCACCAGCGCCACAAACACCAGGAACGGCAAAAACGCCAGCGGCCACAACTGCGGATGCTTGGCCAGAGAATGAATTACCATGTCCGGATGCACCTTCTTGAAAAATGGCACCACCCACTCCGTCGAGTACGCGCTGTGCGTCGCCAGCACCAGCAGCACGATCCCCACCACCGCGCTCACCATACCCTGCAACACCAGTTTCTGCCGACCGCTGATTCCCAGGTTCTGCCGCCGCGCCACCTTCGCGTAATCGTCGAAAAATCCGATCACCGCGAACGCCAGCATGGAAAACAGCGCCAGCAGCACGAAACTGTTCGTCAAGTTCGCCCACAGCAGCGTCGGCACCACCGTCGCCAGCACGATCAGCACTCCCCCCATCGTCGGCGTTCCCGCCTTCTTCTGGTGCCCCTGCGGCCCTTCCTCGCGGATGTACTGCCCGATCTGCAATTCCCGCAGCTTGCGAATCACCCACGGCCCGAACACCAGCGCCAGGAACAGCCCCGTCAGGCTGGCGTACGCCGTCCTTACCGTCAGATACCGGAACACGTTAAACGCGCTGAAATGCGGCCGCAACAATTCGTAAAAGAGGTAGTAAAGCATGCTAGTGGCGCGCTCCCATCTCCGATGCTTTCTCCGGCATGCGGCGCGCCAGCAGCGCCTCCACGATTCGTTCCATCTTCACGCTTCGCGATCCCTTCACCAGCAGCAAATCCCCCGGCGCCAGAAATCCCGCCAGGAAATTCGCCGCTTCCTCCGACGTCCCAAAATGCGCTCCCTGCTCCCGCGGATGCCCCGCCGCCACCGCCGCCTCAAAAATCCTCTCCGCCTCTCCCGCCACCGTGAAAATCCAGTCCACCTTCCCGCTGCTTACCGCCGCCCGCCCCGCTTCCCGGTGCAGTTCCGCCGACGCCGCTCCCAGCTCGCGCATCTCCCCGGCCGCCAGTATCCGCCGCGAAAAATTCGGCGTCGCACCCAGCAGCGCGATGGCCGCCGCCAGCGACGCCGGACTCGAGTTGTAGCTGTCGTTGATCACCGCCGCCCCATCATCAAATCGCATCAGCTCCCCGCGCATCGCGCTCGCATGCAGCTGCGGAAAAATCTGTTGCGCTTCCTTCGCTCCCACTCCCCATACGCTCGCCGCCGCCAGCGCTCCCAGCGCATTCCCCACCTGATGCCGCCCCGCCAGCGGCAGGCTCAGCCGCGCCCGCTCCCCCGGTCCCACAAACGTGAACTCCGTTCCCAGCGCCCCGCGGTCCTCGATCCCCTCCGCGCGAAACTCCGCTTCCTTCTCCACTCCGTACGTCAGCACCCGTCCCGGCGCGTACTTCGCAAACTCCGCCACCCGCGCATCGTCCGCGTTCAGCACCGCCACCGACTCCGCTCCGTTCAGCCCTTCCACCAATTCCCTCTTTGCCAGCGCGATCTCCTCCACCGACGAAAAAAACTCCAGGTGCGCCGCCGTCACCCGCGTCACCACCGCCACGTCCGGCCGCGCCACCGCCGCCAGCCGCGCCAGTTCTCCCCTCCGCGACATCCCCATCTCCAGCACCGCCGCCTCGTGCTCCTCTTCCAGCCCGCACAGCGTCAGCGGCAATCCGTACTCGTTATTGAAATTTCCCTCCGACTTCAGTACGCGGAATTTCGCGCCCAGCAAAGCCGCCAGGATCTCCTTCGTGCTGGTCTTCCCCACCGACCCTGTGACCCCCGCGAGGCGCTTGCCCCACGCTTCCCTCTGCGCCCTTCCCAGTTGCTGCAGCGCCTGAAAGGTGTCCGCGACGAAAAGGCACTTCCCTCGCACCGCCTCTCCGTATCGCCCCGCTTCTCCCCGCGACACCACCGCCGCCACAGCCCCGCGCTCCAGCACCGCCTCCACGTACTCGTGTCCGTTATGACGCGGTCCGTGGATGGCGATAAACAGTTCTCCGGCTCGTATCGTCCGGGAATCAATCGAGACGCCGGCCATCCGGGCCACGGGGTCGAGCCCCGCTCCCTTCTCCGCGCCCATTGCGCCAGCCACCTGTAGTAGCGTCCACCGCATAAGTTCCTCAGTACGCTTGTCTTGCGGATACTTTCCGCGCCCGTTTTTTTTCTCACCGGTTCTGAGGTTTCCTCCTTTCGGAAGTTTTCCCCTGGAACGCGGCCCGCTCTTCCTCTACCGCCGATATCGCCTATATGAAGATAGAGCGTGTCACGTGCCAAACCCGCGCTCGCGCAGCGCCCGCCGCGCCATCTCGCGATCGTCAAACTCCAGCGTCCGGTCCGCCAAAATCTGCCGGTTCTCGTGCCCTTTCCCCGCCAGCAGCACGATGTCCCCTTCCCGCGCCTGATCAAACGCCAGATGGATGGCCTTCTCCCGGTCCGGCTCCACCAGATATTTCCCCGCACCCTTCTGCAATCCCACCACAATGTCGTTGATGATCGAAAGCGGATCCTCATGCCGCGGATTGTCGCTGGACACCACCGTCAAATCGCTCAGCCGCCCCGCCACTTCCCCCATCACCGGCCTCTTCGTGCGGTCCTTCCCTCCTCCGCACCCAAAGAGCAAAATCACCCGCCCCTTCGGATTCAGCTCCCGCGCCGTCTTGATCAAATTCTCGATGGCGTCGTCCGTGTGCGCGTAATCCACCACCACCAGGTACGGCTGCCCCAGATCAATCCGCTGAAACCGCCCCGCCACGCTTTCCAGCTGCTCCACTCCCAGCGCTATCTGCTCGTTCGAAATTCCCAGCGCCTGCGCCGCCCCGATCGCCGCCAGAATGTTGTACACGTTGATCCGCCCCACCAGCGGCGAACGCACTGCGATCTTCCCCTCCGGCGTCTGCACCGTGAACGCCAGCCCCTCGAACGATAGGCTGAATTTCTTCGCCGAAATATCCGCGCGCGATTCGATCCCGTACGTCACCGTCTTCTTCGCCAGCCCCGCCAGCCGCGGCCCGTATTCGTCGTCCGCGTTCAGGACCGCGCACTCCGGTGCTCCCGCTCCCGTCCCTTCGAACAGTCTCTTCTTCGCCGCAAAATACTCCTCGAACGTCTTGTGATAATCCATGTGCTCGCGCGTCAGGTTCGTGAACACCGCCGCCGCGAACCGGCAGCCCCACAGCCGCTCCATCGTCAGCGCGTGCGAACTCGCCTCCAGCACCGCGTACTTCCCGCCCTCGTCTCGGATCTCCGCCAGAAATCCCTGCAAATCCACCGACTCCGGCGTCGTGTTCGGCGAGGGATAGATGCCCCGCGGCGTGTGGTATTCAATCGTCCCAAACAATCCCGTCTTCGCTCCCCCGGCCTTCAAAATCGCATTAATCACGTGCGTCGTCGTGGTCTTCCCGTTCGTCCCCGTCACCGCCACCAGTTGCAGCGCCTCCGCCGGGTGCCCGAAAAAATTCCCCGCCGCGATCGCCAGCGCCTTCCGCGCTTCCTTCACCCGCACCCACCCAATCCCCGCATCCAGTCCCGCCGGACGCTCCTCTTCGCTGGCCACCGCCGCCGCTCCGCGCGCCACCGCTTCCGCCACGTACTTATTTCCGTCCGCCTTGGCCCCCTGCAGCGCGAAAAACAGCGCCCCTGCGGTCACCTTTCCCGAATGGCAAGCCACCTGGCGGATCTCCGCCCCCGCCGCCGTTCCCGCGGAAACCAACTCCACGCCCTTCATCACTTCTTCCAGTCTCATTGGCCCCGTCCCGCTCGTTCCCGCTTTTCCTTCTTCCCCTGCATTTCCCCTTCCCCTCGCTCGCCGCACCGCCGCCGCCCCGATTCCCGCCCTCACCGGCTCCCTCTTCGCGCATCGCTCGCGCTTTCGTTCTCCCTTTGCGTCGCCGTGGGAACCCCAAATCGCACTACCATTTTTCCTCCGCGCCGCAGCTTCGCTCCCGCTGCCGGCGACTGCTCCACCGCCACTCCCGTCCCCACCAGCACCGGCTCGATTCCCAGCGCCAGGCACTCCCGCGTCACTTCCCGCATTGTTTTCCCCGCCAGCGCCGGCGCCGCCACGCTTCCTCCCTCATCCACCGCCACAGTCACAATCGTCGCTTCCGCCTTTTCCTTCTTCTCTCTCTTGGATTCATTATCGGCCGCTTCCGGCTGCACTGCAAAATCCATCGGCGTAAAATCCTCCAGGCTCCCCGCCTCTTCCCCGCGCTCCGGCCGGTACCCCGCCTTGAGCACCCGCGCCCCGCCCGGCACGTCCCGCGGCACGTCCAGATAACTCAGCACCTGCTCCGCGATCTTCTTGAACACTGGCGCCGCCACCTGCCCTCCTTCATGCTGCCCTTGCGGCGAATCCAGCGACACCAGCACCGTGATCGCCGGCGAATTCAGCGGCGCAAATCCAGAAAACGACGCAATGAACTGCGTCGCCGAATATCTCCCCGTCGCCGGATCGATCTTCTGCGCCGATCCCGTCTTCCCTCCCGCCGTCCATCCGTCCAGCCGCGCCAGTTCTCCCGTCCCGTTCAGCACCACTCCTTCCATTAGCCGCCGCAGCGTCGCCGCCGTTTCCGGACGGATCACCCTCTTCCCGCTCTCCTCGCTGCCCGTTCCCGGTATCGCTTCCTCGCCCCGCCGCAACTCTTTCACCACCCGCGGCTTGTACAGCACCCCTCCATTGGCGATCGCCGAGACCGCTGCCACCAGCTGCACCGGCGTCACTCCCACTTCCTGCCCCATGGACACCGATCCCACCGAGACCGGCGTCCAGTTCGCCAGCCTTCTCAGCAATCCCTTGCTCTCCCCGGGCAAATCCACTCCCGTGGGGGCCCCGAACCCGAATGCCCGGATGTACTCGAGAAATTTCGGCGCTCCCAGCCGCAGCGCGATCTTGATCGCTCCCACGTCGCTCGATTCCGCCAGGATCTGCGCTACCGTCAGCCGCCCGAACGCCTTGTGGTCCCGAATCCTGTGCCCCGCGATGTACACCGCCCCGTTCTGGCAATCGAACACCTCGTCCGCGCGAATCAGCCGCTCGTCAAACGCCGCCGCCAGGGTAATCAGCTTGAACGTCGAACCCGGCTCGTACAGCGCCGCCACCGCCCGGTTCATGTGCGACTCCGCCGGACTGTCCCCTGCCGCGTTGGGATTGAACTTCGGCCAGTTGGCCACCGCCAGCAGCTCCCCGTTCGCCGGGTTCTGCACCACCACCGTCCCGGCAATGGCATGCGTCCGCTCGATCGCCGCCGCCAGCTCCCGCTCCGCGATGTACTGGATCTTTTCATCGAGCGTCAGCACCACGCTGGCCCCGGCCTCCTTCGTCGCTTCGCCCGAATCCATCCAGCGGTGCCGCGCGTCCGATTGCACCAGGATCTTTTCCGCCTTGCTGCGGATCTGCCCGTCCAGCTCGTACTCGATTCCCGCCAGACCCTTCTCGTCCAGATCCACGTACCCCAGCACGTGCGCCGCCAGCTCCCGCTTCGGATAAAATCGCTGATTTTCTTTCTGGAAGTAAATGCCCTTCAGGTTCAGCGCCGCCACCGCCTGCATCTTCTCCGGCGGCAGCTTCCGCGCGATCCACACAAACGACCGCGCCGGGTCCAGCCGCGCCTCCAGTATTTCCTTGGGAATGTGCAGCACGCTCGAAAGCAGCCGCGCCGCCAGCCGCACGTCGCGGATCTCTCCCGGCACGGCGAAGCAGGAGTCCACCGGAATGCTCATGGCCAGGGGATGCAGGTTGCGGTCGTAGATCGAGCCGCGCCGCGGAGTCACCTCCACGATGCGCTGCTGCTGGCGCTGCGCGCGCCCTAGAAATTCACTGTATTCGTAGAGTTGCAGCCAGCCCAGGCGTCCCGCCACGGCCAGCATCCACAGCGCCGCTACGCCGGCGACAATCACCAAACGTGCGTGGAAACGTTGTGTTTGCATGCGGTCTCAGGCCAGCATTCTTTCTGTTCGGACGTTCCAATCGGTCCAATTCCTCTTCCTATTCCCCTGCCGCCGCCGCTTTTCCGCTCCCATTACCTCGCGTGGCCCGTCCGCGGATAACTCACCGTGGCCACTTCCGCTCCCGCCGGCGCCTCGCCCATCTCCATCTGTCCCGGCAGCGCGTCCGTCAGCCCCAGTTGCCTCCGCGCGATCCGGTCAATCCGCATCGGGCTGCGCAGCCCGGCCACTTCCAGCTTCAGTTCCGTGTTCACCGCCGACGCCTGCGCCTGCTTGCCCTTCAAGTCTTCCAGCTGAAATCCCAGCTCGATGCACCGGAACCGCTGATACCCGTACAGCAGAAAACAGCCCGCCACCAGGCACCACAGCGCCACCGTCCGCGCCAGTTCCTTGGCCCGCGCCGGCTGCACCGTCCGCACCAGCCGCGAATTATCAATCCGCTTCACGGTGTGAAACTCCGCCATCGCCGCCCGCTGTTTTTTCTTTCCTCGCAAACCGTTCACACTTTCTCCGCGCAGCGCAGCTTCGCGCTCCGCGACCGCGGATTCCCCGCGATCTCCTGCTCTCCGGGGACCACCACGTGCTTCGTCAGGATCTTCATCGTCCCCTGACGCGCGCTCTCCTGAAAGGCCTGCTTCACCTTGCGGTCTTCCCCCGAGTGATAACTCAGCACCACCAGCCGTCCTCCCGAATTCATTGTGGCGGGAGCGTGGAATAGAAACTGCCCGAGTTCCTCCATCTCTCGATTCACCGCTATCCGCAGCGCCAGAAACGTTTTTGTTGCGGGATGCAGCTTCTGCCTTCCCCTTTGTTTCCGCGCTCCTGCCACAGTCGTTGCCAGGTGGGCCGTGTCCCGGATGGGACGCGCCCTCACGATCGCCCTGGCGATCCTTCGCGAATCGCGCTCTTCGGCTTCCCCGTAGAGCAAATTGGCCAGTTCCTTCTCCGGCCAGCGATTCACAATCTCTTCCGCGGTCAGCTCTTCACTCTGGTCCATCCTCATGTCCAGAGGCCCCGCTTCCCGAAACGAAAATCCGCTCGCCGCCTGGTCAAGCTGCATGCTCGACACCCCGAGATCGGCCAGTATGCCGTCCACTCCCGCCAACCCCTGCTCTTGCACGGCCGTCGCAATCCTCGAAAACGGGCTGTGGATCAGCGTAACGCGCTCCCCAAATCTCCTTAGCCGCTCCCCCGCCAGCTCCAGCGCCCGTTCGTCCCGCTCCAAACTGATCAGCCGCCCCGTACTCAGCCGCTCCGCGATCGCTTCCGAATGCCCGCCGGCTCCCAGCGTGGCGTCGATGTAGATTCCGCTTGGCTTGATGTCCAGCCATTCCAGCACCTCCTGCATCATCACCGGCTTGTGCGCTACTTCCCTCGCCTCTCGCCGGTCTTCCGTCACTTCCTATATCCCCAGGTCTTCCAAAGCCTTGTCGTCTTCCTCGGTGTACGGCGCGTTCTTCAGGTCTTCCACCACCTTGCTGTGGTTCATCACTTCCAGATAGTCCAGGTTCCCGAAGACGTCCACCTCGCCCTTCATCTTCGCCGCCTCACGCAGCACCGCAGGCACCAGCACCCGCCCCTGCCCGTCCACTTCCACCGCCTGCCCGAAATAACTCGTCCTCATCAAAAATTTCCGCTTGGCCCGGTTCTGCGACGACACCTTCGCCAGCTTGTCCTCGATCTCCGACCACACCTTCATCGGATAAATCCGCGCCGATTCCCCCGTTGTGCTCGTAATGTAGAACTGATTCCCAAACTCCTTCACGGCCTCCAGAAACACGGCGGGTATCTTCAATCTCCCCTTCTCGTCGATCTTCGCCGGACAGTTTCCCCGCAGTTTCATGCCGCTCTCTTGCTTCCTGGCTGTTATTTCTTTCTTTCCAGCCTTCCATCCAGAAGCTCCTACTGCGCCCTACTTCCACCTACTTCTTTCCAATCAATTCCATTTCACTCCACTTTCACCCACATCCTACCTTGCTTTCCACCCTTGTCAAGCGAAAATCTCATTTTGAGCTACCTTTTCTTTAGGGGCACCCTGGGCCCTGTTCCGGCGGGTTTCGTCTTTCCAGGTCCAAAATCGCTACAGCTTGTGGTAGGACTTAGCTTCGACAACTAATCTTCGCGGTGCGCTTCCTCAGAAAGACCGTTTCGGCCCTCTCCCCCGCCTCTAAAAAATTTTCCCCGAAGAGGCCTTCTTCTCCCTTGCCGCGTTATACTTCTTCTGCGTTTCCGCCGTCCGGTCCGTCCCCGGCGCGTTTCATCTCCAGGAGAAAATTTCCCATGACCCCGGAACTGCACAGCAAACCGCGCCTCGCACCCGGCTGCCGCGTCAGCGACGCTCCGCAAAATCTCCGCGTCCTGCACATGCCCGCCCGCGATCTCCGCCTGCAAGGCCCCAGCATCGAAATCGTCGAACTCTGCGACGGCGAACACACCGTGCAGCAAATCGTCGCCAAGCTGCACAAACTCTATCCCCGCGCCACCGCCGAAAAAATGCAGGACGACATACTCGGATATCTCACCATGCTCCACACCCAGAACGCGCTGATTTTTGAATAGCGCCTGATGAAGCACTGCTCCGTAGCAATTGTCATTCTGAGCCCCGGTGCCTTTTACCGGGGCGAAGAATCTCAGCGATTCCCTTGGGAAAACTTACCGTTGCGATTCTTTCCGCCTTAAGCCGCCACCGCTCCCGGCCTCTCCAGCCGCAGCAGCACGCGGTAAACGAACACTAGCGCTCCCGCCAAACACATCGTTCCAAAAATCGCCAGCGTCCGCGGCGCCCCAATATGCCGCGCCACCAGCCCTGCGATCAGCGCCCCGATCGGCTGCACTCCCATGAACATCGACGCGTACACGGCCATCACCCGCCCGCGCAGCGCATCCGGCACGCGGCTCTGCACAATCGTGTTCGTCGCCGCCATCTGCGCCGTCGCCGCGAATCCCACCACGAACAGAACCCCGGCCGAAACCAGGAAAATCGTCGACTGCGAAAACGTGATCAGTCCCAGCGCGCAAATCACCGCCGTCACCGCCGTAAACCGCGCCAATCCCTTGTAACTCGTCCTCGCCGCGAAATGCAGCGCCCCGAACACCGCCCCCACTCCCGCCGCGCTCATCAGAAATCCCAGTCCCCGCGCTCCCCCGTGCAAAATATCGTTCGCGAAAATCGGCATGAACACCGAATACTGCAACCCCAATAAACTCAGCAGGCTCAGCAGCAGCAGCGACGACCGCACCGCGCTGTCTCCCCACACAAACCGGAATCCCTCGATAAAATTCCGCAGCGGCGATCCTTCCCCCGAACCCGGCGCCACCTTCGCCGGCCGCATCGCCGCCAGCGCCCCGATCACCGCCAGGAAACTCAGTCCGTTCAGGAAAAAGCACCAGCCTTCCCCCACCCACGCAATCGCCAGCCCCGCTACCGCCGGCCCCACCACCCGCGCCCCGTTAAAAATCGAGGAATTCAGCGCAATCGCGTTCGGCAAATCCTCCTTCCCCACCATCTGCACGATAAACGCCTGCCGGATGGGCACATCAAACGAATTCACGATTCCCAGCAGAAACGCGATCGCGATCAGGTGCCATACCCGCACCGTATGCGTCAGCGTCAGCACCGCCAGCAAAAACGCCAGCACCATCGAGGTCGCCTGCGTCCACATCACTCCCTTGTGCCGGTCGTAATGATCCGCCACGTACCCGCCCACCGCCGCCAGCGGCAAGATCGGAATCTGGCTCGCGAATCCCAGCAGTCCCAGCATCGCCGCCGACCCCGTCAGCTTGTACACCAGCCACAGCTGCGCCGTCGTCTGCATCCACGTCCCGCACAGCGACGTCAGCTGCCCCCCGGCAAATAGCTGGAAATTGCGGTGCTGCAATGCGCGAAACCGCGCGCTGACCTGAAGTTTCATCCTCACCCAAATTTTGCCCGGATCGTTGTCCGTTTCGCGGGAGCCTCTTCCGCTCCCGTTTTACGATGTGCGAATCCCGCCCGCTTGTCAACGCGCCAGGCGCTCCCGCGCTGCTCCCGCCGTCTGCGCAAACTCTTCCCCTAACCGGTCATCCTTCGGTGAACCTGCTGGTTCACCGAAGGATCTCAACTTCACGTGTTTCTATTTTCCCCGCGAGTTTTCAGTGCGGCCGTTCTTCCGGCGGGTCCGGCGCTCCGCCCACGTGCAAATGACTCAAATCCCGCAGCAGCGCCTTGTCCTCCGCGCTCATCCCCCGCGTGAACTCCGCATCCCCTAGCCGCCGGTTCCTCGCCCCTTCCGGCATTTCCCGCAGCACGCCCAATCTCTTCTGGATCGCCTGCCGTCTATCCGCCGGCATTCCCTGCCACCTCGGCAGCACGTCCTTGCGCACGTGCTCCCGCTGGTCCGGCGTCATCTGCCTCCACACCCGGTCCCGCTCGCGCAACTCTTCCCTCTCCCGCGCGGACAGATTGTCCCACTTCTGAAATCTCTTCTGGATGCTTTGTTTCCTCTCCGGCGGCAGCGCATTGTATTTCTGGTTGTTCTCCAGCACACGCTCGCGCTCCTCCTCCGGCATCCCCCGCAAATGCTCCGCCCACGGCGGCCGGTCTCCCGTCCCTCTCCGCTCCGTGCGATTTTCCTGCCCCGCGACCCCTCGCTCGCCATCCCCCGCTCGGGAATTCTCCGCTCCACGCAACGCTTCCGCTCCCCGCTCCCCGCTCGTCCTCTCCGGCGAACGCCCTGGGCCCGCCGGACGATCCGCTCCAGGAGCGCCCCGCCCAGCATTAATCCCTTCCGTGGAACGCCTCGCCGTCCCCGTTCCGCGCTCCGCAGGCCGGTCCGTATGCCGCTCCACTCTCCGCTCTTCCCTCGCCCCTTCTCGATTCTGCCTCGCCGGCGCCGCCGTCGTCCCCCGCTCCGCCTTCCCCGCGCTCGCGCTCCGCTCCGGCTTGTGCGTCTCCTTCTTCTCCCTCTCCGGTCTCTGCCCCGCACCCGCCACCGACACCATTCCCAGCAGCGCCGCCGCCAGCACCGCCCCTCGCGCGAATTGGATTCCTCCGCTCATCTCCATCTCTTCCCGCCCGCTAATTCCCCTCCGCCTGCACCGCCGGTGGCAAATCCGCCAGCGGCTCGAAACTCTCCAGCACATCGAAATCTTCCAGCACCGGCAAATCCTTCACCATCCGCAACTGGTCCTCCTCGCCCATCTCCGTCACCGCATAGTGTGGATACGAATCCGCCTCCCGCGGCCGCGACCCCACCCACACGCACAGCAGCGCCAGCATCCCCGCTGCAAATGCCACCCGCGGCGCCGGCGCCAGCCACGCCCACCAGCTCTCCCGCGCCGGCTCCGCCGCGATCCGCGCCTGCAACCGCGCGTCAAAACCATCCGTCGGCATAATCTTCGGCATCTCTCCCAGCAGCCCGCTCACCGTGCGAAACTCCGCCACCCTCCGCCCGCACTCCGCGCACCCCGCCAGATGCGCCTCCGCCTTGCGCAGCTCCCCCTCCTCCAGCCGCCCGTCCACATATCCCAAAATATATTTTTCCATCTTCCCGCAATTCATGACTTCCCTTCCTTCCTAACTTCCCGCTTTCGGCCCTTGCCCCACTAGCGGCGCCAACTCCACCCGCAGCGTCTCATACGCCCGGAACAACAACGACTTCAACGCGCTCTCCGAACACTTCAAAGCCTTGGCAATCTCCCCGTAACTCAACTCCTCGTATTTATGCAGCAGCACCGCCGCCCTCTGCTTCTCCGGCAATCTCTCCACCGCCTCGCGGATCATCCGGCTCCTCACATCTTCCACTAGATGCTCCTCGATATTCGCGCTGCGCTCCTCCACGTCCAGCGGCCTCTCCTCGCCGTCTTCCGTCTCTCCCGCCGGCTGCTCGATGGATATTTCCTTCTTCTGCTGCCGCGTATCCCGCACCGAATTCAGCGCCAGATTCGTCGCAATCCGGAACAGCCAGGTGCTGAATTTCGCGCTCGGCTCATACCCCCCGCGCGCCCGGTACACCCGCAGAAAAACCTCCTGCGCCAGATCTTCCGCTTGCGCCCGGTTCCGCACCATCCTGTAGAGAAAATTGATCACCGGCGACCGGTACCGGTGCAGCAGCAGCGCAAACGACTGCTCGTCGCCCGCCTTTACCTCGAGCATCAACTGGACGTCGGTCTGAGCCATCGCCCACATACTACAACTAACCCGTCCCAGCCAATAAAGTTGCGTTTATAAGATGTGCGGAAAGAGGCCCTGCGGAAACTCTAAATATGCCCTAAGTACTTCAATATCAACAAACTACCAACCCCCAAAAACACCAGCAGCGCCGTCCGCCATCCCGGTGCCCGGTTCACTTCCGGCAGCAAATCCGTCGCCGCCACGTAGATCGTCACCCCGCCCGACAGCGGCAGCGCATACCGCAAATGCGCGCTCAGCACTCCCGTCAGAGCCACTCCCACCAGCGTCGCCACTCCCAATCCCCCCGCCGCCAGCAGCGCCCGCCTCTTCCCCTGCCCGCTGGCCAGCACCACCGACGCCACCGTAAATCCCTCCGGCAACTTATGCAAAAACACCGCCGCGAAGATCAGCACGCCCAGCCACGTCGAAACCAGAAACCCCGCCGCAATCGCCACGCCGTCGAAAAACGTGTGGATCCCCAGCCCCAGCAGCGCCGTCGTGCTCGCATGCGCGTGCCGCATCTGCTCCGCGTGCGTCTCTTCCCCAAAATGAAAATGCGGCGCCAGGGTGTGCTCGAACAGGTGCACCAGAAAATACCCGCCCAGCACCCACAGCAGCGCCGATTCTCCGCCTAATTTCAACGATTCCGGAATGATTTCCAGGAAGGCCACCGACAACATGTAACTCGCGCCCAGCGCCAAAAAATAATGCAGATACTGCCGCGGCCATTCCCGCCGCACCACGAAATACCCGCCCGCCAGATTCCCCGCCGCCGCCACCAGCCCCAGCCCGGCCGCCATCACCATCCGCATTGCAAGTGCGTGCTCCATCGCGCCCTAGCCGCTATGCCGGAACAAAATCACATCGCCTTCCTGCACAATGTACTCTCGCCCTTCCGACCGCACCTTGGCCTTCTCCTTCGCCGCCGCCACGCTTCCAAACTCCAGCAAATCGTTCCAGCGCACCACTTCCGCCCGTATAAATCCCTTCTCGATGTCGCTGTGAATCTCCCCCGCCGCCTTAGCCGCCGTGCTCCCCTTGCGGATCGTCCACGCGCGCACTTCCGGCTCCCCCGCCGTGAAAAACGACGTCAGCCCCATCAGCTCATACGTCGCCCGGATCAGCCGGTTCAGCCCCGGCTCCTTCAATCCATACGACGCCAGCATCTCCGCCGCTTCCTCTTCCTTCATCTCCGCCAATTCCGCTTCCAGCCGCCCGCACACCGCCACCACCGCCGTGTTCGGCCGTCCCACCAGCGCCCCCAGCTTGTGCCGCTCCACCGCCGTCTCCATCTCCGCGGCCTCGTCGTCCCCCAAATTCAGCACAAACAGCATCGGCCTCTGCGACAAAAACAGATACCCGCTGATAGACTTCTTCTCCTCGGGAGTCATCTCCAGCTCCCGCAGCGGCTTTTCCGACTCCAGGTGCAGCTTGCACCGCTCCAGCAGCACCTTCTCGTTCTCCAATACCGTGTCCTTCTTTTTCTTCAAATCCTTTTCGATGCGCTCCAGCCGCCGCGTAATCTGGTCATGGTCCGCGAAAATCAATTCCAGCTCCAGGTTCGTCGCGTCCCGCAGCGGATCAATGCTCCCCGCCGTATGCGGCACCGACGGATCGTCAAACACCCGCAGCACATGCGCAATCGTGTCCACCTCGCGCAGCGGCGCCAGCACCGCCGCATCCTTCGCGCGGTCCTTCTGCATTCCGCCCACGTCCACGTACTGCACCGTGGCATACGTAATTTTCTTCGGGTTATACAGCTTCGCAAGCTCCAGCAGCCGCGGCTCCGGCACCTTGGCCACACCCACGTGCGTCCCCTGCGCCCCCGCCTTGCCCTCGACCTGCGCCTTCGTCAGGATCCGGAACAGCGTCGTCTTCCCTACCTGTGGTAGTCCAATGATTCCTGTTTGCATAAGCATTTAATCCTAGCACACCACGTCCCCATGCACTCAGCCTCCGGGCAGCGGTTCAGCCAGTTTTAGTTTTTTGCGTTCAGCAGGAGCCAGGCAAGTTCTTCCACGGCGTCAAGAGTCTTGGCGGGCCGCTTCCGCCCCAGCGGAGCCAAACGCGCGCCTCCGTGTGATGAGGAACCACAGGACCACGAAAACAAGAGGAAGCGAGCCCGCAATTCCGGTCCACATCGGAATCGTATACGGGACCGGCTGCGCCATGCGCGTGTTCATGGAAGCAACCATCGTTTCCATGAGCTGCTGAAATTTCGCGCGATTTGCGGGAATGCCAGCCAGCAACACAACATTCAGGACGGCCAGGCATTGCAGACCAATGGTTCCGAACAGGCCCCAGTTTTTCAGTTTCAATAATCCCACCGCCGCCGCCATCTGAGCGGCCGCCCATGCGATGAAAATCAGTTTTGCACTCCGTCCAAAAAAGAAAAAACCCAGAAAACAGAGTGGGAGCTGCACGCCAGGAAAAAATCTGTCGTAGAAGGGAAGGTAGAGTGGACCGAGCGCGGCGCTGACCAGCAGGAACCATCCTATAATCGTTATGCTGAGCGGCCGGGGGCTGCGCGCCGGGACCGGAGTTCCCGGAAGCGAATCCTGCGCAGCCGATTCCACTCCCGGCGGTATCCCTCGAAATTGCTCCTTCACATGCTGCCGATTGAAAAAATAGAGCCAGAAACCGCCCAGCGCGGCCAATGCCACATAGAAGAGCACCATCCCCACGCGCATGGCCGTCATGAAATAGGAAGGCAGGTTCGGATCATTGGGATGGGGCATCGGAAAGACCGCGAAGATGATCGCGGGTGGAAGTGAAAAGAAAACCAGAATACCGGCGTAAACCAGCGTCGAAATCCTGGCCCACTGCTTCCGCTTGAGGAGCCCGATTCCAGACGCAACTCCCCAGCCGCCGAAGCCGAAAAACATCACCGCCTCGACAACCATAACAACACCCGAAATCGCGCGAACATTGGCCGCTGAACTTGACTTCATTAATATGACCGACGCCAGCACCATCATCGCGCCCATGAAAAGGGTAAACGCGCTGCCAGTCAATATCACGATCCCTGAAACTGTGATCCCCGTGGAGCGAGACATCGGTCACCCTCCTCAAGCTATGGGCACCTAAGTATCACCCGGCATATCCTTTGTGCAAGTGATTCCGCAGCATCCCAGTCTGCAAGGCCCACCCCCGATTCAGCGGGCTGCCGGGAACTTGTACCTTCCCCCATCCCCCATCCCCGCCGCTCCGCGCCACCGCAAAAAAAAGAAGCGGCCGGCAAATTCGCCAGCCGCCTCTTCCTTACGGACTGTACGTAATCTCCGCCCGTTCAGTCCGCCACTCCCTTCACGATATACCCGTACTTCCCATACGTCCGGATATAGTCGTAGCTCAAATAAAAATACCCCGCGTGCCCGTGCGAAGCGCTCCAGCTGTTCTTGAAAATAAAATAATTCCCCGCATGATCGAATCCCACCAGCAGCATGGCGTGCCCTCCCACGCTCGGCGCCGGCGCCCCGTTCATCGTCTGCACGTCCACCACTCCCGTCTCCGCCGACCCGTCGCTCCAGTCCGTCCCGGCCACGTAGAGTCCATAAACCATGTTGTAGCCGGAGTTGATCACGCTCTCGAGGTATGTGGGATTGTTGGCATTGTCCACCGCGGGCCCGCCGAAATTCGTTCCCATCACCAGTTGCGTATCCGTAAAGCCGAACCGCGCCCCGCTCTGGCATCCCGCCGGAACGTGGCTCCCATCGTTCACCGGTACCCCGCCCAGCATCGTGTAGGGCATCTGCGTCTCTTCGCAAATCCGCCCGGTGGTCAAATATTGCGCCGTCATATAGGTTGCGGTACCGAGGTCGGTCTTGCAGATCTTGCTCTCATTCTGCATCGACACGTGATACGCGTCGTTCTCCGAAAGATCCACGCTCACGCCCTTCTTGCACTTCTCAAACGCCTCAATCGCCGCCACCGACGCGAACGCCGTGCACGTCCCGCGGTCCCCCTGATCCCGAATCGCCGTCTGGCAACTGCGATGGTCGCTCAGGGAAGTGATCATCCTCTGGATGACCGAACTCGGAATCCGGCTGCCGGCTATTCCCGGATTCACTTTCGTGACGGGTTCCTTGACGATGATCCCGGGGTTGCGAATCTGCATCTTAGTAGGACTCACCGCGACGGTCGTTACCGGCTGCTCCTCCACGGGCATCAGCGCGATCTGCTTCCCGCCCTTCAACTGCATCATCGGTATGAGTCCACGATAAGACATCACGCTCTGCAAATGCTGCAAGTTCATCGCCTTCTTCTGCGGCAACGCCAGCTTCACCGCCGCCGGCGCCTCCATCTGGATGGCCTTCAGGTTTCCCAGCTGAATGCTCTTAAGCTGTATGTTTCTCGGAATCTGCGGCGGCATCTGCGCCGCCATCCATCCCGCCGTACCCAGCAAACACACTCCCGCCACCGCCAGCGTAAACGCCCGAACAGTTCTCATTGGCTTCCTCCCGATTTTTTTACTTGCTGGAAATCTCAAGGGTAAGAGTCTCAACCACACGCTCATCGTCCTTAATCTGAATGCGGATTGCAACAGTACCCGCGGATAAAACCGCGAAATAGTACTGCCTCCCCATCCGCCCCTCTCCCTCCGGCGGCTCCTCCGCAATCAGCCGCACCAGCGCATGGTCGTAGCTCACCGCAAACGTCTTCTTCAAGTTCGCCGGCACCAGCGCGTACGATTGCGGCTTCACCAGTATCATGTCCCCCGGCGCAACCTCCACCTTCCGCGACTCCAGCAGTTCCACCGTCCAGAAATTTTTCCTCTGCACCGCCGCCTCCTGCGCCCGCACCACCGCCCAGCAGCCGGCCAATACCGCCGCTGCCAACAGCAAAGTCCGAATAATTTTCATGGGATCACCTCGAAACACTGCATCCTGCTCGAACCCTTATCCTACCACTCCTCCTCCCGGCTCGGGCCTCCATGCAAACAGCCCGCCTCCACCCTTCGTTCTCCGCCGCGTACCAGACAAAACCCGCCGCCCTCCCTGGCGCGGTGGGTTTTCAGCCTCTACGATTTCCTGCCTTGTCTTTCCCAGTCCTGAAATCCCCGTGCCCTATTTCACCTGCAGCGTTTCAATGTATTCCGTCAAATTGTGAATGCGCAGGTGCCTCTCGCCTCCGTTCGATCCCGTGGCCGGCGTCGTCCCCAGCACCCGCCCCCAGATCGGCATATCGCTCGTCCCATGCGCCGGTACGGGCGTGCCAAATCGCAAGATCGCGGCAACATGCGCCGAAGGAAACTTCCCCCCGTTGTTTTTGGCCAGCACGCTCAAGTCCGGCGTCGCCGTCTTGAGTTCGGAGGCCGCCGGGCCGTCTCCCTTTCCCGTCTTCCCATGGCACACCGCGCAATATTCCATGTACATCTCTTCCCCAGAATGCGCCGCGGTCGCTTTCATCGGCACCTTCTCAATGACCTTCTTTTGCTCTTTCCCGGCATCTGGTTCTTGCGACCTCACGGCAAACCCAAATCCCAGCAAGAGAATCGCCCCTGCAAAACTTATCCACCTCATAACGCACCTCCAAGCAGATTTCAAATCGGGCGCAATCACATTCTTTGCCCTCGATAGACCCGTTTGCCATTGGAATCTCTTCTTCCCTGAAAATCAGTGATAGCTATCACACCCCTGGATCGCCCGGGCCCTCCACGACCTCTCCGGCCAAAACCCCGGCTCCGACTCCGCCGCCTGGCGCCGCTGGTTCGAGAGCAACCGCTGATTTACGACACCCCCACCACAACGCGCCTAACCTCCGAGTAGCCGGTCAGCTTCCGATTTGTGCGTGAATCAGGACTTTAGAAATCTGAGGGGAGCAGCGCAGATAGCCCTAAAAACACAAGAAAGGCAATCACCAAGAACAGAACACTTCCAACCAGACCCCATCCGATCGCGTTCCAGCCGTTGGACGGCATGGCATTTGGGTGAGTGGCTTGCCATTCGCTGAATTCTTTCTCCATTAGGACAGGAAAAATCACTAAGAACGCGACATGTGCACCGAATGCTACGAACCCTGACAGGAACTCGGGAATGAGCAACAGAATCCCAACCTCTGCTGCCGTCAAGCCTAGTGCGAGGAGCATAACCTTTTTGGCGATTTGTTCGTGGCCCATACGGCGCAGGCTAACGACCACGACCAGTGCGCCTGCGACAGGACCAAAGAAGAAAGCGATGTGCCCCGCAGCCTTCGGTCGCCACGGTGGTGCGGTAGCCATCTGGGAAAGCATCGACACCGGAACTATCTGGGGCGCTACATTTTCAGCTTGCCCGCGTGTTCCGATTCTGCGCAGATTCTCTTCTTCGCGAAAAGAGCTAGTCTGTTCCGCGCTAATTCCACGCCTTCCCAATTCCCTTGTGAGAAAGGCTTGGGCCTCGGAAGTCAATTGATCTGATTCCATCGCCAATCGCAAGAGTTCTTCGTCCGTTTTGGCTTGATATATCCCAGCGAGATCCCCGCTCCGCATGGCGCGAATGATATTTAGCCCCAGCGACAAAAGCAAGAGCGCTCAGCGTCACAGCAGGGCGATGATTCGCTTGCCACATTCTCAACTCCCGGTAAGTCGGGTAACGGAAACAGACCCACTCCCCGCCTCTGGCCAATCCCCCCGCCTTCCTGCTACCCTTCCCCACTCATCAAGAGGACGCCTTGCCCAAAGAACTCCGCCTCCCGCCCTTCGATCTCCGCCTCGCCATGGACACCCTCGCCTCCCGCGACCCCCGCCTCGCCCCCCTCATCGCCACGGCCGCCGAATTCCGCATCGAAGTCGAAACCGCCGGCGCCGATACCCCCTATGAAGTCCTCCTCGAATCCATCGCCTATCAATCCATCTCCGGCAAAGCCGCCGAAACCATTTTCAATCGCGTGAAAACCCTCGGCAAAAACGGCCACGCCCCGACTCCGGAACAAATGCTAAAAATCCCCACCCGCTCCCTCCGCAAAGCCGGCCTCTCCGGCGCCAAAGTCCTGGCCATGAAAGACCTCGCCAAAAAAACTCTCCAGGGCGTCGTCCCCTCCCGCGCCGAGGCCGAAACCCTCTCCGACGACCAGCTCGTCTCCCGCCTCATCTCCGTCCGCGGCGTCGGCGCCTGGACCGTCGAGATGTTCCTCATCTTCCGCCTCGGCCGCCCCGACGTCCTCCCCATCCACGACCTCGGCGTCCAAAAAGGCTTTGCCCTCACCTACAACAAGCGCCACATCCCCAAACCCAAAGACCTCCTCAAATTCGGCGAACGCTGGCGCCCCTATCGCACCGTAGCCACCTGGTACCTCTGGCGCGCCGTCCAGCAAGCCCCCGCCCAAGCCCGCAAAATCACCCCCGCCCCCACAAAAAAGCCCCGCCCCAACCGCAAAAATTCCCGCAAATCCTTGTAGTGGCGGGCCTTCAGGCCCGCCACTCGTGTTTGGCCCTTTGACTGGTTCTGAAAGTATTCTCCCCTCGTAGTGAACCCAGCACCTTCTGACCAGGTTCCCCTTGCGCTTTCCGGTAGTCTAGTTATATAACTAGACTATCGGAGGTGC
>Ga0315268_10000050_pt1 | contig 123831 bp, 110 predicted proteins | sample C1_top_MG_FD_204535 | JGI IMG/M metagenome (GOLD analysis project Ga0315268, IMG submission 204535) | Sediment microbial communities from Yellowstone Lake, YNP, Wyoming, USA - C1_top | ecosystem: Environmental > Aquatic > Freshwater > Lake > Sediment | place: USA: Wyoming | collected 2017-08-01
TCGGTGAATTGGCCGGTCACATACCAATCGAAAGCGAGCTTCACGGTATAGCTTTCGATGGGATGCGGGATCAGCCGTTTGCCATCTGTCTTGTCGGGCTGGCCGACTTCAGGGCAATAGCCTGGACCATTGAGGTCGGTGCATTTGGAACACAGGCCATTGCAGTACCCCAGCGGGATGCTCCCGTTCCACAGGCCATCCCGCGCCCGTTGAACTTTGCCCTTGCGCGTTTCCTGACGCAGATTGTCAATGTAGATTTCGGCCAGCATGCCCAGCACGGTGAGCATCAGCTTGCCCCAGGGTGTGGTCAGGTCCAAATGTTCCTGGACGGACACGAAGGAAACGTTGGCCGAGTTGAGCTGGTCGAGCGCGACCAGCAACGTGCCCAGGTGACGTGAAAAGCGGTCAATCTTGTCTACAACGATGACGTCGAAGCGGTCATCGCGTGCGTCCGCCAGCAGGCGGTCGAACGCGGGACGCGGCGAACCTTTCTTGGCAGAAAGCCCCGCATCGGTGTACAATTCGACCAGTCGCCAGCCTTGCGCGGTGATATAATTCTGGATGTGGGTGGCCTGCGCATCGAGACTGTGACCGTCCACCTGCTCGCGCATGGACACACGACGGTAGCCGACTGCACGAAGAACACCATTGGTCATGGCAATCTCCTTTTGATGTGTGATATACTTTCAGTGTAGTCCAACTTGGCTGCCAAATCAATAGGAGTGGCACAGGAAAATGGCAAGTGAAAAACGCAAAACACCTACTCGGAAAAAGTACAATCCCAAGCCATTCGTAAAGCGACTGGAGCAATTGCTGGAGGAACACAACGAGACCTGGCGGGAAGCCTCGCTGGGTTCAGGCCTGGATCACCAGACCATCCGGCGCTACATGAACGGCCACCGACCTGACCGGCAATCGTTACTCGTGCTGGCGGATCACTTTGAGATCAACCCGAACGAATTCCTGCAACTGGCGGGGTATCCGACGATGAAGATCTTTGAGGTCAAGACGAAGAGCGCTGAAGCGCTGCCGCCCGAGGCGGTGGATGTGGCAATGGATATTGCACGGATTGCCGACCCTGGGACACGCAGGGCCGTGGTTCTAGCTATTCGGACGCTGCTCAAAAAGTACTTTGAGTGAACACTCCGTCCGAGCACACTGGCAGCTCGACAAGGCCGCTACTTGCGTTCGGCTTATCCAGCCAGGAATAAGATGGAGGCTGCGCAGGAGTCAACTCCACACCAGGCTTTGAGAAGCCTATTACCATGTTGTTCACTTTGAAGTACCATCACCATCTTCGCCCAATTCGTTCTTTATCTATCCGAATATTACAGATTGACGATAGGAGGTGTGGCAAGCATCATCTCACGTCAAGAATTCCCACGTTGTCAGGTGAAGAGTAGGTTCTCCACTACCTATTACTTCCCGATCGAGAACGACTAGCTGTATGTCTCTCTTGAGCCAGTACTAGAAAGGAGCAAAACAACCATGTGGTTCGCGACTCGTGAATTCTACCTGGGTGAGAACGGCGAGGTAATCGCCGCTGACGAAAATAGTACGGTAGAGAACATCCTTGATATTACGATGACACTTTCTCCAATGGAAGGCCTCTTTATGCCTCAGGGCGCCACTGCTCTACGTGCATGGTGGAAACGGGTAACTACAGATAACGATTTTGCACCTTGTGCATTTTTGTTAGTACCATGGCACGAACTGGAAAAGATACGCTCTACTGCGAACGTATACAAAGATTTGCACGGGTTGTCGAGCGATATTTGTCACTTCATTTTGTTCTACGACGGAATTCCTTTGACCATCAGCAATAGAGACTACATTCGCGAGCTTGGATTAAGCATCTGGGAAATGACAGACGATGCGGCTAAGGAGTACGGGAAGGCTAATGCGAAGCTGGCGTATGAAATCGCGAAATACTTCAGCATACCATTTGAGGATCTACCTTGCATTGTTTTCTTTAACGACATAGAAGATACGAAGCGCGTGGCAATCTTGAAGATTAGGGATGAATCTCCTGACGCAATTCTGAAGGAACTTGAAAGGCTGTGTACACAACTGCTATTGCACGCCAAGAACTACTATAAGCTGGCTGAGGAAATCCGAACGCTCACAAGCCAATGGCGAAAGCCTTCCACAACAGAAGTGGAAAGGGTCAGACTGCAAGACAGCATCAACGAACTAAAGAAGAGGATTCGAGCCGAAAAGCAGCCTATAGACATCATTGTCGACTACGCAAGAAACTCGCAAGTCCGCAACACTATCTCGGTTCTCATAAGAATCGTGAAAGACACAGTGTTTCCGCTCGTGGAGCCGTTCTTACCATTCCTCAAACAATAATCATATAGGTTCCGCCGGGATATGTAAACCGACATCCGCTAGACCTGAGACATTCGTGGTTGTGGCTTGGAAGTAGGCAATTCCCACTTGCTCCATCCCTCAGAGGAGACACGCCAATGGCAGATATAAACGACAATGAACAATTCTCGCTTCCCCGAGGAACCCGAAAACAAGATATTGCCGAGTTATATGATCGGGAAACCTATGTTTTGTCGAGGATTCTCGAGTGTGAAAGCCCCGTGCTACTTGCTGAGCTTGTTCCCTCGACCAAAGAGACCCCAAAGTATTATGATTTTCTCGTATCACTGAGTCAGCAAGCAGCCAAATTGGGAGTTGCAGAGTTATCACGACTGGCCAGCAGGCGGGCAGAATCCTTTAAGGAATCCTGGCCACTAAACAACCCCTCTACCAGCAACTCGTTATTTCCCGAGATTGTCAGGCCCCGAATGATTGGTATGCTTTTGGTTGGTGAGAGACCAAAGCGAATAACGAAAAGCGAGCTTTGGCGTGCGACAGAGCTTATGCTTGATTTGCCCTGGGATGGCACCGATATACTAAGATTCGTTGAAGATCATGCAGATCTTGATGATGAAGAACTACGGAACCTGAGAATTGAAAAACTGAAAACTGGACTGGATTCAGATCAACCGGGAAAGCCACTAGATCTTGCCTACCGCACGTTCGACTTCATGATGGGGAAATTGGATTCCAAAAGGGCACCAAGTAGCATCTTGCAAACATGCACCAGAGCCATCACAAAGAAAGGTCTGGCAATCTATTTGTTGCGGGCTTGTGACACGGATCTATTATCTCATTGTCAGAAAGCATATGCTCATGTTGAGACAAGTGGCACTTCTACCGATGAATCCATTCTCCTTCCTGGAAATCGATTGATAAAATTGCTCTGTGTGGGGCCGCAATACCGGCTCGATTATCTGGGCCAGTTGATACGCGTGCTAGAGGCGTTGAGCGAGAAGCGCAAGCGCCACGAAGAAAACTCGAAATTGATGGAATCGGCAGTTGCTCTCCGAGAAATGGATGAGCTGTTGAGCATTAACCGGGCCTGCATGATTCTGGAAAATTATCGACCCATTCTAGAAAACCTATCACGTTGTCTAGATCCGGAGAGTTTCTGGTTCATAATTCAGACAAGCATTGAGAAGCTAGATGTATCACTGAGCCAAGCTCTTGAGTACTTGGCAAGGAAGGCAGACAATGGAGGAAGTGCAGCGATCGATTATTGCGTATCCCTTGCTCGGCTTTTGGCCTACATCATTGAGCGGCATCAGAAGGAAGTCAATGAGAAGGATCTAGAAAAACTGGCCATAAACATGTACTTGTCGTTGGTTATTACTCATATGCAAAGTACGCAGAATCCTCAGCTCGGCGGTTTTCTAGAGGCGAACATGACGTTTCTTCAGAACAATCAAGAGTGGCAATTTCTGCACACCCTGTCGCAAGATTACGCTCGACGATCCGAAACGGCAACACTTGGGCCTCTGTTTGAAATGCTCCACAAAGCAAATGCCATAATTCAGGAGCGAAATCATGGATAAGCAATTGTGGGCCGACTTTTCGCCACAAGCACATTTCTTCCTGGTCAGCCAAGGTTTATCTGATCAAGAAACCGCGATCATTATCGGCATGCTCCAGGCCAACGATATTAATCAATTCTTGGACATCATTGAGCAAAATGCTCAGAGAATCGATAGGCAGCTCCTTGAGACGATGTTTCAACTTGCTCTGGCTATTCCTATCAAAGACATTTTTCTTCGGGTTCTGTGGCAAGCTAGATTAGCTTCGCGGTATCTTCAGATGCCCGGCATCCTGCCCCCTTTGGTTACAGAAATGCCAACTGAGGCGCAAGACGTTTTTGTATACATGCTGTCAATCTCACTCGAAAGGCGCAGATTGCGTTTCCTTCAAACGAATTTAGAGATCTTGGAACGGCAACTCGATAGTCTAGAGCCGCTGGCCAGTTCAGCTGATACTGAGCAACAGCGGAGTGCCATGCAGCATTACTACGACATGCTTGTTGCCGTCATTAGGGATCCAAGGATTAGTGCATCGCAATGGAATCTAGTTGATTCTTTGCTTCGGTTGCCACCGACACAGCGCGATGCAACTGTGCTTGAGCAAATAGATCTATTTGATGCGACCTTGCTTCTATTCTTGCAAAATGTGACAGCGGTACACGAAATTCCAGGTGGAGCTAAGGTTACGTTCGCGCCAGACCTGAAACAGATCACGCAGCTAGTGCATTATGCGAAGACGCAGATAGAGGTGGAAAACCGAACACCTGAAGAGGTTTTGGCAGAGATAGCATGTAGGAGACTAATCGCACAAGCGTACCAAGATATGCAATCCGGAGTCAGAGTCAAGCAAATCGTAGACAGGCTCCTGGATGAAGGTCGCAAGTGGCTCCAGAATCCATTGTTTGCTCAATATATCGAAGTCACCAAAATTGGTTATCGATCTGAAGCAGAGCGTCGACAAATGCGCTTTATCTTGTGGAATGCGCACTTTATAGCCCGGGCCCAGGATGATCCTATTAGTCTCTCAATACATCGCTGGGTAGTAGAACATCTACCCGAGCTAGAAGCTGCCCACCCGAGCTTTGAGCCGGAGCGGAACCTTGATTCGCGGCGTAAATTGCCGAGAGTCAACTGTGATGATTTTGGCAAAGAACATGTGGCTGATCCGGCATTCGAGACAAGGGTGGAAGAGATTGCTACGCAGTGGAATATGCTTGATGTTGAAGAAAGTGGTTCGACACTGATCTCCTGTGCAAGAAAGTGCCGGATGGATTTGTGGGAAGCAAAACGTACCGAGTGCATAGCGCAGATGCCTTCTAAAGATCAAGAGACAGCAGCTTTCATCGACTCCTTGCTCCACGCCAAGTATGCAGCTCCATTGCTCCTGAATGCTCCAGTTCCCCTGATCAATGTGATCGCACAGTTGAATGCTCAAATCTCAGAAGCTGTGCGCCTGGGGCCAAGAGGGATTGCCGAACAGCTCTTGGCACTAAAGCTCTTGACAGAGACTGCGGTAATGGAAAGCAGTGGCCATGATGCGCTAGATCATGAGCAGCAAGCGATCCTATCAGCTAGACAGGTAGCGAGCGAACTGGTTCGACATCACTTTGCTAGTCGAATATGCGATGCATGGGGTATGGGCTACTTCGTAAGCACACAGATTGACGCTTGTGGGCACCCGGTATTTCAGGACACGCTTGATCAAATTGCAGTCCAATGTACGGATTACAGATTATCCAACGGGCCAAGAGTCCGCTATTTGGCACTTATGGCCGAAGCAGTTATCAAGGCCGTACGCGGAATAGCGGAAGAGCAGGTCACATATGTTTTATTCAGCTGGAGCCCCGAACGGTTTGGAGAAGATCCGAGTGTCTTTTTCCAGCATCTCGATGCCTTCCTTTTCAAGAACCTGATGATTATTCAATCTGAGGAGTTTATTGCTCATTTGAGGGGACTGAGAGAGGAATGGACTCGCAAGAGCGGGTCATTAGGAGCACGGACTATTCAGGCCATCATAGATTTCTTCCAAGTTGTTCGCCAAGATAGTGTTGAGGGTATTTTTCGCCGCGGCCAGAGCGTTCAAGGCATTTCGGGATTTGGAGGGCAGTTTTCAGAAGGGATGTTGTTTGACGTTCTTGCACAATTGGTCTTTGATATGGATCGAATGATTGCACCACTAGATACTGAGGACGATCGACTAAGGTTTATTCGCATGTGCTTGGGTGAGATGGATGTTCGCTGGGGAAACCAGGTGCGTGTTGGCGGCGCGCGCTTTGGTGCATATAGTCTTCCGTTCGCCTCTGCGATAGGAGCAGATTCACGTTTTGCTCTAGGTGTTGAATTCTGGCAGACCCTGGACGCACTTGCGGTCCAAGTCTGGAATCAGGGCGACATCTGGATGATTTTGAACCTGACACTCTTAGCAAGCGAGTTTGCTGTTCATTCTCCTATCCGTACCTATGGTCAATATTGGTCACTTGACGAGCATTTTGGAGAAGAAGAGGGTACCTCAAAAGAGCAGATGTCCACCGAGTTTCTAGAGTACGAGTTTTGGCAGAATGGCAATCCTCATCCGTTTGAGGCGGCTGTTCAAGGAATCATTGTATCCGAATACTCAGATACTGTTGGACTATTCCCACTGAGGCTTTATGGCCACGCGCTAGAGCTAGCCCGAAGGTACTACCAAGATGGCGATTTTCATGCAGCCATACATACATGTGAACAGATACTTGTGTCGTTGGGTATTGTATCTGATGGAAAGCTGTCACAAAAGCAAGAACAAGAGTACGAGTATCGGGATGATCATGTATGGGCTACTTGGTGTCTAAAGATGGATGCACTTGAAGCGATGAATGACTTGCTGGGTGCAATACGAACATGCGAGCAAGCTCAGAAATACTACGGTGCAAAGAACCTGCCCATTCCAAGACATGTAAGTTTGATGTGTCGGCTCGCGACGCTCTACGGGAAAGCTGGTGATGAGAAACGAAAACGAGAGCATTTTGAACAAGCACTGCTTAACGTGAAAAAAGCCTGGGAAGCGACGGACTGGACCTTAAAGACAATACGCAAGAGTGGTGTTCTCAATGGTCAAATAATCAACGACGAGCAGCGAACCAATCTTGAAGCCAATTATCTCGGTCTAGGCAGATTAGTAGTTCAGTTACAACGCGAGTTAGGCCAAGTAAAAGAGGCAATAGGCACTGCCCACTATCTTAGACATGAGACTGCTCCAAAGTTGTTTTCAGCAGCAGAGATAGATCTCGAAATAGCACGGTGTTGGGACAAGTTGAATAATAGAGCGGCGGTCTTACAAATTCTACATAGTCTGCAGGAATCACTATCTCTTCATCCCCAAAGCACTGAAAGAGATCACTGGCTTGACGTTCTGCAGGAGGAAGAGATTACTCTGCTAGAGCGTGATTACGCTGCAGGCACCAGAATACTGGACCTGCTTGAGGAACAGAATCGCACTTCAAGATACCTCGGACAAGTTGCTCTTCAAGAGGCCCATACCCAGTATGCGCTTGCCCTGTATGCAACTAACCAGCATGACAAGGCCTATGTCGAGGCGAAAGAAGCAATACGATATGGTGAACGCCAGCGCCGACGGCCCATTCGGTACGACCAGCGAGTGACCATCTCTGAAGATCAGGCCAAAACCTTCGAGCAGCTCATCTTGAGCCTCTGGGATAGCGGGAAACCTGAAGAGGCATATGGCTTCATACAGAGGCTTCGTGGACAGGCATTGGACGATTGGCGTGCACGGCGAAGTCGTGCTTCTTCACCCTTGTACCGCTATATTGACCGGCGCCGTGGTCAACTTCATCCAGACCTGGCTAGTCTTAGAAATGAGATTGACTCTGGTGAATCTGTTCCGCTTGACAGAGTTCAATCAAGAATTCCATCTAGTGCAGCGATTCTTGAATACTATACGGCTGATAATCGAATCCTGATCTTCGGTGTAACTGCAGATGATTTTGTAAGCTTCCCAGGAGAGAGTACACCAAGAGAGCTTTGGGAAGTGCTTATTCGGACAGTCCAACTTGGGCTTTCTCGGGGAAAAGGGGAACTAGATGTTCAGTCCTACTTGCTTTCATTGTTCCACCATTTCCTAAGTCAAGAATTGTTTGCATGGCTGATACGCCACGAGGTTACGAGACTATTCATTGTACCGCATGGTCTCCTACATCGCATACCTCTTCATTGTATGAACATTGGCAGCATAGACAACCCTGAATACCTGTGTGAGCGGTTCACAATTAGCTATACACCCTCGGCACAATTGCTTAGAATGCCCGTTAACAAGCCAAGTGCTCCATTTCCTTCATTGTTGGCAGTAGCACCGATCCCTTGCGAGGGATCTGTACCACTTTATACACGTTTGACAGCCCTCAGCGCAAGTATTCTTCCCGATATGCAGCATCTCCCGTCTCTAGTTGGAAAACAAGCCACAGTTGAGCAGTTTGCCCATTATGCCCCGTATGCTGATGATTTGATATTGGCTACCCACGGCCATGCCGCATTCGGGACACCAGAGCGTTTTCGTATGCCTTTGGCCGATAGTAATCTCACGTTTCAACAATTCATCTCGGCAGACAAGGCAGTATCTGGAATAAAGCCTGGCGCCAACATCGTTTGCTCGGCTTGTTATACTGCCCTGGCCGATGTCAAGAAATCAGATGAGCTGATCAGCGTTGCCGCTGCATGGTTGGGGGCTGGAGCAGGCTCGGTGACAACGGCTCTATGGGAGCTGGAAGACTTGGCGGCCTCATTTCTCATCTCTTACTATACCGAAGGGTTGGCCAAGCGATTGTCAACTGCTGAGGCCATGCAAAAAGCTCAACAACGCTTTAGGACACTAACTGAAGAGGAAGCTGTTGAGCACCTACAGCGACTCAGAGAACTGGCACACAACAAAGAAGAATCTGCAATTGCCCTGGCCGCGCTCGCGGAAGTTTACTATCTCTATCGAGGAAACCTCAAAGAAGCACAAGAGACCTACCGCCGGGCGACAGTCGAGTTAGAGGATACGAGTTCCGAGTATTATACTGCATTGACAAAGGGCATGCATACATTGGAGAAACGCGCAGATATGGGGCAGCACGCTGAAGCAAAGAACGGATCTCCATTCGCACACCCCTTCTATTGGGCTGGCATAATACCATATGTGACGAAACTCGAATTCGAACCAAATAGTGCTTGAGAGCATAGACATCAATTCAAGGTAATATGATTTCGTGCGGAGTGATCTGTCCATAATCACTCGAGATTAGTATAGGCAGCCATGGTGCTGGCTTGCTCGAGTCAGATTCGCAAAGGAGGATCAGCATGCATCGGAACAATCAGCAAGAAGCGATCGATTTCCAGCGGAAGTTATTCGAATCCCTTCGGACTTTTACTAAGCTTGAGCAGGCACGGTGTCTGGCCGACTTTGAAGTCGCAGCTCTTGGCCATTCGCTGAACACATGGGACGAGCGATGGGCGGCAAGAGACCCAGCCGTACATCAGGTTGTGCTGGGGACGGTAACTGCACCATCTGATCTAATCAAGGTACACTTCAAACTGGCTGTTCTGGAAATGGGGTTAGCCAGTGAGTCGGGTATGGAATACTGGATGTACTGTCTATCGCATTTTGTGCAAATGTCAGAAATCGCCACGAACGGAGACTGGCGTGATATAGTTGATTGCACTAGCTACGGCTGGCCTCTCGCAGCTCATATAGCGGAACAGCGACCTGAACTGAGCGAATTCCTCGCAAGAACTATGCTCGCATGTGTTGATAACTTCAAAACCTGCATGTCTGCAACATCGAACAATGACACTGCTGTAGCGGCCCAGTTCTCTGGTAAAGCATACATGCTCATTGCGTCAAGTGAGAAGATTAGGCAGCAGCCTGATGACAAGATGGCCGGAAAACTGCTTGTTCAACTCAAAGAAATGGCTGCACAGCTTGATGAGATGGCAGGGGTGGACCTCGGCTTTTCTGAATGGGTCCAAAAGCGTTGTGGACATCTTTCTGTCTACAATGAAAGGGGATCCCGCCAGAAGGAGTGGTGGAAGTTTTGGAAGTAGAGCCACGTCAGAGCCAGAGTAGCGCATCGCAGAAGGAATTAACCGGAGCAAATCAATTTTGTGCCCGGGCATGAGACCGTTTCGACCTGCACTGCCAAAGAGCAGCAGCCAGCGGCTGCTATTCAAGACACGGCTCATCTTCACGTGATGTTTTGGTACATCATTAGTCAAAAATCGTTGCGTCCTACTACCATAATGCTGTGCATCGCCTTCCACCCGCGTGAGCGATTCGCCCGCTGCCTCCATCAACTATATTGTCTAAACGGGCCCATTTTCCCTTTCCACCTTCAAACTCATAATTTTGGCAACCTTTCACAATAAAAAACGCGGGCAAAACCGCGTTTCTGTCTTCCACTTCCATGGTGTGTCACCTTGCAAGTCGTCTGGTGGCCTCGGCCATTTCCTGATCCACTTTGCCTGTACGGTCCCAAGCGCCTGACCCACGCAATCACACAATAACGGCGCATCTTCCGCGATGTCCAACTACGCTAGGAGGTCAAGTGCATGCCGCCGCTTGCATACCGACCATGCTTGATGAGTCTGCGCCTACGTATTCAAGAACAGGGCCGCCTCAGGCAGGAGTTCACACCCCACTTGAGCACACATTCCAGCCCCCTAGCAACAGGTGGACGAGAGTTTGCTACAGCACACGGGAACTGGAGGTCACTGGATCTTGCAGAGCGGCGGTCTGCCGGAGCAAGCCTTCATATTTGTTATTCCGGCCGGTGCCATCGCTCAGCATCCTGCCGGGTGGCATGATCCCACTATCACGCGGTCTTCGTGATGTGTTATCCCAAGCTGTCCTGATTTGGCAGGTCCAGCAAAACATCGAATGGTGAATTAGCGATGACCTTGACCAGTCGCTGGCCATCAAAGTAAGCGCCAGCCAACATGATATGCAGCAGCCCTTTCCGCTGGGCCAGTGTCAGGCGCTGCCAGAGCGCCGCAAAGTCATCCAGCAGAGCCAAGGCCGGCGACGCTTCGGCATTGGCGCTGGGCCGCAGGCGCGCCATGCGCTGCACAAAGCGCGTGCGGTCTTCCTCGAACTCGGATTGCGAGATGAAGCCGGACTTGAGCAGAAAGGTCGAGTGCCGGATGGATTGCACCAGGTTGTAACGCTGGCGCTCGTACTCGACCATGCCATCGTCGGAGAGGTAATAGGCCAGAATGCGCTCGCGCCACTCGTCTGGGATGCGCAGACCCCGCACAATCGCGTCTACCTGTTCTTCCAGCGCATCGGCGCGCAGGGCCTGTGTAGTGCAACCGGTGGTATTGGTCGGAGTGGCGCGGGTGGCACGTGTGACACGGTCACTCAGATCCGAGTCTTCCAATCGCCGCGCCAGGCTGCGTTGCTTGTGAAAGTCAATGATGGTGCCACACCGATAGTAGCGCATTCCGCCGTTGGACGAAATGCCGCGCAAACCGACGCCGTGGCCCTCGCGTTGCGAGCACGACCAGCACCGGGCGATCCCGGACAGGGGATAGATGCGGGCCGCGCGCTGTCGACCGCGAGGGTTCTGGCCTTTGTGTTGACGCACCTGGCGACAGCGCTCGAACAGCGACCACGAAATGATGGGCTGGTGCAGACCTTTCTGCAAATAGTCCGGCACGCGGCGATTGGCGCTGATGCGCGAGATGTCCGGCAAACGAGGGCCGGCCTGGTCATCTTCATCCCACGACAGCGGGCGCGAAGGATAGTGTGCGGCCACGCCGGCATAGACGACGTTGGTGAGCATGTCACGGATATTATCGCGCGTGAAGGGGCCGGGCTGAGTCTGTCCGGGTTTGCCCTTGGTGCGAAAGTGAACGGTGGCTCCATCCGGCAGGGTATAGTCATAGTCGTTGAAACGCAGGGCGATGTCAAGGTCGCTCAAATCACCCTGGGCGTACCACTCGTAAGCCAGGTGCACCGCGATAGACTCGACCGGGTGTTGGGTCAACACCCTGCCATCGCCGAGGTCGGCTGTGCCAACTCGCGGGCAATAGCCAGGGCCGTTGGGATCATTGCATTGTGAGCATCGCCCGGTGCAGTAGCCAAAGCGGAACGATCCATTCAGCAGGCCTTTCTTGACGCGCGTCAGCTTGCCCTCGTTCGTGCGGCGGCTGAGGTTGCGCACATAGTATTCGGCCAGGCCGCCCAGGACATACACCACCAGGTAGCCCCAGTCATTGTCGAGGTCAATGTTCTCCGACACGGAGATGAGCTTGGCGTGATAGCGCTTGAGCAACCGGATGAACTTGAGCAACGCTTCCAGGTTGCGATACAGGCGGTCGAGCCGATGGACCACGACGATGTCGATCTTGCCGGCCTTGATGTCGCGGACCATGCGTTGCAGGTCGGGGCGCCGGCTGTTGCGGCCGGTGTGATCGGGATCGGCATACGTCTCGACCAACTGCCAGCTGTGGTCGGCGATAAACTTCTGGCTCAGGTCAGGCTGAGTGTCGAGCGAGTGCGCCGACTCGTCCTCTTTGGACAGGCGGATATAGTTAGCGGCGCGCGGCACATTGTTTGACGAAGAGTACAGCGTGTCGCTCAAAGGCTGGCCGGTGAGTTTGAGGTATGCCTGCAAGACATTGTCCGGCAGGTCGCCATACGTCCCGGTGTCGGGAGCCTGTGAGGTGGGTAATGTCATCGCGTCTTGCGACTCCGTTTTCCACGAGCGCCGCCGGATCCGGCGCGCTTCTTTGTTTCTCCGGTTGCTCTGGTATCTGCCCTGCTGGCATCGTTCGCGCCTTCATCTGATACAGGGTGCGAGCTGCTGTCCGGCGATGACTTTTGATCCGGTACAGGCTTGAGCGGCTTGGCCGTCACCTGCGATGCAAGTTCTTCTTCCACCGGCGTAGCCTGCCGGCCTGTGATCTGGCGCAGGCTCTGGGCCAGTTCACGGCAAAAGGCTTCGATCTTTTCCTGTTCAGTCAACGAGAGATTCGGCATTTGATGCTCCGATTGTATGGTTGAAAGTTACCTGTGCGATACGCTATCTTCATCCTGAGCTTCGCCAGATTGGCGCGTGACCAACTGCATGGCGAAATCCTGTAGGGACGAAGCCTGGATGGACAAGACCAGTTCTCTTTCCTGGGACGACAGGTGAAAGGTTTCGCCCGCGCAGCCTGCTGCCAGGGCAGCGGCTGCATCGGCCAACAGCAGCTCGCGGAATTCGGCGCTGATGAGGGCGGCATGGATCAACTTGCCCAGCTCACCGTAACCTGACGAATCCCCGGCAGACGGATGCGAGTGCGACATTCTCGTTCCTCCTGACCACCGGCCGCGATTCGCCGCCCAGTGTCCAGAGCGCGTCAAACGCGCCGGCTGCAATCAACACATCGCCCAGGCTGAACGCCGTCCGCCATTGCTGCGGCATAGGCGCGCACAGCGTGAAGCGATCCGACAGCCACTCCAGGCGAGTGGCCGACGCCAACAGGACGATGTCCTTCGAGTGCCCGAAACGCGCCCCGATGTGCCAGGCTGCCGAAGTGGCAGGCAGGAGCCGCGCGACGGTGTCCGGGCTGATCGGCATCAGCCCGCCATTGAGGGCGATCACAGTCAAGTTCATGGCCGCGCCGACTGCCAAGAAACGGAAACCGGGTTCTTGCCGGTTGAGCCAGATGAACATGAGTAACATCATTTGCGAAGTGATCAGGGCTGCGGCTGCCAGGTCAAGCGTGACGAGCCGACGTGTTGCAGGCAGGCCGAAAGCGAGCCACTGGGGCAGAAATGCTACCGGCACGAGCCATGTCCGGCGTAGATCGGGGGACGCTAACTCGCGTCCCCCCAGTCGTGCTCTCAACGCGCCGGTTGCCGCTCCGCCCATGATGGATAGGAGCAAGATCATCGCGGGTCAGCCGCCCTGATCGCCGCACATGGCGGGCGCGCCAATCCCCAGCACCAACAGAGCCAGGCTCACCATGGCCAGCGCCAGCCGGATGTGGCGCGGTTCAAGTTGGCCCAGCGTCGAGCCCAGATGGAACAGATGCGACTTCATTCAATAGCCTCCAAAGGTGTGATGTGTTTTGAGCATAGAAGGAGGCCGGGTACAGCAGGGGGTACAGCAAAGGGTACAGAAAGATAGACATAAGGCTCATAAAAACAAGAATGCCAGCCCCGTGCGGTGGCTGGCATTTCGGTCCGGTTTGTCCGTTTTAGCGGCGCATCAGACTCTCATACAGCGCCACAGTCTCTGGCGAGAGTGGAACGTGTGCTTCTTTTGAGAGCACCTGCCGGCAGCGCTCGTACCTGCGCGTAGCGGCGGCAAGATTGCCGGTCGCGGCATGCGCGCGCATAGACAGGCCATAGGCTTCTTCGATGAATGGGTCTTGAACGAGAATGCGCTGACAGGTTTCCAGCGCCACTTTGTATTGGCGTGTATCCAGGTAGAGTTCGGCGAGGGCCAGGGCTGCCTCTATGAAAACGTGTTGCAGTCGTTCGCGTTCTGGCAGCACCCACTCGGAATATATCCCTGGCAGAAACGGGCCTCCATACAGATCAAGCGCCGCCTGATAGGCTGCGGCGCGGGCCAGCGGCTCAGATGCTGCCCTGGCCTGTTTGATTTTTTCCTCAAAGGCGTGGACATCGTATTCATAGTCAAGCGCCTGGTTGAAGCGGTAGATACTTTCGTCGTGCGGCACGGCCTCGCGTCCCAACACGTTGCGCAGACGACGCATGGTGGATTTGAACTCGTTCTGAAGCGCATCCGGCGATTGGTCCGGCCAGATGAGCGCTTCCAGAACCTCCTTCGTCAGACCGTCGGGATGGGCCAGCAGACAGAAGGTCACCTCGCGCGCCACCCGGGCCTCCCACTCTGTGCCGGTTACTGGACGACCCTCGACCAGGACGTGCGCTTTGCCCAACGCCCTGAATATCAATCGCGGCGACCCGATCGGAACGGCCGTGACCTGCTGCCGAAGATTCCGTCGCAGAGCCGGGAGATCTTGCTCGAACTGCGCGATCTCGCGGAGCAGCCGGGATGACGGCCGTCCCAGGGCCGGATCGTCCTGAACGGATTCAAGCACCGCTTTTGCGTTTCGGGCTGCGACGGTCAAGGGATGACGGCTCTGGAGATTGGCCGCCAGATCGAAGGCGCGTTTGAGATGCGACGGAATCTTATTCTTGTTCCTGGTATTGGACTGGGCGACGGCCAGGTCAAAGTGAGTCTGCATCGCTTCGACGGTCTGTCCGCCATCAGAGAAGTATCGCGACGCTTCTTCCAGATAGCGGATGGCCTGGCGCGCTTTTCCCTCGGCCAGCGCCAGCCGCCCGGCTTCCAGCCTCCACTTGCCCTTTTCAAAACCGGAGATGCTCCTGTCAGCCAGTTTTCTGGCCGACGCGATGAGAGTGCGCGCCTTGACCAGATCGCCGTGTGACCGGTGCAGCGCGGCCCGGGCCAACTGCAAGTGCAATAACAGGAACCGTTCGCCTATGCGCTGCACGATCTCATCGGCCAGATGGTAGACCTCCAGAGCGGCGTCTGTCGCTTCCAGCTCAGCATACACATCACCCAGTGTGCACAGCGCATAGGCTTCTGCGCGAGTGTAGGCGATCTGCCGGGCGCAGCTCACCGTTCTGTCCAGCGTCAACACGGCCTGGTTATACTCACCGGTAAGAAGATGGAGCAACCCCATGTTGTTGAGGAGATTGGTCTCGCGAATGAGATTGCCGGTCTTGCGAAAGTAGCTCAAGGCGTGCTGTTGATGGGTCAGCACCTGTTTGTAGCGGCCGGCTCCCATCTGCGCCACACCCATTTCCAGATGCAGCATGCTCGTGTTGGCCTCATCTCCCAGCGCCTTATAGGCGTCAAGCGATCGGGCCAACCATTCCAGGGCATCGTTCAATGAGCCCATCAAGACAAGGCAAACGCCTTTGACCCTCAATGCCTCAGCCCAGATGTCGCGTGCGTCGGCCCTTTCGTGGGTCAGCTCAAGCGCCTCATCGGCATCCGCTAGAGCGTCCGGGTAGTTTCCCAGGATACGCAGGTCGACGGCCCGACGGACCAGGGTGCGCGCCAGGCGCAGCTGATCACCCGCAGTGCGGAAAGAGGCCGCAGCATCATCCTGCAAGGCGAGCGCTTTCGCTGATTCGCCTCGCAGCGTAGCCGCCGCGCCCATCAGCGAAACGATGGCCGGACGCGATGCCCGGCCATTGGCCGGCAGGTCCTCTATCCACTGTGCCAGTGTCATCACCCGTCCACTTTTGATCATCGGGCTGCCCGCCTGTTCGATAAGGTCAGCCTGCAATTCGGCGTCACCCAGGCGCACGCAGACGGCATGAGCGCGATCCCACTCGCCGCGCTCAGAGTAGACCTTTACCAGCCGGCGCAGGATACGGTTTTGTTCGTCCGGGCTTTCCTGAGCCAGCCGCGTCTGCAAAAAGTCTCGAAAGAGAGCGTGGTAGCGCAGCCACGTCCGGCCGGCATCCACGTGCTGGACAAAGAGGTTGCGGCGCTGCACGGCTTTCATCAGGTCGCGCCAATCCACATCTTGCCCGAGTACCTCACGGCACAGGTCGGCGTCGAATTCGTCCATGACGGCAGAGCGCAACAGGAACTCGCGCAGCGGGGCAGGCTGCTGATCGAGCACCTGCTGGGCCATATAGTCGAACAGGTGGATGCCCGAGCCGCGCGCCAGCCGCACCCGGTCGGCCAGACCCTGCCACATACCCTGGGTCGAGAGCAGCAAACCGGTGATCCAGCCCTCTGTCTCACGCGCGAGTTTCTCTGCCTCTGGGGCAGGCATAGTCACCTGATAGTTACGCAACAGCAATGTCTGAATCTCATCGGCGCTAAAGGCCAGATCGGTGGCATCCACCTCGCCAACCTCGGAGCGTCCGACCATCAGAGGCAGGTCGGGCAAGTTCAGCAGCGTGCGAGAAGCGAGGATCAGGTGGCAATTCTCATTCATCTGCCGGGCAAAGCTGCTGACGAAACGGTCAATGGTTTCAATTCCGGCGACCAGATGATAGTCGTCCAGGATGATGAGACAGCGATCCGAGATGTGCTCGAAGGCATCGTCGACCGCCGTCTGAACCAGTTGCTCCACGTTGACGCCTGACGAGTTCCCGAGCAACGCCTCACACTGCTTGCCAAAGAGGGGAAAGCACACGGCGACCGATGCGATAAAGTGTGCAAAGAAGGATTGTGGATCGCGGTCGGCCTCGTCAATGCTATACCAGCACACGGCCGCCTCGGCGCGGCGGGCAAAGTCTATCAGTAGAGCCGTTTTGCCGTAACCTGCAGGCGCGGTCACGAGGATTAGCCGATATTCCATCAGAGCGTCCATGCGGTCGAGGAGACGTTGGCGTGAGAACAGGTGGGCCGGCCGGCGCGGCAGGACAAGCCGGGTACGGGCAATGCGTGTGCCCACCAGAGAGTTTACTCGTTCACTGATGTGAGACACAATTACACTTTGGCATCCACCACGCGGGTCTGTTTCAGCAACAGACTATCGCCTGCGATGCGAAACAGTCGGCAATACAAGTAAGCAGTTCTCAGCGTCGGCTATCGGCAAAACCGTCAGGTGTGAGAAAGTGATGTTTCTGGCAAGGGAGAGTTGGGTCTGTTGTGTAACACCCTGCGGTAATCAATCAACGGAGATGACCGTTCGCATTGTAATACCAACTGAAAGAAAATGCCAATAGCACCGACACTATGGAGAGGCAAGTTTAGGAGAATTGGTGCCGGCCGGGTGTTCAGAGAGTGGCTGGCGCACGCCCAGCGTGCCGGTCGCGCCGGCGCCCTGCGCGTCCATGTCGACCAGCAGGCACTCGTGGTCGGCCTCGACGAACGCGGCGGCTAGGTTGATGGCCGTGGTGGTCTTGCCGCCCCCGCCTTTCTCGGCGAGAACGGCGATGACCCGCGTCGCGGGGCGGGGCGTGGCAAGCAAAGAGCCTGCCGGCAGGAATGACGTCGGGTCGGCAGTCGCTGCATGTGCAGCGACGGACATGGGCTGCCCCTTGTCTGGCACTGTTCCCTCTGTCTGCCTGCTGCGCGAATATTCTTGGGGTTGGGGCAAAGAGCTTTGTGGCGGACGAACAGTGTCTGGGATATGTGGTTGTACGGGGTATATAGCACAAAGGTGAGACGAGTGTCAAGATGGAGGTGTAGTGCATTTGTACTAAACAACGAATCTGGATATATTAAGAGGAGTGCGAAGGCAGGTATCAAGGTAATAAGAATATTCCAATGTTCCGCAATCGAACAATGCCGTTCAACCAGGAGGATTTATGGCCTTCTCAAAATCCCTTGACAGGGGGGGCTGTTCCTGCTGGCCGTTTACCCGGCTCGGTGGGGGCAACCCTTCTGTTTGAGAGCCTGTCGTGGGGGCAAGCCAAGCCATTCGGCCGATCCTGGCGATCTTGAGAAAGCCATAGGAGGATTTGACCCGATGGTGTGTTGGTGTTACACTTTGTCCAAGAGTATCTACAAGGACCTCCGCCTCTCGCCTAGCCTGGGAAGAGGGCTGCAGATTTGCGCCACTGGAGCATAAAGGCACAACCTTCATCTGAGCGGCTGGCGCGTATGACCGAAGACACCTAATACGATGGTGGATGAGGCAGTACGATCCCAATAAGACGTGCTATCTATACATCTTGCGTACGCAACCAAACGGACTTATTTTCCAGGAGAGTGATGCCTTGCGCCAAGGGACTAGAGCACACAGCCGAGTACAACCCATCAAACATCATGAGGAATCACGCCGAGAGATTGAGCCACTTACTATCACGGCGGAACCATCCTGTCCCGCTGGCACCGTCAGATATAGCTTCAGTGGGCACGAGACCTTTCCATTTCGATACGCTTGGCTAGCCAAAGGTATCCGCAGCCTTGAGCGTGATACCGATCTTTTCGCTACCGATAGCGCTATGGTCACTCTTGGCGTGGGCAAGAATATGGTGCTATCTATTCGTCATTGGTGTGAGACTCTTGATCTGATTACAATTGCCGATAGGGGTGCGCGGATTGCACCGACACCCCTTGGGCTTGCGCTTTTTGGTCTCAACGGCTGGGATCCCTATCTGGAAGATTCAGCTACACTTTGGTTGCTACACTGGTTGCTTGTTCGACAGCCGGATCGCGCGTCGACATGGCACTTGGCTTTTACGCGTTTCAATGTTGATCCCTTCCAACGCAGCCAACTGATAGACTGGTTACTGAAGATTGTCGCCCAAGTCCCCAATGTGAGGGCGACATCGGCTTCGCTCCGGCGCGACGTCGACGTCTTCCTGCGCACATATACGCCGGCACACTCTACTCATAACCTCCTTTTGGAAGATAGCTTCGATTGCCCTCTCGTTGAACTCGGTTTAATTCGAGAGCTCGAACATGATCTGTATCAGTTTGTGCGCGGACCTAAACCGTCGTTGCCTGATAACATATTTGTCTTCGCCCTGCTTGACTTTTGGCAACGACGAGCTTCACTACAACAAACATTATCATTTGAGAGCATCCTTCACGGAATAGGGAGCCCTGGTGGTGCTTTCAAGCTTAGCGAAAATGCCTTGGTGGAACGTCTGGAGCGGCTTCCAGAGTGGGCGCATCTGACTTATGATGATACAGCGGGTAGAAGGCTCGTGTTGCGACGTGACTCTCTCACAGGTTTTGATCCATTGACAATACTGCAACAGCATTACGACCGACTGTCTAGGGAGAATCGTCAATGACCGTCATCAGGTTATCTGATGTAGTGGAGGTTCGTGGGCGTTTCCACCGCTCCGTGCAACTGGCAAGAGACTGGCACGATGTACATAGCATTAGCGAGTACTTGCTTACGCCAACTGCACGGGATCTCGCTACGCAAATACTGTGGGGCATGCAGACGCCCAAGGGCGAGCGCGCTTGGTCAGTCACAGGACCATACGGAACCGGCAAGTCAGCGTTTGCCCTCTTTCTTGCCGACTTGCTGGCGCATAAGAATCCCACACATGCGGAGGCAAGATCACTTCGCAAACAAATGAACTTCTCATTGCGCCCGTTTGTTCCAGTTCTGATTGTCGGACAACGAGCCTCATTTACCCCTACGTTCCTGGCGGCGCTTTCCGAGAGTGTGAAACCAATAGATTCAGCACTCGCACGCAAAATTAACCGCGCATTACAGCGACACGACCTTACCAATGATGATGTTCTGTCTCTGGTTCATCAATCTACCCAAGCGGTCAAGACGGCTAGACATGGCGGAATGCTTATCGTGGTAGACGAGTTCGGCAAGTTCCTAGAGTATGCAGCACTTCATCCTGAAACTGAAGACCTGCTCATCATTCAGCATCTTGCAGAAACCGCTGCCCGTAGCCAGGTTCCAACAGTAATTATCACTATCTTGCATACTGCGTTCGCCGAGTATCTGAATGCCGCCGATGAAACTCAGCGTGTGGAATGGCAAAAAGTACAGGGACGCTTTGCGGATGTTGGTTTCCAGGAACCGCCAGAACAGTTGATCCGTCTTATTGGGGCAGCAATACGGCAAACGATGCCACACTCTTTGGAGACTGCCTATTCGCGCCCGACTCGACAGATCATCCAGTCGGCTGCCTTGAAGGAACCACAGCAGCGTCTTCCGCTGCAGGCGCTTCTACCTTCCTGTATACCTCTCCACCCAGTTACCGTGCTGTTGTTATGGCCGCTATTTCGAAGCACTCTTGCCCAGAATGAGCGCTCACTATTTGCTTTTCTAGCTGGACAGGAACCGCATGGCTTTCAGGAATTCTTGTCTAATGTCTGTTGGGAGCACGGACAGCCACCGTTCTATCGGGTTGATCATCTGTATGACTATATAACGGTTGCTCTCGGTGCGGCCATATACGCGGGTGACCGTGCACGACGTTGGGCAGAAATCGCTTATGCGATCGATCGTGTGCCAGCTAATGCACCTGTATTAGCGCAGACTGTGGTGAAAGCAGTAGGTCTGATCGGGTTGTATGGGCAAACGGTCGGACTACATGCTTCTGAAGAATTACTTGGTCTAGCTCTAGGAAGCCCTAATGGCGTTGCTGAAGCCTTGGAATTTCTCAAGCGAGCATCTATTCTCGTATACCGGCGGCACGAACATGCCTATGGATTGTGGGAAGGTTCAGACGTTGATCTCGAAGTGTATCTGGAGGAAGCACATCGCCAAGTTGGGTATGGCGGGCTGGCAACACGTCTGAAGTCCGTTGTAAACCTGCGGCCTGTTGTGGCGCGTGCACACTACATTGAGAAGGGAACTCTTCGCTACTTTGCAGTTGATATCATAGATGGGAACAAGCAAGCTCTTCAATCTGCAATTGAAGAGCCTTCTGCGCCGGCAGACGGTAAGGTGCTGTACGTCCTAACCTCGAATGCGCGGGAGCGCAAAGCACTAATAGCAGCAGCCCAAGCGCTGACCAGTATCGATCCGTTAGCAGGCCGACTGTGCATATTGGCATTTCCTCAGCATATGATTGGTTTGAGTGAGGCCCTACTGGAAGTCGAAAGTTGGAAATGGATTCGAGAAAATGTTCAGGCTCTACAGGGTGATCCGGTAGCTCGCAAAGAAGTCAGCGCGCGAATTGGTCACGCACAAGAGAGGCTTGAACAGCTTGCTGGGCATGTATTTGGTTTTGGGGGACAATTGTTCGATCCGACGTCTTCTGAGTGGGTGCAAGGTGGCCAAGTCCATGCTCTGCACTCGGGCAAGGAATTTCTACAATGGCTCTCACAGCTGTGTGACGGGGTATTCGATCGGGCTCCTATCTTGCGGAACGAATTACTGAACCGAGACAAGCTCTCTTCAGCGGCAGCTAAAGCGCGGCGCAATCTACTGGAGGCAATGATAAAAAGTGAAAAAGATCCCAGCTTGGGCTTTGGTGGTACTCCGCCAGAAGTGAGCATGTATCGTTCTTTGTTGGCCGAAGGTGGTTTTCACTCTGTACATGATAGGGAACTGCGTTTCGGTCGCCCGACGCAAGCGTGGCTGCCAGTATGGAATGCAATCGATGGCTTCCTCGACACGACACACCAGGAGAGACGTTCTGTCCTAGAATTATATCGCATACTCAAGCAACCCCCATATGGTTTGCGAGATGGGCCACTGCCCGTGCTATTGTGTACGGTTTTGTTGGCTCATCGTGATGAAGTTGCATTGTACGAGGAAGGGCTTTTTGTTCCTGAACTCCGCATCGAGGTAATCGAACGTCTTCTGAGGGCGCCTCAAGTATTCGAGCTGCAGGAATATGCTTTTGATGACCATCACCGCAAAGCATTCGCGGCGGTCAATGAAGTGATTCATGCGCTACAATTGACGCATGATCATTCTACGCCGCCCGAGTTGGTAGAGATTGTCAAGTCTCTTGTAGTGTTCGCTCGTCGTCTTCCTGCCTATTCGAAAAACACTAGACGTGTAGAGCCGCCACAGGCAATAGCCGTACGTGATACCTTACTCAAGGCAAGAGATCCACACGCACTGATATTTGCAGAATTGCCCAAATCCATGGGCATCAACTCCATCGAGGATGGAAAACTTGCCGAATTCACAAGAGCATTGAGAGACTGTTTGACCGGGCTACAGCGAGCATATCCACGATTGCTGGATGAGATCGAAGCCCTGTTATGCAAGGCGTTCGACTTACAAGGCCCTTCCATAAATGCGCGTGAACAGATGAGAATGCGCACATTGTCTTTGGAAGAGTATGCAGCAGATCGCACATTGGCACTATTTGTGCGCGAGGCCTGTCGTCTTGGTTCCAGTGGCGATTGGCGAGAGGTCTTAGGACGTGCAGTCAATGGAGGGATACCGCCACAGCAATGGCATGATGCCGATGCGGTGAGTTTTCCGATGAGACTCCAGCAAATCAAGAGCGACTTCGTGAAACTTGAGGAGTTGGTGGCTGAACAAAGGCGTACGGGCGCAAGACAGGTGCTGCGAATCGGCTTGCTAGATGGTCGTGTGCAAGAGACACGTGTTGTTATCGCGATGAACCCTGAGCACGCCCCAGCAGTTCAGTCTTTGTCCGAACGAATAACTTCATTAATTGAGGAGAATACGGACGAGAGTGAAGAATCCCAGCATGTCCGACTTGCAGCTCTGACACGGACTTTAGCTCAATACTTGACGCGAGATGAAGGAGACTAGCGGATATGGGCACGGGGACTTCCAGACATATCTTGCTGCTTTCTGGTGGTAAGGACAGTTCTGCCTTGGCAATCTATATGCGTGATCACCATCCTGAAGTCGATATGGAATATGTCTTCTGTGACACTCATAAGGAGTTGCCCGAGACATACGAATATCTAGAGCAATTAGGGGCTTACCTGCGCAAGGAAATAAAAAAACTATCGTCAGATTTGGGAGAGCGCGGATTTGACCACTGGCTAACTGTGTATGGAAGATACCTACCTTCGCCTGGCATGCGGTGGTGTACGCGAAAGTTGAAGATTGAACCGTTCGAAGATTACATCAAAGATGACCCTGTTTATCTCTACATTGCGATTCGAGCTGACGAGAACCGTGAAGGGTATATTTCAACCAAACCCAATATCACACCTATATTTCCTTTCAAGGAAGCCGGTATCACCAAGGCTGATGTCTTTCGTATTCTGGAAGACAGTGGAATTGGTTTGCCAGAGTATTATAAGTGGCGTACTCGGTCCGGATGCTATTTTTGTTTCTTCCAGCGTCGAATCGAATGGGTAGGATTGTACGAGAACCATCCTGACTATTTTGAGTTGGCGAAACAATACGAAGAGCCCGAGAAGAACTACACATGGGTCCAACGTGAAAGCCTAGAAGAACTGTCGAGGCCGGAGCGAATGCAGCAAATTCGCGACGAAGAAGTAAAGAGAAGGGCACAGGCATCGGCGCGCCGCAAGCCCAAAACGCTGGCGGAGGTTTTCACTGGTGAGATTGATGATTCAGATGATGAGCACGCGTGTCTGATTTGTCAGTTGTAACCGAAGATGTGCCATTGATAATGCTTGAGTGCGACATGTCAAATCAACTCAAGGATCACTTCCTATCAGATGAGTCGGTCAAGTTTTATCAGGACCTTAATGCCCAAAGCCCTATTGAGGCATTGGCCTTGTCTCGCCGCACAGTTCATCTTCTTCATCGTGCAGGTATTAGGACCGCAGGTCAGCTGATTGCCGCCAATCCAGAAAACCTACTGAGTATCAAGATGGTCGGACCTAAAACACTGGACGAAATACATGAGGCCGTACAGCATATTGCTGTTCAAGAACAGAAGCAAGACAATTCGTATGCTGAGGGCAAACCCCGCTTGCAAGAAATCGCCCTTTCGAATGGCATAACGGAAATGCCGGAGGAATTGTCTTGGGTTGGTCTACTCGAACTAGGATATGATTGGGAAACGGTGGAGGCTTTTGACGCTGCTCTGCATATGGCATCGCTTACAAGGTTGACTCCGTTTCCACTTCATACGATAGTGGGGATTGAGACAGTGTGTAGTGCGCCCCAAAAGTTGGACACTCGGTATAATCAACTCTAGAGGTCCAATAAAGGAGCGCATCGATGAAGAAACGCCGCAAGTTCACACCCGAGTTCAAGGCCCAGGTGACACTTGAAGTGTTGATGGGTGTTAAGAATGGTGCCGAGGCGTGTCGGGAACACAGCCTCAAACCGGAGATCTTGTCTCGCTGGAAAGCCGAGTTGGTGGAGAACGCCCACTTGGTGTTCCGCAGCGATGAACAGCGCAGCCAGGAGCAAGCTCGGATCGCCGAGTTGGAACGCTTGGCGGGGCGGCTGACTTTGGAACTGGAGGTGGCAAAAAAAGTCTCGCAGAGCTTGGGGGCAGCTATGAACAGAAGCGAAGTGTGATCGAGAAGCTGGCGGCAGAATATCCGGTACAATTGATCTGCGCGGTGCTGGACTTTCCGCGCAGCAGTTACTATTACCCGCCCAGCCCGCGAGATGACGCAGCGTTGAAGGCCGCGTTGCAAGCCGTCGCCGCAGAGTGGCCGACCTATGGCTACCGGCGTCTGACCGTCCAAGTGCGCCGAGACCAACACATCGTCGCCAACAGCAAGCGAGTCCGCCGGCTGGTCAAACTGATGCATTTGGGCCGAAAACACAAGCGAAAAACGCGACGCACGACCAATAGCGAGCATCCCTTCCCGCGTTACCCGAACTTGGTGCAGGACTTGGAGATTGTGCGGCCCGATCAGGTCTGGGTGGTGGATATCACCTACATTCACTTGAAGGCGGAGTTCGTCTACTTGGCAGTGATCATGGACGTGTACACGCGTAGCATCCGGGGCTGGTATCTGAGCCGCAACTTGGATCAAGATTTGACTTTGACAGCCTTGAAGCGGGCCCTGGCCCATCACACGCCTGAGATCCATCATTCGGATCAGGGTGTACAATATGCCGCGACCGCTTACACCGATCTGCTCCAAGCCGCCCGTGTGGCGATCAGCATGGCCGAGATTGGCGAAGCCACCCAGAACGGATATGCCGAGCGGTTGATCCGCACCATCAAAGAAGAGGAGGTGGACCTGTCGGATTACCTTGACTTTGCAGACGCGTATCATCAGATTGGTCGGTTCCTGGAAGACGTGTACATGCGTAAACGCATTCATTCGTCTCTAGGCTACTTGACCCCGGTCGAGTTCGAGAACCAGTGGTCTGCCCAACAGGCCGCTGGCACGACTATTGACTAAGAAACACTGTTTTTGTGTCCAGTTTTTGGGGCGCAGTTCAGTGCGTTACCTTTTGAAAGTCGGTTGCCCACTGGGCCAAATCCCTGCATATCGCATGACAATAGACTGTACCTATCGAAAGCTGCTATCGCAGATGGGACTGTCGAACGCACTGAGAGTATGTCTAGCGGATGAGGAACACCTGGCGAATGCTGCCAAGGATTTCTCTGGTTTTAGAGCAGATGTAGTCTGCTATGTAGAGTGGTTGGGATCCCAGTCTAATTGGTTAAGCGAGATCCACGAATCCCAGCCGAGTTGTGTTACTCTTATGCACCTTACACACACCTGCGTAAGCGACCTGCTCAATAGGCTGCTCACAGGTGTTCCAGATCGTGATCGCAATATTGTCACCATGCGTTTCGGCTTGGCTCAGGGACGAAAGTACACACTTCAGGAAGTGGCTGACGTGTACAGGGTCACGAGAGAGAGAGTTCGACAGATTTGCGCGAAAGCCATTCGCAGTTTTCAACAGGTATTCAGCTGCGATGAGATGCTTTCGGCTTTTGTCTACTATTGCGGACAGATAGTTGAAGAATCTCAGATAATTCGCCCCGTTGATCTTGTGGCGGAAATTGCCGAGCAAATAAGAATTGACGTCGATCAACCAGCTTTTGCCGTGTCGTTTCTGTTGGAAGTGAGCCAGACTGCAAGGTGGTGCAAATCCCTTAACTTGCTGATTTCGCCATCCATGTCCAAGTATACACCTGAGATAATAATCGCATCTGTGCGAGAACAGCTGTCACAAGCCAAAGCTCCCATGCGACTCGGGAAGTTAGTGAAAGGCCTAAGAGGCCTCTCTAGAAGCGAACGCTTACTATTTGAGAAACGCGACTTGGTTCGAAAGTGTCTCGAGGCTACATCCGATATTATCAACTTCGAAGAGGATTATTGGGGGTTGCTGTCTTGGGAAAACCGCATCCTGGATGATATCGTAATGGCCATGAGGAAACTGGATCGTCCTGCGCATTTCACCGAAATCACAGATTTGGTAAATCTCCGCATGAGTGATGGCCAGCGAACGGGACCACAGGCTGTGTACACCAAGTTGTCACATCATACGAAATTGTTTGTTCGCACTGGACCCGGTACATTTACTCTCAGGGAACTTCAACCGGATCTTCCCGCGCAGCCTCCTAAATTCGTTGATCTCATCGAGCAGACTCTTCAGGAAGCAGAACAGCCTATCACTGTCGATGAGATTTCGAAACGAGTAAATCAAAGGCGAGAGATCAAGCTGGCGACGCTCAAGATGTATCTGAGTCTGAATGAACGCTTCTGTTCATTTGAGGGCAACACTTTTGGCCTTGCCCAGTGGCGGAAATCAGACATATCCATCACAAACGATTCTGGCGATCCTTCACCTGCTTTGCCGCATGATTTCTTGGAGCACCTCAAATCTAGAACCCTTGATGCTTTCGAGAATGATATTGGTTGAGATAGCCCAAAGGAGTTGAAGGATGAGCGTGGGTTGGCCGCAAACATTTTCCTTAGATCTTGATCAAGCCCAGAAAGCCCTAACGCTTTATGCACATGAGCCTGGGGCCTCGATTCAGACCGTGAGCAGCCAGTTGGGAATTGGTGGCCCTAAGGTGGAAGGACTCAACGCGTGGCTGAAGTATCTCGGCCTGCGAGATCCCAAGACCCGCAAACTCACCCCGCTTGGCAATTTGCTCTATCGGCGAGATCCAAGTTTAGCGGATCGAGGGACACATTGTGTTTTGCATTATCATCTAGTAAGCAATCCAGAGGCAACCGTCTGGTACGAAACAGTAAACCATTTCTTAGCACAGCGTTCTTCGTTCACGCGGAATGATCTCCAGAGTTACTTCCAGGAGTCTGGAATTGGACAAAACTCCCCTAAACAGCTCAAAAGTGATTTTAGGTTACTGATCAACACCTATGCAGACAACAGCCGGCGTGCATTCAACGACCTGGGGTTCTTTACTCTTCAAGAAGATGCTATCATTGTCCGACCCATCGTAGATGTACATCCATTCATCTTGGGCTATTGCCTATTCCATCGCCTGGAATCCGGATTGAGAGAAAGCACGACTTCGATCAAACGCTTGTTGGAGGAAGATGGACGACCCGGACTAGTCTTTCGTTTCCATGAAGACGATCTGCGCGAAAAGCTGTCGACGCTTGAATCTGCGGGATATATCTCTGTCGTGCGGATAGCCGACATCAACGGAATTTCTTATGCCGTCAATGAACCAGCTCTCGATTGCTTAGAACACTATTTTGAGAATACCTTATGAACCGATCTCTACGTCTACCTGAAGCGGTGGCGCCCACTTTGGGCTATCTCACTGCACAAAGACGCCGTTTGGGCATCTGGGTAATGGATACTGGCTCTGCCAATACACTGGCGGCAAGATCTTTTGCGGCTAAGTATGACTTGTGCCACATTGACGTATTGCTGGATTTGATCAACTACCTGACGGATGATTCTGAGAAGCCTCTAGGGGTTTTTGGTCCAGATGATTTGGCCGAATGGATTCAGCGCAAGTCATACCTATTCACTCTCCCCTTGGTTGTCAGCGAAGTCGAATCAATTCTGGCAACATTCGGCAAACCGGGAGCAATTGGATTCTTCCGGCTAACGGTTAACCTGGATCTGCGATTGCCTGTGGTCATCATAGTGCATCTGGCCGATTTGGTTAACGCAGCTGGTTTCCCTGAGGATCGCACATGGCACATCACTGTCTAGGAGGCAGTATGAAGAACGTGACAATCGGCGAAATTGTGTCAATCTCCTCTAGCTATACGAGCGAGGTCAACATTGGACTTGATTTCGCCAACGACGAGATGAATTCGAAAAAAGTGAAGGGATATATTCCGACAACTGTGGCTCGTCAAGCCATCCGTCAGATAGTGCAAGGCCTCCTACCCATTTCGAACCGGCGCGTTCATCTCGTGACCGGGATGTACGGCACTGGAAAATCACACTTTGGACTAGTTGTGGCCAATTTGCTTGGCCGCTTACCTGATGACGACTTAGTTTCGGACATTATCACAAAGGTGTCGAATGTGGATAATGACACAGCCAGTGTCATCTCGCGAAACCGTTGTGCAATCACGGGTAAGTTCTTGGTCGTCATCCTTCAGCCGACAGCCGATCGGGGAGGGTTCAATCACGCCCTACTCTCAGCACTTCAAGTTGCCCTTAAGCGCAATGGAATTGCCTATGTCCCCAAAACACATTTCAGTGAGGCGGAGGCAGTTCTCGAAAAGTGGAATCAGGATCCGCAGTTAAGCCCCATTGTGGAACGCGAGCTTAAGAAACGTCGAACCGATGTGCCACGTCTCAAAGGTAATCTCCGAGAACTAAGAGGCGATGCCTTTGATCTGTTCGGTGCAGCGTACGAATCTGTCGTGCATATGCCTTTTCAGGCTGCCTATCTTGGTGATCCGGTTCAAGTCTATGCGGAGACAGCAAAACACATCCGTGGGTTGGCCCAGTGGGCGGGCATCCTCGTTATCGCAGATGAGTTTGGTGCCTATCTGACCGATATGGCACGTGATCCCGATGGTCGGGAGGCTCTGGCGGTGCAGAATTTCGCTGAGTTCTGCAAACGAACCCGCGAAGATCAAGTTCATTTTCTGGCAATCGCCCACCGAACATTGGCCGATTACTCGGTTGGCTATCGTACTCAGGAAGAATGGAAGAAAGTATATGGACGCTTCCTCGAAAACGAATACAGCCTAAATGTAGCGAGTGGAAGTAATTTCGAGATTGTTGACATGATTGATACTGCTCTCAATGTATCGACCGATCTGATTCGCCAAGAGAGTCTCTGGCCACATGTCCAAGCCGGCTTTGGAGCAGCTGGAGATTGGGCGCGCGACACAGGGCTTTTCGCTGGGCAATCGGAAGCTTGGATCATGGAGAACCTGGTTGCTGGATGTTATCCTCTCCATCCGGCTAGTACGTTCTGTTTGCCTTGGTTGGCTCAACGCGTCGGTCAAGCTAACCGCACTGCTTTCAAATTTCTCGAGTCTCGCGAGTTAGGCGGTCTTCAGCACTTCATTGACTCTACTACGGTGTTATCGGACAAAGGTGGACTCAATCTCTATACGGCTGATCAGCTCATTGAGTATTTCAGTCGAGGGGCATCCGAGCAGCCACAATACCGAGTCATAATAGCGGCACGTGATGCCGCCGGGACCGTCTGTGGTGCCGAGCCCTCAGCAATGCGTATCGTTGACCTATTAGCCGTACTTGAAATTGTTGGGCAGCCAACGTTGCCTCCAACTCGAAAGATCATAACCGAGCTTTTGGCAGTTGCGCCGTCCGAGCGACTTGCTGTCGGGAGTATTATTGATACCCTTGTCGAACAGCATGTTATTCGACTACGTCCTGCAACTGGCCGTTATGAACTGATCCGGCGGGGCACGGGAGAAATCGATGCGCGCGCTGCCATTCTGAAGGTCAAAGATGACCTGCGAGCGACCTTCAAACTCTCGGATGATTTGGCCCGTAGAGCTGATTTGCGTCCGATTCTCGCACACAAGTATGAAGAAAAGCATGCCACTCTGCGCACCGCGGCGCGCGAAGTTGTTTCGCCTCGTCACCTGAACAATTTGGAGTCATATCGTACTCGCATTGAGGGATGGTATCTGCCCGAGCAAGCCTCAAATCACACTAGTGACGTACTAATCCTATATGTAGTTGCAGAAAGCGAAGGGGAGATCGATGCCGCTCGTAGTCGTCTCGCGAGCGGCACTGGGTGTGACCAGCTCATCGTGGCCATCCCGAAGCGTCCCTTTGCCATTGGTGAATCTGTACTTGATTTGGCCGCGATTAAGTACCTGCGTGGTGCACCCAAGCTACCCGACGGCACTGTAGACAAGGATGACTTGGATAGAGCAGAGCGCGACTGCATAGATCTGGTGGACAAAGCGGTAAAGCAGTATTTCGCGGCGGACAATTTCGATTGGTACCATGGAAAAGATGTATCCACTTCTGTTCTGGCCAATGGCGAAGAAGAACTTGTATCAGGGGTTCTGCTTGCTGTCTTTGACAAGACACCCATGGCGAGGGACGAAGCTCTTACCGGCGTTGTTGGCGGACGTGATACTCAGAAACGACAACGCATTCTTGCTATGCAACGGCTATTGGAGGTAAAGGGGCCAATACAAATCCTTAAGCGCGGAGGCCAACCTGCTGAACGCATGTTGCGCGCGGCACTCCGCGATACTGAATTACTTCAGAAGCAGAGAGACTTGGGTGAGGCTGAGGAATTTGAGTTGCGTGATATTGTGCCTGACTTCTCGCCGCTTGCAGAAGTCTGGGCCTATTTGAGAAAACAAGTGACAACGCCGGATATCCCGAACCAACTGGACACGGTAGTCAGTAAACTGCTGAATCCTCCATATGGCCTGAACCATCAATTGATCGAGCTCCTGCTCGCATCGGTGCTGCGCACAGCAAAAGATCAATGTGTGATCCTGGGAAATCACTCTAAAGTCCAGCAAAGCAAGCGCTCCAGCGACTATACGCAAGTTCTGCCCACAGCAGAGACTATGCTTGCTCTGGTACGTGACCCGAAAGACTACATATTATATTGTTATGAGATTTTACCCGATCAGCGCATCTTCGTGGACGGACTTCTCCTTGTGCTGAATGCTCAAGAAGAAGCTACAGCTCCTGGTGGGCTATGGGAAAGAGCCAAGGAAGCATTAGTCGGATGGTTTGCCAAACTTCCTGTCGCGACTCGTCAGGCTGTCGACTTGAGCAAGTCAGCTCTCGACCTTGCGCGTTTGCTAGGCGATGAGGAAAGATTGAAGGACGCAAAAGCGTTGCTGACGGCGGCCTTTCCCGAGACGCTCGACGTGCGTGTTTCATCACCTTGGAGTGCGCAGACAACCCAAGAGCTTCTTGCTGCTTTTCGAAGTGTCTATGAGGAGTTGGAGAATTACATCCAAATGCGCACACTTGTCACTATTGAAAAGCTGTGTGATGTCTTTGGTACAAATGGGCGAACTCAATCTGATCTGGATGAGGCGGCACGGCACTGGTATTCAAGCTTGGATGAACATCAACGCTTACATCGCTTCTCTGGTGATCCGAGCCATCTGATCAAGGCGATTACTGACAACGGCGACATAATTGATCGCTTCTTGGTCAAGCTGCCCCAGGCCATGTCATTGCGGGCTTACACGGAATGGGTGGAGGTCAGTACCATTCAAGTATTCACTCTGCAGGTTCGGCTAGCCAAACAGGAGGTAGAGACTTGGTCGCCAACTCAGGATGTGCCACAGCCACCTCCTGATGAAAGCAGGGGCAACTCGTCAGAAGTGATCAAGCGCCAGATAAAGGTCTTGCTATCCGGAAGTGGGCTCTCGCGAGATATGCAGGCTCAAGTGCTAACTGATCTGTTAGCGGAGCTTGAGAAATGATTGAGATTCACCTGGGTGTTGTCGATACAGAACCACGTCTTGGGGCAGAGATTATCCGCAAGCCGCAGGACTATATCAGCGCGCGTCTGGCCATTCGAGATGCGCTCCAGTCCAAGCAAGACCTACACGTGTACGTCGAAACTCGCGTCTGCGATGAATGGTTTTGGGACTTGGAGAGCTATCCCGGCGTGAGACTTTTGCAAGAAGACCCTGTTGTACTATTATGCCGGAAACTTCATGTTCCTGCACTACCGTCCAAAATTGTGGATCCTGTAGCAATTTCTTCCCTAAGACTCTTAGAACTCCCTGCTCCATCTGATGCAGTTGGAGATGTGAGTGCGTGGATTGCGGGACATAAACTTGGCAAGGTCTGGGCAGATACGCAGCCCTCATACGGCCATCTGACAGACCTATTGACTTGGCTAGCTGACAACTCCGTGCCCGAAGTCCTTCATGCAGTAGCGGAACTGAGAATGGAACTCTGGATAAATCATAGCGGCGGGCAGCTCCGCGAAGCCTATCACGCGATCAGGCAAAGTCCTCAGAAGGTCACGATGTTTCTATGTTGCTGGAAAGCACTGAAGAAGTACGATGACGAGACCCGTGCCAGGTGGCTTGAGGAAGAGAAATGGTATCTAGCAGATCTGCAGTGGCTAGCAGAAAAGTTGGGAGATTTGCCACTGCCCAACATCGCCGACAAAATCCTCTCGCCAAAGGCAGAAGCCTATTGGCATCGCCGCCTTACTGAATTTGACCAGGAGGCGGTAAGGTGACAAGTGAACAGCAACTGTCGAATGCATTCTTGGTAGCCCGAGATGCAGAGGCATCTCTACGATTAGCAGTCCGCACTGATCTAGGCCGCGCCTACGGTCCCCTCTGGCACTCGCGCGTCCCGCAGGATATGGCATCGAGGTGGGAGGGTGTCCAACAACAGGAAAAAGAGGCGGTTGGGTATGTTCGCAGCCCAGAACTGCTCGATTACGCCACAGTCGACGAAGTGGCCGGCCTCATCAATCGATTCGCGGAGGTGTTTGACCCCCGCTTTGGAAAGGTCGAATCTATCCAAGGCAAAATCACCGAGTTCAGGATGTTGCGAAATATGCTGATGCATGGGGCTGATTTAACGGAAGGGAATTGCCTACGCCTTTTGGATTTGGCGGGCGAGCTTATTGATCAATGCACTGCTGAAGTAAAGTCCAGAAGCGGTTCTCAGGAAGTGTCCGTCAAGTGCGAGCCAAGTAGTAGGCCTCGACCGACCACTCCGCTCACCCCGGGCCAGAACAAGCTCTTGAGGGTAGTAAATCAGGCTACCGCACAGATGTCGGGTTTACTGACTGGAGAACGACAGGCCTTGGTCGATTATATCGAAAAGAACCTGCCCCAATGCACATCAGAGGCTTTGGCGCAGATATTGGATAAGTTTGCAGCCATTTCTGGAACAGCTTCGCTTGTAGACAAACTACTACTTGAACTTGCTCCTGTGCGGCCGCCAAGACCTCAACACGACTGGAAACTGGCGCAGTGGCTTAACTGGGCAAGCCGCTTCTACATGCCCTACAAACGTTGGTTAATTAGGCAGCAGTTAGATGATGCAGAAATCGAGGAAATGGCGCTAGCTTACGAGGATTGGCTTCGTCAGAGCTATCCGGAGTTTCTACTTGGCGAGCACGATCAACTTGTTGTAGGTAGTTACAAGTACGTGAAACAACAACTTGCTAGCGGGATGCGAGTGTTGTGGTTAGTTATCGACAATCTCTGCGGCCTGTGGCTGCCAGAATTCATCGAGATTCTTAACAGTGCGGGCATTCGGATTACTGACACACGGAGGATGCTTGCTTTACTACCGAGTGCTACATCTATATCACGCCTCTCCCTGCTCAGCGGACGTCTGCCTACTGAAGCAAGCAGGTTCATCGATGAAGAAACAGCTTGTCGCCAACTTTGGAGCGAACAGGGCGTATCGCATATTGCATTCTGCACCTCGGTTCAGGTCGCGGAACGTGCTGTTGGTCAGAAGGTAGATTTGATCATTCTAGTGGACAATTGGCTGGATACTTTGGCTCATCAATCGGAACAGCCCGGCTTCGATCGTGAAGAGCAAATGGTCCTCACGATGGGGCGGCTAGCAATGAAAGTAGGAAATATATTGAGGAAGATGAGTTCAATTGGGCCGACGAGGTTAATTATCTCCACTGATCATGGTGCCACATACCCCAGCCCCATGAGTCAGATTGTGGATTTACCGTCTTCGGCCCTTATTGATAATGATTTGGAGAGGCATCGACGGTTTAGCGGTGTCAAGAATATCGCAGGTCTAAATAGCGTCGATTGGCATACTTTAGAAGCAGAAGCGTTTTGCCTACCCCAAACTTATGCTGTGGCCAGAGGCCAGCGATACATTGGGATGCGCCCAAAAGCTTATACACATGGAGGACTTTCGCCTGAGGAAACAGTGGTGAGACTCATAGTAGCAGACACTGGCGAAAGAGAGCCTCTAGAGTTGGTGCTGTCTCAAGCCACACCTCCGCTGCGCTTGGGACGGCCGAGTCGTTTGGCCATCCTCGTACGCAACCCATTTGATGTGCCGATTGAGAATTTGGAGATTTCACTTCTGGATCTTCATGTAAGGTTTGACCCTATCGATGTACCCGCACGATCTGAAGCACAGACATCAGAGCAGGAAATAACCCTGCCTGCCAAGCTGCAGATCGAACATGAAGTAGGTTATATCCGCGTGACCGGCCAATACCAAATATCTGGCAGACTTGCTCTGGTGCAGACGCAACAGTTGCGGGTCAATGTCCGAGAACTTTACCGGTCATCACTTGATGATTTCGAGGATATGCTCAATGACTGAGACTAACATTACCAAGTATAGCTTTGAGGCCAAGGCTCGTGCGATTTTTGGAGAGGCCTGTATTGACAAGGGTCTCTTTTTGAATTCTGGAATGCTATTGCGTAGCATACCTACTTTTGTGGGTGAGTGGATACTAGATCGTTATTGCCCAGACGGGCACCTAACATCTGACATCCAAGAGCAGATCAACAAGTTCATCGAGACTCACCTGCCGCGCAAAGAGCAAAAGGAGTCGATCAAGCATCGCTTGGCTCAAGGTGAAACCGTAACCGTACTTGACCACTTCAGTGCCTTCGTTGATCTGAAAGATAATCGCCGATTTGTGCATATTCCATCTATTGATGAGCGAGGGGCTGTGGAAGGGGCCCTCCTGGATCGTTTTCCCAATTTATTGGGCGGTGGAATCTGGGGGGCAGGCCGTCTGGTCTATCAGCCGCCAGAGGATCAAGATCGTTGGTCGCAAGGCGAAGTATGGCTCTCCGAGTTCAAGCCCATGCAAGTGGCCAAATTGGACTTGGACTATTTCTGTGAGGAACGCTCCAACTTCACAATACAGGAATGGCGTGAACTATTGGTCACTAGCATGGGGTCTAACCCACAGACCTACACGCCAGCTCAGCAAATGGTTCTCATTACAAGACTCGTCCCGATCGTTCAGCCACGGGTTAATCTTATCGAGCTTGCTCCCAAGGGAACTGGGAAGTCTTTTGTCTTTCAAAACCTCTCGCGCTATGTGCGTCTGATCAGTGGTGGGAAAGTAACAGCAGCCGTTCTGTTCTACAATTTGGCAAGCCAAACACCAGGGCTTCTAACTCAATATGATGTCGTTGTTTTCGATGAGGCACAAACGATTTCTTTCGATAACCCTGGAGAAGTTATAGGTGTTTTGAAAGACTATCTGGAGTCTGGGCGGTATACACGCGGGAAACAATTAGCGACTGCAGATGCCGGAGTAGTGCTCCTAGCAAATATTCCCTTGGACTCCGCTGGCGAACCTGCTCAGGCAGTTTTGTTTTACAACTTGCCATCTTTCCTACGAGAAACTGCTTTTATCGACCGTCTCCATGGAATCACCCCCGGGTGGAAACTGCCTCGAGTAACAGTCCAGACTCCTGCGCAGGGCATTGGGTTTAAAGCGGATTTCTTCAGCGAAGTACTTCATGCTCTACGTGACCGAGGAGGCTATGCGGAGTACGTTTCTGCACACCTTCGGGTGGTGGGGACAGATGATATGCGAGATAAGAAGGCTATTGAGCGACTCACCACAGGGTTTCTGCGTTTGTTGTTTCCAGATTTGCGCCCCACCCCTGATGAGTTCTTGTGTTACTGCGTCGGGCCAAGTGTGCAACTTCGCCAAGCAGTTCGCGATCAACTGAGTAAACTTGATCCAGAGTTTAAGACAGTCTCGATACGCGGGGAAGTTGTTTAAGTTGATCCGTAGCTTCCCTAATCCAGGAGAGCCGATGATTTATCTAGATTATCATGCAACCACGCCTTGTGATTCTCGAGTCATTGAGGCCATGTTGCCATATTTTGGCGAAGTGTTTGGCAATCCATCAAGCTCCATACATCAAGCAGGGCAGATGGCTGCAGATGCTGTGGAGCAAGCAAGAGAGCAAGTGGCATCTCTTGTCAATGCTCAATCGGGCGAGATAATCTTTACGGGTGGAGCAACTGAGAGCAACAATCTTGCATTATTGGGACTAGCGCGAGGCGCCACTGGAAATCGAAAACGTATTGTCACGACAGCAATTGAGCATAAGTCGGTGCTCGGTCCGTGCAAAGAGCTTCATAAGCAAGGCTTTGAGGTGATCATCCTGCCTGTAGACAGAGTCGGGCAAGTTGATGTCGAAGCTGCCGAGGAAGCCATAACGGAGAATACACTAGTAGTATCTGTTCAGGCTGCAAGTAATGAGATCGGAACCATTCAACCGATAACTGAGATTGCGCATTTGGCTCATGAGCGAGGCGCATTAGCACACTGCGATGCTGCTCAAGCTGTAGGCAAGATGCGGGTAGATGTTGAAGCCTGGGGTATTGATTTTCTTTCCATTAGTGCACATAAACTCTACGGACCTAAAGGCGTTGGTGCACTATATGTTCGTGGCGGACCATATTCTTTACCGATCAAGCCTCTGTTGTTTGGAGGGGGCCAAGAACACGAATTGCGACCAGGAACACTTAATGTTCCTGGCATAGTTGGGCTCGGTGTAGCTTGTAGATTGTGCTCACAGCTATTGCCGGAAGAGTCAAAGCGTGTAGCATCTCTGCGCGATCAATTTGAGGGAGCGCTGTTCACTGCTGTTAGTGGTCTTGTTCGCAATGGCGCTCCTGAGAATCGCCTTCCAGGCAACAGCAATTTGACGTTTCCTGGGGTCGATGCTGAAGCTCTTATTGTTAATACACCAGACCTTGCATTGAGTACGGGATCTGCTTGTACAAGTGGGTCGCCAGATCCCTCGCACGTGTTGCTTGCTATAGGACTAAGCAGAGAAGCAGCTTATCGGACAGTTCGTTTAGGTTTGGGCCGTTTCACCACGGAAGATGATGTCAAATATGCTGCGACAGCTATCATTGAGGCTTTCAATCGACTGGTACATCTTGGTTGAAAGTCGCTGGTATGTATAACCCGTGGGATGACGCCTAATTCTGACAGGTGAAAAAGGTTAGCTTCGCTCGATGTCTTGAATGTGACGAATGAATGCTTGACTGCTGCGGATTGCCTGGCCGTGACGAAAGACTACTTCAAGGCTTTTACTAGACTCCGTTCTGATGCCAGTCCTGCCCGTTGGACAGCAGCAACGAATTGTCGTGCCCCGCACAAACCTTTCCTACTTTTGTCTGTTATGGACTTGATTGCTCAAGGTGCAATCAAGTCCGGTTTCGTTCTGTTTAGAGCGAATTCCAGTTGCATATACGGCATGATCTGCTAAAGTGGGAGGATGAAACCATACTCCCAAGATCTACGTGAACGTGTCATTGCTGCGGTGGAAACCGGGGAACATTCCCAACCTGCGTTGTCTGATTTGTTCAGCGTGAGCTTGTCTTTTATCGAGAAACTGCTGCGTCGTTGGCGCAAGACCAAGAGTAGTGCCACGCTTCCGCCGGGTGGCGGATGCCCACGGGCGTTGAAAGACGAAGCCGAACGGATTCGTGCCGAAGTGACCCGCCAACCTGATATCACGCTGAACGAATTGTGCGAGCGCATTGCGAAAGCGGGCGGAGTCGAGTCCAGTCCCAGCATGATGTGCCGTGAACTGCAACGCTTGAACTTGCGGCGAAAGAAAAAAACGCTCCATGATAGTGAACGAGATACGCCGCGCGTTCAGGCGTTGCGCCAAGACTTTGAGGAGCGTCTGGTGCACTGGCTCGCTGAACACCTGAAATTCATTGACGAAACGGGTATCCATATGGGCATGACGCGCTTGTTTGGGCGTGCTCTGCCGGGCAAGCGCGTGGTGGATGCCGTCCCGAGCCATTCGGGACAGCATTTCACCTTGCTGGCGACCATTGGCCTGACCGGTGTCTTCGCTCCCTGGATGCTCGAAGGGGCCGTCGACGGCGCGGCCTTTGAAGTGTATGTCCGCGAGGTGTTGGGCCCCACCTTGGTCCCGGGCGATATTGTGGTAATGGACAACCTGTCCGCCCATAAGGCCTCCGCGATAACCGCCACGATCACGGCCCGTGACGCGCGGGTCGAATTCTTGCCGCCCTACTCGTCAGACTGGAATCCGATTGAACCGTGCTGGTCAAAAATCAAAACGGTTCTGCGTACCGCGAAAGCTCGCACGTTCGATGAACTCATGGCGGCCTTGAAGACAGCTCTGGCATCGATTACCGAACAGGATGCACGCGCATGGTTCGCGTATTGCGGCTATCCCGTAAACACATGAGGAAACCGCTCTAATACCGAGTTGGCAGATACTTTCGATCTGTATTGGGCCAAAGTGATGGGAATGGATAGATCCGGTAGTCCGGTTTTGCCCTTCTATCACTTGAAAAGTGACGGTTTCTGGCACTTGGTTCCAGCACCTGGAATGGAGAATGTACTGGCTACCACTCGGATTCGTTCAATCGGTGAATTGCGGCAGGTTGTCTTGGGAGCCAAGCTTGATGACGAATTGTATGCGACGTTGTCTGACCCCAAACTGCGTGATGAACTTAGGCGTGTGCTGATTGAGACTTATTTTGCTCCGGAAGTGCGTCCCGTTTTGGTTGAAGTTGGCAGGATTTCTGCCGAGTCGTTCCAATACAGTCTTGAATTACTGAATCGCTTACGCGGCGAATTTGTTTTGAAAGAGGCTCCCGCGGCGAATCAACGCTATCTTACAGAGGCTCGCTCTGCTGCGTTCCGCCGTGTGGTTGTCGAGGCTTATTGTCATACTTGCGCTTTATGTGGTATTCGAATTATCACACCTGAAGGACGCACCGCAGTTGCCGCCGGGCATATTGTTCCGTGGAGTGTGAGCCACAATGACGATCCGCGCAACGGTATGGCTCTGTGTGGATTGCATCACTGGACCTTCGATCAAGGAATTGTGACAGTTTCGCCCGATTACAAGATCATGCTCTCGCCTTTGGTATCTCCCGATGACAACGCGGCAAAACCTTTGCTCGGATTGGCTGAACGTGAGATAGTCAGCCCTTCCGATGTCGCTTTGCACCCGGCGAGAGAGGCCCTCAGATGGCATGTGAAGAACATTTTCCGTGCTCAAGCTCCAGCGCGTCTACTGTGAACTGTTGGGTAATTCTCCTGGATCTGGGTTTAGCAGAATCATTCGCAGCGCCATGTCAGTAGTATTTTTGCCTCTCTGCATTTCCACGCCCCCAAATATTAGAACGGTTTCCGGTTGAGTGTACTCAAGTTTCTCACGCCAAGCCGCTAAGCTCGCAAAGCTATTATAAAATCCTAGTGTTCTCTGTGACCTGGTGTGACGTAGAAGTATACGTGCAAAAGGAATACGTTCTAATCCTGCGCTTTGTGTTTAGCCTTGTAGACTCCTGGTGGCACCACGACGCTGACTAGCCCACTTTCATCTTCTTTTGCAAGAGAAGCTGTGCCCTTTGCCGTCAATGGCTGCCGACATGCAGCCTGACGCGTTGTTTACTTGACATTGTCCTGTGGCACGATGCTGTTGCAGGACAAACCGGACAGATGCTTGGTGAGTTCCGACTCGGCTCTGCGGTCATTATAGAACAGATGTGCTATAATGTCACGTGTCCTTCAAGCTCAACCACACACGATTCGGGAACAGTGAATCGCATGTCCCCCAACTATCGCTTGAAGGGTTGTTCAAAACCCTGCCCACGGGTCGTCTCTGCCGACCAGAGACCTTGCAAAGGCAATATGATCGTCCATGCGCTTTGCTTGCGTACGAATCGAGCATCTCCCAACGCGCCTCGAAGCCGCATTGCAATCCGAACTCGCCAGCCAGCCTCTCGTGGTGCTCCGCGCCTGGGATGAACATGTGCTGGATGCATCACCCGATGTGGAAGCCTCGGGCATTCGAGCGGGCGATTCGCGTCGCCGCGTCGAACAGCTTTGCCCGCACGCGGTGATTCTGCTTGCCCGTGAGACACTCTACCAATCGCATCACGAGTCGCTGAAATCCGTCCTGGTGGATTTCGCCGATAAGGTCGAGACAGGCGCGCTGGGCGAGTTCTATATCGACATCAACGCACTCGCACGCACCTTTCCTTCTGAGCAGGCGCTCGCCGAACAAATCGTGGCGCAAGCGCACCAGGCCGTGCACCTGATACCCGCTGCCGGCATTGCGGCCAACAAGTTCGCCGCCCTGCAAGCTGCCTGCCAGGCTTCACTGGAAACAAATCATGCCCTGGTGGTGCAGAAGGGCGACGAGCGGCGCTTCCTTTCGTCACTTCCTCTGACCGTCCTGCCCGAACCGCCAGTCGAACTGCTACGACGTCTCCACCTGTTCGGCATCACGACGCTGGGCGGTTTCGCCGACCTGCCCCATGCCGCTGTGGTGATGCAGTTCGGGGCCGAGTGCAGGTTCTTCCATGACCTGTCGCGTGGCATTGACCCGCGCCCGCTATCGCCCGAATCGCCGCCGCCCATGCTCAGCCGCAGCCTGTCGCTAGCAGAGCCGTTGACCGATCGTCGCCAGATTCTGGCGGTGTTGGAACACCTGGCTGGCCGGCTGGCGCGCGAGCTCGCCAAGTCGGGCCATCACGCGATGGCGCTCTCGCTCGCCGTCTCGACCGCCGACGCACAGGGGGACATGTCAGGGCGTGAGCAGACTACAGGAGCACCGGTCAAGCCACCGTCCTCCGACGTCCAGTTGCTACGCCGCACGGCAGGACGATTGCTGGGCAACCTCAAGCTTTCATCGGGCGTGACCGGCCTGACGCTATCGGCCTATCCGCTGCGCGAATGGCACGTGGGCGCGCGGCAGATGGCATTGTTTGAAGAACCCGACCAACCCAGGCTGGCTCGACTGCGCGAGGTGCTGCGGAATCTTCAGCAGCGCTTCGGCGAAGCCGTCATTCGACTGGCAAGCGTGATCGGACCGCCGCTGCCGCTTTCCATTGATGTTGGCCTCCGGCCTGACGGCACACCGATGTGGCTGCGCTGGGGCGGCTGGGCGCGCCTGGTTGACCAGGTGTACGAGTTCTGGCGCGAGCAGCACAACTGGTGGGATCAACCTGTGGCGCGCGACTATTACCAGGTCGAGCTCGACGGCGAAGTGGTGTTCACCGTGTTTTGCGACGGCAAAGGGCGCTGGTTCCTGGACCGGCGGCGGGGATAACGTGTACGTCGAGCTTCACGCCCACTCATATTACTCGCTCCTGGATGGCGTGCCGTCGCCCGAAGAGCTGGTGCAGCGCGCGGCAGACCTGAACATGCCCGCGCTTGCGCTGACCGATCACGATGCGCTCTACAGTGCGCCGCGCTTCGTGCAGGCGGCACAGCAGGCCGGTATAAAACCCATCCTTGGCGCCGAACTAACGCTGACCAACGGCGGCGGCTGTCTGACGCTGCTGGCTGAGAATGACACTGGCTATGCCAATCTGTGTCGCTTGATCACGCTGGCTCGCCGTGACCAGCAAAAGGGTCTTGCCGCTTTGCCCTGGCGCTGGCAGACCGACCACACCCAGGGGCTGATCGCGCTGTCGGGCAGCCGGCGCAGCGAGATCGCTCGTGCGCTGTTGGCGGGAGACCAGGACAAAGCCAGGCTCGCCGCCGAACGTTTTGCCTCGCTCTTTGGCCGTCAATCGTTTCTATTGGAATTACAACGGCATCACGAGCGCGGCGACCGAAGATTGAACGTGGGGCTGAGCAAGCTGGCAGGCAGCCTGGGGCTGCGATTGATTGCGACCGGCAATGTGCATTACCTCTCGCCCGACGACGCACCGCTGCATGATATCCTGACTTGCATCCGCCATCGAACGCCGCTGGATCGCGCCAACGGCCTCCTGCGTAACAACGCCGAATACTACTTTCACACTCCCGCCGAGATGTCGGTACTGTTTGCCGAGTGGCCAGATTCGCTGCGTGCGACGCTGGACATCGCCGGGCGCTGCAACGCCCACCTGCCCACTGGCCCGCAGACGATGCCACATTCACCCATCCCCGATGGGGTCGCTTCTATCCAGTACCTGCGCCACCTGTGCGAACAGGGGATCGAGCGCAGGGGCATCCGGCTCCGGGCGCAGGATGCCTACCGCGCGACGCTCGAACGCGAGCTGACCATCATCGCCGAGCAACATCTCGCCGACTATTTTCTCATCGTCTGGGACCTGGTGCGCTTTGCTCGCTCGCAGGGTATCCTGTGCCAAGGGCGAGGCAGCGCCGCCAACTCGTTGGTCGCATACCTGCTCGACATCACGCCGATTGACCCGCTCTCGGCCGGCCTGGTGTTCGAGCGATTCCTCTCGCGCGAGCGGGCGACTGTTCCTGATATAGATCTGGATTTTTCTGCTGACCGCCGTGAGGGGGCGATCCAATATCTCTATCATCAATATGGTCACGAGCGCGTGGCTATGGCGTGTACGGTCTCAACCTTCGGCGCGCGGCAGGCGATCCGCGATGTGGGGATGGTGTTGGGCTTTCCCGATGAGACGCTTGACCGTGTGAGCGAGAGTATTGACGCACACAACGCCAGCAGCCTGCTCAACTCGTCCACTTTGCGATCCGTTTTTGGCAGCCAGCTTGACTCGCCGCGCTGGCAGCAGTTCTTGAAACTGGCCGCCGCCCTCGACAATTACCCGCGGCATCTCGGGATACACAACGGCGGAATTATACTTTCCGGCCCGGAGCTTGCGGCGCAGATTCCTATCGAGCCAGCCGCTCTTGAGGAACGTACGGTCGTCCAGTGGGACAAAGATTCGCTTGAAATGATGGGCTGGATCAAACTCGATGTATTGGGACTGCGGGCACTCTCGGCAATTGCCGATGCGTGCGAGATGATCCAACTGAGCAGCGGCCGTCGGCCTGACCTGCCGGCCTTGCGCTTCGATGACCCGCAGGTCTTTGCCATGATCCGTCACGGCGAGACGGTGGGCGTATTCCAGGTCGAGTCGCGCGCGCAGGCTTCACTGATCCCGCGCTTCAAGCCACGCAACCTCAACGATCTGACGGTGCAGATCGCCCTCATCCGTCCCGGCCCTGTTCAAGCGAACGTTGTGCATCCGTTCTTACGTCGTCGCGAAGGCGCAGAGAAGGTCGAGTACCTGCACCCGCTGTTGAAACCAGTGTTGGCCGAAACGCTGGGTGTGATCCTGTTCCAAGAGCAAGTCTTGAAAATCGCCGCTAGTATCGCTGGCTTTACGCCCGGCGAAGGCGAACTCTTGCGGCGCGCGCTGGGTCACAAGCGCGCTGGCGAGCAGATCGAGGCGTTCCGGCAGAAATTCCTGAACGGCGCTGCGACGAAGGGCGTGCCACAGGCGATTGCCGAGCAGATCTTTGCTCAACTCAAAGCCTTTGGCAGCTATTCCTTCTCGAAGGCGCATGCCGCCGCCTTTGCCGTCATCACCTACTGGTCGGCTTGGCTGCGCTGCCATCACCCGCTGTTCTTTTTCGCGGGACTCTTGCGGCATCAGCCGATGGGGTTCTACCCTGAGCATGTCGTGGTCTCGGACGCACAGCGGGCCGGCGTCCAGTTTCTGCCGGTCGATCTGAGGCACTCAGTGAGCGTTGCGGTCGTTGAGGGTGACGCCATTCGATTGGGCTTGAGTTCCATCCACGGCTTTGGGCCGGAGCAAATCGAATTGCTGGAGCAGGAACGATGGCGCGGGCCATACAGGTCGTTGAATGACCTGGTCAAGCGAACGGGACTGGATCGCCCGCACGTCGAAGCGTTGGTGCTCTCCGGCGCGTTGGATTACATGGGCGAAAGGCGTCAACTCCTCTGGGACATTGCCGAGGCGTATCGCCTGGCGCGGCGACCCAAGGAGCTGCCCATGAAGAGCAAAGACGAGCGAGTCAGGCTGCCGCCGATGGATGCCAGAACAAGGCTGGCGACGTCCTTCGCCTTCACGGGCGTCAGCCTGGAAGGCCATCTGACTACGACGCGGCGGGATGCTTTCACTCGCGCAGGCGCACAATCCATCCGCGAGCTGCCGCATCTGAAGCACGGGCAAAAGGTCAAGATTGGCGGCCTGATCGTTGCGCGCCAGCACCCGCCGACGGCGAAGGGTTTCTGCTTCCTGGCAGTCGAAGATCCTGACGGCATGGTGAATGTCGTCATTCCACCTGCCGTATATGAGCAGTGCCGCGAGGCCATTCACAGCGCATTCGTGATCGTGGATGGCTTGGTGCAGAAGGATCATGGTGCCATCAACGTGCTAGCGGCTGTGATAAGCGAAATATGAGGTAAACTATATATAGACCGAACTTGGGTAAACAGTGATCACAGCGGGAGGATTTCAGCATGAAGGCCAAGACAAACGCACGTCCAGCGATAAAGCATCAGAAGGATGTTGCCTTGCTCGTCATTGACGTTCAGCAAGGGCTCTTTGCCAAGTCTATCCCAGTTTACCACGCCGACGATCTGCTCAAGAATATTGGCACGCTTGTTGATCGCGCCCACCGCGCCGGTGTGCCCGTCTTTTACGTGCAGCATTCGAGTGAAAAGATACTGGTGGAAGGCTCAGACGAGTGGCAGTTGCATCCTCAGCTGCGCCCGTTGAAAAAAGATCGCATCATTCACAAACATCATGGCAGCGCCTTCCAGGACACGTCCCTGGGAGAAGAGCTGGAAGCCAGGCGCATCAAGCGGTTAGTAGTCATGGGCCTGGTCACGCACGGTTGCGTTCGAGCGACCTGTGTGGACGCCAGCCGACGGGGATACCAGGTGACGCTGGTCAGCGACGGCCACAGTAACTTTCACAAGCAAGCCGCCCGGGTCATCGCGGAGTGGAATCAAAAACTGAGTGGCGGGATTGCCCAACTGAAGCCAACCCAAGAAATAGATTTCCGTTGAACGCGTGGCAGCGGGCGCTCAAGGGCCGTCCAGTCAGGCTGCAGAGGAAACTGTATGTGGCTCAAGTGATTGATCTGCCGGACGAATTGGCTGCGACGGCTGGCCCAGCCTGTATCATTTGGAATGTCAATGCGTGCGCGGCCTTTGTCGTCAAGCTGGATCAGCAAACCATCGACGGATTCCGAGGCGCTCTACCCATCGGCCTGCGCGCCGAATGCGGTTTCTACCCTGACTCGGCCGTGATCCGGCTGGTGCTGTCCTTCCACGACCAGCCCAGGTCCCCCTATGTGTTTGACGTCTTTCTCAACGTGATGCAACCCATGCACCTGTCACTGCTCAGGATGCTGCAAGACCAGGCGACTATCGAAATTCATTGTCTGTAAATAGGGTAGAAACCCCTGCCTTTAGGCAGGCCGTTTTCAACACCACACTGGCGCTTCCCAGGAGAAGTCAAGTTGGGCTGAGGGCGTGACTGCGGTACAATATGGGCATGGACTATCGCAAAACTTCGCACGCGGTCTATGACCTCAAATACCACTTGGTGTGGATTACCAAATATCGGAAAAAGGTGCTGAGCGGTCAAATCGCGGTACGTCTGCGGGAGTTGATCCGGCAGACCTGTGCCACACTGGATGTGTACATCGAAAGTGGGCATGTCGCAGTTGACCATGTACATCTGTTAGTATCAGTGCCACCCCAGGTCTCGGTGAGTGACTTGATGCAGCGCCTCAAGGGACGGAGCAGCCGAAAGATGCTGGAGGAGTTTGGAGAACTGCGGCGACAGTTCTGGGGACAGCATCTTTGGGCCAGAGGCTACTTTGCTGCAAGTTCTGGCAATGTCACAGACGAGATCATCAAGCAATACATCGAGTCCCAGGGTGAAAAGCCTACCTCCGATAGCGATGCCTACTTTGGCATCAGCGAGCTTTAGGCGGCTTTCAGCCGCAACTCCAAGCTACCGCCTTTAGGCGGTAGTAGTTGACTTCTTGAATGCAGACAATCGCCATGCCCTCACCAAGAGCATCTCGTATCCAGCGCGGAACCGGCATGAGCTATCGGCTTTGGTAAACCAGGCCATTGAGCATAACTGCCATTTGTCGCGGCTGGATTTCGCGGCAGCGAAGGTGGCCATGTTGCACGACCGGCCACTTTGAGGTCAGGACGCAAGAGGCCACGAGGACATTGCTCGGCCGCCTGAATGCGTCTGGCTGAAGCAGGTTGCTGCGGCATGGCGCGCTCATGGCGCTTGTTTGAGGGTGAGCGGTAGGTGCGCCCCGTGGGCGTCACTCCAGGTCTGTGTAAAATTCCCTGGGACCGAGTTCTGGAAAGTCTCCACGGGATACCAGATACCTTCTGAGATCCAGACACAGGTCACATTTCGAGACGTAACCCTCGCGAGATTCCTGGTAGCCGAAATCCTTCGCAAACTGGAGCAGCCCCCGCGCATCTTCGGCGATCAAGAATCTCAGGATAGGATGTTCGTCCAAGTCTATCCCTTCGCTCACAAGCGCATCCAGGTTCTTCCAATGACCCAGCGAGATCCCGCCACAGTAACCCGGCACCAGGTTCCCATAGTTGTCAAAGTGGTTGTGCCATTCTCTCAAGAAAGGTGGCTGGCAGGGCTGGCCGAAAAAGTCGCGTGCCGGATGGGTGCGATAGAATCCCCTCAACTGGCGGGCCGCCCTCCCCATCAAGAACAGCTCCACCTGGTCTGTCCAGCGCTCGCCCCCCGTCAGCGCCACATAGTCTTCCAGCGAAACCTTGCCCTGGATGCCGAGTTGCCTGAACCGATGGTAGTAGGCCAACTGGTAGACCACGACATTTCTGCCGAACACTTGCTGACTGATCCGGATGCATCTCTCGGTTCTCTCAAAGGGGACGTATTCGGCATAGAAGGGATTCACCGAGATCAGGATGCCCCTGAGACCGGCTTGCTTGAGGCCCTGCAATCTTTCCCTGGTCATTTCGTCGTTACTGCACCAGGAGCAATTGGTCTCGACGAAGGTCGAGGGGATGTGAAGTCGTGTGGCTATCTCGACCCCTTCCGCCAGGAGCGGGAAGTTCAGGAAAGGCTCTCCGCCTGTAAAGTGGAGTCCGTGGTTCAGACTGATGGCCTCATCTCCCCACGGGCTTGGCCTGATTTTCCCCGCCAGCCAGCTCAGCAAGTCTTCCAGTTCTTCCCTCGCGATCCAATCTCCCTTCCAACGGGGCGAGCAGGCGTACATACAATGCCGGCACTCGGCAGAGCACTTGTAAGACAGTAGCACTCCTCCCGAAATCGGCTGGGGAATCTCACACCTTGTCATCTCGACATCCTGGTTACAGCCTCATAGCAGCTTCTCTTGTGCCAGCAACCGACCAAGGTTCCGCGCGACTATCGGCTGCAGCACATAAACAGACCTGGCGTTTCTCAGTCAGGGCAGCCAGTCACCGTACGACTAACACGTGACGTGGAACAGACCGATCACGGCGCCTTGGGCTTGGTTCCAGGCCTCGATGGCCCTGGGTGTGGGCGACAACTCGACCTGGCAATCCTTGCGCTTGAAATAGTCGGCTGCCTCGTCTGAAAGCTTGACCAGGCCACTCTGCCCGGCCCCGACACTTGCACCGCGCTTGCGCGCAGCGCAAGTGCAGGTGCGATGAGCCGTTCTGCCCCTTTTTCAAAGACGTACTCGGCTTCGGCCATGGAAATGATGTGCGACGTGCCATAGACCGCCTTGGACAGTTTCTTCTTCCGTTTCTCTGGCCGGCCATTCAGCCGGATGAGCACGTCATGCTCGAACTCAGTCCCCTCAATCGTAATCGAGCCAAAGGCTGTCCGATCAATTCGAGGCTTCATCTCGCACCTCTTCCAGGCAGCACATCAACACGCTACGCTTGGTTGCTGAGCACCAGGGAGCTGGTCCAGACCGAAGCACCGGTGCAGCACAACCCCATCGAGGTCACGCTCGATAGGTTTCGATGCGCGCTCAGCTTGAGCGGTGAAATCCCTGCACCCCGTGAGAGGGCGCTTCTAGAAGATGTCTTGTAGGGCCGCTGCGGCTGTATAGATGCTGCCCACGCCGCAAACATGGTTGACAACCCGCAGGGTCTCCATGATTTCTTCCTTGGTCGCGCCCTGTCGCATGGCTTGCTGCGCAAGGCTTTTGACGCCATTGACGGCGCCATGGGAGGCGTCCAGGGCAAGCGCAATCAGGAGCTTGTGCTTGAGCGAGAGCGCTCCCTCACTCAACGCCAGGTCACGGGCCCTGGCGATCTGTTCAAACAGGTCGTGATCGTTAGCGTCAATCACATCCAATGGACCTCCCGGCATGTTGTTCTCCTTCACGTGTTGATGGGTTATTCAGCCAGATTGCCCTAAAGGTGCAGGAGAGGGCCTGATGGCTTTCCCACCCAGGCTTCTCACGGCAGGATCAGAGCAGGCCAATCGGTTGCCCGCACTCCTGGTCAAGTGCGTTGGAGATATTATGCGTCGTACGCTGACGTTTCACCTAGCTATTCGTTGTCAGGACATCGTGCACAACTGATGTATTCAGGACATCGTGCAATTCTACGCGCGCTGTATTCAGCACATCGTGCACTGCGGGATACTTACCTCCAACAGGAGGTGGAGTATGAAACGCATGACACGCGCCGAGCGTTGGGATGCCCAACGGCGTCGGATGGCAGTTGGGCTGTACCGCGCCGGAGTACCCGTCACGGTAATTGCGCAGAAACTCAAGCAGAGCATCCGGTGGGTCTACAAATGGATCCAGTACCACGCTCGTCATCCTTGGATGCGTTTTCGCTCGGCATCCCGCGCCCCGCATCATCGGCCCACGCAAACATCCGAGGTCGTCGAGCGGCGGGTTCTTCGATTGCGCTGCCAATTGGTCCAGCATCAGCCGCGCTCCCTGCGCTTTGCGGGCATCGGGGCGCGTACGATTCAACACGAGTATCGCCGACGGTATGGGACGGCGCCCAGCCTGAGTACGATTCAGCGCATTCTCGATCACCATCATCTGGTGGTGCATGCCCGCCGCCCCCGCGCGCGGTATCGGCCGTATCCGACGGCCGAGGTGCCCAATGCGGTGCAGGCCACCGATATCATCACCCGCTGGATTTACGGTGGCAGTGTCGTGCAGACCTTCAATACGGTCGATATCTACAGCAACGACGTGTGCTCCACGACCCACGCCGACAAATCCGGTGCCGAGGCGTGCCAACATCTCCTAAACACATGGAAAACACTGGGGATTCCCGCCCTTGCCCAATTCGACAACGAAGCGGCGTTCAGCGGCGGACGCTATGCCCAGTCGATCAGCCACGTGGTGCGGCTGTGTTTGTATTTGGGCATCCCGGTGCTGTTCACCCCCTTGGGCGAAGCCAGCTACAACTGGCCCGTCGAGATCTTCAACGACTTGTGGGCGCAACGCTTCTGGAATCGCCACCCGTTTTCGCGCCGGGGCGATATTCCGCGCGCTCAACAGGCCTTTCTGAACTGGTACCGCACCAACTACATCGCGCCCCGTCAGTCCGACACCCCGGCGCGTCTGCGCCGGAGCTATCCCATCCTGCGCTTACCGGCCCGCTGGGCGGAGCAGCTGCCCGACCGGCTCCCGATTTGCGCTGGACAAATCCATGCTGTCCGCCGCGTCAACGAGACGGGCTACGTCAGTTTCCTCACGGTGCCCATTCGAGTCGGCAAACGCTATGCCGGACGCTATGTCTGGTTGACCCTGGAGACCGCCGAGCAGTGTCTGACGGTCTGGTATCAACCACGGGCCGACGCCGAATGGCGTCAACTCAAGGAACTGACGTTCTTATTGAAGGAGCCTGTGTTACCCGTTCCCAAGCAATTCGCCCGATGGTCGGGCCGATCCAGATAGTTGCACGATGTGCTGAATACACCTTGCGTAGAGCGCACAGAAATCGAGTCCAACGAGTGCACGATGTCCTGAATACGGATACCTAGCTGATTGGATTGCCGCAACGCGGGCAGGGTTGGCCGGCCTTGCCATGCACGGATAAAAAGTCGCGTACCTCAACATCAATGTTTTCACCGGCCCGCTCGCGCAGCGTCGAGATCGCCTCGCTCAGTACCGAGCGCATCGCGCACACGCGGACGTGCGAGCGGCTCGCCTTAGCGGATGCGGCCGGCCAGCATGGGATTGATGACAAGTGTCGTGTCACTCTCCAATTCCAGCAGCAAGAACTTGCCACGCCGATTGACCGATGCAAAGTGGCAGCCCACCAGATGATCGGCCACCTCGCCGCCCATCAGGTTGCGCCCGATTAGCAGCCGCCACACCTCGGCCGATGCGATGTCTACGCCTGCGAGGCGGCATTAGGTATTCGCAGACGATTTCAAGGTTAGGCAACTCTGGCATGACGCTCACTCACCCTGCGCCTCTTGCAGTCACGGTTCTCGCCCCATTTCATCGCTTTTCACCAGTGCAGATCCGAAGGGCCTTCAAGACCCGTCGGGTCTACTCGCACGCCGGCGAATCCGCTCGATGGCCCACTGCGCCGCCCGGCGCACATCTTCATCCTTATCCTCTTGTGCGATGTGCTCAAGGTCACGCAGGACGTGGGTCTCGGCAAACCAGCCCAACACTTCGATGGCATTCACGCGCACATTCGTGTCTGCCTTGTCGTCGCGTGCCAGCGCTAGCAAGTCTTCGGCCCGCCCCAGGCGGTCCAGCGCTGCAGCGGCTCGCCTGCGCACATCCGAGCCTATCCTCTTGTCATGCGCCAGTGCCAGCAGGATAGAGGCGGATTCCCCGGCCCGCCCCAAACGATCTATCACTTCGGCGGCATCCATACGCACATCCGTGTCTACCTTCTCGTCGCGCGCCAGCGCCAGCCAGGCTTGTGCGGATTCCTCGGCCCACCCCAGTTCCCCCAGGGCTTCGGCGGCATCCATACGCACATCCGTGTCTACCTTCTCGTCGCGCGCCAGCGCCAGCAAGATAGAAGCGGCTTCCTCGGCTCGCCCCAATCTGCCCAGCGCTTCGGCAGCACGCTCGCGCACATCCGTGTCTACCTTCTCGTCGCACGCCAGCGCCAGCAAGATAGAAGCAGCTTCCTCGGCTCGCCCCAATCTGCCCAGCGCTTCGGCAGCATCCATGCGCACATCCGTATCTACCTTCTCGTCACACGCCAGCGCTAGCAGGTCTTCGGCCCGCCCCAGGCGGTCCAGCGCTTCGGCGGCACGCTCGCGCACATCCGTGTCTACCTTCTCATCGCGTGCCAGCGCCAGCAAGATAGAAGCGGCTTCCTCGGCTCGCCCCAATCTGCCCAGCGCTTCGGCGGCTCGCTCGCGCACCCGCCCGCCCATCTTCTCATCACACGCCAGTGCCAGCAGGTCGTCGGCCCGCGTCAATCTGCCCAGCACTTCGGCGGCATCCATGCGCACATCCGTGTCTACCTTCTCGTCGCGCGCCAGCGCCAGCAGGATAGAGACGGCTTCCTCGGCTCGCCCCAATCTGCCCAGCGCTTCGACGGCTCGCTCGCGCACCCATCCGTCCACCTTCTCATCACGTGCCAGCGCCAGCCAGGCTTGCGCGGCTTCCTCGGTCCTCCCCAGGCGGCCCAACGGTTCAGCGGCTGCCGCGCGCACCCGCCCGCCCATCTTCTCGTCACACGCCAGCGCCAACAGGTCGTCGGCTCGCCCCAATCTGTCCAGCCCTTCGACGGCTCGCTCGCGCACCCACTCGTCCACCTTCTTGTCGCGCGCCAGCGCCAGCAAGATAGAAGCGGCTTCCTCGGCCCGCCCCAGGCGGTCCAGCGCTTCGACAGTTCGCTCGCGCACATCCGTGTCTACCTTCTTATCGCGTGCCAGCGCCAGCAAGATAGAAGTGGCTTCCTCGGCCCTCCCCAGGCGGTTCAGCGCTTCGGCGGCTCGCTCGCGCACCCGCCCGCCCATCTTCTCATCACACGCCAGCGCCAGTAGACCATCGCCCGCGCGCGAATAGCCGCCCAGTGCTTCCAAGATGGAAATGGACCGATCCAAAAATGCCCCTCCGCGCTCCCTCGCAAGCAAGGCATCCATGATGCCTTCACCAAGGCGCGTTTCCACTGTCGCCTGTTCCGTCAGCGCAGCCCCGGCAAAGTACAGTCCTCTTGTGCCCTCTTGCCAGATACACCTGATCAGGTCAGTGACATCTTGCCCCGCATCACTCAGGACGCCCAGCGCAAACAGCGTCACCTCGCGCCAGTTTTCATCCACCCAATGCGAGACCACCCGGTGCCAGACTTGGTCCAGGTCGTACGTGTTATCTTGCTTACATTCCCACACCACCGCCCAGGCCGCCAAGTACTCACGGTAGGTGGTGTGGATAAAGTCATACTTGTCACCACGGCGGGTGAACACGCCGCTGCGCCGCGCCATCACCCTTACAAATCTCGCTCCCACCACTTGTGCGCGGTCGGCAGATAGAGGTACGGCGTCTCGAAGATAGGCCGCTGCAACTTGACTCAAGGATGCCTCAGACTGTGCCGGTTGCTGCGTCATCGCGAGCGCAAGCCGGGCCAACGCGAACCTGGCAAGGTCACAGACTGGGTCGCCCAGTTCGGCGCGCAACCCGCGCTGCTTCGCCTCGGCTAGCCAGATGTCTACAAAGTGGTCATACAGCGCAGACCGGCGTTCCGGCAATGTGCCCTTTTCCAGATAGACCTTGGCCGCAATCGTCAGCAGCAAGGGCGTGCTGCGCAAATCGCCAGCGCGCACGCGATCCAGTTCTTGCAGGAAATGCTCCGCCGACCCTTGCGAAGGCTTAGAGGCTTCGCAAGGTTTGTCGCCAAACCACTTGCGGGCAAACTCACCTGTCTGCTCGGGCGTAAACGAAAGCAAGTCATAGTGGCCGAACAGCTTGACGTCCAACTCGCCTTGCGAATAGCCAGATGGTCGCGAGGTGATGACGATGCGATTGGGCTCAACGGTTTTTAGGATGCGCTTGAGCCAATCCATCAGGCGCGGACGCTGCTCGGCGGACACTTCGTCCAGCGCGTCGAGCAGGAGCAGCCAGTTCGCGCCGGTCTGGTTCGGCCACTGGGTGAAAAAGCCTTGCGGCAAATCCTGCGTCAGCGCCAGCTCGCCCGTCAGCGCGCGGTGGAGGCGTTCTTCCAACGAACCATCCGACTCGGCCAGGCGGCGCAGTGGAACAAGGATGGGCAGACAGGGGACATCCAGCCCGATCTTGCCCGGCGCATCCCAGGCGCGTTCGGCCATCTGGCGCAGCAGCGTAGATTTGCCCGCGCCCGGCTCGCCCAGAATCAGCACGTGGGGTTGGTCGCGCTTGCGCATCACGTCCGCGATGGAAAGTGGTGCAAGATCTCTAAGGTGCCGCATACCTCGGTCGTCCGATTCTCTTTCGGAAGTCTGTTTCTCACGCGGCTGCTGTCGTGCCTTGAGCGGGACGTACACTTCGTCTAACGACTTGGGCTGGCGAATGTCGTGCAGGGATAGATATGGCAGGCTGGCGCAATAGTCGCGCACGGCGGCCAGGTAATCCGCTGCGCTCCGCATTTCAGTCGCCGTCGTCCAGGCCAGCCGTTCGTCGGATGAGATTGCCTCCACATCCGGCCAGTCAATCTTGGGGCGTAGAAAGTGTAACCTAGAGGCAAGCTCGGCCAAGCGGTTCTGACGCAGCATGACTGTGATCAGGTCGCGTGCTCTAGCGGATTTGACCTCGCCGCGCAGTTCGTCATAGTCCAATCCCAGGTCAAAGCAGAGCGTGCGGAGTTCTTCGAGGTCAAAAGACCCGACGAGGTCGTCACGGAGTTGGGCGAGTTGTTCTGTCGTCATGGCATACTCGAGTCCGTAGCCAAGATTGCGAGATGAACTACCCACGCAGTATTATACTTCCGGTCATGTAGCTTGATAAGTCGTTTGTATTGCTTTTTATCCTTGCGGACCAGACTTGAGACGATGCGTGCTCGTTGGCAGTTGCCCGCCGTAGTGAGCTAGCGCTGCAGGGGGCGTGAGGTCTGTCCGTGTGCTCATCCGGTAGCCGCTGACGCCACCATCACCACGTAAAAAGATCGCGACGATTTCGTGTTCGGGCACGTATTGTGTTATCAATCGCTTCTCGTGAGTCGCAGCGATGCCGAGTCGCTCCAGGTCGGCTAGCGGAATATAGGTACCCTCGGTGTATCCCGCCTCCCAGGGAGCCCCGACCGGGGCGTCGAGCGCGTGCGCAGCGTCAATCACAACTGCGCCGCGCCCCTGTGCCTGATAACCATGCCAGGCCAGCGCCGCGAGCAGACGCCAGTTGAGTTGCAAGAACTGGGCGTGCGATTCGACACTCTCGCGACCTTTGGGAAGCTGGTCGCGTGTAAATGTCCGGCTGTGCTTTCGAATGACTCTTGCCTTACTCATCGCTCCGCCATTTGTGTGTTGTCTCTCTCCAGTTAGCCTGTCTCTTGCAGATCGACCCGATAGATGTAGCGCCAGGCGGGATCATCGGGGCCTCGTTGCATCAGCCAGAGGTGATCCATCGGCACAGACCAGCGGCCAGTGTGCCACTCGCTCTGCCTCAACTCGTTGAGCAGCGTCCGAGTCCGATTCTTGTCCAGCCGCATAGTCAGTGTGAGATGTGGCGTATAGTGGCGATCCTTGTCTGGCCCCAGCGCATCCAGCAGAATTCGCCGGGCGGCCAACAGGCCGGCCGTGGGTTCGACGCGCAAATAGATGACCAGGACGTGCGGTAAGAAGGACTCGACACCGCCCAGTGCCAATTCAAAAGGCTGGGGCCGGCCCTGGACAGCTTGCAGGCGAGCGATGGTGTCGCGCTCATTGTCGGGCGTGGCCGGCCCGCAGCGCCAATACGTGCCGGCCACAGTCACGTGTGGCGCCGTAATGCGCGCGGTTTTGGCGTCGTGCTGCAAGCGCACAGCCTGGATGCGTTCGGCCAGTTCACCCGTTGGGAATGCGCCGACAAAGATACGGTAGTTACCAGGAGTCTTGTCCACTGAGGGAAAGTATAACACTCTTCCACTGAACCGGTATCGAAGGCCAGTGTGGTGCAACACATCTGGTCACGGCGTGCTGACCAACTGGCCTGATAAATCGACACTTCTCTCAATAGCAGCCGACATCCTGTCTGGACCAACTATCAAGGGAAACTCGGGAGAGGTCAGTGCCAGCAAGGTCAACCGTACATACAAGCTGCCGTGAGCAACGCTCACGGCAGCTTGTGTTTTTCCTCCGCGGTTTGTTCAGTTCACTGCTGTGATTGAATCAACGGCTTGCTTCTCTCCCTACTTAACTCCCCAGAAGTGAAACCCGTTTTCCGGAGAGGCGATACTCTCGCCATTCGCATCTATCGCTGTCTCGAACGTTGCCAGCACCTTGCCATCCGGGCTGAACGCGACCGCTTCGACCGCTGCATCTCTGTGCAACGTCGAGACCGCTTCCCCGCTGGCGGCATCCCACAGCCGCACGGTCTTGTCGTCATAGCCCGCCGACGCAAGCAACCTGCCATCCGGGCTGAATGCCAGACCGCTGACGCCAGCCGCACTTTCCTGGTCCGACTTGACGTGGCCTTTCGCGGTGAACAGCACACGCCAGTCCGCGATGTCGAGGATTTCAACCGTCACACCGTCCGCGCCGACCGATGCCAATCGTTTGCCGTCGGGGCTGAAGGCGGCTGCCTGACTTGGCCTTTCGTGCAGCAGCGTTCCATCCTGGGCCGACCAGATGTACAGCACGTTATCGCCGAGTGCGGCCAACTGCTGGCCATCCGACCTGAAGAACACTTGGGCAAAGCCTCGCTTGTCCTGCGATTTGATCACCCGTATTGCCTGGCCCGAGTCTGTTTTCCACAGGCGCAGTGTCCCGTCTTCGCTGGTCGAAGCGATCTGCTTGCCATCGGGGCTGAAAGCCACGTATCGCGTGCGGCCTGTGTGCCCCTGGAGTGCGCGCACGAGCTTGCCGCTGGTGTCATACAGCTTGAACGCCTCGAACCGGCCAGAGACGGCGATATAGCGGCCATCAGGGCTAATGGCGATGCCATAATTCAAGTTGCGCACCGGGGCGTGCGTGACCGAGATCTCTACAGTCGGCTTCAGCGTCCCCAGATCGTACAGCGCCCAGGCCTCGACCTGCCGGGCCAGCTTTTCGCCGGGCCAGGTCTGCACAGCCAGCAGCGGTGAACGGTCAGGCGTCCAGGCCCACTGGATGCCGTCTGTGCCGAACACGCCGCTGATCTGCGCGACCTGTTTCAGGCCGCTGGCATTCGATTTGGATATCAACTGTAATCCGCCGCCCCAGGGCACGAGCGGTGTGGGGCTGGGCGTCGGGCTGGGCGGCGGCGTGGCCGGCTGTGGCGACGCCGTCGCCGGTGCGGCCACGGATGTGGTCGCGGATGCGGTCGCTGGTGCGATGGGAATAGAGGTGACCGGGGCTTTGGCCGGTGAGACGGTCACCAGCACCGGCGTCGGAGCGCTGGCGCAAGCCGCCAGCAGCACAGCCAGTGCGGCCACAGTCAAAAGGACTCGGATGGTGTTGGTGGTATTCATTTGTGTATGCCTCCTGCATAGATAGTTTTCGACGCGCGCGATCACACCTGAACCGCGCGATCGTCGTCTATACGAACAGATGCCGATGCGTTTCCTCTCAATCACAGCGGCCTGCCTGCCGGCGCTTCACCGTCCTGATCGCCCACGCGGCCAGCGCGCCAGCGATCAATGCCCCCAGCCCCCAGGCTAACCCATCCGACGCGGCGGCGTGCTGCGTGGCGTCCACAGATGGCGTGCCGGCACGCTGGCGAGTGGGTTCAAGTGTCGGCAATATGGTTTCGGGACCGTTGACGACCAGCACCTGGCCGGGCAAGATCGCCTGTCCTGTGGATAGGCGATTCAGTCGCACGAGTTGCTCAAGCGAGACGCCATAGGCCAGGGCAATGCTGCCCAGCGTCTCGCCTGCTTCGACCGTGTGCGTTATCACCCCCTTCCGCTCCGGCGTCGGCGCATAGCGCACGCCCGGCAGGGTATTTGACACCGGCGTGGCCGTGGGTGGGGCAAGGATTTCCAATACTGCATCGTCGACGTACACGTCGTTGTTCATGCGCGCCCAATCCCACTCGGCGCGCGAGCGGACGAACACGGTCGCCAGACCTGTCTCCGACGACGCCTCCACGCGGAATTGCCGCCAGTGATCAAACGCTTCCCCTTCGGGCGACCAGATGACCTCCAGACTCCACGGGTCTATGCCGCCCGACGGGTCAATCCCCACTTGAAGGTGCATTCGCGCCGGCGCATCCGATACCTTGCCGCCCATGCACGCCGATGGGTTCGCGCACATCCACGTTTGCAGCCAGATCGAAAAGCGCAGGCGCGAGTCCAGCGGAATCTCTTCGACAACCTGGTAAACTCCTGCCTCGTGCATTCTTCCGTACGAGAACCATTTCAGAGCGCGCATGCCTGAATGAACGCGATTCGGAAATTCGGCGGCCCTCACCTCTCGAAATTCCGGGCGCGCCCAGTAACAGCCGGCGTCTGAACGGCGCGGGCAGTTGGAAGGCAACGGCAGATCGTCAGGCGGCGCATCGCGCCAGAAAGCAAACCAGCCTGGCGGAACCCGAATCTCGCGCACTCCCTCTGCATACGCCCATCTGCCCTCGTCTTCAAAGCCGGGATTCGCCAGCAGATTGGGCGACGCCTGGGCCAACCCGCCAGCCGCGCCAATCGCAGGCAAGTCGTCAGACGCCGACTCTGCGTAGTGCACTTGCGCAGACGCGTGTTGCCCTGCACTGGCCGTCAGCACAGACAGGCCGATCAACAGAAACACTATTGACCTCGTCGTGTTCATCCGGCATCGAATGCGGTCAGATCGCCGGCTTGCTTCTGGCTGTGTCATGCCCGCCTCGTGCCGGTCTCGCCGAATGTCGCCTGAACCGTCTTCAGACGCTGCCGCTTGAGCTTTTCGCGGTAGTCTCTGCCTTCGAACTCCAGGACGACCGCGTCGCCGCACAGGCGGGACACGATACTCTCGCCGACGCGCAGCCCGTCCGAGTCTCTATCGCCGTTTCCGTTCAGCTTGAGCGCCAACCGCTCCGGCGCATAGTTGGTCGTCACGATCGTCGGAGACTGATTGAGGTAGCGGCGATTGATCAGCTCGTACAGTTTCTCCATCGCCCACGGCGTTATGTTCTGATGCCCGAGATCGTCCAGGATGAGCAGCGCCACGTCAGCCCACTCGGCCAGGACGTCGGCGTCGCGTCGCGGCGCACGGTGTGGAGCGTGCCGCTGCGGGGACGGGTCGTAGGTTCGGCGCATTTCGTCCAGGAAATCGGCGATGGTCAGGAACACCGGCTGAATGCCAAAGGCGCAGGCCGCCTTGCCGACGCCGACCGCCGCGTGCGTCTTGCCAGTGCCGACCGGCCCGTGCAGCACCAGGCCGATGCCCTCGGCCAGGTACTCGCGCAGGTGGGCGGCATAATTTTGCAGGCTCGCCGCGAGGCCCAGAGGTTCCATCTCGGCCCATTCCAGATCCGCCAGCGTCAGGCAGCAGTAGCGCAGCGGAAAACCGGCCTCGCGGAAAAAGCGGCGAGCCAGGTCGGCGCAGGGGCAGCCTTCCTCGACCGACACGACCACGTAGCGTTCCCCATTCCACTGGCGCTCCTCGCCCGTGCGAATGCGCGTTCCGTGACAGTCCTCACACGAGGCCGATATCAGACTGCCATCGCGCAGTTCTGTCTCTGTCCATTGCCAGATCGGTTTGGTTAGTTGCATCCTGTTCTCCTGGGGCTGGCCAGCCATGTCGCAGCCGGTAGACCAATACGGATCGAGCGTCCTGCACACGGGCGTCTCGCGCGAGTTGCGCCCAGTGCGCCTGCACGGCTTGCGCCGTCAGATCGAGCTGGGCCAGCTCGGTGCAGACAGGCTCCTCGATGCCGATTTCCTGTAATACAGTGAGCACGTCTGCATGAACAGCTAGATAGGCAGACAGGCTCGTTCGGCCACCACCACCAGCCGCCGTCGCTCGACCGTGACGGCTGCTGCGCGGCGTCGTGTCTGGTGGTTGTGGTGTCTTTCCTTCAGTGTCTGGATAAAAAGTGTTTAACTCTGATCGGGGTTCCCCTGCGTCGGGCGCAGGTTCCCCTACGTCGGTCAGGGGTTCCCTTTCGTCGCCCTGGGGTTCCTCTGCATCGGCCAGAGGTTCCCTTGCGTCGCCCTCTGACGCATCGCCTTGAGATTCCCTTGCGTCGCCCAGGGGTTCCCTTGCGTCGGTCGGCTTGCCAACAGACTGGGGCGGCTGGGCCACAGCCTGCTGACCGGGCGACATCCCGGCCATGCGTAGGGCATACTCACGCACCTCGCGCTGTTTGACTCGCTTCACGCGCCACACCAGCAGCCCCAGTTCGACGCCGCGCTCGCACGCGCGCCGCACATTGTCCACAGGAAAGCCGATGCCGCCGTCGTAGCGCTCCGGCTTTGTCTTGTACTGTCGCCCGTTGGCGACCTCGTCCACCGTCATCCATTTCGAGTCTACGTCGCCCTGCCAGCCCCACATGTGGCGGAAAAAGTATTCGACCGTCAGGATCTCGACGGCGCTGCGCAGAGTGCGCCACAATTCTGACCAGAGCATCGGCACCTCAAAATAGTTGCGGCGCGGGTTGTCAAAACCCACGAAGGAACCGGCTGGCTCAAGCGGCGCGTCACTCGCTGGCTGGGCGATGCGGAGTGTGTAATAGCGCAGCTTGCGCGCGGCGTCCGCGTCGTCGCGCAGCGTCTCGACCAGCCCCAGGTCTTCCAGCGTCTTAACCGCCTGCAAGACGTGCCGGTGCGCCAGGCCCGTGCCGGCGTCCAGGCGCGAGCGGTCGCGGCGGCAGCGGCCGCGTTCGAACTCGTCCAGGCTGAGCCGAAGTGGCTGGTCGAAGCGCTGGTAGCCCCAGGTATGCTTGGCCAGATACTCGGCCGACTTGAGGAGTGACACGATCCGGTCTCGCCCGGTCGCCTCGCGCACCCGGGCCCACAGGTCGAACCAGCTGTTAGGTAGGCGGTAAAAGTTGTTGACGGGCGGCTCGAATCCGTCAAAGGGTGTGCGTCGAGGCTGACCTGGATCGTCGCTCATGGCAATCGGCTCACCGCGCGGCAGCGCGCCGCGCGCGAATGGTTCTGGCTCGCTGGAAGTCTCTTGATACTTCTCTGCTCACTTCGGCCAGGTCGAGCGGCCGGGGGAGTTGCTCAGACTGCTCGAAGCCGTCGAAACAACAGCGCAGCTTCCAATCCACGACATGCCGCCACACGGGCGCGGCCGGCCCGCGCGCTTGCAAGGTATCCTCGACGGCGACCCACGCATCCAGCGGCGCGATGCCGGCCAGCTTGGCGCGCTCCAGGATCACTTGACGCACCAGGTGCGCGCGTCCTTCGCCGGGCACGATCACGAACAGGCGCGGCAGGTGCGTTCCGCCGCGCAGGTACTCGCCCGTCTGCCGGTAGGCGTAGTAGCAGCCGAACTTGCGAGCCAGCTTCTGGCGCGACATCGTTCCGCGATCCACTTCCAGAAAGAACTCGAATAGTTCTGACCCGATCCGGTACACGCCGCCCGAGTCCGGCACCAGCGCGTGGCGTCTGCCTTCGGCTCGGTAGTAGCGGCGGCACTCGCCCTCGTCCCACACGATCAGCCCGTGATCGCGACGCAGCTCGCGGTTGTGCCGAGCGACCTCGGCCAGCAACACAAAGAACTCGCGCACCTGGCGGGTGTGCTGCCAGTGGCGCGCCAACGCTTCGACATTCAACTGTCTTCCGCGCCACGCTGTCCCAACGCCTCCACTGGTGTCGGATGAAGCCGGGTGACTCGCGCTACCCTTGGACGGCCAGCGGCGATAGCGCACGTACTGGCCTGGCTCGAGGCCGGACGCGGCGGCGAGCAACTGAACACCGAGCGCGGTCGCGTAATATCGCGCAGGCTCTTGCGGCAGCCTGTACTCGCCCACCAGCCCAAGCTCCCTCAGTCGCTGTAGTGCAACGCACAGATTTGTCTCCCAATCATCCATCAGGAGCGCCAGTTCGTGAGGCGACAGAAGCGGCCAGTTGGCGACCTTGCGCAGAACTCGGCGTGCAGCGCGATCCGGTACGGACAGATGCGCTCGCGATAGCACACATCGCGGGTTGTCCGAGGCCAACACGCGGTCAGACGAAAAGCCGACGCTGCGCGCCGCGCGTCCTTCATCCCGATACGGTTGCAGCGGCACGCTTCGCGCGGCCTGCGCAGGCTCGCCGTGAAACAGACCGATGGGGATGCTTTCATTGCCACACTGCCGCCAGACGTCACGCCGGCCGCTGGCGACGGCGCTCCACTCGGCGACGTAGAACCGCAATGGATGAACCTGGCAGCGCGACGCTGTTTCGTGCCACAGCCACAAAAGTTGCATGGCGCGGATGCGATTGGTCGTCACCATGACCCATACTGGAAAGTCGTGTGCGCCGGCCAGTCGGCTGAACCGGTAAAGCGCGTCGAACCGGCGGCGATAAGCTTCAGGCACGACTTCGCCCAGATCCCATTCGACGACGAACGGCAACTCCCCCTGGTCGCGCGCGAGCGTGCCCCAGGCCAGCACATCCAGGCATGACCGGCCTTCGTCGTGAAGTGCGCACAGCCGGTCGGGAGACGCGGATTGAAGCAGCGTCTCGTGGCGCGCCAAGTGCGCGAGCAGATTCCGCGCACCCCATAGCGCCTCGATGCGCAGGAGGGCTTTCTCCAGGCGGATCGGGCTGACGTATTCGGCCAGCGAGCTGATAGCGCGTTTGCCTTTCAAGGCGTAGAGCGCACCGTGTGTGCATAGGCCCGCCACGTGACACATCTGAAGGACTCGATCTTCCACGCCTTGCGCGAGCGCGCGGTTGGTCTGGCGGAAGCTCAGCCCCGTCAGGCCGGCCGCCTGTCTGGCGTCAATCCAGGGATGCGAAGCCACAATCGGCAAAAGCAGATCTCTGGCAGTCATAGTCTCGAAGGATGTCTTTGGATTGAAAACTCAATGGAAAGAGCGCCGGTTATTCCTCTGGGATGCGCTGCGACATAGAGTCCTGGCCGACCGTTCCGCTGCCGTTGGCAAGGCGCGAGAATTCGTCATAGACATCCGGCGCGGCGCGGCCCTCGGTCAGCGCCTGCGCCAGTTTCTGCGCGCTGCGCGCCGCCTGGCTGGTCTGGCCGTGCCAGCGGTTCATGTGCGCGGTCAGGTCGGCATCCACCTGCATGGCCGCTACGGTGTAGCGCGCCATCTGCTCCCGAATGTGGTGAGCCGTATCGGGCGCGCCCTGTATGGGTGTCAGCGTCTCGATTTGGATGACCGGCAGCCGGTTGCCACGCCCGTCCACGGTCTTGACGTAGCACGCAAAGGGGGGCAGGTTGACCAGATCAGGCGGGTCAACCTTTTGATCCAGCTCGTTGTACAGATAGTCGGCGTCCTCGCCGCTAGTCTGGAATGCGACGAGCGTGTCGATGTTAGAAAAGACGGCGCCCTTGAGGGCGGGGCTGAGCGCGTCGAGCTGCCGGAGCGATTGCGTTGCCAGGCAAAAGTTGGCCCCCATCTTGAGTAGTTCCGAGAGCAGCGCGCCATAGTCCACGCCCGGAATGCTCTGGAACTCGTCCACAATCACGGTGACGCGGGCGCGGTCGGGGCGCTGCAGCCCCATCTGTTCGCGCACCACGGCGTTGAGATAGTTCAGCATCACCGCGCCCATGAAGCCGCCGATGTCGGTGCCGACTTCGCCCGAAGCCGTGTGGATCAGCACCACCTTGCCGGAGGCTACGGCGCCGCGCACGTCAATCGTCGAGCGGCTCTGCGCGATCACGTTGCGCACGGCGCGCGCCCGCGAGAAACGGTGAATCTTGGTCAGCACGGGATTGATGATCTCCTGCCGGAAACTGTTGGTCAGGCTGCTCTCGTAATACAGCGCCCACCAGTCGAGAATGTCTTTTTCGGTGATGAATCGAACCAGGACGCTTTCTCGGAACGGCTTATCCAGGTACAGGTAGGGCAAGTCGAGCAGCGTGAACTGTTCTTCGGGCTTGAGTTGGAGATTGGCGTAGGCCAGCGTCTGCGCCGCGTACGACAGCGCCGATTCCATGCGCGGCCCCCAGTTGTCTTTCCAGATGGTCTGCCCGAGCGCCACCAGGTCGGACACGATTTTGTCGGGCATCATTTTCAACGTGCTCGCGTCGAGCAGGTTCAGCCCGACGCTGCGCGCGGCGTTGCCCAGGTCGACGTAGACCACATCGTCTACGCGGCCCGGCGGCACCAGCGCCAGCAGCCCGTCCGCAAAGTCGCGGTGCGGCGAGATGACGACCAGCGCATGCCCGGTCTCGGCCATGATGGACTGCGCCAGGAACCCGGCGACGGTCGTCTTGCCTTTTTGCGTCTTGCCGACGATCAGGGTGTTGTGGCTGACGGCCAGCGGCGAAAGCGCCACCGGCACGCGCTGTCCGGCCTTGACGGCAAAGCCGATCTGGACGCTGCCCGGCTCGTTCACCGTGGACGGCACAGGCAGGAACCTCTGATACAACCCCTGGCGTAGCTGGTCGGGATTCTCGCCCAGCGGCAGATGCCACAGCGTCGCCAGCTCGCGGATGGTCAGCACCGGCGCGCGTCTCAGCCGGTCACGGGACAGGTCTTGCGGCGTGGCTGGCAGGCCATCCGCGACCAGCATCAGCGCGTTGCCGTCCGCCGCGTTGAACGAGCGGTAGGCCCCGGCGACGCGGCCCAGCAGCTGGCGGGTACCCTCGGCGGTGGGGGCCGCTGTCCACAGCCTGATCTCGGCGTGGAAGCCGGGGTCTTGCACTTTGCGCTTGATGATTTTCGGGTCGGCGTTCATCGCCAGCGCCAGTTTTTGCCCGCCCCACGCCATCACCCCCCACACGCCCGCGGTCAGAACTGCCAGCGCAACTGCGCCCAGGGGGCGGTCGCCGACCGCGAGCAGCAGCGCGACGGCCACGATGCCCCAGATGACGCCAAGCGCCAGCAGCGCCAGCCTCAATTGCCCGGCCGGCGACATCTTTTGCGCCTGGGGCGTCATGTCCTTGGCTGCTCCCTGGTACAGGTCCGCCCAGTTGTCCGGCGCGGGCGTCATCACGATTTGCGCCAGAGCGTGCTCGTTCTCTTCGAGCCCGGCAAATCCGCCCAGGAGCGGCAGGATCGGATCGCCCTCGGTGAGGTCGTCGTAGGTGCGCAGGGGAAAGAATTCGGGCCGCCGCAGTTTCATCCGCCCGCTGGCCACGAGCAGGTGCGGCGCGCCCGAAGCTCTAGCAAGTTCATTCGAGAGGAGTTGGGCCGGGTCGTCATCCGGGGCAACCGGCACGCATTCGACCTGATCGTAGGCCGCGCGAATTTGATGGACGATGTGTTCGAGCGTTGCCGGCATCCCGCGCACCAAGAAGCGCCGCCCGTTCGAGTCCGCCGCGATCTCAAGTGAGAACGGTTCGCCCACGCCGATCGAGGCCAGCAAGGCAGTGATCACCTGGGCATTCTTCTGGTTCACGCGCGGCGGGATCACTTCGACCAGTTGCGGCTCCCCGCCTGGTGCGAACAGGCCTGGTTCTTCTGGCGCGGTCCGTGTAAGAGATGATAGCCAGTTCGCAGCTGTTGCCAGTTGCTTCAGCGGCGTTCGTCGGTCAACAGCCGGCGCGACTCGCCGCAGGCTGGCGTCATGACAGCGGAAGCTCATGTCAGCCGCGGTTTGAACGTCATACGTCGCGTTGCAGACAGAGCAGACATATTGAACACTTTCAGTCATAGCCTATTTCCCTCCCGACAGAGATAACGAGCGCGGGTCAACGGCTTTTCCGTCGACGCGCACTTCGTAATGCACGTGCGGGCCGGTCGAGTTGCCGCTCGACCCTGACTCGGCCACGACCTGCCCCTGCTGGACAAACTGGCCCACGGTCACGTCGACGCTGGAGTTGTGGGCGTAAAAAGTCTGCACCTTGCCGTTTTGCACGACGACCAGGTTGCCGTAGCCGTCCGAGTTCGGCCCGGCGTACACCACGGTGCCGGCGATGGTCGTGTGAACGGGTGTGCCGCTGTCGACCGGAATGTCGATGCCGGTGTGATTGGCGTACACGTAGCCATTGGCGCAGGTCACGTTCTTGCCATAGTCGCAAAAGATCGAGCCCGACACCGGCATGCTCGTCGGCACGTCGCCCGGGCCGGAGTACACGTCGCCGTTGTAGATGATGGTGATCATCTCCGGGTCTTCGATATAGTTCTCCAGGCTGCCCATGATCCATTCCTTCGTGCGGAACGAAAACGTCGGGAACGGCACCAGGTCGGCCAGCAGCCAGTACATGACGACCTGCAGGATGACAAAGCATCCGACGAAAACCAGCGCCAGGGCAAACAAGCCTTTGAACAGTTTAGACATCAGGCCCACGACATTCTCTCCACGGTCTTTGCCATAACCTGTCGCGAGCATCAGCGGCTCTCATGCACGGGGAACCAGTCTACTTCCCACTCGACGGTGTTGCTGCCGCCGCCCCAGTTGGCGGGGAAGGCGCGCGCCTGCCACGTCCCGCGCACGATGGTGCCGAAATCCGCGTCGGGGATGGAGGGCGCGTCCAGCTGGAAGCGGCCGCTCCCGTCGGTGTAGACCAGATAGGTGTCCATCGGGCCGCCGGGGCTGCCATCCGAGTTGGGCCGCCAGACCTGGATGCGCACGGCGTAATTGGCTCCGACGTTGCCGACCGTCCCGTACAGGATTTGTGTTGGGCCATTGATGGGCGGCCGCGCGCCGTAGAGGATCAGGTAAGGATAGCGGCGATCGAACAGAGTCGGGCCGGGCGTTGCCGTCGGCGTCGGCGTGTACGTCGCGGTCGGCGTTCGAGTGGGCGTATGAGTCGGCGTTGGCGTTCGCGTCGCGGTCGCCGTGGGCGTCGCGGTCGCGGTCGGGGTTGGGGTATCGGTGGGCGTGCTGGTGGGAGCGGGCGTCGGCGTGTTCGTCGCCAGGATGAAATAGACGTCGCGCCGTTCCGCCTGCGGCCACGTGTCGTAGTACCAGTTGTAGCTGGTCTTGCCGTCCTGCGCGTGCTCCCAGCCGCCGGAGGGCACGGGCGTGATGCCGATGACTGATTCGTTGGCATTGGGTTGAACATAGCCTCCTTGGTAGTTGTAGACTGAGGTCGGCGTCAAGAGCGTTTGGATGCCGTCTGAGCGGGCGCCCCACGACCGGGTCTGCGCGAACCAGGCCCACCACATGACGGCTTCCACTTCCGAATTGCCGATGTCGCGCGCCAGCGGCGTCCCTTGCGGGTTGCGGACATGCACGCCGACGCTGCGCTGAATGCTGCCCGGCACATAGTCTACGACGAAGGCCAGGTCGTTGTAGTCAAAGTCTTCCCAGTCCTCCCAGCACGACGAAGACAGCCAGTAGTACGCCGACGACAGCAGGTCGGCGATGCTCATTTCCGGATCGTCGCCGCACAGCTCGCCGCTGCCGCCGTGCGGGGCGACGACGCGCGGGCCGGGCGGGTCTTCACCGGGCCTGGGGTTCCGCACCCGGTCGGTGCTGTACATAACCGGATTCCAGTCGGAGGGCAGAGCGCTCGAATCAATCTTGACATCCACATAGTCGTTCGGCAGGACCTGCAAGCTCGTGTTGAACTCGGTGACGTCGCTCGTCAGCGTTCCCAGCACCTGCCACGCACCACAGGCGCCGGCGTAGCCGCCGGTGCACTTGCGCACGTAGACAGTGTGATCGGCGGCCGTGCTCAGCCGCTTGGCGCGCACACGAACCGACCCGGCGTACCGGGCGTAAATGTCCGGCGGGACGCCCCAGGCGAGCGCCGAGTACGCCAGCGCCGAAAGGCCCAGTACAGTCAAGACCAAAACGCACCAGATAGTTTTATGCTTCATGGGATCACCTCCGGCTGCACCAGCAGCCGCAGCACAAGCCGGGGACCGGGACAGGACCCGCCCCAGGTGAGGGAATGTCCATAGTCCACAAAGCGCCCGGCATCCGGCTGCCAGAGCTCGGGCCGATCAATGGATGACGAGTAGACCATGAGCCCGATGTCCGATCCCAGGACGGCCAGCTTGCCAGGCGGCACCGATAGAGTTGTGTGAGAGCACAGACCCTGAAACGACAGGAGCGGCTGCGTCCATGAGACGGGGCGCGTGTCGAACCAAAGTGCGCGCGGGTCTGCCTCGGCCGGCGCGGAGGTCCAGTTAGTCTGCCGGAAGGCAACCGGCACCGCCTGGGGCAGAACGTTCTTGTTTTGAACCGTCGTCCACGCGTTGGAGAATTCCAGTGTACCCGATAACACCTGCCCGCTTGGCGGCGGCGGCGAAAAGACAAAGACCATGACACTCCGGCAGTCCCAGGTGTTCCCCAGCGGGTCGCCCAAGCCAGCCGAGGCTCCGCCGCCGTGATCATCCCAGGCCAGCGTAAAGCCGCCCGATCCTTGCAGGGTGGCCGTGATTCCTTGCGCATTCTGGCAGATCGAATACAACCCCTGGTAGGTGCCCGTGATCCACGCCGGCTCAAGCGAGCCGATCACCAGTGGGAGAAACACAGAGATGGTGTAGGTCACGTCCTCGTTCGGGCGAGCGTGGCCCGGTTGGATACTGGCCCACGTTACCGAGGGTTGCCCGGCAATCGGGCTGCGCGCGCTGGCAGCGAAGGCTGTGGTCAGTGCGACAGCCAGGCTGATTGGCAGACTGAGGCCCGCCAGCCAGAGATAACGTCTGAAACGATCTCGCATATTTGGTTCCTTTCGGATTTGCAGATATCGCCAGGCGCCACAGCGCGAGCAATGACACAGCCTGGCGGATGAGCCGGACGTATTGAGCGGAAACGGCCTCCAATTGTGCCGCCCGTTCCGGCACTGATGGCTCCACCACCGGCGAGCCAGTTGCGTGTGCCACGCAGAATAGACAATGGGCCGCACCAATCTCTTGATGGCATCTTTCATGGCCATCCCAGCCATTCGCCGACGATGACGACGCCCACCACCTGGCACATCAGCGCCAGGCCGAGCAGCGCCAGCCAATCGAGCAGCATCTCGACCTACCGCGCCACGCTGGCGGCAGCGAACACGTGCAGAACGCTTGCGTGACTGCCGGCCAATCCCAGCAACGTCGTCGTGACCGGAATGGAGACATACACGCCGACGGCCGGGCGCGGCGACGACCAGCTGCCCGCGTTCCATTGGTCGGCGTTGGCCTGCGGCGGGTAATGTGCGATGTTGCCGCCATCTGGCAGCACGCGGATATCAATCGATGAGGCCGCGAGTCCTCGTTGCGCCAGTTCGCCATTCAGCGTGTCCAGCGCGACCTGGCTGGCGAGATTCTCATCCAGACGCAGATTGCCGGTGGCATAAAACGCTTCCCAGTCTCGTCCCGCAGACGCGCCCTGCAGCGCCGCTTCCGCTGCGGCGCGATATGCCCAGGCCCGCGTTGTGGTCAAGCTGTACAAGTCAAGCGCCAACGCCGCGAGCAGAACGAACACGGGCAGCAGCACCACGACCAGTACGACGGCCTGGCCTGATTGCGGGAATGTCGAATTCCGAGTTCCGAATTTCGAATGACACGCCAGTTCGACACTTGACACGCTTCGCGGACATTCGACATTGGTTACGGCCATCGTTCGATCACCTCGGTATGCACGACGGCGATGTTGCGCCCCGGCAGATTCACGAACGGCACGACGGCGGCGAAGGGCAGGCTCGCTTCGATCCAGAATGGCGCGCCGAAGCCGAGGGTGTCGAGTTGATCAGGCGTGAGTGTCGCGTTGTGCCGGTCGTACACGCGGATCGTCACCGCGCTTCCGAGCCCGGCGCACAGGACGTTGCCGCCAACTGAATTGCGGATTGCGTTCTCGGCCCAGTCATATTGCGCCGGGTCGATGGACAGGCCGCGCGCGGCGGTTGAGACGCCGGTATCCAGCGCGTGGTGCGCTGCAATGCCGCGCGACAACTCAAAGCCGCCGAACAACAGCATCACGAGGATGGGCAGCACCAGCACCATCTCGACGATGACATTGCCACGTTCATCCTTCATCGTCACCTCACCCATAGATAGACCAGAGCTGGCAAGCCGATCAGCACCGCGCCGGGGATGGGCGTCATCGCCTGCCCGGGCAGCGGCGCCGGCGAGCGGCTCAGGAAGCCGAGTGTCGTTTGCGTCACGATGCGCAGGGCGCTCGTTCGGTAACGCCAGATCAAGAGAATTGGGATCACGACCGCCTGGGCGATGAGCCATCCGCCGATGAGGAACGGATCGGGCAACAACCCGGACAGGCCCATGACCAACTGAGCGTCGCCGCCGCCCAGGAGCGGTACGACCTCCCAGAGCAGGTAGGCCACCAGCCATGTCGTTGCCACCAGACCGTAGCCGGCCGTCTGGGCGAACATGACACTTAACAGTGCGAGTGGCGAAGTGATCGAGCGCGGCACCTTGCGGTCGGCGTCGAGCAGCAGCACGCCAAGCAGCGCGGGCGTGGCCCAGTGTCCGCGCCACATTTCTGCGCCCACGCCGAGTGCCAGGCTGCCCCACGCGACGAGCGCCGGAATGCGTTGCGTTCGCCCGTCGGCCCACATCGCCCACAGGAGCCCGGCGCTCAGAGCCAGGCGTGCGACCAGTCCCAACATGCCGTCCATCGCCTATAACCCCGCGTTGATCTGCTGCAGCTTGACGCCGACGCGAGTCAAGATGAGGTATAGCACGCTCAGCGTCAGCGCGACGACCAGCGCGCCGACTGCGATGTATTCGACGGTTTCAAGCCCGCGTCTATCTTTCAAGAATCTCATAAGTCAACTCCTCTGTCAGTGTTTGTCGTGGCGGGCCCGGTTCAGCAGAGTGCCGGCTGCCGAACCGGGTCCATGGATGTTTCAAGGGCAGCGGGAAAACGGTCTGCCTCGGTCGAAAACTAGTGGGAAGCTCGACTTGTGTGGCATGATGCTGGCTTCCGTTTTCCCCACTGCCTGTATTTACCCCGCGCTACGACCTAGGGCGCGGATGGGACGTTGATGCCGTCAATGTACGAGCTGACGGCCGTGCCCTGGGTCTTGCTCGACTGGCCGATCAGCCACAACGTGCCCAGCGCCAGCACGACCAGAACGGCGCCCAGCCCGATGTACTCGATCGTCTCGTTCCCTTTGCGATCCGACAAAAAACGCATACGTGCCTCCTCTTTTGAATTCAGTGTGAAGCCACCGTCAGCCCGGCCAGCAACCGGGCGACGGCGGGCAGCAACACCATGACGAGCAAGGGGCCCATCATGGCGCCCACCATCGGCAGGATCATGCGAGTGCCCGCGCTCTGGATTTCCTCATCAGCGCGAGCCACCTCGTCCGTCCACATGGAAACCGACACGGCCTGCAGCGCATTGGCATACGTCTCGTTGCCGCGCGTGGCAGCGTCCACTCGCTCAAGCAGCTCTCGCAGCTCGTCCGAGCGCAGGTCGGAAGCCAGATGCTCCAGGATTTCTTCCGGCATCATCCGTGTCCGCAGGTATTGCCTGAGCCGCGTGAACAGGATGCCGCGCGGGTCGGGCGCCTCCGAGCCGACGTCGCCCGCCAGCCGGTAGAGCGACTGGCCCAGGCTGCGCACGAAAGCGAGCGACAGGCGCAGGTCGGTGATGAAGCGCTGCACCTGGTGACGCAATCGCCGCTGTCCGCGCGCGCGCAGATACGACCGGACGGCGACGGGTAGAGCGGCGGCGGTGACTCCCGCCATCTGCATCAGCGGCACGAGTTGAAAGACCGAGATCGAAATGGCCAGCCCCGCGACGCCGCACACGAGCATCAATGCCGGCCAGCTCACGCGGGGCAGACCATAGAGTTCCTCCAGCGTCGGTGGGTGAGCCGGGCCGGTTTCCTCGCGGCTCTGCCGCGCCAACTCCATGAATCGGCGTCTCGCCTGACCCCACCAGAGTGACCTGGATAGCCCCGATAGGATGTCTTGAAGGAACATCAAGATCGCAGCGGACAGCGTCGCACTCGACACGGCAAACAGGCCGGAGATGATCAAGGGAAAGGTTGGGTTCATAGGATCGCTTCCTCGACGCGCTGCGCCTCGGCTCCGAGATACAGGCCGGCGACCAGTCCGACCAGCGTCACGACGACGAACAGCAACCGGTTCGCGACTGTTTCGGTGTAGTAGATGCGCGTGTCTGGCACGGCCAGCATGAGCACGGCGACGCCGGCCAGGCTGCCTTGCAGCACGTTGCGCGTCAGGTTGACGGCCGACATGCTGGCGCGCGCTCGACCGCGCAAGACGCGCCGCGTGCGCAGCCGGTCGTGGAACTCGGACAATACGGACGCAACGGTGTCCGTATCCGACAGCTCGATACGCTCCAGGATGAAGGCGAACTGGTTCACGTGTGGGTCGCCCAGTGCGGACAGGGGCTTCAAGTTGTCCTGCATATCGCCGCGCGCCATCCGCGCGCGGGCCACACAGTCCAGCGCGGCTTGCTTGAGCAGCCCGTCGGGCAGCTTGCTCGCCGAGATCTCGAGCGAGTCCATCACCGAGCGCGAGGTCGAGTGGATGGCCTTGAAACGCCAGACCAGGGATTCGAGCTGCTCGGATACGACCGCCAGTTGCTTCGAGGCCGTCTGACCGCCCGAGCGCCAGGCCATGACGACGCCGATGGCGAGAGCATAGACGGACAGTAGCGGATCGCGCGCCAGCGCAGCGACACACAGGGCGGCTGCGATCCAGAGCACTCGGCCTACATTCGCCCGGCGGCCGGCTGGCGTGACACGGCGCGGCACTTTCACTTGAGCCAGTTCCAATCGGGACAGCGGCGAGCGTTGCCGCAGACGCTGGGCTGCAACCGCCACTAAATCTCCTAACGCGCCCAGGGCAACGCGAGCCAGGAGCCCGCTTCCCAGCGCAAAGGCAATCATGATCACCACGAGCAAACGCTTCTCAGTGAATTCAAATGAGAGTGTCATGCTTCAGCCTCCTCTGGCGTCGGCCTGGTACAGCGTTTGCACGTCATAGCCGCCGCCGGCCCGCAGGCCGCGGATGGCCGCGATCTCACGCAAGAAGCGTCTTCCGCTCGTGGGGTCTTGCGCCATGTGCACCACATAGTGCATGTGGCGCGAGATGCGCAGTTGCACCGCCGACAGCGGCAGCGTCCCCGTGGACAGCGCCAGCGTTTCTAGCGCCAGCACCGCGTCGTAGGCGCTGTTGGAGTGGATGGTGGCCCACACGCGCTTGCCTAGGTTGGCGGCTTCCATCGTGCGCAGCGCCTCGCCGGGCGTGGTGATCTCGCCGATGAGGATGACGTCGGGCCGCATGCGCTTGATGGCGACGTCGAGCACTTCGTCCATCGTCGGATAGTTCGGGCGGCTCGGATCCACCACGACGCGCAGCGGGTGCGGATGCGAGATTTGCAGCTCGCGAAAGGTCTCGGCCACAGCCAGTTGGCGCTGCGGCGGAATCTCGGCCGTCATCGCGTTGAGCAGCGTCGTCTTGCCCGCGCCGAACTCGCCGCTGACCAGCACCGAGTAGGCCGCCGAGCGCGACACCTCGCGCAAAAAGGCCGGCGGGTTGGCGGCCAGGGCGTCCAGGTTGCCCTGACCACTTCGCGCGGGCCCCGGCGCGAACGCGCCCAACTCGGCCAGGTTGTCCAGCGTGCGCGCCGTGCGGCTAAAGACGCGGATGTTGATGGCCGTGCCGGAAGGGGACAGGTCTGGCACGATGGCGGTGAAGCGGCTGCCGTCTTCGAGGTTCACCAGCACGTAGGGCCGGTCGGCCTTGATGGAACGACGGCTCTCGTCGGCGACGCGCTTGGACAGCGTCTCAAAGTAGGCGTTGGGCGCGAGCTGCCCCACGTCCACGATGCGGCCATGCCGCTCAACCTGGACGAACCCATCGCGGACGACGATCTCTTCGACGCCGGGCTCGACCAGGAGTGGCTGCAGCACACCCAGGCCGATCATCATGTCCGAGAGCGCAATCGCTTCGGCCGAGATGTCGCCATCCTTCAGCCCCAGCCGCAGACCCGACAGGCTCTCGGCGACGCGATCCACAAAGCGTTGCCGGTCAACGGGTGTGGCTCCCCAGCCTGGAATCTTGACGCGCTGCTCCAGCAGCAGTTCTTGAACCTTGACCAGAATCTCGTTGCGACCCATGTGCTCTCCTGGCCTCAAGGCGTGATGAGGATGGTGTGCGATACAGGCGTTGTAGTAACAACGGGCGTCGTGATGGCAACCGGCGCTGTCAGCACGTTCGATGTGCCTAGCGTGGTAGGTAGCAATTCTGGCGTCAAGCTCACGGACGGTGACAACACGACGGTTGTGGTCAGCGTGGACGACACGGGTGCCAGGCTCACCCACAACTGCACGCCGGCTTTTTGCTCGGCAGCCAGCCCCACGATCTTGCCCGCGATTTCCGGTGGGACGGCGACGGTCACGATCTGAAGCGGCACCTGTTGCTGCGATTGTCCATTCGACGATGTCTTGGACGAGTCGCTCGCCGCAGCCAAAGTGGGATCGCCCGTTGTACCCAACACCCGCACCGGTTCGCCTCGCCCGCCGCGCACATCCACCACATGCACATAGGACGCCAGCACTTCGACCTCGCTAAGCGTCGTCGAGACGGCTTGTGTAGCAGACGTGGGTATCTCGCTTGGGCGGCGCACGGCGGCGCGATAGATGTTGACACGGCTGCCCGCGCGGACCTGCCCGCCGACCGCCTGCGCCGGGTCGACCGGAAACGATACAACTTCGAGCTGCGGATCGGACGACAATCGAAACTGCGACAGGGTGACGGCGTAGGCCAGGTAGACCGGTTCATCAGGGATGAGCGGCACGGTCGAGATCTTGCCCACCAACTGCTCGGCGGTTTGATACACCGGCTCTTGCAAGATAGGGCGCGGCACTTGCCTGACCTTGAGCAGGTCAGGCGTGATGCGCGTGTAAGGCGGCACGGGCGCGGCGGGCACGACGATGTCGGCGGTCGCCACCAGCCGGTTGTACTGGCGGTAGGCATAGGTCGCGGCAAACGCGCCCGCCGCAAGGGACAACAGTCCGATGATCAGGGTTACGATTCGGGTTCGCATGTCTTTATCTTCTCCAGCCGGGATAAATCACGGGCATCACGCGCCTGGCCAGGCGTCCGTCGTAGCGTGCGGGATTGGGGATTTCAGGCAGCCGCGCCGCGCACTCGACGCCCGCCAGCAGGGCGCGGTCTCGCAGGCCACGCTCGCGGTTGAACACGATCTGAACATCATGTGCGCTGTTGCCGGTGCGCAAGTCTTCTGCCAGGTGCACGGCATTGGCGATGCAGTCAAGCCGAGTGTCGGACACGACGAGAGTCAAATCGGACAGGCTCCGCGCCAGGTCGAACAGCGGGTGCGTCGGCGCGGCATCGAACACGGTCAACACGTGGCGCCCCTTGAGGTCGGCCAACATCTGCGGAACTTCAGGCCGGCCGAGCAGCAGGCGCGCCGTCCGGTATTCCATCGGCAGCGCCGTCGCGCGGCGCCACGCGCCGGGCGTCTCACCTTGCGTCACGACCGCATAAAAGTCCGGCAGGTCGGGCGAGACCAGCGCGCGCAGGGGGCTGGCGCCGTAGCCTACTTCGACCAGCGCGGCCGTCAAGCGCAGGTGGTCGGCCACGAACGCGGCCAGGTCGAGGCTGAGCGTTGTCTTGCCCACGCCGCCGCCATAGCCCGTGACGGTGATGGCGCGGGGTGGCAGGCTGTCCAGCGCGCCGAGCGCTGACAGGGCCCGCTCGACGTAGGCTTTGGGCGACGCGGCGAACTCGTCCCCCGAGCACACGACGACGCCCGCGTGCTGCAAAACGTCCACGAGCTTTTCAGATGAGACGCTGCCCACTTCCAGGTGCTCGACGTCGAGCACGGCCAGGCGCGCGCCGGAGAGCGACTGGTAGGCCGCGTCGGTGGACAAGGCTTCTCGCACCTGCGCTTTCGGCTGCGCCCAGGCCGCTTTCACCGCCGCGCTGTTGCGCGTGGCGACCAGGATGACGAGTTTCCGTTTCCCGATTCCCAGCCTAAACATGGCGGCCTCTCCTGCGCGGCGCCGGCCGGATGGCGAGGGGTGCGGTGGTCGCCGGCGCCGGCTCGAGGGTGACGAGCAAGAGGCCGATCTTGCCGATCAATTCGAGTGCAGATTGCTTCCCGAACCCCTTGGTCTTTTGCTTACGGCGCATGAGGCCGTCGTCAATCGCCTTGACCAATTGGTCCATCTGCTGGCGCTGGGCGGGTGGCAGTTGTTTGTAGACTGCCAGGATGGCGAGTGTTTTTTCGTCTCTGTTTTCCATGCTTCTCCTTCTTCGAATAATGTGTTCAGGTTATCCGCGGCCCGTGGTATCTGGCTGCGGGCTGGTCGAATAAAACGGCATCCGGTCACGGTCCACCGGCACATACAACGGGATGTGCGTCTGGCTGCCATACAGCAGGATGGCTTCGCCTTTGCCCAGGCGCGGAAGTTCGGCGACCTCGGTCCGGTTGAGGTTGAATAACTGGGCCAGCGCCGACACGGCTGTCTGCTTCTGGCCGAACAGGACGACGGTGTCGGCAGTGTCGCAGATGCTCTTGGCGTCGTCACTGCGTAGCAGGTCTTCGACAAAGTGCGTCGCCAGCCACAGGCCCGCATAGTATTTGCGAAAGCGCCGCGCCATCGCGGAGAGATCCGCCACCATGTGCGGGTAGCGCAGCAGGTGCCAGCCCTCATCGACGATGACGTGTGTGGGCGACAATTGCCCGGGCGTCACGACGTGCGACCAGATATAGTTCTGGATCTGCCAGATACGCATGGGCAGCATGTCTGGCGCCACGTCGCGCAGGCCAAACACTACGAGCGGGCTATTCTGGATGTCCACGTTCGTGTGCGTGTCGAAATCGTCGGCATACATGCCCTTGGTGTACGCGAACAGGCAGGCGGCGAGGGCTTCGCCTTCCTTGCGCTGCTCGGCCTCGCGCAGGGTCAGGACGAAATCGGATAACCTCGGCGGCGTCCTGTTCCACGTCTGCGGATCGCGATGATGGATGCCCGCTTCTTCCAGGACACGCACGTAGGCCTGGTGAATGACCGGCCCTTCCTCGACGTCCGAAAGAGGGCGCGAGACCGCAGCGCGGATGAAACCTTTGAGGACGCTCAAGCCCTGCGCCGGAGCGTCGGCGGCCTGCGGGTTGAGGTCGAAGATGTTCATGCGCACCGAGCTGCCGCGCTGCAGATCGATGTACGCGCCGCCCAGGTCCTCACACAGCGGCCTGAACTCGTTTTCGAGATCCACGACGATGACGCGATGGCCCATCGGCACGGCGCCGTCCACGAAGGTCTTGAGGAAAGTGGACTTGCCGCGCCCCGACTGGCCCAGCACGAGCGTCGTGCCGTTGGACAACTCTTTCGCGAACGGGTCGAGCACGACCCACGTGCTGGTGTGGCGATGGATGCCATAGTGCAAGCCGGTCGGGTCGTAGTAGGTCTTGCGGATGAACGGGAACATCTCGCCCAGCGCCCCGCTCGACATGTTGCGCGTGCGCAGCAGGCGATCCGTGCCGGTCGGCAGCACCGAGTGGATGGCCTGTTCTTGCAGGGAACCCGCGCGGAAAAAGTGCACGTCGGCGCGCTTGAGCGTGTCCTCGAAGCGGGCCGAGATGTCTTCGAGGTCAGGCTTGCTCGCCGCCCAGACGATCATGTACCAGCCTAGTTGATAGATCGTCTCACCCGCCAGCTCTATTTCGGCCAGGGCCTGATCCGCCCCGCCGATTTCGGCATTGCGGATGAAGCTGCCCATTTTCCCGTTGCGCGCGTCCTGGATGTTGGCGGCGGTCAGGATGGTGCGCCGGTGCTTCAGCGCCTCGTGCACCTGCGCTTCGTCTTCGGCATAGATGTGCCAGCTCATCCACGTCTGGGCCGGGAAGTTGTAGATGCCCAGCGGCACAAAGACCTGGTTGCCGGGCAGGTCGTGCACGAAATACGCGCGGGCAAACATCCGCTCGACGCGGAACCAGTCGTTGCCGAATTCCAGATCGGCGGGAGCCAGGTCGTCTAGCATGGTCGCCTCGCCGGCGCGCAGGAGGTCGTCGGTCGCCGGCGCACCCGCCATGCGCTGCTTGATGCGCTTCAGAATTTGCGCCGGCCTGTCTTTCAGGCTCATGCCGTTGCTCCTTGCTCGTGTTCGTCGCCGTCACGGTGAAGCGAACGAGAAGGGACTTCGTTCCACCCTTCTCCCGTGGTGACCAGTGACGGCATCAATCGGAGTTTGGGAGCCGTCTGATCGGCCAGCGGGCTGAACACGGGATGATAGAAAAAGTAGATGATCTCGGCGATCTCGGTCGCGTCGAGCAGTCGCCAGGTCCAGCCCGCGTGATCCAGCCCGCCCTGCACGTGCGCCAGCTTGTGGTTCAGGCTGCCTATCGCTTTTTCAAACACTTGAGCCGTCATCTCTCGCTTCTGCCCACGTGCAAGCGAGACGAAGGGATTGTGAGAGACGACGACGAAATACCGGTTCTCGATTGGGCGGACCCTGGCCAGCAAATACTCGATAAAGTGCGCCCAGCGTTCCAGGCGTTCACCCAGCCGGGCTTCGCGGAACGCGCGAACCGGCTCACTTTCGCGCAGCGTCTCGGCCTCTTTCAGACGTTTATCCGCGAGACTCCGCATCCGATCCAGGTATACTTTGAGATTCTGCGGGTACGTCGCCATGACGAACTGAAGGGCGTCCGGGAAACGCATCGAAGAGATGAATTGCCTGAACTGGCTGCGCACAAAAGCGGCTTCGTCCGGATCGGCCATGGTCAAGTCAATTGGCTCGATCTCCAAGACGGCGGCCAGCGTCCCATCGTCGGCAATCAACACGTTGCCGACAAACCTGCGGACGTTGAGATGCGTTTGGGTCGGCGGCGGGATGGGTGTTTTCGTTTTGAACATTCGTCTCTGCTCCAACCGGTCAGGCTATGAACGGCAAGGCTCAGCGGCCTGCCAGGTATTCGGCGTAAATCACCAATTGCTTCGCGCCGCCGGTCGCCATGTAGACCGACAGGCTGGCGAGGATCGCAAAGATCAGGACGTTGGCCAGCGCGGTGATGAATGACACGTCCTCGGCCACTTCGGGCTCGACCGGCCGATGCCAGCGCACGGACGGTGTCGGCGCGGGCCTCGGCGTCGAAGGCGGGGTGTCCTCTTCGAGCGGGCGGCCTTGTGGCGCGCCGCCGCGTCGCCACACCAGTAGCCGGCGGTTGCCCAGGTTGAACATCAGCGTTCTGAACAACCACACTTCGAGCGGCTCGCCCTGGATGGTCTTGTAGGCCAGGGCCAGTCCCAGGCCCGCAAGCAGCACGGCCAGGAACGCGCGCACCGGAAGCTCGCCCTGCATCGCAAAGGCCACCAGCGCCGCGCCCGTGATCGAGACGGCCAGGATGATGGCCTGGCGGATCGTCAGCCCTTCGGGCAAGGCAAAGTCTTGCTTGGTGATTCGGGGTGGAATCTTGGAATGATTCATCAGACACTCCTGAGTCTTCGATGTTCTTGTTCCCACGTGGGGCCAAAGGTGGACAGGTCGATGTTGTGCTGTTGCGCGTATTCGTCGAGCCGCCGGCCAAATTCGGCTTGCACGGCCTCGGGTGAGCCGCTCGCCTGCCGCGCTGCATAGAGGCTGTCGACCACGGCCTCGACGTGCTGCGCGCCAAACGGCGTCGTGGCGTCGATGCCATCTGACCAGCCGTCGGTCGGGGCGTAGCCGCCGTGGCGCAGCGTCAGGGCCGCGACGCCGGCGGGTAGGCTTGCCATCCGCATTCCATACACCAGGTCGGCGTAGGCATTGGCGCGCTGCGGCGCGTCGAGGCCCTGGGCGATGTTGGCGCCCAGCGCGCGTTCGGCGGGGGTAATGTCGGCGCCAGCGCCGTCGAGGCTGTGACGCAAGCCGTCGCTCCAGCTGGGCAAGTCGCCTGAACGCAGGCTGCCCTGCGCGACCAGCCCGCCGGTGACCTGGCGGCGCGCCATCTGCCCGTAGCTTTCGTCGGGCAACGGCGTGGCGTCCGCTGATAGCATGGTTCGCGCTGCCGCCATCGTCGGCCCTTCGCCGTACTCGCGGCTCATGCCCGTCAACTCACTTGCCATCTCGCGGCCCTGCGGGCTGTACGGGTTGATGCCTGCCGAGGCCAGGGCGAGGTTGGCCTGCCGGTTGATCATATCTTCGCCGCGCTCCAGCCGGTTCTCGCCGCTCTGCTGCTGGGCCTCCGCATCTCGCTCGCCCTGTTCCAGGCCGTGCCCGACGTTGGACAGGCCCGCGCCGACGGAGCGGCCTGCTCCCGAATGCGATCCGGCGCGCAGCACGTCGCCTGCCGTACGGAAGGCGGCCGAGGGCGAAAAGCCGTGTGCTTGCGGCATGCGCGCGAGGGCACTCTTGATGCTGTTGACGCCCGAGTTGCGCGTGCCGTCCGCGGCGCCAGTTGTACTGGCGGCGCCTGCCATGCTGTCGGCGCCGGACAAGCTGGCGGCGTTGCCCGTGGTGGATGCGGCAGATGCCACACCGCTGGCTGCGGCTGTTCCTTCTCCGGCGCCAGCGACGGCGGCACTTCCAGCAGCCCCGCCCGCGCCCGCGGCTGCCGGCGCCGCCACGACGCCGGCGGCGACGCCGGCCGCCGCTGCAACCGCCACGGTGGCGATCTCGACCGTCGCGGCCCAGGCTTTCTGCGCGACCTGCATGACCGACCCAAAGGTGAACTTGGCGATCTCATAATCGAGCGTGATCAAGAGCGACAGGATGCCGAACGTCGCGGTCAGGTTGAGGAGATACCCCGCGAAGTTAGTCTTGCCGATGTCAGTGCCGGCAGTGATGTACACCAGCGCCGCCGCGCGCATCAGCAGCGCGTTGACCGGCGCGATCAGCGCGACGATGACGTAGCCGCGCAGCCACGACCACGACAGCCACCGCGCGGGCGGCAGCACGCCGAGCGTGAGTGTCAGCGGCGCCAGGCAGATCAGCGCGAACATCAGCGCATAGCGGGCCACGTACGCTCCGACCAGGCAGGTCAGAACCGTAAAGCCCAGCGTCAGGTAAAAGAGGGCGAAGAAGATGCCGCCGGGGATATACATGAGCGCCCACAGGATGCCGGTGTTGAGCAGCGTCCCCGCGACGCTGCCGGGGATCTGGCTCGGGTCGATGCCGGCGCTCAGGATGCGGAAGGCGATCAGGTCGAACAGCCGGCCCGTATAGTCCAGTATGAAGAGCGAGCCGGCCGAGAGGATGCCCATGAATACCCATTCGCCAATGCTGGTCTTGAGGTCGGCCCAGCCGACCGCGCCAGACAGCGACGTGTTCTTGGCCGTCACCACGACCAGGATCGCCAGCGTCAACGGCCACAGCGCAATCGAGACGCCCAGGACCGTGCGCCAGATGGGTTCCCAGATCGCCTGTTTGGGCGAATAGCCTAGCGCGCAGTTGACACTGTCGGCCGGCACATCCACCGTGCCGCAGCCCAGGACGTTGTTGAGCATGCGCCCGAACGACGCCTGGATCGTCATCGGCGCGCCCTCAAAGATGCCGGCTTGGTCTTTCTGCATTCCGAGCAATGCCCGCAGGCTGCCCTGGATCGCGTCCACCATGTCCGGCACGGGGAAGCGGATGATGTGCAACACCTGGGTGATGGACTCGACGACCTTCTGCACCGGACCAGACGTCTTCGAATTATCATCCGGTGGGTCGCCTGGGCTTTGCACGGTGGAGGGTGGTTGGCCCTTTGGCGGCAGCGCACGGGCGTTACGATCGGCGTGAGCCCAGGCTGCGGCGGGCGCCGTCAACGATACGAGCGTGATGAGCAGCACCGCTGCCAACAGCGCGCGAACTCGCCGTGACAAGTGTGTGATTGTTCCGTTCTGCCGGTCAGAGACCCTGGGCATTGCTTTCCTCGCTCCGTCCTGTGTGAAACCATTCATCGGTGTAGGCGCGGTACACTTCGACACTTGAACACGCTGCGGGTCATGGGCGCGGGATGCTCGTGCCGCCGCGCGGGATGATGCTCAGCACCTGCTGGGCGATCAGGCGCGACCCCAATGCGATGGCAGCCAGGATGACGATCGAGATGATCTTGAACCACGCGCCGGATAGCGCGTAAGGCGATCCGATCGTCGTGGCGAACAATCCTTGCACCGCGCCAGTGGCGATGCCCAGCGTCAACAGAATGGCCGTTGCCGCGATCAAAATAGTCATGACCCATTCGCCGATGCTGAACATCGCGTCGACGATGGCATCGGCGGGCGGCGCGAACCCCAGGCGTTCCAGGCCGGACGCAGCCGCTTCGGGCAGCACCCCGGCGAACTGGCCGATAGCGAACAAAACGAGGAACATTACGGTTGCGATCAAACGCTCACGAAGATACAACTTGGACATAGCGATTCTCCTGTTCGTGTCACGGTTTGCGGTTAAAATGATCCGACTGCGCGACCGATAGCATCCAGGATGGCGTGCGCTACGGGTACGGTCAGCGCCGCGCCCATCCCGAACACGACCGCGCCGATGATGCGGCCCATCGCGTCGGACACCCCGGCGGCCCGACCCAGCATGACCGAGAATTGCCCGGCGACCGAGCCGCCCAGGATGCCCAGCGTGATCATGAGACTGGCCGCCGCGATCAGAATGTCGGCGACAAGCGTGCCAACCTGGGTGAAAGCGCGCGCCAGCCCCTCGCGCGATCCGCTCGTCGCCGACGCGACCGAGCCTTGCAGGCTGTTGGTCACCAACGCGGCAGCGGCGACGACCAGCGCGCACGCGGCCAGGAACGCGATCTTGTCAAAGGCCAGCGCCATCATCCCGGCGCGGCCCGAGATGGCGCCCCACTGGCTTTCGATAAAGGCCAGGGCGATGCCGATCACCAGCACGCCCGACATCATGGCAATCGCCACCGCCCAGCCGTCGCGCACCAAGCTATCCACCATAGACACCCCGCATGATGGTTGGGACTGCATGGCGCAGCGCCACGTAGACCACGGCTCCCGCCGCGTAGAGAAAGACCTGCGGTGAGCCATAGAACCGCAGCTCGGCTTCGCTGGGCAGCCGCCTGGACAGGAGGCGCACGCCTGCCACCTGCAAGGAGCGCAGGAACGGCCTGGCCCCGCCCAGGCGGACGATGGACACGGCCGTCCCGACGACGGCGACGGTGACGCCCAGCACGACGACGAACGTGCCCGAAGGCCACAGGGCCAACTCCACCATCAGCACCTTCACGTCGCCCGCGTTGCAGATGTGCAGGACGTACAGCGAGAAAGCGGCCAGCCAGTACAGGCAGACGACCACGTCCCCGCGCCACAGCCGCCACAGTCCCAGCGCCACGAGCGCCGGCAGCGTCACGCTCTGCGGCACGCGCTGCGTGCGCAAGTCCACGACGGCAAGCCCCACCAGACAGGCCAGAGCCGCCAGATTGACGGGTAACGACGAAACACTCAACGCATCAAAAGGCACAGGTCGCTCCACACGCTTATGGATCGAGCACGCCTTGCAGCTCGATGATGGGCACGGGGATCACGCCGCAGCCCACGTTCTGCTGCACCGACTTGGCGCGGTTGCTCCACATCCACCACGTGCCGCCGGTGTACCGGCTCAGGTCAATGGACTGCCAGCCGGTGCTCTGACCTTCCCAGCAGCGTCCATCGCTTTCCGGCTTGCACCAGTCCCACTCTTCAGTCTTGTGCGCGCTGGGCGGGCCAACGTAATCGCAGCAGCAGTTGCCGTCGGCCTTGGTGCCCGTGTGGCACTTGCACTCCCAGGTGCGCTCTTCCCAGTCCACTTTGTAGAACGCTTTCCACGGCGTGGACACGGTCACCTGGTAGGCAGGCAGCTTTTCGCCCGCGATCAGGCTCGGGCCGTTGAGCGGCTTGCGGCAACTGCCTTCGCCGTACTGCCGGATGCACGCCTCATCTTGGATGTCAAAGGACGACGTCTCATAGATGTGGCTGCTTTGCCAGCCCCAGCCGATCTCGGACGAGCGCCCGCTGCGGACGTTCCAGGTGCGCTCATCCCAGCCCCACACCGGCGAGATGCCCGGCTCAACCGCGAGCCGGAGCGAGACATTCACGTTGCGCACCTGCTCGCCGTAGCCTTTGGCTCGGCAATCGTCGGGCGAACCGCAGACTTCTGTGCCCGACTCGGCCGACCCAGGCTGCGCAAAGACTTCGAATGTATTCTCTCGTGCGACCACACCGCGTGGGAACGGGTTGCGCTGCACGTTCAGGCAGGGCGCCGTCACGCTCAGGCTGAAAGGCGAACAACCATTGCCCGTCAGCGTGCCGTCCGCCACGGAATAGTCCGTGAAGGGATTCTGCTTGATCGGGTTGCACGCCGGCGGCGGAGGCGGCGGCGGGCCGGGCGGGCGCGGCGTGGCCGGCACCGGCGTCGAGCAGTGCGGGCCGGGGTTCGGCACCCAGACACATCCGGGCAGGCCGGGCCCGCAGCCGGGCGGATCCCAGTAGCCGCAGGTATACTGACCTGCCGGCATGGCGGATGGAGCAGACTGGGCAGACTGCCACGCCCCGAGCAGAGCCACACCGGCCAAGAACGTAATGGCGCAAGCCAACGTCAAATGTTTACGCATGAACACCTCCTCTTACGGAGCCTGCACGCGCTCCGGATACTCGATGCGATCCATCTTCCAGCGGCAGGCCTGCGTGTCGTAGAGCATGGCGATGCCGACCTGCTGGAACGGCACGTCGTTCAGGATGACCGTGCGCTTGACCGTACCCGTCGTTGTGTCGCGTACCGTCTGCGTGATCGGTTCGTACTGCACACTCATGAACGTGACGCCCCCGCCGTCCGGCGTGAAGGACAGGGACAGCGTGCCCAGGTCGGTCATCTCGACCTGCACGTACTCGTTGCGGCTGAGGCTCAGTTGCAGCCCCGCGCGCACTTGTTGCGCCATGCCCGAGGTGTAGTATCGGTCTACCTCGGCCAGGTTCCACGGCCCGGAGGGAGAGTTGGCCCACGCCGTCGCCTCACGAAAATCCTGGCGCACCTGGACCCCCACGGCGTTGTCGTCCACCATGCCCATGCGCCCGCCGCCTGCCTTGGCGACCTCTTGCACGTGCCACGTAATGGGACAGCGAGGCGCTGCAGCCGGCGCTGGCGTGGCCGGAAGCGCAGCGGCCGGTTTGATCGTGGGCGAGCCGCCGGGCGCGACAGTCGCCGGGATCGTGGCAGCCGCTGCCGGGATCGTGGTTGTGAGTGTGGACCTTGTCGACGGTCCTGACGTGGGTTGCGATGCGGCGAGAGTCGCCGGCGGACGCAGCGCCGCCAGACCGAGGGATTCGTGGAAGCGATTCGCGCCGGCGAGAAACAGGGCGAATCCCATCATCGTGAGGACGGCGACGACCAGATACGTCACGCGCGTCGGGTAGATGCGCTCGCGCAAAGTGTCCCGGCGGAAGAACAACTGAAGCCAATCTCGTTTGCTTTGATGCATGTCATTGCCTTTCTCGACTGATGCCGTGCGCCGGGCGCGCGATACTCGTCATGCGAATGTTGACCTCGTTGACGCCGATGACGCGCCAGAAGCCGGTGGGAATGTGGGCCGTGCCGGCCACGATGACCTGCGTAGGCGCGTTGGGCGGCCAGGTGTACACGGTGATATTGCGGATCGTGTTGCGGCTATTCAGGCTGGCGTAATACTGGGCGAGGTTGTATGCCTGGGCATAGTCCAGCCGGACCTGCTGGGTGGATTCAAAATATGGCCAGTCAACCGCGTGGCTGGCGACCTGCGCCGCGATGTCGAGCGCGGTCTTGTCGCGCTGGTAGCGCGCCAGCAAGATGCCGCCGTCAATCGTGAAGCCGGCCAGCGCCAGGAGCGCCATCAGGCCCACGGCCGTCTGAAACATGATCTGCCCACTCTGGTCCTGCGCGAGTCTGCGTGCCAATCGTCTCAACATGGTCTGCCTCATTTCCACCGGCTCTTGTAGGTTTCGATCAACAGCAGCGTGCGGCTGGTGACTCGCTCGGGCGTCGGGAAAAACGCGCTCACCAGCGGCAGCCCAAAGCCGGCCGCCCGGACGCCGACGACGCACGACACCGGTTGCCCGCGATCCCATGTGGAGGGCGGGATCACCAGGATGTCCACGTTGCGCTGCGGGAGGCGGAACCCGCGCGCCGTCTCGACAGCGGCCACGCGCCCCTGCTTCATCCCCTGCGCCGCGTCCAGCGATTGCGAGGCGGCCGTCGCGCAGTCGTAGCTGATCGTGTCGCTGGCGAGTTTGGCATACGCCTGCGGCCCGAACCACATCGCGCCGGCGATGAGGAGCAGGAACAGCGGCAACACCAGCGCCAGCTCGACCAGCGCCTGGCCGTCGCTTTGACAGTTGATGATGGAAGACTTGCGTGCTTTGTAAGTCATGTTTCTTTCCGTTGCTATCTCAATCGAAACGATTTCTGTCGACGCCTATTCCCACGGCCCCTTGGGACCGGTGATGGGCGGACCGCCATAGAATTGCCAATCTCTTTGGAAGCTCTGTGCTCGGATGGCGTAGCGGAACAATCCCAGCAGCGGCAGGTTCCACGTGTGTTGCAAGCTCACCTGGCCGCCGACGCTGCGCACGCCCGTCACCGAATAGATGCGATAGCTGTGGCGAAAGTCGGCGGCGCTGGCGCCGAGTGAGGCGACCAGGATGTCCTTCGTGCGCTGCGCTCCATTGGCCGGCAGCCCGTACGCCGCGTTGCCGTGAATCGCATCGAGGTTTGTCCCTTCGTGCAGCGCGACGGCGGCGATGTTCTGCTGCCACCAGTACCAGCTGACGGCGACGGCAAAGAAGATGAGCATCAGCCACACGGGTAGGGCGATGGCATATTCGAACATGGCGGCGCCTGTCTCGTCTTTCAATCGCGCCCAGAGTTTTCTTCCCAGTGTCTTCAAGTTCGCACTCCTGTGGGAGCCTGGCCGCATCCTTGGTGGGCCAGGCTCTCCAACCAATGAGGGCTACCAGCCGGCGGTCGCCGACAGGCTGTTGGCAGCCCGACCGATGGCCTGGCGAATCTGAGGCACGAGCAGCGCCCCCAGTCCCGCCGCGGCCGCCACGCCGACGCCGAGCAAGATCGCGTACTCGAACATTCCTGCACCGGCATCGTCTCGCACAAAACGGATCACGGTTCGTAACATCAAGATCACCTCCCTTCTTCGATTGCGGATCGCGGATTTTGGATTGCGGTGCATCTTTGGGATTCGAATGGCGCACCGAAATCCGAAATCTAAATTCCGCAATGGTTTACCCGCCCGACAGCATCTGCACGGCCTGCATGAGCGGCATCGTCGCCATGATGAGCATCGCGGCGGGAATCAGCGTCGCGATCCCGATGCCCGTGATGAGCAGAAGCTTGCGCATCCCGCGCGCCAGCATGTCGGCCTCCACCTTGCGCTGCATGCGATGGCCCATCGCGCGCAAGGCGCTCGCCACCGGCCGCGCCTGTTCGACGCCCAGCATCGCCTTCTCGACGAACGTGTGCGCCTCGTCCATCTCCGGCAGCCGAGTCAGCATCTCTTCCATCGCCTCGCGCGGCGTCTTGCCGACGCCGACCTTGGACAGCGAGATGCGCAACTCGGTGATGAACAGCCCGCCCGGCCGCGAGCAGAGTTCCTGCATCCCCGCCAGCAGCGCCATGCCGGACTCGTTGAGCGTCGCAAGCCGGTCGAGCGTGAAGGCCATCTCGGCAAAGAGCAACTCGCGGCGCTTCTTGAGTGTGTCGGAGATGGTCTGATCCGGGCTGAACACGCCCAGCGCCGCCAGGCCGATCGGGATAAGGACCAGCGCAGGCGACCGGAAGACGACGACGACGATCAGCCCAACCAGGAAGCCCATGAAGCCGTTGATGAGTTTCGTGCCGTAATAGTCGGCGGCGGTCTGGTACGGGTAGCCCGCCCGCCGCAGGCGATCCTCGACGTCCTCTTTCTGCTTCGGGCCGACGTGTCGCATCACTTCGACGATCCACGGCGAGAGGATGCGATCCAGGATGGGCTTGTCAGCCAGGATCGTCACTTCTTTCGGCGCTTCCGCTGCGTCCCCGCTGACCGCGGCAGCCCGGTCTATGAGATTATTGGACGTGGGCACGGCGGCGCGGAGCCGCTCGAATGGAAAGAGAGCCGCCGACAGCAACAGCGAGAAACCCAACGCGCCCAGAAAAGCAATCACGAGATTCATGCGGCCCTCCCTGCAATGTGCATGTCGGTCGGCGCGATGGCTTCCGGTTGGCCCGGCTCGGCGACGCCGAAGGATTCTTCGGTGCGCGTGCTGGACGCGAGCACCTGGTTGGCGATAAAGAAACCGGCCACGGCCAGACCAAAGGCGACGAACAGGCTGATGCTGCCGACTGGCGTCCGCCAGAACGCCCCATAGGCCGGGTTGGTGATCCGCGCGAAGACAACCGTGAGGAAGATAAAGCCGGTCGTCAGGCGGATCTCCCACTTGGGCGATTCCTGCTCGGCGCGAATGCGCGTCCGCAATGACACGCGCGCTCGCACGCTCTCCTGCAAGCCGCGCAACAATTCGACCGCGTGCCCGCCCTGTTTGACCTGCACCAGCAAGGACTCGACGATCACGTCGAGAATCGGGTCGCGCCGTTTTTCCGACATGGCGGTCAAGACCTGCTCGCGCGACTTGCCCGTATTGAGCTGCGCAATCGCATCCTCAAAGTCGCCGCGCACGATGACGGGCCCGTGCTGGGCCACGTAGCGGAAGGCTTCTTCGAGCGCCGAGCCGCTTTCGTAGGCTTCGATCAGCAACCCGACCGCATCGGCCAGCGCGTCCTGGTAGTCGGCGCGCATCTGGTCGCGCCGGTCGGTCAAGTAGGACCAGTACGCCACGGCGCCGACAAAGAAACCGGCTAGGCCCGCCGCCGGCGCGTCGGTCGCCAGCCAGGCGACGAGCCCAAAGGCCGCGCCCAGGATGACCGACGTGCGGACGAACTCACCCGCCGTGACGCCTAGCTCAGCCTGCTGGAGCTGCTGGTCGAGTTTTTCCAGGAAGGACGCTTCAGGCTTGACGCGGCCCGATAGCACGTCCGCTCGCCGCAGGTCCGCATTGGCGCGCATCGTGACGGACCAGAACACCACGAGGATGCCAACCGCGCCCATCGCGGCGATCAGAATATTGGGAGCCAAAATTTCCGAGTTCATCGCGCGCTCCTCCGAAGAGACACATAGATTTCAGTTACGCCTTTTTCTTTCGTCTTCATCTGTCCGCCTTTACTTGGGCGCCAGCACGTCCATGCCCATCACTTCGTTGTATGAGTGGCCGATGCGCTCGAGCAGGTGCGCCCGCTGCATGGGAAACAGGGTGCGTTTCAGCCGCCCGCGCTCCAGCGTGAAGAGTGACTGCATGGAGGGGATATTGCCTTCGACCACGCCTGTGATCTCGACGATGTCGGTGATGCGGCGCTGGCGGGCCACGTGGTCGAGCTCGATAAAGAGGCCCAGGTGAAAACCGCCCGCGATCCACTGCGCGACGGCCTTGTCGGACAGCGGCATCTTCAAGTCCGCCAGTTGGAGCATCTGCGCGAACCGGCCCGGCACTTCACGCAGCGAGTTGGCGTGCAGGGTCGTGAGCGCGCCCTTATGCCCGGTGTTGAGCGCCATCAAGAGGTCGAGCACTTCCGCGCCGCGCGCCTCGCCCAACGTCAACCCATCCGGCCGCATGCGCAGGGCGTTCTTGACCAGGTGCGCCTGCAGCACTTCCTGTGCCACGCCCTCGACCGTCGAGGTGCGCGTGGTCATGTACACGCAGTTGTTGGGCAGGCCACTCGCCTGCTGCCGGATGCGCAGCTCGCGCGTATCCTCGATGACGACCATGCGCCGGTCAGGCGGCTTCAGCCGTCCTAGCGTCTGCACCATCGTCGTCTTGCCCGAGCCCGTCGCGCCGACGACCAGGATGTTCAGGTCGGCCACTGTCGCCATTTCCAGGAACGCGGCGGCTTGCGGCGTGAGCGGCCCGTCCCAGCCCAGGTCGCGGTAGTCGCGAATCGCAGGCGGCGGAGGCGGCGGCTCGGAGGGCGCGCGTGGCTTGCGCACCCAGTCCGTCATCTCCAGCACGCTCTCGCGGAAGACGCGGATCGTGACCAGGGGCGACGGATCGGCGACGGGCGCGATGGCCACGTTGATGCGGCTGAGATTGGGCAGGCGCGAGTCGCACAGCGGCTGCACGACGCTGACCTGGCGGCCCGTGTCCGACATCGCGCGGTTGACCAGCTCGACGAGCCGCTCCGGCGAATCAAAGGTGATGTTGGTCGTGTGCCAGCGTCCGTCCTTGAACACGAGGGCTTCACTCGGGCCGTTGATGGCGATGTCCTCGACGCCGGGCATGCGCAGCAGTGCTTCCAGCGGCCCCAGCCCGATGACGGTGTCCATGATGCGGCTGAGGATGTCTTCGACGTCGGTCAGGCGCGGGCTGCCGTCCGACGCGGCCTTGTCGTTGTGCGCCTGGATGAAGCGCAGCGTGATGTCGCGCACCGATTTGCGCGCGAGCAGATCGCCGGACTTGGCTCCCGCCGCCAGGTCAGGCCGCTTACCCACATCTTCCTGCACGGCTGCAATGATGCGGCGGACGACTTGCTCCTGGGTCTCGCCCGTCGCCTGTTGGGCCATGCGCAGTTGCGCAAAAAAGTTGTCGTCGGTGTGGCTGGCAAGCGTCGCAGGCATCGCTATATCCCCTTGAACAGGCCCAGGAGCCCGCCCTGTTTCGGCTGTGTTTGCATCCCGGCCTTCAAGCCCGCCTGGTAGATGGTCGTCATCGGTGGATAGATGCTGGACGCGATCTCGATCAGCGCCCGCAGCACTTCATCCTCGCGGCGCAGCTTGGCGTCCTCGAAGGCGACGAGCGAATGCGGGCGGCCGACGTTGACGCTATGCGTGAGGCGGGCCGACGGATCCCAGGGGATCGCGCCCCGGCTAGGCAGCTTGATGCGGTTGACGATGTCGGGCAGGCGCAGGCCGCTCTCCTGCGTCCAGTAGTTGACGACGAGCTGCACGCGGTCGCGCGAGACATCCATGAACAGCTTGAGCGTCTCGAGCGCCTTGCGCGCGTCTTCCACGGCGGTTACATCCGGCGTGACCAGGAGCAGGATGGCGTGCGCTCGCCGAAGCGCCGCGCGGTGCAGCGCGTTGTTGTACGAGCTGCCCATGTCGAGCACGACAAAGTCGGCCATCTGCTGGGCTGTATCCAGCAGGCACGCGATGAAAGTCTCGCCCTGCTGGCCCGCCAGGTATTCCTCGCCGGCCTGTTCCATGCGCGAGATGCCCACCAGCACGTCCAGGCTGCCGCTGTAATGGGTCAGGTGCTGGCGGACGAGCTGTGGCGTCAACTGATTGTTTTGCATCAGGAAATCGCGCGCCAGCGTGTAGATGGTGTAGCTGTGCTTCAGGTTCAGGTGCAGCGCGACGTGCCCGCCGTTCATGTTGGTGTCAATCAGGATCGTCGGGCGGTTGGCGACGACGCCGAGCAACGTTGCAAGGTTCGTCCCGACGGTCGTCTTGCCGACGCCGCCCTTGGGGCTGTACGACGCGACGATTTGCCGCTGGTAACCGGAGGCTGCGATCATGGCGGCGGTCTGGGCGTCAATTTGGGGGATGTAGGTCGGCTTGGCGCGTTCCTCGTAGGCTTTCTGAATCAAGCTCGGGGCCATCGCCAGCAATTGCTCGACGGTGACCTGGGTCGCCGGCACTAACAGATGTGCGGCCGCGCCCGCGCGCTGGAAGGTGACGGCCCAATCGCCCGTCATCGGCACCAGGCCGATCGTCACGATGGGGCGCTTGGGATACTGGCTCAGCCGCGCGATCACGTTGATGTCAAAGTTCGGGACGTTAGGCGACAGCAGCACCAGCGAGACGTCGAACTCTTCAGCATACTTGAAGGCCGTCGCGCCATCCTGGACAAAATTGACCAGGGACAGTCCGCGCGATTCTTCTCCGATGGGCAGTTCGTGCAGCAGCGCGCTGACTTCGGTAATGGGTGCGACGATGAGAACACGTACAGATTCCATAGATTGGCCTTTCAGCCTGACAGCGGGTTGCGCTTGCGCGAGCGGATAAAGGCCATGACGGCGATGGCGATCACGACCAGCACCATGATGCCGCAGGCCAGGAATGCCAGGCCGGTCACCAACCCGGACGGTGATGTTGTGCCGGGCCCGGCCAGCGCCGTGGGCTTGGCCGTTGGGCTAGGAGCTGGTGTCGCCGCAGGCGCTTTGGTAGGCGCGGCGCTCGCCGTGGGCGCGACCGTCGGCGGGTTGCCGGGAGCTGGCTTCGCAGCAGCAGGCACTGGCGTGCTTACCGTTCCCGATGGTGACGAGGTCGCGGCCAGTGCCGGGACGGGTGTCGAGGCCGAGGTGTAGCCGCCATAGCTTTGAGCGTTCGCGGTGGCTGTCGCTCCGACTGCTGTTGCCTGCGCGAAGGCATACGCGCCGGGCGCAACCGGAAGCGCCGGTTCGCCATCCACGACCGCCGCCAGGCGTTTCTCGCGCTCGGACTTGAACCAGGCGAGCAGGTCGTCCCACGTCATGCCAAAGGTCTCGACGCGCTGGTCTTTGGGCGCTTCGGGCGAGACGATGGAGATCGCGACTTTGCCGCCCGTCGCGATAGACCACTGAAGCAGCTCCTGCTGCACGCGGGGCACGAGGAGTTCCAATGCATTGATCGGACCGTCGATGTAGGGCGACTCGCCCGCCTGGCCGCTGTAGGCCGGGTTGGGCTTTTGCTCCCTTCGCACGCGCATGACGGTCAGGTCGTAGAACACGAGCTTGGCCAGCGGCAGGCCGACCTGGAGATCGGGCGTCGCGGCGATGGCGGGCACCGCGCCGCGTGCGGGCGCGGGCGTGCCGCTCCCAAAGAATGGGAATGCGGCCGGCGTCGGTGCGTTGGATTGCGGCGGCTGGCCGACGCTGTAGATCAGGTCGACGCGGTCGCCGGGCCCGACGCCAGCCGAGACGTTCGTCTCGCTGGCAGGCACGACCATCAGCACCTTGTCGGGATCGTCGAGACCCAGCGCCGAACGGCGTTCGGCGGCAGGGTTGCCGGCTTTGACCAGCCGGTTCTTGGTCAGCGGGTCGCCGGGGTGCAGCGGCTCGATGACCAGTGCGCCGCGAAACTGATCCAGCTCGCCGGCCAGCACGTAGCCGGAGGCCACGCGGGCCGAGATGCGTTGCGCGCTCGTCGCCAGCATGTCGTCTGACAGTGTTTCACCGGACGACACGTCCTTGACGACGACGAGCACCTGGTAGGGCGGCGGGTTGAAGAGGTTGCCCAGGAGCAGGTACGCCAGGAAGGCGCCCACCGTCAACGCCGCCCCTACAATGAAGGTCGCGCTCCGCAAAATCGAAAATCGTTTCATGTTCGTCTCTCCTCGCATTCGATTGAAATGTCAATGGTTATGGGTCACGCCCGCTGCATGGCCCGCTTTGCCTGTGTGTTGCCTGCCAGTTGCTTGAGGCGAGCCTGCAAGTGAGCCAGGATCGCCATGATGGCGTGCTCCTCGTTGCCGGTCACGCCCAAGGCAGTAACACCCTCGATCATGTCAAGGCCCGCCTCGATGCTTGCCAGCGCCTTTCCGACGCGCGTGGCGCGCACGGCCTGGGCCATTGCGACTGCCGATGGCGATGGCAGGTTCGGGTCGTAGCTCATCAAGAGCGCCGCGTTGCGCGTGTCCACCAGGTCGAGCTTCATCGCCTCGACTTGTTCTAAGAGCGCCTTGACGCGCTTCGTCGCGGCAGCTTTCTGCGCCGGAATGGCGTCCTCGCCGGGCATGAGCAGGGATTCGATCATCTGAGTGTGCATGGGTGTCAGGCTCCATGAGTTCGAGCGTGTGCGTCGTGAGCTGTGCCCGCCTGCTGCCTGGCGAGCGGCAAGGGCCACGGGTGTGGCAGCATCCTGCGTGATGGTGTGCGCCGCTTCGCGCGAAGCGGTGCCGGGCAGACCTAGTTCGATGATCTGTCGGAGCAAGTCGGCTTGTCGGTCGGATGGCGCAGAAGCCAGCGCGTTGATCTGTGATGCGGATAGCCTGGCCTGGATAGCGGCGTGGCGAATCTCGGCTGGCAACGTATTCAACCGGCGATAGCGCCGGAGTGTTCGTTCCGATTTGCCTAATAACTGCGCGATGCGTTCCCAGTCATAGCCCGTCAAATCGTGCAGCCGCTCGACGCCCTCGCAGATCTCATCCGGCGTCAGGTCGGCCCGTTGCAGATTCTCAATGAGGGCGATGACAGCCTGCTGTTCGGCGTTGATCGCGCCATTTGCGTTCATGATGAGCGCGGGGATCGTCTCGCGTCCAGCGGCCAGCGAAGCCCGCCAGCGGCGCTCGCCAAAGATCAACTGGTAATGGCCGTCAGGCAGCGCGAGCACGCCAATGGGCTGAATGACGCCATGCTCGCGGACGCTCTGCACCAATTGTGCGTCGTCCTCGTTATGCTCCGGATCGAAGGGACGCTCGTCGAGTTTGCGCGGCTGGTGCGGGTTGGGCACGATGAGGTTGAGGGCGATATGCCCGCCGTCCAGCGGTTCGATAAAGGCCGGCATGAGCTGGCGCATCACATCGTTCTGCGACGAATCAGCGGTGACCATCAGCAACCTCTCGGCTCAATTGCCGGTACTCCTCGGCCGCGGCGCTGTTGGGCGCGACTTGAAAGACGGTTCGCCCGCGGCGCGGCGCGCGGCTGATGTGCGCGCTGTCGTGGATCGTGGTCAGCACGGAAATGTGGGCGGGTAACCGACCCAATACGTCACGAGTCAGTGCGGGGCGGCGGCGATTCACGCGGTTTGGCACGAAACCGATGATGTCCAGCGTGCCTCGGCCAGCCCGCAGCAAGCGCACGTCACGGATGGCCTTGAAGACATCGCCCAGCGTGAACTCGGGCAAAGGTTCGGGGACAATCGGGATCAAGGCAGCATCCGCCGCCACCAGCGCGTTGACGGAGAACACATCCAGGCGCGGCGGGCAGTCGATGAAGATGTATGAATAGGGACAGACTGGTGGGCTGGCGAGTTGAGACAGCGCAGCCGACAGGCGCATCTCTTTGGCCAGATCGGTCATGAAGGCCAGACCCGCCAGGCCAAAGGTGCTGGGGACGAGGTCAACGCCGGAGTCGGTATGCACGGTCACGTCGGACAGGGGTAACTGTCCCAACAAGACCGCGAGCACCGAGCGTTCAGCCGAGGGCGGGCGCACACCCAGCGCGCCGGTCGCGCCGCCGCCCTGAGCGTCCATGTCAATGAGGAGACATTCCTGATCGGCTTCGACGAAAGCGGCGGCGAGGTTAATCGCCGTGGTCGTTTTGCCGACGCCGCCTTTTTCTGCGATGACGGCAATGACCCGCGTCGCGGGAATGTGTGCGGCAGGTACAGCAGACGCCGCATCCGTTGACGACGGGTCAAAGAGGGTCGGCCTGGCTTGAAGCTGTACCAGGTCAGGGAGAGTTTCTGGTTGTTGGTCGTACGAAGCTGACGCGACGGACGACGCCTGTGGTTGGTCTGACACTGTCCCACCCGCCTTTCTGCTGCGCTATGGTCGTTTGGTGGTAGAAAGTGTGGCGCCGGGTCTTATCCTGAGCAGAAGGCCACGACAGTGGCAAGGACCAGAAACACTATTCGGTTGTCGAGGATGATTCTATCATAACCGCCGGGGCAAAGTCAATAGAAAAAGGTGGTATAAAGGTACTATCAGCAAGTGCTATAATGGCATTTAGAGTAAATCAGGAAGTTTGACACGTGATAAAGGACATGGGGATCAAATAGTCGATGAGGATGGTTGTGCTGCAATCTGCCGTGAACACGCCATCCACTACGCAAAGCATAGGCCGAGGCAGTTAGAAAAGATTGACCTGGATGCCAACAAACCGACAACGACAGGCTGTCTCATTGCACGGGCAGACCAAAGCCTCGCGACGGGCGTCCTCATCAGGGCGAGACCGTCGCTCACCTCGGATGCCGGGAGTGATATGGCGCGGTGCGCACGACGTCTCGCGGGGGGTGCAGTCGGGTAAAATAATCTTTGACTATTTGCCCGTTGGAACGTATACTTTTCAATGCTTGCCCCGTTAGATGCAGTCTCCCACGGAGAAACGTGGTCTGTGGGTAGAGGAACTGAAGCGCAAAGCAGGTGTTTGATACTCGCAGTGATGCTGAACCACATTATCAGTACGCAATTCTGCCCCGGCGAACGGATGGCTATGGATGGTTCAAATGATACGACGAGATTACGTCATAAAAACCTACGGACAAAGAATTCACATGAGGCTGGGCGAATGGATCGCCCGAAATTTCCGAGAACTCTTGGAAAAGAAACATCTGTACCAAAACTACAACCTTGACCAAGGTACCATCGATGCGGAAATAGAAAAGGAAATTGTAGAGGCTCCCAAAGAGATGGCCGAGGAGCTTCGAGGTCTCTATCGGAATATCCTTGATCGAGGCTGGAATATTATGGGAAAGCCTCAACCTATGGCCCAAGCCATCCCGAATGACGATAAGCTGCTGAGCCAGCTTCCCGTCATATTTATTCTCCCTACCATGAAGGTGTATTGCTCGACCTGCAACCGGCAAGAGGCATTCAATCCGGTGTTTGCTGAAAGCCTTTTGGAGAAGGCGTGGGTTGATTATGAATTGAAGGAGGTCCCCGCTCACGATGGGGAGAAATCCAGCCCTGGCAAGACGGTTCAAGTATTTGCGCTTGGCTTTCAATGTCAGTCTTGCAAAGGACTTTCAGAGTTCTTCCTGATCCGGCGGGAGGGACTGAAGTTGATGCTTCATGGCCGTAGCCCAATGGAACATGTTGTCGTTCCCAGTTTCATTCCCAGGTCCGTCAGGCAATACTATGGGAGAGCAATCGTAGCTTTTCAATCTGGCGAGACTTTGGCAGCGATCTTTTTGCTGCGGGTGCTTATCGAGCAGTATGCGCGCGACAAAAGTAACGACAAGGATAGCAAAGTAGAGCCTCTAATCGATGAGTACATGGCAGGATTGCCAGATGATTTCAAGGCACGGTTCCCATCACTCAGAGAATATTGGGAGAAGCTAAGTATAGCAATCCATACTGCCAATGAGTCGGAAGAGCTCTTCCAAGAGGCATGCAGTAAGATTGAGCGGCACTTTGACGCAAAGCGACTCTTTGAGATAGGCGACTAGCGCATGATATATCCGCGACCATGGTCCGCGTAGGTGCAGTCGAGATAATCACGATTACCGGTACTGGGACAGCACATTCCGTATTTTTCCCACAACCGGATTCCGTGTAAAACTCATGGGCTCACGAGGAGGTAGGTCGACGATGACAACGAAGCCCTTCACGATTTCGTGGACGCGCCACGGTGATTATTTCACACTCGTTGCGAAGAACTATGCCCGAATTCAGCAGTTGAAGCAGGAGCTTGATGAATTCCAGCGTAGCCTCAAGGGCAAGAAAATGTCAGACCATGATGTCGATGTTGTTGCCTCAAAAAACGACGCAATGGGTGAACTTGCCCTGGTGGTCGTTATATTCTCGGCGCTGACACTCGAGGCATACATCAACAACTATGGCATCTCTCGTCTCTCGCGAAACTACTTCTCAAACTACCTTGATAAACTCGATCTGCTCGCGAAGTGGATCGTGATCCCCAAAGTTGTGACTGGAAAGGGACTCGACCCTGGCTCACCTGCCATGCAGGACTTGGACTGGCTGGTGACTCTGCGCAACAGACTAGTTCACTACAAATCGAAGGTAGTCGCAGTGGACCAAATCCCAGCGTCAGATTTCCTTTGGTATGAAGATGCGGCAAGGGCTGTTAGTGCAGTCAGACAAGCTGTTCCTGCACTGAAGGCACTCGACCCAAAGGCAGAAATGGATTGGCTGACAACGGAATGAAAGAGGAGTCTAGCCATGCCCATCGGTGTATGCGGCTACGCCGCACCGCACCGCTGGGGGGCTGACGTTAGTGCATCATAAGTGATTCGCATTGTTGTGTAACCTTGCATTGCCAGTACACCGTTTGGTATACACAACGCCGGCATGAGCATGTCCGTTGTCGTTGGTCGGTAGGCACTTGTCCGTGGGGTGCGTTTGAAGTGAGCCAGTCGAACAGCTAGTGGTCAGGCTGGGGAGACTATTGGGTGCGGTCAAGTGGACAATGGACATCGAAGACAGATTGACCCGACAAATGGAACTGTAACATGCCTGAAGATTTAGCTTCACACCGCAACTGTATAAAGCGCATCCAGTCCAATTGGCCGGCATTCCTCGAAAAGCGCGCCGAAAGACTCAAACAGCAGGAAAGGCTCGGCTCTGCCGCGGAGAGAGTGGCGGAAAATGTCCTAGAGGATTTGTTCACCACCGTGCTTGACTGGTCGCTCTCGGACATCAACTACCAGGTGGGCTATGCTGATCTGGTCATCACGCGACTGGGCATCAAATACCTCATCGTCGAAGCCAAGCGTCCTGGCACTCTGGCTTGGAGCCGGCATGCAGTTGAAGTTGCGCTTGACCAGGCACTTCGGTATGCCAGTGAGCAAAAAGTCAGGTGCATCGGCGTCAGCGATGGCGTGATGCTCTATGCCGCCGATGTCGAGCATGGCGGACTGCACGATCGCGTCTTCGTGTCTCTCGAAGCCAGTGAACCGCAGGAGTCCCTGTGGTGGATCAGCGTGCACGGGATATACCGTCCGCGCAGAGAGTGTCAGGACGCCATCTTGCGCTTGCTTCCTGAAGCGCCGCAAGAGCACGCGCCCGAGGCTGTACCTCCCGGTAAAACTCTTCTCCATCCAAAGTATCATATTCCTGCCCACTGCTTTGCCTATGTGGGTCAGGCAAATGACCCGTCCACCTGGAAGCTGCCGTACCGTCTGGCCGATGGCAACATTGACCTCAAGCGACTGCCGAAAGCGATACAAGCGATCTTGAGCAACTATCGTGGAGCCAAGGTCTCCAGCATCCCAGAGGGAGACATCCCCGATGTTCTCGTGAGGCTGGGGCAGGCTGCCGCGTGCCTGGGTAAGATGCCGCACCAATGTGGCGAGCCGGCAGAGATATATGAGCAGTTGGCTTACGTCTTGGAGCAACTAGGGCGATTGGATGAAGTTACATAGGGTTCCCGATCAACGCATAGAAAATGGTGCCATCATTCCAGCGTGGCGCACCAGAGAGCTGAAGCGCTATCGGCAATTTCGAGCCTCGAGTTACCCGGAAAGAAGCCAGGATGAATGAACAACAGGTAGATATGCGTTATGCGCGACGCTATTCGGTCCTGGCGGCGATCATGCTGGGCAGCATCATGGGGCCCATTGATGCCAGTATTGTCAATGTTGTCCTTCCAACGATCGCCCAGTCCTTCAAGGTAGACATCTCCACAGCGCAATGGGTCCCGATGATATACCTTCTCACCATCAGTAGCCTGCTCCTCTTTTACGGTCGCTTGGGCGATATCCTGGGGTACAAGAAGGTATACTTGTCTGGCCTGGCGGGCTTTGTCATCGCTTCTAGCCTGTGTGGCCTTTCCCCGGCCATCCACTGGCTCATCATGTTTCGGGCTCTCCAAGGACTCGCGGCTGGCATGATGATGGGAGTGCCTTATGCGATTATCACGGCCTCCTTCCCGCCTACAGAGCGCGGCAAAGCCCTGGGCATTAACGCGATCAGTATCTCGGCTGGCTTGGCCATCGGCCCCTCCCTCGGCGGTTTTGTGACTTCTTTATTGGGCTGGCGTTTTGTTTTCCTCATCAACATTCCTATCGGCATTGCCGGTTGGCTATGGGTACGCCACGTTGTCCCTGAATTGAAGGGACAGCCAGGTAAGATAGATATACCGGGCGTGGCGACCGCCTTCATTGCCCTGTTCTCTATCCTGCTCTTGGCCAATCGCTTTCAAAGTCTGGGCCCAAGTTACGCCACAGGTACCATGTTACTCGTCGCAGTTCTAGCTGGCATGGGGTTCGTTTGGATAGAAAGCCGGGTTGCGCAACCAATGCTCGACCTGAGTCTTTTTCGCAATCTAACCTTCTCCCTCGCCAATGTTAGCGCTCTACTCAATTTCATGTCTCAGTATGTGATGGTTTTTCTCACGCCGTTCTACCTTCAAAGGGTGCTACACTACGCTCCGAACAACGTAGGGCTCATCATGACCTCTTTCCCGTTGGCTGTCATGGCAGTTGCTCCCTTCAGTGGTTCCCTTTCCGATCGGATGGGCACACGGACACTCGCCTGTCTTGGCGCTGGCACATGCGCCCTGTCCCTGTTCCTGATGAGCCAGTTGCCTGTCTCGGCCAGTTCAGCCGATGTGGTATGGAGATTGGCTCTCTTCGGGCTAGGCACAGGTATTTTTCAATCGCCCAACAACAGTGCCGTGATGGGGAGTGCGCCGAGACCTCACCTGGGTACAGCGTCCGGGATCCTGGCCACCATGCGAAATGTCGGCATGGTTTTGGGTATTGCGACGGGAGGAGCGGTGCTGTATGCTTTTGCTCCATCCTATATCCTCCAAAAGGCTACCCTCGAGAGTTTGGAGGCTGCGGCGTTCCTATCAGGACTAAAGTACGCTTACATAGCAGGTGCAATCTTGACCGGGATAGCCGCTTTTACTTCCCTAGTCAGAAGCAGAGAGGGGAAATAGGCATTTGAGTCTTTGTTCTGCAGCTATCTGGTGCGCTTGTCGAAGAACGGGCAGTGTCGCCCGACCACAGAATACGAGAAAGGAGCATCATTATGAATCGCCCTGGTCCCGATGAAGGTCAAGAACCATCCGTCGTCCTGGCTGTGCCGCCGGCCGAAGAACCGACTGTTGCGCTGGCTCCAGCACCCGATAGCAGTGCAGCAGTGATTGAGGCAACACGCATTGCCCCGCCAGAGGCGAAAGCCAAGCCGAAGGCCAAGGCCAAACCAAAGCCAAAGCCCAAGGCGAAAGCTAAGCCGAAGGCAAAAGCTAAACCAAAGGCGAAGGCTAAACCGAAGGCAAAGAAATAGCGGTGTAGAGCGGAGCGCAACGGGCAAACCGTTGCGCTCCCTCGTAATCTGTGACGTGTCACACGGGACCGCAAACGCCCGCTGCGTGGCTAGCCGGTGGCGGCTCACAGTATGCCTGGTCACTCATTTCAGAATGGGAAAAGGCACATGCAAATTCAACTGATCCGCAGCGCGACCCTCCGGGTTGACTATGCCCAACACAGATTCGTCATTGATCCTTACCTGGCTGCCAAGTATACACGGCCCTCCTTCACAGGCGCATCGCCCAATCCACTTGTGGATCTGCCGTGTTCGCCGCTTGAGGTCATAGCCGGGATTGAGATGGCGCTCATCTCGCATTTGCATTCAGATCACTTTGATCCCGTTGCACAAAACTTGCTTCCCAAGGGCGTCACGATTCTGTGTCAACCGGAAGACAAGTCCGAGATCGAGTCGAAAGGATTTCGCGACGTGATACCGGTGGCCGATACGGTCAGTTGGAAAGGAATCACGATCACCCGCACACCCTGCCAACACGGCACAGGCCAAGTTCTGCAAGAGATGGGAAATGCCTCTGGCTTTGTCTTCCAAGCGGACGCGCACGCGCGCGAGCCGATAGTCTATTGGGCCGGTGACACCATCTGGTGCGATGCTGTGGCCCACGTCATCTCTCGGACTCGGCCGGATGTCGTCATCACCCATTCCTGTGGAGCGATGTGGGGCAACCACGTGCTGATTGTCATGGATGCCGCACAAACCGTCGCGGTGTGCCATGCTGCCCCGAACAGCACGGTGATTGCCACCCATATGGAGGCCCTCGACCACGCCACGGTCACCCGCCAGGCTTTGCGCGAATACGCTGAGGCCCAGGGTATCGGAGTGGAAAAGCTTCTCATTCCTCTGGATGGCGAGAAACTCGTCTTTTGAATGCGTTTCTGAAATTGGGAATGCGATGGCCCCCGACTGGATGGTCAGGTTGAGGTGGCCGGCTCCGTCGCCAGCGCAGGCATGCCAGCCGGCAAAGGGGATCTGATATGGATGTTCACGTACGGAAGGCAGAAACAGAGGATGCGCCGGCCATCGCCGAATTGTTGAGGTCACTGGGCTTGTTTGCCCACCTCGCTGCAGAAGCGCCGGCGATTACTCTGGAGCGTGTCACCCGACATCTGGCAATGTGTAATGCCGATCACAGCCATTCTGTTTTCATCGCCCGCAACCTGGATGGAGAACTGGTGGGTTATGGCGCGGTGCATTGGCTTCCCTATCTCATTCTGACTGGCCCGGAAGGATATGTCTCGGAACTGTTTGTGGCTGAATCTTGCAGAGGCCAGGGCGTCGGCAGTCAACTTCTCAAGGTTATGCAGGCAGGGGCGCGGGAGCATGGGTGTTCGCGGTTGATGTTGATCAATATCCGCCAACGCGAGTCGTATCGGCGCCAGTTTTACCTGAAACAGGGCTGGGAAGAACGAGCAGAAGCGGCCAATTTCATCTATCGCTTGATGGATCGTGCCTGAATCGAGATGGGATAGATCGCATCACCTGCTGGCGAGGATGCGCGGCATGACTTACGCGACCACCTGATGCTCGGTCAACGGCAGCGCAGAGCGCGCCTCTGCCAGAGAGGCTTTGGGCGCCGCACGTGGCCTGCAAAATAGCGTTCCTGCGCGCAGTAAGCGCCAACGTCACGCGGCGGCAATCCACTGCGTCAGGCTTGGTCATCTTCGCCTGTGGCTCTACGTGAGCGTGGCGCGGACACGTTGGGGCGTAAATGGAATCTCGCGTACGCGCGCGCCGGTCGCGGCAAAGATCGCGTTCGCGATTGCCGGCGCGGTGGTGATAGTGGCCGGCTCGCCTGCGCCGGTAGCCGGCTGATCGGGATGGTTGATGAGCACAACCTCCACGTCCGGCGTCTCAGAGAATTTCAGGATCGAGTACGAGTCCCAGTCCAGGCTGGTGATGTGCGAATTGGCCCAGGTCACCTGTTCTTTGAGCGCGCGGCTCGTGGATTGAATCACGTTTCCTTCGATCTGGTTCCGCAGCCCGTCCGGGTTGATAATCAAGCCGCAATCGTGCGCGACCACAATTCGTTTGACGCGCACTTCTCCGCTCTTTGTGTCAACGTGAACCTGTGCGACGGTTGCCACGTACGCTTCTTCATTCTCGTACTGCGCGAAAGCTATCCCCCGTCCCTCGCCTGGCGGAAGCGCAGCGCCCCAGTTGGCATTTTGCGCCGCGATTTTCAATACCTCAATGGCGCGTGGGTCATCCAAATGCCCCAGGCGAAATTCCAGCGGATCGCTTTTGGTCGCGGCGGCCAGCTCGTCCATGAACGATTCATTCGCGAAGGTGTTCGCCGCGCCGCCGAGACTGCGCATGGACGACGTCCTGAGCAGCAAGCCAGACAACCAATGCGCCCTCACGCGTTGATTCGGAATGCGGTAATTGGTCGGGGCGTTTCGGTCGCCGCCGCCAAACCACTCGGGTGGTTGGGGCGGCTGGCCTGTTATCAATTGCCCAGCCAGAAATTGCGCGCCGGCAATGTGAGACGGCGTCCACACGTCGTAGGCCAACGCGATGACATGGCCTTGCTTGTCCAAACCGCCGCGCACCTCCATCTCCATCGCGGGCGCAAACGGCTCCCACGCAAATTCGTCCTCACGGCTCCACTGCACACGCACCGGCCTGCCCACCGCCTGCGACAGGACTGCCGCATCCGCAGCGGCGTCTTCAGAGCCAGTATGCCCATACGAGCCTGAGCCTTCGACGAAAATCACCCGGACTTGATCCGGACGCATCTGCAGGAGATCGGCCAGCTCGTCGCGCAGAGGATAGACGCCCCGCGTGCTGCACCAGATGACGGCGCGATCAGTCTGAACATCGGCGACCGCGCAAGATGGGCCAATCGCGGCATGTGCCTGAAAAGGTTGGCGGTACCTCGCCCTGACTCGCACGGCCGCCTTGCGGAGGGCCGATTCGACCTTCCCTTCTTGGCGCACGATGTCGTCGGAGGTCGCCCGGCGGCGGATGGAGTTGTAAAACTTGTCCATCTCTGGCCAGCGGACAGTCTCTCGCCATTCCACTTTGAGTTGCTTGGCTGCGCGCACCGCTTGCTCCTCGCGCTCTGCCACCACGCCGATGAAATTGCCCGCTCGCACCACGCGCACATCCCGGACGGAAGTTTCGTCAATAGAAACGGGTTCTGCACCGGCGCTGGGTGGACGGACGACACGCGCGTGCAACATGCCCGGCACTCGCACGTCATGCACAAAGCTGGGCGCGCCCGTGAACTTGCGAGGGAGGTCTAGGCGCGGTATGGGCTTGCCGACGACCCGGTAGTCCTCCGGCTGCTTGAGGGGCGCCTGGAGGGTGATGGCGCGATTGAAGCGTTTCCCGCCCATCAGTTCGGCGTAAGTGATCGTCTGCGCGGGGCGGCGGCTGACGGAAATCACGCCATCGCGGACGAGTAGTTCATCCGGCGCGGCGTCCAGCCGGTCGGACGCCAGTTCCAGGAGTGCGCGGCGGGCTGCGGCGCTGGCGTGGCGTAGCGCAAATCCGCCGAATCGAATCGTCGTGCTGCCCGCCGTAATGCCTTCGTCGGGCGTGCGTGCAGTATCCCCCATCACCATCTGCACACGCTCAATCGGCACGTCGAGTTCTTCCGCCACAATCTGCGCGAGTGCGGTCTGTACGCCGGTGCCGGAATCAATCTTGCCGCTCAGGACCGTGATCGTGCCATCCAGGTTGATCGCCAACCAATCGTCAACTTGATTCGCCTTTTGGATCGCGCCTGTCTCGCTCCACTCGCTCCGCTCGGAATCCTCTTCCCAGGCCTCGGTCCATTCGGACGGTTCATCTGCCATCGGGATCACGCTCCTTGTCGAACAACTCGGCGGCGCGCCTGACGGCGCGGAGAATGCGCAGGTGCGCGCCGCAGCGACACAGGTTATCGTCGAGCGCTTCGCGAATCTGTTCATCGGTCGGATGTGGATTCTTCGCCAACAGCGCGGCCGTCGCCATGATCATGCCGTTGCTGCAATAGCCGCACTGCGCAGCCTGCTCCTCGATGAACGCGCGCTGCACCGGATGCAACTCTCCATCCTCGCTCAATCCTTCCAGGGTGGTGATGACGCCGCCAGTCGCCTCGGAGACCGGCAGCTTGCACGACTTGACCACCTTCGAGCCAAGCAAAACGGTGCACGCGCCGCAGCTCTCAGAGCCGCAACCGAATTGGGGCCCGTTCAAGCCCAGCTCGTTGCGCAAAACGTAAAGCAGGGGCGTATCAGGTGTCGCCTCGACTCGATGCGGTTTCGCATTAACCGTGATCGTCAATTCGCCTGCCATGAATTCGTTTTCTCCTTCAGGTCGTCGGGAATATTGAGGATGCGTGTACCATGCCAATCTCCTGAGCTTGGGAGTAGGATAGCACAAACACACTTGGAGAGCAAAAGCATTTGAAGGAACGCCGCTTTCATGATATGCTCAAAACGAAAGCCTATGACGACCGATGTTCCGCGCGCATACTTTCTCGGCGGCACGCTCGTCCTCGAAGGCGTTGACCGCCTGGTGACGCCGCCCGCGCCATTCCAATGGCTGAATGCCAGATGGCGCTGCCCCGCTGTTCACTATCGCGCGATTCGCCCGTGGCTCGCGGAACACGACATCCGCAATGCCATCCCGCGTTGGTCGGATGTGCCCCTCGTTCTGCATGATGAACGTGAGCCTCACACCTATCAGACCGAAGCCATCCAGGCCTGGCTGTCGGCTGATCGTTGGGGCAGTATTGTCTTGCCCACCGGCGCGGGCAAGACCTTTGTCGCGATCCGCGCCATCGCCGAGGTTGCCGCCAGCACACTCATCGTCGTGCCGACGATTGATTTGCTGCACCAATGGTATGCCTGCCTGGAGAACGCGTTCCGCATTCCCATTGGCGTCTGGTACGGATTGGAAAAGCAGACGCAGCCCATCACGGTGACAACTTATCCGAGCGCCTGGTCGAGCGCTGAGGAACTGGGCAATCAATTCAAGCTTGTGATCTTTGACGAGATTCATCATCTGCCTGCGCCCACCTGGCACGAGATCGCGCTGATGTATACCGCGCCCTATCGCCTGGGCCTGACCGCGACATACCCTGAGCGCGGCGACTCGCGCGGCAGCACTGACCCGGTGGCGCTGCTCGACGAACTGGTCGGGCCGGTCGTCTACAGCAAGCGCATTGACGACCTGACCGGCGAGCAGTTGGCCGAGTACCGTACGCAGCGTGTCCGCGTAGACTTGACGTCTGAAGAGCGAGCCGCGTATGATGCAGCGTACGCCACGTACACCGGCTACGTGCGTGACGCACGCCTGCGTGAAAGCCATGGCGCCGGCTGGTGGGATGAGTTGACGCGCCGCAGCGCGCATGACGCGCAGGCGCGCCGTGCCAAAGTCGCGGAACTCAAGCTCAAGGACATTGTCCACCAGGCGCAGGGCAAGTTGGACGCACTCGACCGTTTGCTCCAGGAACACCGTCACCAGTCCATGTTGATTTTCACCGCGCACAATCGCTTTGCCTACCACATCGCGCGCCGCCATCTCATCCCCGTTATCACGCATCAGACGACCGCCGCCGAACGCAAGGATATTCTCGACCGATTCCGCGCGGGCGAGTATCGCGCCATTGTGACCTCGCGCGTGCTCAACGAAGGCGTGGATGTGCCCGAGGCCAAGGTGGCAGTCGTCCTGGGCGGCAGTTCATCCGCGCGCGAGTACGTGCAGCGATTGGGGCGAGTGCTGCGCAAGAAAGGAAATGAGCAGGCCGTGCTGTACGAGGTCATTGCGCGCAACACGGTGGATGAAGGCATCGCGCAGCGGCGCACGCTCCGCGCGCAGACAACACGACCTGAGCGGAAGAGGGAAAGATGAGCGAGAGTGACAAGTTGCATCAAGCCCTGGTAGACGATCTCAAGCGGAGGGGACACATCACCATGCCTCAGGTCGAAGCGGCCTTCCGCGCCGTATCGCGCCACCTGTTCGTGCCCGGTGTGTCGTTGGAACAAGTCTACTCTGACCAGGTGATCCCCACCAAGAAACTGGATGGACAAGTGGTCAGCTCATCCTCGCAGCCGGCCATCATGGCCATTATGCTCGAACAACTGGGGCTGGCGCCTGGACAGCGTGTTCTTGAGATTGGCGCCGGCACTGGCTACAACGCCGCGCTCATGGCGCACGTCGTGGGCCGGGCCGGGCGGGTCGTCACGGTTGACCTGGATGAGGACATTGTGTCCGACGCGCAGGAACACTTGGCCGCGGCGGGTTTCGATCAAGTTCAGGTGGTGTGCGCCGACGGCGGGTATGGGTATGCCCAGGCCGCGCCTTACGACCGGATCATCCTGACCGTCGGCTCCGCCGATATTGCTCCTGCGTGGTGGCAACAACTGCAAGTGGGCGGACGACTGGTGATGCCGCTCGGCATTCGGGGCGATCTCCAATTATCGGTCGCGTTTGAACGAGTGAATGATCACCTGACCAGCCGTTCGGTGCGAGCGTGCGGGTTCATGATGTTGAGGGGCGCCTGTGCGTCAGGGCCAACGCTGAGCCAGGTGCAGCTTGGCCCTGAAGTGGGCCTGTCGCTGAACGTCGCCGCCGAGTGTCCGCTTGATGCGGGCAAGGTGTATGAATGGCTCACCGGCAGCCATGCTGACTGGGAGACCGGCCTCCACATCACGCCGTACGAGGCGGGTTTCAGTCTGCGCTTGTGGCTGATGCTCCATGAACCTTGCGCCGGCACCCTGCTTGCGAATGGGGACATGGTTGAGCGTGGTCTCGTGCCGCCATTGGTCGGGCTGGGTGGTCAATGGAAGTCCACCTTCACCAGTGTCTTGCTGGGCGAGGCTGGTCTGGCCGCTCTGATGCGCCCGCCGAACCAGCCGCTTCAGTTGCGCTATTCGTGCGGCAATTCGGATCAGACGAAGCGCCGACGCAGCGTCTGATGGGCCACATCCGGGCCTGGGACAAGGCGGGGCGTCCATCCGCAGAAGCGTGGCGCGTGCGGGCATATCCGGCTGGCAGTGGCTATCTTGCCGCCGAAGGTGAAGCTATCGTTGAAAAGCAGTGGGTGCAGCTCGTATTAGATTGTCCCAAGGTGGACTGAGGCATGTTGAAGGCCGAGTTGATTCGCGCGCGGCTGGTGATGCAGGGCAATCAGGTTTCGACGCGCCCGTTGCCAGTGGACTATCATTACCTGACGGTCGCGGGCGAACTGGCCGCACTCTTCCAGACGCATGTCGGACGCACGCGCGGCGAGTTGTATGACGCCGTGCGCGATTACGAAGGCGATGGCCTCGACTATCCGGTGCTGCGCGGACTGGCGTCTGTCCTTGAAGCACGCTGCACATTCGGCAGTGCGCCGCCGGTCAAACCAGTTGACCTGCGTGCTGTGCTCATGCGGCGCGGGCCGGTGGCGACCAGGTGCGACCTGTTCACGCCTGCCACGCGCGAACAAGTGTTGCGTGAAACAGCCGGCCAGTTGGGGCTGACGGTTGAACAAGTCGAAGATGCGCTATTTGCCGACCTGGCCGAAGAGCAAGTGTTGCAGGAGGCCGGCGAACCGATGGCGCCGGCCGACCTGATCGCGCGATACAATCTGGAATTAGCGCGTGGGCTGTTGTACTGGGCGCGCGAGATGCGGCTGACCGTCCGCGATGGATACAAGGATGTCTTCAAGTACATCAAGCTTTTCAAGTTGATGCACTCGGTGGTTCCGCTCCCGCCGCACGCAATGGAAGGGCAGGCGGCAGGTTATCGCATCACACTCTACGGGCCGATCTCGCCGTTCGTCAAATCCACGCAACGTTATGGCATTCAATTTGCCAAATTCCTGCCCGCGCTGATGCTGTGCAAGAGCTGGCAAATGGAGGCCGACGTTCAGCCGCCCGGCTCAAATCGCCCCCTGCGGTACCGGCTCGACGACCGGACCGAATTGCATACGCACTTTTCCGCGTCGGGACCGTTCGACAGCCAGTTGGAGGCCGATTTCGCGGCCGAGTTCGAAGTCAAGTATGGCGGCGCAGAGCGCAAGTGGGAGTTGGCGCGCGAAGACGAAGTCATCGTTGTCGGTGACACGGTGATGATCCCCGATTTTTCCTTTACGCATCGCAAGGATGGGCGGCGGGCGTTGTTGGAGATCGTGGGCTACTGGCACCCTGACTATTTGCGGCGCAAGCTGGAGAAAGTGCGCCAGGCCGGACGGCGTGATCTGATTCTGCTGGTCTATGAAAGCGCGAACGTCGCCGAAGGGACATTCGAGGCCGCATCAGCGGGTGAGGTGTTGACCTTCAAGAGTAAGCCGGTGCTCAAGGAAGTCCTGGCGGCGGTAGAGCGGTGCGCGGTGGCCTGATCACCTTTTCACTCGCGTTCCGGCAAATCGGGGCAGGTTTTGCGGCAAGGTTCATCGGGCAGATATTGCTTCCATTCTTCTTTCGTCAGGTTGCGGGTGAGGCGCGCGCAGGCCAAGTTAATCAGGTTTTGCGGCTGCCAGCGCTACACACGGGCAGTCTTGTCCGCACAACACGGAGCAAGACTATCACGGCCATGCGGAGCAGTTGATCGAGTCTGGCAAGGTATCCAGACTTGACAAGTCTGGATGCCGCACAAGCGTAGGAGACCGAGCATGGCAGCCAATATCGAAATCAAAGCCAGGGTCAAGGATTTTGATGGACTCGCAAGACGCGCAGAGGCGCTCAGTGATACACCCGCTGTGACGCTTCAACAAGAAGATACTTTCTTCAACACGCCCGGCGGAAGGCTCAAACTGCGAGTTCTCGCTCCCGATCACGGCGAGCTGATCTACTATACGCGTGACGATGCCACGGGGCCCAAGCGTTCGGACTATCTCACCTCGATGACCACTGAGCCGGAGGCTCTGAAAACGGTCCTGTCCGCTGCCTGGGGCATACGAGGCGTCGTCCGCAAGCAGCGCTTGCTCTACATGGTGGGAAACACACGGATTCACCTGGACACGGTCGAGGGACTGGGCACATTCATGGAGTTAGAGGTTGTGCTGGTCGCCGGTCAAAGTGAGCAACAAGGATTTGCGACGGCCGTCGAACTCATGGCAAGACTGGGGATAGCAGACGCTGACCTGGTGGACGTGGCTTACATTGACCTGCTCGACCAACGCAGGGCATAACCTATCGCAGTCCGACTCGCCGTGACCTCTTGCGGCCTGGCACGGCTTACCCGAACCTTACGCAGTCTGAATCCGCCACGTCGCTGGTGAGGGCTGCGAGAGCCGCGCCTCAGACATCCAACCCTTTCTTCCCCAGCATCCCAAGAATCAGCGACAACTCGCCTCGGTGATGGATCTCGTGCTCGATGAGGTGCCTGATCATCTCGATCAACGGATAACTGGGCCCCCACGGCGTCACGATAACGCGGCGTAGATCAGCCTCGCCCAACATGGAAAGATAGGTTGTGGTGGGCTGGTGAACGGCTTCCAGTAGCGACCGGATGGATTCGAGCGTCGGATACTCTTCCGTCGGATACGCGGGTGGAAACTCACTCAACTCTTGAGTGATGCCGTAGGCGAACTCGCCATGCTCCTCGTGCGCAATGTGGAGCATGAGCTGCCGGACCGTCCACGCAGTTTCGAACGGTCTGAAGTCAAGGTCACGGTCAGTGAACTGCGCGACGGTTTCCAAGAGTCCAGTGCGCACCGTGCGCCAGTGAGAGATCAAGTATTCAATGTCCATCGTAGGATGCCTCCAAGAGAATACGAGTCAGCCGGACGTGACATCAATATTCAAGCTCTTGACCATTTGCAGGCACGGGTTCTCTTTTCCCCACAGTTCCTTGAACTCCTCCAATGGCCTGAACCCCATCGCTAGGTAAAACGCCCGTGTGCCGGCATAATGCTCGTCAGGATGTGAGGGGCTCAACGTCTTGACCTGCAAATATTCAATCCCGCGCTGGCGCAAAACCTTGTCTGCGGCATTCACCAAGATATGTCCTATGCCGCAGCGGTGCATATCAGGGCGAACTCCCATCACGTGGATCTCGGCAGCGTAGGCGTTGTGTTCCTTGAGCGTAAGAAACCCCACCACGTCGCCTCCAACCAGCGCAATCAGTGTTGGCAACATGTCAATGTCTTTGATGTACTGCGCTGTCGCAGCCTCAATCCCAAACCAATCCGGCAAGGCGCGCAGAATGCGCTCGCAGACAGGAGCCATCCTCAAGGATGGCCCTTGCACCGTGATCTCCAATCCTACTCCTCGTCGATCGAGTCACCAGTCAAGGTAGGTGAAGCACTTGGCTGGAAGGATTATAGACCTGCCGCACCGGGTGTCAATCGTGCAACCCTTGTCGAGTGATCTGTTTTATCGCGGATAGCAATGCGTCAGCCGTGGGTCGTCCCGCCAAGTTTTACCAATTCACACGTGGCAAGCCGCAACTGCCAGGAGATTCCATACGCGTATTTCATCTCGTTGGTTACAGGCAAAATCCAGGGGACCGAGCCAGGTCGTGTGGCCGTGTCGTAGATTGACAAATAGCTTGCCCCAGGCATACAATGCCACCATCAGGTTGGCGTCATTCGAGAATGGCCAAAGGCCGTTCATTCTCGCGTCGCTTGCTCTATCCTAACGCTGCCGCTGGCGCATCTGCTGTACAGGCAAATTCACAATTGAGCCAAGGTGATCAGTGTTCATACAGGCTGTCATTTTCGATGCAGATGGCGTTATCATCTTTCCCTGGCGCTTTGCGCGGCATCTTGAACATGAGTACAAAATCACGCGAGAGATGACGCGCGAGTTCTATCGTGGGGTCTTTGAAGATTGCCTGATTGGCAAATTGGATTTGAAAGAAGTTCTCGCGCCGTTCCTTCCGAAATGGGGTTGGACAAGATCAGTGGACGATTTTGTTGCCACCTGGCTCAAAACTGAGAATGCCGTTGACGAGCGAATTGTCGGCGTAATTCGCAGCCTGCGGCAGGCCGGCATCAAATGCTGCCTGGCTACCAGCCAGGAACGCTACCGCGCCGAATACATGATGACGGCCATGAGATTCTCCGAAATCTTTGATGGGCTGTTCTTCTCCTACAGTCTGGGATGCCAGAAACCTGATCCGGCTTTTTATGAGAGCATCACTCGAGGGCTGGGATTGAAGGGCCACCATGTGTTGTTTTGGGATGACAGCCGACCAAATGTCGAATCGGCCCGCCGGTGCGGCTGGAATGCTGAAGTGTATACTGATTTTGAGGATTTCACCGGCAAGCTGGCGGCATACTTGCCGAACCTGCAAGACACCGTGATTCATCATGCGTGAGCAGATAAGAGCAGGAAGTGAATCTGAATCGCTGAGGTTGGAACCTCAACGATTCATTTGAACGCGCGAAAGCGCGGGTGCCGGCCAAGACGCCGGCAGCGGACACTGTGTCCGCCACAGGTAACGTCAATCAGAAATGCGAGCGGACACAGTGTCCGGCGCACACGCACGGAGCAGCCAATGGTCACAGGTAGACTCGGTTGACATGGCGTGCCACACGCGCTCAACTTGCCGGGCATTCCGCTGCGCCTGGTGTATTTACAAGTAGCATCGGAATCGCTGCTCGATTACTGCTCGGTAACGAGCCCGTCAGTTTTTTAGCCGAGCATCGCAGATTTTGCAGAATGGCCAGGCTGCCTTGGCCGCAGCGAGCAGCCGGCCTGTTGATCGTGATCGGCCACAGTAGCCTCGTGTCAACTCATCCGGTTGTCGTGTGGTAAGCCACACCACTGAAATGCCCTCGTTATCTCTGTTCTCTGGCTTGAACTCGACGCGCCCGATTTCTTGGCGCACAGTGACAGGCTATATGATCTACATCGGCTGTTGATAATGGCGTTGGCGCTTGAATGTGAAGCGAGCGAACTGGAACGCAACCGCAGTAGGCGTGATGCAACAACATTGATAGATTGCGCTGAGGTCGTGGGAACGCCGGCGAAGGTCAATCGCTATTTCAAGTATCTGTCTGGGGCCGGTGTGTATCTCGGGCAATCTGCTGCTGTTAGGCCTCGATGGTCTGGCTGACTTTGTTTGCACGAACCATTTTGCATTCGTAGCTTTTGGAGTCTTGCTCATCAACTGGGGTGGATATATCTTTGGAAATTGAACTGTGACGAACGTAGGGTAGGTGCCATGTGCACGTGCCCTCTTGTGGACAGTGGGCCGCTGTTGGCCCGAGGTGCCGGGCAAAAGAGGACAATACACAGAGTAAGTCTTATAGAGGTCTGGCGAATTTTGTCTGTCCGCAAAGGCCAGGCAGAGTCAACGATGGACAGCGCAGGACACACTATGCAGTTGGCAAAAATGAATTTAATCCAGTTTGGGACATGCGTGTGTGACGACCTATTTGCCCCCATATATTGGGCAAAAAGCGCCAAAAGTCAGTGCAGTTGCCAGATATGCTGGTGATGCGTTTGACGAGGCCCGCAGTGTCAAGTCGGCCAAAAATCGTTGACGGCGACCCTGTGAAATGCTATCATCAAGGCACTTTTGTTTCTCTTTCCTTTGATCACAGAGAGTGATCAGACTCGACTAGAGTGTCGAGATGTAACGATGCTGACCGAAAAGTCATGTCGTTACGGTGAAGGTTGTCGGAGTCGGTAGACACGGCGACAGTCACAACAGCGGTGGTAGAGGCCCAACGGTCATATCACTGCCAGGTGTCGGAGCCAGGCGGCACGGCATCAAACAGAAATAGATCTCAATCGAGCATATATCACCGTCTTGCCCCCTGAAGGAAGGGGGTAAGATGTGTTCAAGTTGCAGGGGACAACGACGCCTCGTTGTCCCCATTTTGGGTTTAAGCTGAATCCCGCTGCCTGATGACAGACTGGCGATCCTGATGGGCGCACAGAAAGCTTTGGGATAGGAGTGGGTGCCTGGCAAGAGACGCCCGGCGATGTGGACGCGCCACATTAGTTGGAATTGTCGCGGTACATTCGGCGCAAGATGGTTTGCCTCGATCATCTTGCGTGATTCTCGGGTTGGCCCGAGGCGGGAGTTGGCAGCTCCCTGGGCCAAATGGCTGGCTGGCAACAGCCAGACAAAGAAAAACCACCTGTATTGGCAGCAGGTGGTTCCTCTCACGTATTGGGAGCCAAAGGAGGCCCCACAATGTTTGCACAAAATACTATCACACCTTTTGTGCCGTGTCAATATCTCGATCGGCAAAGTCGTCTAGGTTCGAGATACGTTATCGCCGTTGCCGCTATCATGACACGATCTGCGCGCACAATGGCTTCGGCCAGAGCGTGTCAAGCCTCGTTCGAATTCAGCTAATCTCTCCCGACTCCCCCTCATCGTAGCACAGTCATTTCCACTTTGATGTTCCCCTCGCGTGTGCAGGCTGGCGACCCCGCTGGTTGATCCGGTGTCGATCCCTTTGGACGTGTGGTTATCAGCCCCGCCCAGGGCGTAGTGCGCCTCGTGGCGGGGCAATCAAATCACACCTGCCTCAAGCGTCGCGTGTCGCCGAGGCATTCAATCTATTCAAAGGAGGTCGTCATGAAAGCGAATTGGGTCATGATCGCTCTGGCCCTTTTGATCATCATTGCCTGCGTCGTAGGGGGAGACAACAAGCGCTGCTACGACTGTGCGCCCCTCGCATCGTTTCAGTTGGCGCGTTCCGTCCGAGCGGTTATTCTGCGCCCCTTTTACGAGGCGTCCACCGCACTCGATGCGACCGCCGACTGGTAGTTGCCATATCTTCGAGCGGCTCCTGGCAGCCGTCCGCAAACCGCGTTGACAAGTTCTCTCGTCAGCGCGGTTTCGTTTGTCCGTTGCACAAATCCACCTTACGACCACGACTAGTGCGTGGCCGTTCACAAACATATAGGAGATCGAAATGGCTACCCAATCTTTTCTCAACATTATCCGTGAAGCGAACATTCAAAGCATTGTGAAGCGTGAACAACAAGTTGCTCAAGCCAAACTGCACCTGGAAAACGTGCGCCTGGAAACACTGCAGCTGCAAGACAAAGCCGGAGCACTGGCCGTGGCCGAAATCATGGCCGCTTCTGAACCGATCACCGGCAGCCGGCTGCTCGTGATGGATGCCTACCTGACCGGCCAGGGCATCCTGCGTGACGCGGAGCGCCGGAGCGCGCAGGCCCGCGCACGTGCGCAACGCATCCGTGAGGCAACGGCGGTCAAAATCGCGACGCTGCAAGAGCAAGCCCAATCTGCGGCGGAAAAAGATGCCCAGTCGTTCATGTGGCCGGCTAGGCTGGCGGCCCAGGAATGGGAAGCGCGGCTCAAGGCTGCCCGCCATGAACTGGACACACTCATCGCGCTAGAGAACCCCGAAGAGCCAGTGTGGCTGGAATACGAAGCCCGCTTCCGGCAACTCATCGTCCAGCGCCGCGATGCCGCTGTCCGACGACTCGCGCAGCGCGAAAAGCTGGCCGAGGCCAGGCGGCTTGCGGTGCTGGCTCAGTACGAGGCTCGGATTGCCGCCTGCCGTGCCCGCCATGCCAGCGCGGAGCGATACACGACCGTCGTTGAGGAACGCGCCATCTGCGTTATGGACAAGACGCGCGACGAAGCGACTAAGCTCTGGCTGGCGGCGCAACTCGAGGAAATCGAAATCCGCCGCCTGGTCGCGCCGCAGATGGAACGCGCCGAGATGCGAGCGGCCGACATCCGGCAGAACGCCTCCGCGCAGGGCGAGCTGAACATTCGCTTGGCCGGGGAAGCTTTGGAGGAAACACGTATCGAGTTGGAAGAAGCGCGGCGTTTGGCCCCGCAGGCAGCCGTCGAGTTGGACAACCGCCGAGAAGCCGAGACCTTGCGCAAGCAGGTTGGACGGCTCGCCCGTGCGGGCCAGGTCACTGAGGCGATGCTGGCGCTGGCGCAGGCCAAAGCACTCGATCCCGCCAGCCCATACCTGCCTGGCTGTGAAAAGGCGATCCAGACCGGTCTCCAGGCGCAACAGGTCAAGGAACTGGTCCGGCAGATCGAAGTGGCCGAGGCGATCTCGGAGCTGGATGCACTGTGGGCCAGGGCCACAGAGTTGGGGATCACGCATCGTGTCGAATCCATCTGGAAGGGGCGCAAGGCGCACCTGCTCAAGGCGGCGGAGCGGCTGTTTGACTGGACGAACCGGTATGCCACCGACCTGGCGCGGTATATGATTGAGCCCGACCAGACCGTGATGGTGCATCGCGAGCGGCCAGGCCTGGTGTTTGTCCTCGACCAGGCCAGGACGGTCGTTCAATTGCATCAACTCCGCGGGCGCGGTTGTTGGCAGACGGTGCCAGTCGCCGGGCGCAAGGTCAGCCTTGCAGAACTCGTCGTGCCGCAGGTGTAGTTCATCCAGATGAGAGTTCCCGCCCTATATACGGCGGGAACTCTCATCGCCAACGCGGCAGCAGGTTTGACAGATGATAGCAGATTGTCTATACTGCTAGCCAGCAGTACGAACCAGAGCGTAACAGATGGATGAAGAGATCAGACAACGGATTACGCTGAATCCCAATGTCATGGTGGGCAAACCGGTGATTCGTGGCACGCGCATCCCGGTGGAACTGATCGTGCGGATGCTGGCACAAGGTGTTCCTGAAGGTGAGATCCTCAAGGAATATCCGCAGCTGCAGCCGGAAGACATCCGCGCAGCGTTGACCTATGCCGCCGAGATGGTAGCACATGAAGAAGTGTTTCCACTCCGTCCTGGAACGTTACGCGGCCAAGTTGACGGGTCAGTTTGTCGTTGCGACTGAAGATAGTGTGCGTGTGCGATATACCGCCAGGTAGTCGTGCCATATTAGATTGAGACAATGTATGCGGGCGGCGGCATCCAAAGCAGTCGCCCGCTTTGCTTTTCATAGTGGCGAGTCGGCTTTTCCCCGCACAAGCCACATCTGTTGGTTCTTGATCGTCGATCCGTCCACTTCTACACAGACTCTCGCAATCTGGCGCTTCAATCCCCTGATGCAGTTCCCCATGAGTTCACCTTGTTGCTCGTGTGACAAGGTGATTGTTTCCCTCAACAGGTGAAGCATGAATCTCCTTAGCCGTCTCGCCCCAGGTGGGCGCAGCACGGACGGCACGCCATTCGATGATCAGACTCCATGTCATGCCGACACGCAACGAGTCCGGCAGAGACACTCGTAGAACTTGAAGGCGCTTTCAGGGTACGACAGGTTGCCGCGCCTTTGACTTGGGCGCGGAGGAAAGAACGTAGTCTGCAGTATCTTCAAGACCGAAAGGAGGTGATGTACTCTGGAACTCAACCCGCTGCAGCAAGCCGCTGTGGATCATACGACGGGCCCGCTGCTCGTGCTGGCGGGCCCGGGCACAGGCAAAACGCGCCTGCTGACGCATCGCATCGCGGGACTGATCCAGCGAGAGCTGGCTTATCCCGCCGAGATTACGGCCATCACGTTCACCCGCAAGGCCAGCACCGAGATTCGGGAGCGCGTCGAGCATCTCCTGGGTCAGGATGTAGCCGACTTGACTATCGCGACGATAGACGCTCTGGCGTACGCCATCCTGTATGCCGAGAGCAAGAACAAGCCGGTCAAGGTCGCCGACGAGTGGGAGTCGGCCAAACTCGTCAGCCAGGCTATCGAGCAGGTCAGGCTGGACAGGCGCGTGTGGACGGTGCGCCGCCTGATGTCGGATATCGCCCGCGCCAAAGACACGGGCCAAAGCTATGCCGACATTCTGATTCAGGGCAAGGGCTATCACGATCCGCTCCTGGCTTACGCGGCGCTGGCTGCTGATCCGAGCAACACGCTCGCGTTGACGGCCATCGTCCAATCGCCCTCGCGCGGAATCGATGTCGAATCCTGGCAGAAGATCAAACACGGGCGCGAGTTGATCACTATCGATATGCTCGGCGAAGCCATGATGCCCGATGTAGGACTGCCCGTCCACATCGTCGAGATGGTCTATGACGTCATCACGCTGGCCTCCGATGAACTGCCGCAAAAGGCACAGGAGCTGACAGCGATTCAGTTTGTGGATTACGTCCTCGACCGCACCGGCTACACCCGCTGGCTGGCTGCCACGGACCGCGCCGACGACCTCGCGCCTCACATCCGGCACCTCCGCGACGTTGCTTACCAGCATCACACGGTCGCGGCGTTCGTGCAGGCGATGGAAGCGCAGGCGAACCAGTACCGTCTGGCAGTCGGGCGAGTCTACGAAGCCTACCAGCAATTGCTCTCGAAGGCGGGGCAGATTGATTTCAATGACCTGCCCATCAAAGCCGCCGAGGTGCTGCGGCGCGACGAGGGCATCGCGGCCTTCCATCGCGCGCGCGCCCGCTTCATCCTGGTGGACGAGTACCAGGATACGAGCCGCAGCCAGTACGTGCTGGTCAAGGCCCTGACTGGCGACGAGTGCAACATCACTTGCGTGGGCAGCCCCGCCCAGGCCATCTATGCCTGGCGCGGCGCAGACCCCGAGTTCCTGCTGCGCATGTTCCGGCAGGACTATCCCGACGCGAAAGAGATCGTCCTGCGCGACAACTATCGCTCGACGCAGGCCATCCTGGCCGCTGCTTCGTCGGTCGTCAACGGCAAGTATCCCGACGCGAAAGGGCTGGTGCCGCAGCGAGAAGCCGGCGAGTTGGTCGTCGTCGGGCGCTTCGACACCGAAACGCAGATGGCCGAGTACGTGGCAAGCCAGGTGCGGCGCTGGCACGACGGCTCGACGGCTCGACCGAGCGGTTCGGCTGATCTCACCGAAGCCTCGCCGAGGTCCGAGCTCGCTGAGGTCGCCGAGCCAGCGCGACATTGGAACGAGTGCGCGGTGCTGTATCGCACCAACCAGCAGAGCGATGCGATCCAGGCGGCGTTGGTTGCCGCTCAGGTACCCTACTCGCTGCCCGAAGGCCAGATCACCATGCTGGAACGGCCCGAGGTCAAACACCTGCTCGCGTATGCGGCGCTGGCGGTGAGCCAGGACGACGAACTGGCCCTCACGACCATCGTCAACGTCCCACCGCGCCAGATCGGCGCGGCCTCGCTTCAGAAAATCAAGCATGGGCACGAGCTCGTCAGCCTCGATCTGCTGTCGGCGGCGATGAATCCCGAATGCGGGCTGCGCGACGTGACAGTGGCGAGTATCTATGACTTGCTCACGCTGGTATGCGATGACCTGCCGCAGAAGGCGAGCGTGCTGGCCCCGCCCGAGTTCCTGGACTATGTCCTGGACAGGACGGGCTACAGCCAATGGATCGCACAAGACCTGGACTACCACAAGAAAGCCGCCAATCTCAAGTGGCTGCGTTACCGCGCAGGCGAATTCGACTCGGTGGCCGAGTTCGTGAGCGCGATGAAGACGATGGAGAGCCAGCAACTGGAGACGCCGCGCGGTGTGAACCTCAATACGATTCACGGCGTCAAGGGCCTGGAATATTCCATCGTGTTTATCGTGGGCATGGAAGAGGGCAAGCTGCCGCATCGCCAGTCACTCAAGTTGCATAGCGACCCTGAAGAGGAACGCCGTCTGTGCTACGTTGGCATGACGCGCGCGAAGGAGTGCCTGTACCTGTTCGGCTCGCGTACCGAGCGCGTGAACGGTCACTTTGAGCGAATATCGCCCAGTCGGTATCTGGCCGATATTCCCACCTCGATGACCACGAGGTTTTAGATGCAGCCTGTGGCAACTGCGGCTGTTCAACATGCACCGCCCTCAAGCCGCGCCGAGCGTGATCTGATTGACGTGGAGAAAGTCAAAGCGCATCACCCGATTGTGGATGTGGTGGCGCGCTATGTGCCGCTGCGCCGCACGGGGCGGACGTTCGTCGGGCCATGCCCGTTTCATCATGACACGGGCCGGCCCAACCTGGTCGTCTTTCCCTCGACGGCGACGTGGTACTGCTTTCGTTGTGGTGTCGGCGGGGATGCGATCACTTTCGTCGAGAAACGCGAGCGAGTCGGGTTTCTCGATGCGGTCGCCCGACTCTCCGGCAATCTGTTGCCAGCGTCCAAATCTCCTCTACCAACCAACTGGCGTTCGCTGACGACGCCGTCGCCCGAGCCGGACGCGAACAGTCTGCGCATCGTGCAAGGCGCGGCGATGGCGTACTATGCCACACTGCTGGGTGACCCCGAAGCCAAGCGCTACCTGGCGTCGCGCAAGATCTCGCTTGAGACCGCTCACAGGCATCTCGTGGGCGTGTGTCGTGGCGGCCGCCTCGTGCCATATCTCAAGGGACACAAACTGTCTCTCCAAACGGCAGCTGACCTGGGTTTGCTCGGCCCCGATGGGCATGAGTTCTTTTCCGGCCGGCTGACCATCGCGGAGGTCGCGCCGGGCGGCAAGGCGCTGCACCTCACGGGGCGTGCGTTCGTCCGACCCGATCGCGATCCCAAGTATCTGAGCGCGCCTGGCATTCCGAAAGTTTTATACGGATGGGAAAGAGCCAGGCGCCTGAACCGCACGCCCATTCTCACCGAATCCGTCACCGACTTTCTGACGCTGTCCGAGTGGGGCTATGTGCCGCTGTGCACGCTGGGCACAGGGTTGAAGGAAGGTCATGTCGAATTGCTCAAGACCTTGCCGCGCGTGGCGGCTGTGCCGCACAACGACGAAGCGGGTTGGGAAGCCATCGGGCACTGGCGTGAGGCCTTGCCGGACTTGCTCATCATTCCGTTGCCCGACCGATACAAGGACATCAACGTGTTAGCCCAGCAATCTCAGGACGCGCGGCAAAGGTTCGACGCCTTACTACCCAGGAGACGAGCGCGGTGAGCGACGATCTCAGCCTGGTCAAAGATCTGTGCCGGCAGATCGCGCATCAGCCAGAAACACTGGCAATGATTCACGCCACACATGATTGGCCGCGCGTCGGCATTCAGGTCGGCGTATACGTCATCTTTGAAGAGCGGCCCGTGCCACTAAACGGTTGTCTGGTTGTCGTCGCTCGGCTGGTGGGCAAGGACTATCACTACATCGGCCGTGCCGAGCGCATCATCAAGCCCACTGGCGTCATCATCCGGCTGGACGATGGCACGTCCATCCCGCAGCGGTCATTTGTTTTACGAGGGCCAGTCGTCCTGGTCACTCAAACGACGATGAGTAAAACTTGTGTACCATGGGAATAAAGTTGGATACTGGCGACCCTCGTTTTACTGGGAAAAAGCCCCAGTGGTTGAGGTGAAGTGAAGAATGAAGTTGGAAACTGGAGACTACGTGCCAGCCCATGAGTGCTTGGTACATGGGAATAAAGTTGGAAACTGGAATGACTCGTGAGGCGCTCTAGTCGTCATATGAGCGCTGGTATCTTGGGCCAAAACCGCTGCCAGACATATGCACGATTCACCTGGCAGCGGTTGGCTCTTGTGCAACTGAGTGACCGACAAGCGTCTACGCCTACGATCCAGTTTCAAATTGACTGAGCATGTGTAGCGCTGCATTCAGTGCCATTTGCACTTGCGGATGCTGTGCGAGTCCCCCAACTCTGGCTTGTTCTATCAGCTTGGTTCGTGATGGGCAGTAGTTTTCCTGGCGATATTGTTCAGCCGCCCACTCGACCTTGCGCACCGAAAACTCCGCGTCGGTCTCGAGCAAGTTCGCCAGAGCCTGGGCTGTCAACGGGAGCTCATCCAGGTTGGAGTACAGCCATACCCGTTTGCCAGTTTGTCGACTGATGGATGCCCTTGTAATCTGAACCGGGCGTCCAGGAAGGTTTCTGAGGAACAACGCGGCTTTTTCAACTTCTACCACGAACTGCTGGTCCCGCTCTTTCCATTGCGCTTGCCTTGGCCGATGGTCGTGTGACCGGCAGGGCGGCAAATGCAACTCCAACCACTCTCGATCGTGGCGGCGAAGCCAACCGCAAATTGATGCGTTTCCGTTGAAGAGTTCTGTTCTGCTTGCATTTGGGTGCTCCTTCACGTGGGTTAACCATCTTGCTCGATAGTCCTCCAATGGGAATGAAGCCGGTGGGGGAGCGATGCGAAAACTATGCCATGTTTGCGGCTTCAGGTTGTTGGGGTTGTTCGGGCGAGGAAGAGGGAGTTTAAGGCGCAGGGCATGCTTTCTGAGCAGGTGACATTCTATGCCCAACTGACGTGTGATGTATTGGAGGCTGGTGTTGGGCAGGCTCCACAATCTGGTCAGTTCTGCTTCCCAGACCGGGCCACAGGTCTTGATGGTCGGGCTGCGACGGAAGCGATCTTCCGCAGACCGATCGGGTCCCATCCGCGTGTATACAAACCCGCACAAAGGGCATGCAAATGTTCCCATGGGACGGCCCCCGCTAGAGGAGTGTATCCAGGAGCATTCGTGGATCACGGGTTGCCGGTAATGATCACTGACGGGATTGAGGCAGGGCCAGGGGGCCTCGCCAAAGGGTCGATACTCGGTTGGCACATCGCCACACAAAAACTCTGCCAGGGAGTAGCCCAGAAAGTGGATCATCAACAAGTGCGGAATAGGATGATAGCGCCGGTGGGTGCGGTGTACGAGTTGAGATAGCCAGTGTAGGGTGATGCGCTCCTCGAGATCAGCATGGAGCAACTGAAACAGGTCAGGCGGGTAGTAGGCTCTGAACTCGCGCCAGAGTTTCGACAGAAGAAGAAGGCCACGTGACGTAGCAAATTCCCGCTGAATCAGCGTTACCATGTACCGTTTTTGCAGCATTTCCAGATCTGTGGGCAAGTTGCGCTGGCGCAACAGCCAGTCTGCATCACGAGCCAATTCCAGCAGTATCTGATGACGAGTGTTTGACAGGTCCAGCGGGCGTGGCGACATGACGCGAATACCATTCTCAGCTGAGGTAAATTCCCTGACCCGGTAGCGATAACGCATGGGGGCATGGCTCTGTTCTAGCCAGACTGCGTGAGTGGGGCAAACCTCGATGCCGGAGACTTGATGGACACGATGCCAGTAGCACTCGCCAAACTGTTCCCGATCCGCCTCGACACACACTGGACAGAAGCGAAACCATTCTGGAAGGGGAAAGCCGCTGGTAACGGCGCTGGCGCGTCCCTGCATCCCTTTTCCACTTGTCCCGCGCATATCGGTGTAGAGACGCTGAAGGTTTGCCGTGGGCAAAAATGGCGCGTAGAACGGCAACAGAGTGTGCTGATCAATGAACGTTTCCACAGTGCCAGGATAGCCGGGAGGCAAGTTCGCGAACAAGTACGCCAAACGGCCCGGCAAACCCACAATGGCCGAGCGAGTCCTGGTTCCCAGCAGTTCCTCAATCACAGCACACGTGGAGGAATACTGTACTCGGTCACTGAACCGTGCGCAGATGCTGTAGAACAATTCATCCGGATACGGAATTGGAAAGTGTCCGATCATGATTTCGGCTCCGTTTCAAGAAACTCGAGGGCGGATTTGATCAGACCAGCCTGTTGAAGTGCTTCGCAGGCCGCGACCTGACGCTGGTCTCCTTCAGCGACCACTTGTTGGAGCGAACGGCCCGGTGCGGTGTTGTCTCCCACACGGTCGCCCGGGTGACACAGGTGCTCCTGGTTGGTCATGCTTGCACCATCACTTGAGGCTGATCTCGATGGTTCTGGGGAGGCAGACCTGGATTGTTCAGGCGCTGTGGCATGGGGTACCCCTGGATCGCCAGAACCACCCGAGCGACGATGATCAGCCAACTGATGTAGAGCCTCTTGCACGTGATCCTCCAAATCCACGGGACATACATCTCGGCTTTCGAGGCGGGCGAGTGCTTGGCGATCACCTTTGCGCAACAGGTCCAATACCGGATTGGCCAGGCGAAAGCTATCGGCTGCCACGGAGCGGATGACGCTTTCAGTGATGGCCTCTTTGCCACTGGTGATGGCCCGAACTTGCGCCAGCAGGTATGCCTTGACGGCAAAATCAGTGATGCCCTGGCTGACATCGTAAAGCACATGGCTCAACTCTGCCGTCAGCTTTGTCGCTCGACGTACATATTGGTAGCGCCACAGGGACTCGACGAACAATTGCCAGATGTCATCTTCAGCTATGCGGTCCCAGACCAGGTCGCCCTGGCCGCTGCCCCGGCGAGCCTGACGAAATTCGCCCCGAAGCAAAGGCAAAGCTTTGTATGTACCGATGGGGACCACCGGCACGCCAATTGTGTTCACCAGTTGGACGAGAAAGTTGAGCATCTTGCTGCCGCCTCCACTTTTGGCCTCGCTGAGGTTCTGAATCTCATCGATCACCAGGACGCCCAGGCCGTGAAGCGAGCCGACCCGAGCCACGCACTGAATCAACACGTCAGTGGTTATTCGACCTCGACCGGCATAGTGCTCGTAATAGTTGGTCCCGATCAGATTGTCAACGGCCTGGAAAAAGTTGAGGCATAAACCTTTGATCGAGCCGTCAAAGGGGCAGTCGAGTTTGAGCCAGACCAACTGGACCCAGTTGAAATCTTGCCCGTGGTACTTGCTGTGATAGATGACTTGCGGATAGAGCGCGAGAAGGGTCTCGACGGCTGTTGATTTGCCCACGCCACTGAGTCCCAGGATGGTGAATCCCATGGCCGTGGATCGCAGCCGAGGCTGGGCAGTGCTGGGTTGCGCGTTGGGCGCCCCGTGAACGGCGTCGAGTACACCGAGCGATTGCACGCGTTGGTGCATCTCACGCCAAAACCCGCGATGGAGGGGATTGCGCGCCTGGTAGCCCATGCGAATCATGCGTGAAAAGCGTTGTTCGATGTCCAGATGAATGGGCAGCGGCTCGAAAAATTGGATCGCGTTCAGGATGAGATGCAATCGCAGTTCGG